>Ga0310121_10001102_pt1 | contig 28396 bp, 43 predicted proteins | sample CB27_Tmax_986_MG_FD_203504 | JGI IMG/M metagenome (GOLD analysis project Ga0310121, IMG submission 203504) | Marine microbial communities from Western Arctic Ocean, Canada - CB27_Tmax_986 | ecosystem: Environmental > Aquatic > Marine > Oceanic | place: Canada: Western Arctic Ocean | collected... | reverse complement strand
ATACGGGTGCCTCCCCGGGTTTGGATTGTCGCCCGCACTACAGCGGGGCGGAGGGGGCAGGCGATGGAGGCGGACGCGATCCGAAGCCGGTTGCGCCGAGTGGAGGGTCAGGTCCAGGGCGTGCAGCGCATGCTGGAGGAGGACCGCTCGTGCGAGGACGTGCTGACCCAGATGCTCGCGATCCGCTCCGCCGTGGAACAGGTCTGTCTGCGCATCACCCAACAACACGTGCGCGACTGTGTCTTCTCCGAGATGGACCCCGACGACCCCCGTATCGCCGAGGTGGAGAACGCGCTCAAGCTCTGGGTGCGTGCCGGCGGCTAGTCGCTTCGAGCCGAGGGGAAGGGCGCCGGACTCGGCGTGTCGTCCAAGGAACTCTCGACGCGCCGCTCCACGCGTTGCGCGCTCGCCGATCCGGCCAGCGCCGCACGAATCGTCTCCACTAACTCGGAGTCGCCCACGCGGCGCGCCAACTGCAGCCCGCTGTTGACGGACTCCGCATCGGCGCCGCCATGTCCGATTAGGACGGTGCCGTCGACCCCGAAGAGCGGGGCGCCGCCCACGCTGCGGTGGTCCATCTCTCGCTTGAGCTCCTCGAAGGCACCCTTGAGCAGCAGGCCACCCAGGACGTAGTGGGGCTTGCTCCGTACGACGCTGCCCAGCCGCTCGCTCAGCAGCGCGGCGACCGCCTCCGACGATTTGAGCACGGCGTTTCCCACGAAGCCGTCACAGACGATGATGTCCGCCGCGCCGGTGAAGATGCCGTTGCCCTCCACGTTGCCAACAAAATTCGGCTCGTCGCGCTGCAGCAGCGCGTGCGCCTCTTTACTGAAGCGATCGCCCTTGTTGGGCTCCTCACCGATGTTGAGCAGGGCGATGCCGGGGTTGCGATGGTGCAAGACGCACTCGAAATAGGCCTTGCCCATGGTCGCAAACTCCACCAAGAAGTTGGGGCGGCAATCGACGCTCGCCCCCACGTCGAGCATGAGCGAGATGCTTCCCCGCGCGTTGCGGAAGAGCGCGCCGATGGCGGGGCGGCTGACGCCGGAGATGCGGCCCAGTTGCCTAATGCTGGCCGCCATCACGGCGCCGGTGTTGCCGAACGAGATGAAGGCCGAGGCCTCGCGCTCGCGCACGAGCTCCAGACCGACCATAATCGACGAGCGGGGCTTCTGCCGCATGCTCGCGGTAGGCGATTCCGCCATGCCGACCGCGTCGGGCGCATCCACAAGGTGGATGTTGGATGGCATTCGCGGCAGCAGCGGGCGCAGCTCACCGACCCGGCCGATCAGCGCGATCTCCAGCGTGGCATCGCGCGCCGCCATGAGGGCACCCTGCACGATGGCGTTGGGCGCGTTGTCGCCGCCCATGGCATCCAGCGCAACCGTCGTCATGCGGTCTCTCCCAGGCTGCGATCCGCCTGCGGGGCGTTACTGGACGCTGCAGCGGAAGCCGTCCAGCGCTTCGTCCAACACGGCCAGCGGATCAGCCTCGTCGAACGATTGTAGGACGAAGGAGCGGCCACTGTCGCCGCAGTACCAGGCATAGACAGCGATTTGGGAGGGAGTTCCGGCTTGATCGACGCTGGAGGCGATGGCGAAGCGGGCCTGAACGCCATCCACGGAGGCGTCGCCGCGCTGCAGCTCATCGACCTGGACCCCCGTCGTGGGTGCGAGAGCATCGTCGATCGCGACATCGGGGTCGAACAGCGCCTGGCTGATCGAATCCCAGATCAGCAAAATCTTGACCCGCCCTCCGTCGGCCTGTTGGATGAACACGCCGGAGTCGAAGGAGGGCGTCGGAGTGCGGTTGCCAAGCTCGCCCGAGAACACCGTGGCGTCGTACGGCAGGGAGAACTCCCAGCGGGAGAAAACGCCGGGCAGGCTGGTCGGCGTTTGGCGCGCCAGGAATGTCTCCAGTGCGCGGTCCAGCGACGGCTTGTGGTCCAGGAAATTTTCGTCGATTCCGCCCGCGTTAATCAGATAAGCGATCGGCCCAACGATGGCGATCAGCGTTCGGTAGTGCTCCACGAACCCGCCCGTCGCCCGCCGGTCGATGGTCCACTCGAAGAGCACGGCGGGCGAGACGCCATCCGCAGGAAGCGTGCTCACCTCCCGTTCAAGCACCGTGAACGAGCCGTTGTCGATGTTACGGGCGGCCCAGATCACTTCGAGCTCTTCAAAGCTCGGCGGCACGTCCGGGTCGACGCGCAGGACCTCGATGTTGATCAGCGCGGTGCGATCCTCGGAAAGGAAGCCCACACGGTCCAGCGCGTTGCTGGTCGCGTCGCAGAACGAGCCGCAAACGAGTTCGAGCGAGTAACCGTACGCGGCGTTCAAATAGCGGCGGACGATATCGTCGGCCAAGTCAATCTCGTAGTCGACCGCTTCGGTCACGGGGGGAGGATCGTCGGCGGCGGCGCCGTCTGGTTCGTCCGACGCTTGCTCGCTTGCATCGCCTTCGGATGCGGAGTCGTCTATCTCGTCGCCGGCTTGCGTGTCCTCAGCGTTGTCGCGGGGCTGGGCCGGGAAGGCGGCCGCGCTCGGCCGCGAGAACTCGTTGGAATCGACATCCTCGTTGGGATTGCCGCCGCACGCGAGGAGGGCCAACGCGGCCAGCGCGAAGAGTACGACGCCAAGCCCGCGCGGCAGCCGTCTGGGATCCGCTGCCGAGAGCAGAACCATCACTCAGTCGTGTCCTTCCGAGCGAGCGTTCGTGATCGGGCCAGCACGATCAGACGCTGACCGGCCTCGACAGCGGCCAAATCGTATGAGCCGTAGCAGTTCGTCACATGCATGCCGGCCGCCTCCAGCAACCCCACCACTTCGAAGCGAAAGACGTGTCGCAGCGGGAACCGCGCGATCGTCCGCTCGACGCTACCGTCCGCTCGCGCCTCATCATAAATGTACGTCACGTCCTGGATTTGGGACGCCGGATGCGCCACCAGCGAGGCCAGTTTGGTGACGTCGCGGCCGCTGATCGGGTGACGACGGGTCCACTCGTGCAGCAGCGGCCGTGGCCCCTCCTCCCAGTCCTCCGCGCTGAGCGCGGGCAAGTCCAGTATGAGTTGCCCCTGCGGGGCGAGCGCCCGCCGCGCGCTACGCAAGGTTGCGAGTTGATCGGCACGCGTTTCCATGTGGCAGAACGACGAGAGCGCACAAATCACCAAATCGAAGCGTTCCGCGCCCACGTCCAGCTGCCTCATGTCCTGCTGCACCACGTCGACGCCGGCTGCCTGAAAGCGTTCGGCACCGGCCGCAATCATGGCGTCGTTGTTTTCGACGGCGGTTACGTCGGCGCCGCGATCGGCGAGAGCGGCAGCCACGCGCCCCGTGCCAGCGCCAAGCTCCAGGATGCTGGTCCGGGTGGCCAGACCGCTCGCGAGATTCGCATAGAGCTCAATGTCCTCGTGTAGGTGGCCGAAGTCGAGCTCGTAGTAGCGCGCGATCGCGGAGATCGCCTGACCAGCATCGAGGGGAACCGGGGCTTCGGGAAGTTCGAGTGGAGACGGCATCAGGGTTCCAGCCTATCAGCGGCGCCTGCCATCCCGAACGTGCCAGCGGGCACCGCGGGCCCAGCGGCGACGCATCCAGGATTGGGGTACAGCAGCAAGTTGTCTTACGGTGACGACGCCGCGAGAAGCGGATCGGAGTACGCGATGCCTCACGATCTGGACCGATTGATCCGTGAGATTCCAGACTTCCCGGAGCCCGGCATCCTCTTCCGCGATATCACGCCGCTGCTGGCGGATGCCGACGGCCTCAGCCAGACGCTGGACTGGCTGGAAGCGCTCTACCGCGGCAGTGGGATCGACGCTGTGGTGGGAATCGAGTCGCGCGGCTTCCTCTTTGGAACCCCGCTGGCCGACCGCCTCGGGCTGGGGTTTGTGCCCGTGCGCAAGCCGGGCAAGTTGCCGGCGGTGACCCACCAGGAGGAGTACGTGCTGGAGTACGGCACCAACATCGTGGAGATCCACCAAGACGCGCTGCAGCCGGGACAGCGAGTCGCCGTTATCGACGACTTGCTGGCGACGGGAGGCACAGCGCTGGCGACCGGCAAGCTGGTCGAGATGTGTGGTGCCACGGTCCATTCGTTCGCCTTCGTGATCGAATTGCCGGCGCTGGGGGGCCGCAGCCGACTCGCCGACTATGAGATCGAAACGCTGCTGCAATATTGAACCGCTGGGAGCGTCGGGTCCTTGCGGGCCTCCTTTTCCAGCGTGCGCGAGCATCTGGTTGGGGTAGCCCCGCAGGTTGACGTCGATCTGAGCGCCCAAATACCCTTCCCTGGCAGCCAAAACGGCTGTCGCTCATCGAGAGCGGTGGAGGGACCGGCCCGACGAAGCCCGGCAACCGGCCGCATGCGCCAGTCAGAGGCGCGGCACGGTGCCAAATCCGGCGGTCGCCGTTGGCGACCGAAAGATGAAAGCTGACCTCGGGCGTTCCATTGGAGCGCCTACGCGACGAAGCGCGTGCTCCCCACCATGCCGAAAAGCAGCCGATCGCGCCGCGGGCGCGGCCGGATATTTCGCGCCACGGCGCGACCGGATATGAGGAGCATGACCCCTTGGCCCCCACACAACCCCTACCTCAGGCTCAGCTTGCCGTGATCGGCGGATCCGGCTTCTACGAAATGGACGCCTTGCGCGATCTGGAGCAGTGGGCTCCTGAGACGCCCTACGGCGCGCCCAGCGCGCCCATCACGATCGGGACACTGCACGGCAAGCGCGTGGCATTCCTCCCCCGTCACGGCGTGGGCCACACGCTCACGCCGAGTGAGATCCCCGTGCGCGCCAACATGTGGGCGCTGAAGTCGCTGGGAGTGCAGGGCATCTTCGCCGTCTCCGCCGTTGGCTCGCTGAAGGAGGAGATCGTCCCCCTGCACATGGTCGTGCCCGACCAGATCATCGACCGCACCCTCAGCGACCGCCCCGTCTCCTTCTTCGGCGGCGGCATCGTGGCGCACGTCGGCTTCGCCGACCCGTTCTGCGCCGACCTCAGCGCCCGGCTGGTGGAGACGGGCGCGGCGCTGGGTAAGACGATGCACGCGGGCGGCGCTTACATCAGCATGGAGGGGCCGCTCTTCTCCACCCGCGCTGAGTCTCACCTCTACAGATCCTGGGGCGCGTCGATCATCGGCATGACGGCGATCCCGGAAGCGAAGCTGGCCCGCGAGGCCGAGATGGCCTACGCGATGCTGGCCACCGCCACCGACTACGACGTCTGGCACGAGTCGGAAGAGGACGTCTCCGCCGACGCCGTTGTGCAGACCCTGCTCAAGAACGTCGACACCGCCAAACAGATCGTGTCCCAGGTGATCGAGGAGCTGCCTGCCGATTGGGTCAGCAGCGCCAAAGGCGCGCTGGCGATGGCGATCGTGACCGACCCCAGCAAGATCCCGCTCAAACTGCGACACGACCTGGCGCCGATCATCGGCGACTACATCGAGCCAGCCGAGTGACTCCCCAACTGGCGGTCGTGGGCGCGCTGGCCCTGGACGAGATCGAGACGCCGAAGGGCTCGGCCCGCGATCTCCTGGGCGGCTCCTGTTCCTACGTGGCGGTGGCGGCGTCGCTGTTGGCACCCGTCGAGGTGATCAGCATCGTCGGCGACGACCTGCCAGCGACGGCGCTTGACCCGCTGCGCGAGCGCGGCGTCGGTCTCCGCAGCGTGCGCCGGGAAGCCGGAGCGACGTTCCGCTGGGGCTGCCGCTACCACGACGACTGGGAGACGCGTGACACGCTGTACACACGCACCGGGGTCTTCAGCCAGTACCCGATCGACGTGCAAGGCGCCGCGCGCTGGGCCACCCACCTCCTGCTGACCGCGGGGCAGACCGACCAGAACCGGCGCGCACTCGACGCCTGTCGGGAGCGCACGTTGACCATGCTCGACTCAATCGAGCGCGAGGTCGGCGACGAACGCGAGACGCTCCTGGGCATGCTGCCCCAGGTCGACATCCTGACCTTGAACGCCTATGAGACGGGCATCCTCAGCGGGGAACCCAGCGCCGACGCGGTCGAGCAGCACCGCGTGCTGGCCGCACACGGCGCAAGCGCGTTGCTCTGCAAACAAGGCGCGGCCGGCGTCGGCATCCACGCCCCTGACGGCTCCGAACATGTTCCCGCCGTCCCGCGTATCAAGGTCGTGGATCCGACGGGCGCTGGGGATTCGTTCGGCGGCGCGGCGCTCTCCGCGCTGGCGCGTGGAGCCACGCTGAGCGACGCCGCTCGCTGGGGCTGCGCCGTCGCATCGTTCACCGTGCAAGACTTCGGCCTGACCGGCCTGCTCCTGGCCAGCTTGGAGAGTGTGCGCGAGCGCGCTTCCCAGATCGGCCTGCGCGACCCCGCCTGGCTACGTGCGGCGACACAGAACGGAGCGGCCGTATGACCGACTCCATGCTCGGAGCGGTGTCGCAGCGGCGGCGGTTCGCGATCAGCGAGACCCGCGACCTGGGCGAACTCCAGCAGATATTGGACGGCAACCGCCTTTTCGCGGCCTACGCGCTAGCGCAGCTGGAGCCGGAAGCGTTTCCGCATGCGCGCTGGTGGACCGCTCGGAGTGACCTTGGCCTCAGCCTCATCTGCCATTCGCGAGCCGGACTCGGCGATGCCACGTTCGCGCTGGGACCAGCCGACGGGGTCGCGGCCATCCTCTCGCTCCATCCGGGGCAATTCCAGACCTTTGCGACGGCCAAACCAGCCCACATCGAAGCGCTGGAAGAATCCCACGTCTTGACCGGTGCCCGGCAGATGCAGCGGATGCACGTGACGGCCGAGTCGTTCCGACCGGCGACGGGGGCCGACGGGGACGCCAAGACCTTCCGCTTGCGCGGTTATCAGGTGCAGACACTCAACCGTCTCTACTCCGCCGAGGGCGGGCCGACCTCATACCGCCCCCAACACGTCGACGACGGCTGTTACTTCGGCATCGTGGAGGACGACCGGTTGGTCGCCGTCGCCGGAACCCACTCCATCAGCCCCAGCAACGGCGTCGCGGTGGTGGGCAACGTCTTCACCCATCCGCAGCATCGCGGCCAACGCCACGCAACCCTTGCCACGAGCGCCACGACGGTAGAGCTTCTCCAAACCTGCCCCGATGTCGTGCTCTCGGTCGATCCGGCCAACACGCCGGCGATCTCCGCCTACGAAACGCTCGGCTACGTCAGGCATGGCGAGATCGTCGAAGCCGCGGCGCGGCGGCGGATCGGCGGCTTCGGCGTAGGCCTGCGCCGGCTGGTGGCCGCATTGCGAGGGCGCCGGCAAGGAGTCGAGTTGGTCAACCGGTAGAACAGTATGAACAGCCGCCACTGGGCCGCAACACGGCCAAGCGCGGGGGAGCGGGAGCGCAGGAATGACTGAAGCAACGTCGCAGGCCGATATCGCCGATCCACAGCTGGCGGAGCTGGGCGCGCTGCGGATCGAATGGGCGGCGCGCGAAATGCCCGTGGTCGGCCAGATCCGGGAGCGCTTCGGGCGGGAACAGCCGCTGGCGGGGCGTCGTATCGCGGCCTGCCTCCACGTCACAAGCGAGACCGCGAACTTGATGCTGGCACTCCAGTCGGCCGGGGCTGAGGTCGCGCTCTGTGCCAGCAATCCACTTTCGACACAGGATGACGTGGCCGCGGCGCTCGTCGAGCAGGCGGGGATCCCGGTCTTCGCGATCAAGGGCGAGGACGACGAGACTTACTACCGCCACCTCAACGCCGCCGTCGATTTTCAGCCGCACTTCACGATCGACGACGGCATGGACCTGGTCGCGCTGCTGCACAAGGACCGTCGCGACGTGCTGGACGCCGTCGTCGGCGGCTCCGAAGAGACGACGACGGGCATCATCCGCCTGCGGGCGATGGCGCGGGACGGCATCCTGTCGTACCCGATCATCGCGGTCAACGACGCCAAGACGAAGCACTTCTTCGACAACCGCTACGGCACCGGCCAGAGCACGCTGGACGGGATCATCCGCGCCACGAACATCCTGATCGCCGGGCGCACGATGGTCGTCGCCGGCTACGGCTGGTGCGGTCGCGGCCTGGCACAGCGCGCGCGCGGCATGGGCGCGCACGTGATCGTGACCGAGGTGGACCCGGTGCGTGCGCTGGAGGCGGTGATGGACGGCTACCAGGTCATGCCGATGATGGAGGCGGCGGCGGTGGGCGACCTGTTCGTCACAGTCACCGGCGACATCCACGTCATCCATCGCGAGGCGTTGATGGCAATGAAGGATGGCGCGGTCTTGGCCAACAGCGGCCACTTCAACAACGAGATCGATGTCGAAGCGCTCAAGGAGATGAGCGAGTCGCACAAAGCGGTGCGCGACTACGTCGAGGGCTACCGCATGACGGACGGCCGCGAGCTCTTCTTGCTGGCGGAAGGGCGTTTGGTGAACCTCTCCGCGGCCGAGGGCCACCCCGCGAGTGTGATGGACATGAGCTTCGCCAACCACGCGCTGGCGGCGGAGCACCTGCTCACAGCCGACCCAATCCCCGAACCGCAAGTGATCAACGTCGCCGATCAGATCGACGACCAGATCGCGCGAATGAAACTCCAGGCGATGGGGTTTGCGATCGACGAGCTAACCGACCAGCAACGCAGCTACCTCTCCTCCTGGGAGTCCGGCACCTAGGCCGGGTAGAAAAGCGCCCTTCATGCCCACCACGTTTTCGAGCTCACCCTCACTGCTGCTGACTTCCGAGTCGGTCACCGAGGGCCACCCCGACAAGATGTGCGACCAGATCTCCGACGCCGTGCTCGACGCCTGCCTGGAACAGGATCCGGAATCGCATGTGGCCTGCGAGACCGCCGCCACCACCGGCCTCGTGATGGTCTTCGGTGAGATCTCGACGAAGGCACAGATCGACGTGCCGAGCATTGTGCGGGACACCCTGCGTCGGATCGGCTACACCCACTCGGACTTCGGCCTGGACGCCAATACTTGCGGGATCCAGGTCTCGCTCAACACCCAGTCCAACGATATCGCGGTGGGCGTGGGTCACTCGTGGGAAGCGCGCGAGGAAGAGGCAACCGACAAATACGCGCTTCAGGGCGCGGGCGACCAGGGCATGATGGTGGGCTTTGCGTGCGACGAGACACCGGAGTTCATGCCGCTCACGATCTCGTTGGCCCACCGCCTGACGCAGCGCCTCACGGCGGTGCGTCGCGACAGCGAGATCTCCTACTTGCGGCCCGACGGCAAGTCGCAGGTCACCGTTGAATACAGCATGGGCCAGCCCAGCCGTATCGCCGCGGTCGTCGTTTCTAGCCAGCATGCCGACGGCGTCAGCCACGAGCAGATCTCGCAGGACATTCGGCGCCACGTGATCGATGAAATCCTACCTCAGCAGATGATGGACGAAAGTACGCGCGTCTACATCAACCCCACGGGCCGCTTCGTGACCGGCGGACCGATGGGAGACGCTGGACTGACCGGGCGCAAGATCATCGTGGACACCTACGGCGGCATCGCCCGCCACGGCGGGGGCGCCTTCTCAGGCAAGGACCCTTCGAAGGTGGATCGCTCAGCGGCGTACGCAGCGCGCTGGGTGGCGAAGAACATTGTGGCGGCGAAGCTGGCGGAACGGGCGGAGGTTCAAGTTTCCTACGCGATCGGGGTGGCCAGCCCTACATCGATCGCGGTGGAGACATTCGGCAGCCACGCGATCGAGGAATCCGTCATCGCCCAACTCGTGACAGACCACTTCGATCTGCGGCCGGGCGCGATCATCGAGACGCTTGGCCTCCAGCGCCCGATCTATGAGCAGACGGCCTGCTACGGCCACTTCGGCCGCGACGACCTCGAACTTCCCTGGGAGAGCACCGCGATGGCGGAGCCGCTGCGCAAGGCCGCCGGCCTCTAGCCACGCTCCCCCGCAACGGACAACGACGGGCCCCGCTACGCGGGGCCCGTTTCGTCCGCGATGGGCGGTCGACGGTTGTTTAGCGCTTCGTGTACTGCGGCGCCTTGCGCGCTCGCTTGAGACCGGGCTTCTTGCGCTCCTTGACGCGTGGGTCGCGCGTCAGCATCCCAGCCTGGCGCAACGGCCGCCGCAGTGTCTCGTCCGAGGCAATCAGGGCGCGGGCGACGCCGTGCCGGATTGCCCCGGCCCAGCCCGAGACGCCACCACCGCTGCATTTAATCTGCACGTTGTAGCGATTGCGGGCGTTGGCAATCGAGAGGGGCTCCACGATCTGACGCCGCCAGGTGTCGCGGCCAAAGACCTCCTCCATCGGCTTGCCATTGATCACGACGCTGCCGTCGCCGGCGTAGAGACGCACGCGGGCCGTCGCTTCCTTGCGACGTCCGGTGCCGTAGAAGTAGCGGCCCTGAGCCGGAGCCGGAGCGGCTGGGGCCGCTGCGGGCGTCTCTGCCGTCGGTTCTGCCGGTGTGGATTCGGTGGTCATGACGAGGCCTCCCGCTTGGCACTTTCGATGATCTGTCCCTCGTGGGGGTGTTCGGCGCCGGCGTAGACGCGCAACTGCCGAAACTGCTCGCGTCCGAGCCGGTTGCGGGGCAACATCCCACGCACGGCCTGCTCGATCACGCGTTCCGGGAAGCGCTCCATCATCTCCTTGAGGGTGCGCTCCTTGAGCGCGCCAGGGTAGCCGGAGTGCCGGTAGTACTTCTTTTGTTCCATCTTTTTGCCGGTCGCGGCCACCTGGGCGGCGTTGACCACGATCACGTAGTCGCCCTGGTTCGTCGCGGGCGAAAAAGTGGGCTTGTGCTTGCCGCGCAGCAAGCTCGCGACTTCAGTCGCGACGCGTCCGATCGGGCGGTCCGCGGCATCGATCACGTGCCAGACCGCGACGCGGTCCTCACTAGAGGGGGCGTACGTCTTCATCGTCGTTCCAATCCGCCAGCTCCGGCAGGTCATACCGGATCCGGACCAAGACCAATCCTGCGGCGGGGGCCTTGGGGGCCGCCGCTCCAACTTTTGGCTCGGCGAACAGCTGGCCAATCTCGCCAGCGTCCGCTTTGCCGAGTCCAATCCGCACCAGCAAGCCCACAATCAGGCGGACCTGGTGATGCAGGAAGCTCTCGCCTTGGACGGTCAAGCGAAGGCCACTCAATCCATCCTGCTGCAGGGCTTCCAAATCGACCTGCTGGAGGGTCCGCACCGTTTCGCGGTCGCCGGGCTTCGCGCTGAACGATGCGAAGTCATGCGTTCCCACCAGTTCGGCCGCGGCCCGACGCATTGCCGGGAGATCGAGGCGGCCGTTCACGACCCACGCGCGCGTCTCAAGCAACGGTTGCCGGTGGGCCGCCAGCCACACATCGTAGCGGTAGCGGCGGTCACGGGCATCGCGACGTGGATCGAATGTTTCGGGTACCTCGCGCGCGTCCTGGACCGCCAGGGTCGCCGGCAGGAAGTGGTTGCAGCCACGAACCCAACGGTGAAGAGGCAGCGTGGCCTCCGTCGGGAAGGCCGCCACTTGGCCCAGGGCATGCACGCCAGCATCGGTCCGACCCGCGAAGGCCGTGCGGTGCGGGCGTTGCGTCAGCGCCTCGATGGCATCCTCCAGCGACTCCTGCACGCTGAGGGCGGCGGCCTGGCGCTGGGCGCCATGGAAGGCCGAGCCGTCGTATTGGAGCCGCAAGGCGATGCGGCGCTGCGGCACGCGAGCTAAGACTCCTCCTCTTCGGTTTCACCCTCGTCGTCGGAGTCGTCCGCTTCGGCGTCATCAGATGTGTCGTCATCCGAGGCGTCGTCTGCCTCGGCCGTGGTGTCTTCTTCAGGCTCTTCGGCCTCGTCGCTCAGCTCAGCAGAGGCTTCGTCGCTCTCGGCCTCGGTGCTGGCGTCGTCATCGAGGGCCTCGTCTTCGGCGATCTCGTCGACAGCGTCTTCCTGATCGTCCTCGACAGAGGCCTCCGGCTCAGCAACCGCGGTCGCCGTGGCCGCGGTTGGGGGACCCTCCACCAGTTCGAGCATCGCCATGCGGGCGCCATCGCCCTGGCGCGGCCCGAGTTTGGTGATCCGGGTGTAGCCGCCGGGACGGGTTTCGAAACGCGGAGCGATGTCGTCGAAGAGTTTGGTGAGGATCGCGGTATCGGTCAGGACCGCACCGGCTTGGCGCCGGGCATGCAGGGTGCCGCGCTTGCCGAGGGTGATCACCTTTTCGGCCTCGGGTCGCACGCTCTTGGCTTTGGCCTCGGTCGTCACGATGCGGTCATGCCGCAGCAACTCGGTGATCTGGTTGTGAATCAACGCTTGGCGGTGGGAGGACTTTCGTCCCAAGCCGCGGCGCGACAGTCGGTGACGCATGATGAATCCTCGTTCGCCCTCTGTCCGGAGAGAGCCGCGGCGACGGCGTCCTACTGGACGCCGTCTGGCTCCTGTCCCGCTTCGCGCAGCGCTTCTAGCAGCGCCGTACCCAGCGAGCTGATCTCTTCGTCGGCCTCCTCGGGAGTGAACTCCTCCAGGCGGCTAAATTCACCATCTTCAGTGGCGGCCTCTGGCGGGCGGCCGGCCGGGCCTTCGCCGTACTCGGGCTCGCGCGTACGGCGCAGGCGCGAGTCGTCGTCGGTCACGAAGCCCATCTCCAGCAGCCGGTCCATCAGCTCCCAGTAGGACTTTTCGCCGAAGTTGCGCAGCGAGAGCAGTTCCTCTTCGCTCTTCTCCAAGACCTGGCCCACGGTCATCAGACCGCTGCGCTTGAGGCAGTTGTAGGCCCGCACGGAGAGGCTGAGGTCCTCGATGGAGGTGTTGTAGCGCTCCGGGGTGAGACCCATGGCCTCGCCCGGCTGCGGCTCGACGGCGGGCGGCGGCGCCCCGAGATGAACGAAGAGCGCGAGCTCGCGCTGCAAGGTCTCGGCGGCAGTGCGCACGGCGTCCTCGCCACCGACCGTACCGTCGGTCCAGACCTCCAGAATCAGCCGGTCGAGATCGCTCTCCTGGCCCACGCGAGTCGGTTGGACGGAGTAGTTGACGCGGCGCACCGGGGTGAAGACCGCGTCGAGGGGGATCACGCCAATCGGCAGCCCGGCGGCTTCGCCGGCCGGCACGTAGCCGACGCCGCGCTCGATGTCGAAGGTGGCAGTCAGTCGTGCCTCGGGCGAGTCCAGTGTCGCGATGTGTAGCTCCGGGTTGACGATCTCGTAGTCGCCCGGGACCTCCAGGTCACCGGCGGTGACCTCGCGCTCACCGGAGACACTAAGGAACAGTTTCGCGGGGCGGTCGGAGAGCGCCTTGAGCCGGATCGCGCGGACGTTGAGGAGCAACTCGGTCGTGTCCTCGGTCACGTGTGGGATGGTGGAGAACTCATGCTGGACCTGGTCCACGCGCACGGCCACCACAGAGGTACCGGGGAGCGCGCTGAGCAGAGTGCGGCGCAGGGCGGCGCCCAGCGTCGTGCCAAAACCGCGCTGGAGCGGTTCCGCAACCACGCGCGCGTAGAAGTCGCTGGCTTCCTCGATCTCGAGGCGCGGCAGTTCTGGTTCGATCGTCACGATGGCAGCATCCCTCCGTGGGGGGTCTAAGTCTGCGCCTCCCGCGGGGGAAGCCGGCAGGGTGTTAGCGGGAGTAGTATTCAATGATCAAGTTTTCGTCGAAACGTGCGTCAATTTCGTTGCGGTCGGGCGGACCCATGATCTCGCCTTCCAGCAAGGCCGGGTCGACGTGGATCCAGCCCGGCACCGGACGGCCGCCCTGCCACGCTTTCACCAGGTCGAGGAACTTGCTGCCCTTGCCACGTTCGGTCCAGCCGATCTTGTCGCCGATCTTGACCTCGATCGACGGGATGTCGGCCTTGTGGCCATTGAGTGTGATGTGGCCGTGGCGCACGACCTGGCGCGCCTGCGCGCGGGACTCCGCCAAGCCAGCGCGGTAGACCACGTTGTCCAGGCGCATCTCCAACATGGTCAGCAGGTTCTCGCCGGTCGCGCCTTGGCGGCGCGACGCCTCCTTGTAGACCTTGCGGAACTGGCGCTCGAGCAACCCATAGGTCTGGCGCGCCTTCTGTTTCTCGCGGAGTTGCAGCCCGCGGTCCGACACCTTGCGGCGGCGAGGCGAGCGTTGGCCCGGCGGGTTGGGGCGCCGCTCGATCGCACACTTGGGCGAGAGGCATCGTTCCCCTTTGAGGAAGAGCTTCTCGCCGTTGCGGCGACAGAGACGGCAAACTGCGGCATTGTAGCGAGCCATGGCGTCCTCTAGACCCGTCGCCGCTTGCGCGGGCGGCAGCCGTTGTGCGGAATCGGCGTGATGTCGCGAATCGTGTTCAGCGTCAGTCCGGCGGCCTGCAATGCACGCACGGCGGACTCTCGACCGGATCCGGGGCCCTTTACATATACGTCGATTTCACGCATACCGCTGTCCATCGCTTTGCGCGCGGCGGTTTCGGCCGCTATTTGCGCCGCGAAGGGGGTGCTCTTCCGCGAGCCCTTCGTACCGGTGCTACCCGCGCTGGACCAGGCGATGACGTCGCCATTGTTGTCCGTCAGCGTGATCAGGGTGTTGTTGAAGGTGGACTGCACGTACGCGCGCCCGCGCGGCACGTTGCGGCGTTCGCGCCGTCCGCGCGGCCGGCGTGGCGTCGTGCCGCCTTCGGCGGCGGCCGCGTCGCTTTGCGCCAGCAACTCTTCCACCGAAGGGCTTGCGTCATCGCCCCCCCCGGCGGTGGCCGGGGCGGCCGCGGCGGCGGTTTCGGCTGGAGTGTCGGCGGGGGTCGCGGGCGTCTCCGACGCGGGAGCCGCCTGCGCGTCCTGCGACGCTTCGTCGTGATCTGTGGTCATCAGTTTCGTCTCCGCTACTTCACCGCGCGTCGCCGGCCGGCGACGGTTTTGCGAGTGCCGCGCCGGGTGCGCGCATTGGTCTTGGTGCGCTGGCCACGCACGGGCAGATTGCGGCGGTGCCGCTGGCCTCGATAGCAGTTGATGTCGATCAGGCGCTGGACGTTGGAACGGACCTCACGTCGCAGATCACCCTCAACCGTGTATTCGCGGTCGATCACCTCGCGCAATCGCGTGATGTCGACTTCCGACAGCTCGCGCATGCGCTTGGTCCCATCCACCTGGGACTTGGCCACGATATCTTTCGCCCGCGTCGGGCCGATCCCGAAGATGTAGCGCAGAGCGTACTCGGGTCGCTTGTCGTCGGGGATGTCAACGCCAGAGATGCGTGCCATGCCGGCCTCCTAATTCTTGAAGCGGTAGGTGATCCGGCCACGGGTGAGGTCGTACTCGGAGAGTTCGACGAGCACCCGGTCGCCGGGCAGGATTTTGATGAAGTGCATCCGCATTTTGCCCGAGATGTGGGCGAGGATGTTCTCCTTCAGGCCAAGGTCGACGCGGAACATCGCGTTGGGCAGCGATTCCACGACGCTGCCTTCTACCTCGATCTTGTCTTTCTTCTGGATCGGTCCGGCGGTTCGTCGCTGTGTTTGCGCGCGACCACCACCACCACCGCGTCGGCCACGAGATGAACGTGCCATGGTTGCTCCTACTCCTCGACCCGCGTGAGGATGTCGCCCGGCGCGTTCTCGCGCAGCGCGATCGTGTGCTCGAAGTGCGCCGACAGCTTGCCGTCTGCCGTGCAAACCGTCCAGCCGTCATCCAACAGAACAGTGTCCGGGTTGCCGGCGGTGGCCATTGGCTCCAGGGCCAGCACCATCCCCTGTCGCAGAACCATCCCAGCCCCAGCACGGCCGAAGTTCGGCACGTTGGGCGGCTCGTGCATGGCACGGCCTACGCCATGCCCAGTGTACTGACGGACCACACCGTAGCCCGCCTCTTCGATCACGGCTTGAATCGCCGCCGATACATCGCCTTTGCGCGCGCCGACGCGGGCCGTCTCGATCCCGACCGTCAGCGACTCTTCCGTCACGGCCAGCAAGCGCTTCGCCTCCGCCGAGATGACGCCAACGCCAACCGTGAAGGCCGAGTCACCGACCCACCCATCGACGGTGGCACCGTGGTCGATCGAGATGATGTCGCCTTCGTGCAGGACGCGGTCGCTGGGGAAGCCATGCACGATCTCCTGGTTGATCGAGGCGCAGATCGTGTACTCGTACCCCTGGTAGCCCAGAAAGGTGGGGGTGACACCGAGACGCTGGTATTTCTGCAGGACAAAACCGTCGAGTTGCTTGAGCGAGATCCCGGGCCGGATCATCGCCTTGAGCTCGATCAGCGTTTCCGCCGTCATCCGGCCGGCCACGCGCATCTGCTCGATTTCAGCGGCGGTTTTGAGCACCACCTGGGCGGGGCGATCACGGACGACCATTAGAGGCTCACCGTTGCAAGCAACGCGGTGCCCACGGCGTCGGGCGCTTGCTGTCCGTTGATGCGTGCCAGCTTCCCCGCCGCCTCGTAATAGCCGATCAACGGCGCGGTCTGCTGATCATAGACCTTAAGCCGGTTGGCGATCGCCTCCGGTTGATCGTCGTCGCGTTGGACCAGCGCCACGTCGCAGTTGTCGCAGCGCATGTCGTTCTTGGGTGGGTTGTTGACCTCGTGGTAGATCGCGCCGTCTTCCGGGCAGGTCCAGCGGCCGCCCAGCCGCGACCTAGCCTCATCGCTGCTGACGTCGATCAGAAGCACGTGGTCTACCTGCTGGTTGCGCTCGTCGAGGGCGGCATCCAGCGCCTCCGCCTGCGCGACCGTGCGCGGGAACCCGTCCAGCATCGCGCCGGTGGCGGCGTCCGGCCGGTCCAAGCGGTCGAGCAGCATGCGAATCGTCACCTCGTCGGGGACCAGCTCGCCTTTGTCCATATACGTCTTGGCCAGCAACCCCAACTCGGTTTCACCGCGCAGGTTTTCACGGAACATGTCCCCCGTAGCCAGGTGGACCAGGCCGGTCGCCTTGGCCAGGTGGACGGCTTGCGTGCCTTTGCCCGCGCCGGGGGGTCCAAGCAAAATCAGGTGCATCTAGCGGATGAACCCTTCGTAGTTGCGCATCAGGAGCTGCGCCTCAATCTGCTTCATCGTGTCCAGCGCCACGCCGACCATGATCAGCAAGCCCGTACTGGACAATGTCAGCGCGTTGCTATCGGGGATGAATTCCGTCGCCAAGAAGGGCACGACGGCGATGAACCCCAAGAAGATGGCCCCCGCCCAGGTAATGCGGAAGAGGACGCGGTTGATGTAGTCCTGCGTGGGGCGTCCTGGGCGGATGCCCGGCACGAACCCACCCTGCTTCTGCAGGTTCTCGGCCAGGTTCTGCTGCTGGAAGGTGATCAGCGTGTAGAAGAACGTGAACGCAATCACCAGGACGAAGGACAGGCCCCAGTAGAGCGGGCGGCCCGGCGAGAAGTTCGTCTCGACCCAGTCGGCGATGCGCGCAAACCAAGGTGGGCGCTCGCCCGGCACCTGACCCTCGACGATGGTCGGCGTGAACGGATCATCGGGACCATCGATATGGGTCGGGATCTGCGTGGTCGCGATGAAATTGCCGGACAGGTCTGCGAGCTGGATCAGCTCCTGGCCAGAGTCATTGCGCTCGATCGTCCAGGTCGGGACGAACTCGCCGGTGGCGACGTCCAGCTCCGAGTTGATCGTGGTGAGCACATTGGCATCGCCGTCGCGGTTGATGCGACGCACGATGTCGTCGAAGGAGTCCTCAGCGGCGATGTAGGAGATCTCCGCATTGTTGACGCGGAAGACTCCCTCGTCGTCGAGGTTCCCGAAGAAGCCGGCGGCCTGGAGTTCGCTCAACGGCTGGTCGGAGAGGTCCTCGATGTCGAACGGGATCTCCACCGCACTGGTGGAGTTCACGTCCGTCCCGGCGCCGCTGATCCAGCCCGCCATGACGGAGGGGAAAATGATGATCGAGAAGGCGAAGATGAGCGGGATCATGCCCGCGCTATTAACGCGTAAGGGGATAAAGCTCTGTCCGCTTTGGCGATACATGCGCCCACCGCGGAATTGACTGCGCGCGTACTGCACCGGGATGCGTCGCTGCGCCTCCTGGAAGAGCACGATCAGCGCAATCAGGACAATCGCGACCAGGATGATCGCGACGATGCCGGCCATGCCCGTATCGGACTGGCGAACCTGATTGAAGAGCGTGGGGAAGCTCGCCACGATACCGCCGAAAATGATTAGCGAGATGCCGTTGCCGATCCCCTTTTCCGTGATCAGCTCGCCCAGCCAGATCAGGAACATGGTGCCGGCGGTCAACGAAATCACCGCGGAGACGGTGGGCAACAGGTCGGGGCCGCTGAAGCCGATGCCCGTGATCGCGTTGGCGTTCTCCAGCAGCAGCAACTGACCGTAACCCTGCACGATCGACATCGGCACGGCGAACCAGTAGGTGTAGACCTGAATCTTGTTGCGGCCGCTTTCGCCCTCGCGTGAGAGCTCCTGCAGCTTCGGAATCATGGGCGTCAGCAAGTTCATCACGATCGATGCCGTGATGTACGGGTAGACGCCCAAGGCGACGATGCTGAGGTTCTCCAGCCCACCGCCAGAGAAGAGATTGAGGAAGCCAAGCACCGGATTGTTGTCGAACGCGTTGTCGAGCTGGTCGGGGTCCACTTCCGGCACAGGAATGTGTGCCAAGAAGCGGAAGATCACCAGCATGCCCAACGTGAAGACGATCTTCCTGCGCACATCGGGCTGCCGCCAGGCATCGATCAATGCCTGCAGCAATTTAGGTCGCGTGGAGCTTTGCGCGTTCTGCGCTCGCTGCATCAGCCGCTAATCCTCATCCGAATCGGTGGCTGCGTCCCCATCCGCCGCATCCTCAGCCTCCGCGTCGCCGCCGCTGGCCGCCGCACTCGCGGCAGCAAAGGCCGCCCGACGCTCCGCTCGGGGTGTCGGATCCTTCGCATCGATCGTGCCACCTGCCGCCTCGATCTTCGTGCGCGCGGAGGCGGAGACGCGCGGGGCCGTAATCGTCAGGGCATGGCCGATCTCACCACCGGCCAGCACCTTGAATGGCTCGTCGGTGCGCTTGAGCAAGCCCGCGGCAGCCAGACTCTCGGCGTCGACCGCGGCGCCGGCTTCGAAGCGATCACTGAGTTGGCTGAGATTGATCGGCGTGTACTCGATGCGGAAGCGGGGGTGGAAGCCGCGTTTGGTCGGCATCTTGCGGATCAGCGACATCTGACCGCCCTCAAAGCCCGGCCTCGTGCCGCCGCCAGAGCGCGACTTTTGGCCTTTGAGTCCGCGACCGGAATAGCTGCCACGGCCGGATCCGTCGCCACGGCCCACGCGCTTACGAGAGCGCTTGGCACCGGCCGGCGGCCGTAGATCGTTGGCGCGCAGCGGCATCCTAGTCCTCAACTTCTGCCACCGAGACGAGGTGCGCCACCTTGTGGATCATACCACGCACGTCTGGTGTATCCGGTTTCTCGACGCTCTGGCCCAGCTTGCGCAGGCCCAGCGATCGTACGGTCGTCTCTTGGTCGCTGCGATAGCCAACGAAGCTTTTCACATAGGTGATACGGAGATTGCCCATGACCCTCGTTCCCGCCTAACCGGCCGTCGGCGCGTCACCGGACGCGGCCGGTTGGGTTGGCGCGTCCGCTTCTGTGGCGGGCGCGGCGGCTGGAGTCGCTTCGGGCGCGGCGGGCACGGTCGCGACGCCGGTTGCGGCCGAACTGCCCTCGGCAGCTGCGGGGCGTTCCGCGGGGGTAGCGTCTTCGGTTGAAGCGGCGGCGGCGGCGGCGGCATCTGCCGCCGCGTCCGAAGCGTCCGCCTCGGCTTCGCTCTGCTCCGGCTCGGGCTGAATCTTACCGGCCGTGATCAACCGCTCCCGACGCACGGTGCGGGGGTCGCGCAACTCGCCGAGCGCCTTGATCGTGGCGTGGACGACGTTGATCACGTTGTTGGAGCCCAGCGATTTGGTCAGGACGTTGCGCACGCCGGCTGCTTCCATGATCGCCCGGACGCCACCGCCGGCGATGACGCCGGTACCGGGCCCCGCAGGCTTGAGCATGACGCGCGCGGCACCGAAGTCTGACGTAATTGGGTGCGGCAATGTGCCGTTGCGCAGTGGCACCGTGACGACATTGCGTCGGGCGATGGTGGCCGCTTTGCGAATCGCTTCGGGCACCTCGTTGGCACGGCCCAAACCGAAGCCAACTTTGCCCTTGCCGTCACCGACGACGACGACCGAGGTGAAGGAGAAGCGCCGGCCGCCCTTGACGACTTTGGCGACCCGGTTGATCGCCACGACCTTCTCGCTGAATTCGTCCCCGCGGTCGTCGCGGCCACGCCCCCGGCCGCCTCGCCGGTCGTCGCGCCCACCGCGTCCCCGTTGTTGCACCATTCCTATTCTCCTCCAGCGGGTCGCCTAGAAGGCAAGCCCAGCCTTGCGTGCTCCGTCGGCCAGCGCTTTGACGCGGCCATGATATTGGTGCCCCCCCCGATCGAAGACGACGCCGCTGACGCCCGCCTCTTTGGCGCGTTGCCCCAGCCGTTCGCCCACGGCGCCGGCACGATCAGTCTTGCTCTCCCCCGCCTTGCGCAGGTCGCTCTCCAGATCGGAGGCGTGCGCCACGGTGCGACCGGCGCTGTCGTCGATCACCTGGGCATAGATGTGGCTGTTGGAGCGGAAGACGGCCAAGCGGGGGCGTTCCGCCGTGCCCTGCACACGGCGTCGGACACGGAAGTGCCGCCGCTTGCGGGCGGCGTCACCAGTCACTCGTCGGCGTCGCGTTCCCATCGTTCCCGCTCCTACTGCGCGATTGCGCCCTTGCCAGCCTTGCGGCGGACCCACTCGCCTTGGTACCGAATGCCTTTGCCTTTGTACGGCTCGGGCGGGCGGATCTTGCGAATCTCGGCGGCTTGCTGTCCCACCACCTGCTTGTCGATGCCACGCACGTGAACCAACTGGCCCTCGACCTCAAAGCTGATCCCGTCGTGGGGATTCACGCGCACCGGGTGCGAGAAGCCGACCCGCATCGACAGCGCTTCGCCGTCCAGCTCCGCGCGGTAGCCGGTGCCCTGGATCTCCAACGTCTTGGTGAAGCCCTCGGACACGCCAACCACCATGTTGTTGACGAGCGAGCGGGTCAGGCCGTGCAAGGCCCGATGGTCGCGACGATCGCTGGGGCGGGTGACGAGGATCTCGTCGCCATCCTGGACCAGGCGAATGTCGGGCGGCAGCGAACGCTGCAACTCGCCTTGCGGGCCCTTCACACTGACGTCCGACCCATCGATCGTGACGGTCACGCTGCTGGGCACGGGGATTGGCTTCTTACCGACTCGGCTCATGGCGTCACCAGACGTAGCACAGGACTTCGCCGCCCACGTTCGATTGGCGAGCGGCGTGTCCCGTCATGACCCCGCGCGGGGTGGAAAGAATGGCGACGCCGAGGCCGCCGAAGACGCGGGGGATTTCGCGTTTCTGCACGTAGACGCGGAGCCCAGGGCGGCTCACGCGTTGGATCCCGGTCAGCACCGAGTTGCCCTGCGCGTGGTAGAGCAACTCGATGTCGAGCTCATTTTGAACCAGCGAGGTATGCTCGCGCACTTCGTAGCTCTTGATGAAGCCCTCGTCCTCCAGCACGTCGGCGATCGCCACCTTGAGCTTGGAGGCGGGGATCCGCACCCGATCGTGCCGCGCCGCGACGCCGTTGCGGATACGGCTAAGCATGTCGGCGATGGGGTCGGTCACTGGCATGAGGCCGTCCCTTCCTAATTGATCCGGGCGAACGGCATACCGAGCAGTTCCAGCAAGCGCCGGCCCTCCTCGTCATTCGTCGCCGTGGTTACGAAGATGATCTGGAGCGGGCGAATCTGATCGACGGTGGAGAAGTCGATCTCCGGGAAGACGATCTGCTCGCGCAGCCCGAGGCTGAAGTTGCCGCGGCCGTCGAAGGCGGTGCGGGAGACGCCTTGGAAGTCGCGCACACGCGGCAGCGCCGCGTTGACGGTGCGGTCGAAAAACTCCCACATGCGGTTGCCACGCATGGTCGTGGCGACGCCGATCGGGTTGCCGTCGCGGATCTTGAAATTCGCGATCGACTTCTTGGCCACGGTGATGATCGGCTTCTGGCCGGTGATCGCGGCCACCTCGTCGGCGACGGCGTCGAGCGCACGGGCGTTGCCGACCGCTTCACCGAGCCCGACATTGAGGACGATCTTCGCCAGGCGCGGGACCTGCATGACACTGCCGTACGAGAACTCGTCGACCAATTGGGCGACGACTTCGTCCTTGTATTTGGTCTTCATGCGCGGCTCAGGCATCAGTCCAAGTCCTCGTTGCACGACTTGCAGAAGCGCACTTTGACCCCGTCCGGCCTCGTGCGAAAGCCGATCCGGGTCGCGGAGTCGCAGGCCGAGCACACGACAGCAATGTTGCTGACGTGAATCGACGCTTCCACCTCAACGATGCCGGAGGAGCTTCCCACCTGTTGGGCTTTGATGTGCTTCTTGACCATGTTGACGCCTTGCACGATCACGCGGTTGCGCTCGCCCAAGACCTCGCGCACCTGGCCCCGTTGGCCACGGTCTTTGCCGGCCAGAATCTGCACCTGGTCTTCCTGCCGCACTCGATGCATGGCTAGACCACCTCCGGCGCGAGCGAGACGATGCGCATGTATTGGCGTTCGCGCAGTTCGCGCGCGACGGGCCCAAAGATGCGCGTGCCGCGCGGCTCACGCTCGTTGCCGAGCAACACCGCGGCGTTGTCGTCGAACTTGATGTAGGAGCCATCCGGGCGGCGGTATTGCTTGCTGGTGCGCACCACCACGGCCCGCACAACCTCGCCCTTTTTGACCTCGCGGCCGGGCTCGGCCTGCTTGACGGCCGCGACGATCACGTCGCCCACGCCGGCATAGCGCCGGCCCGTCCCGCCCAGCACACGAATGCACTTGATCACACGCGCGCCGGAGTTGTCGGCCACGCGCAGGGAGCTTTCTTGCTGAATCACTCGGCAGCTCCTTCGGCCGCTGCATCGGCGGCGGCCTCGCCTTCGCTGTCTCCCTCGGCGGCAACCGGCGCGGCAGTGGGCGGCGTCTCCGGTTCGATATCCGGCTCGGCGATTTCGCTCGGTTGAAGCTCGGCCACTTCGTGGCGCTCCAGGATCTCGAGCACGCGCCACTTCTTGTGACGGGAGATGGGGCGGCATTCTTCGATCAGGACGCGGTCACCCAGGCGAACCAGATCGGTCTCGTCGTGCGCTTGGAACTGCTTCCGGCGCCGGAGCACCTTGTGATAGAGCGGGTGCGTCACGGTGCGTTCGATCTGCACGACGACGGTCTTCGCCATCGCGTCGCTCACGACCACTCCGGTGCGTTGCTTGCGGGCCATGCGCTAATCCGCTTCCTTGGCATCGTCATCGGACGCGTCTTCGTCGGACGCATCCTCGACGGACGCGTCGCCGTCGTCGTCCGTCGCGTCTTCGTTGTCTACTTCGCTACCGGCTTCGTCTGGGGCCTCGTCGTCGCTCTCGTCCGACACCACGGCGGCCTCCGCTTCTTCGAGTTCGGCCGCTGCCGCTGCCTCTTCGGCTTCCAGTTCGGCGCGCTCATCGAGCGCACGTTGCTTCTGCGGAGAGATCGCCGCCTCCTCGGGCGCCGCGGCGGGCGCGATCGGAGTGCCCAGCACGGTTGCGATCTGGCGCTCGCGCTGCAGCGTACGCAGTCGCGCGATCTGTCGGCGCGAGCGTGGGATGGCGGTGCCGTCCTGAAGCTGCCGGGTGCCCTTCTGGAACTGCAGGTTGAACAGTTCGCGGTAGGCCTCGTTGACCGCTTCGGCCAACTGGTCGTCGTTGAGGGCGCGTGCTTCATCGGCCAGCGGGTTGGGCACGGCTAGATGACCTCGGTTTCACGCGCGACGACGCGGGTGCGGACCGGCATTTTATGGGCGGCTAGACGCATCGCCTGGAGCGCCAACGCTTCCTGTACACCCGCAATCTCGAAGAGAATGCGGCCCGGCTTGACGACGGCGACCCACTTCTCGGGTGCGCCTTTGCCCTTGCCCATGCGGGTCTCGGCCGGCTTCTGGGTGACGGACTTGTCGGGGAAGATGCGGATCCAGATCTTGCCGTCGCGTTTGAGGTGATGGGTGATGGCTCGCCGGGCGGATTCGATCTGCCGCCCATCGATCCAGGCAGCTTCAAGCGACTGCAGGCCGAACTCGCCGAAGGCGACCGTCGCGCCGCGGGAGGCTTGACCGCGACGCCGGCCGCGATGGTGCTTACGCCACTTGACACGTTTGGGCTGCAGCATCAGGCGGATCCTTCAATGGGGGCGGGGCTCCCGGCAGCCTCGGCCACGGGCGACGAAGCCGGCGGCGGCACGGCGGTAGCGGGACCGCTGATCTCGGGCGTCACCACTTCCTCGGGCGCGTTGGGCAGCACTTCGCCCTTGTAGATCCAGCATTTAACGCCGATCCGGCCGAACACGGAGTGGGCCTCGGCCAGGCCGTAGTCGATATCGGCGCGCAACGTGTGCAACGGCACCCGGCCGTCCATCTCCGAGGCCCGACGGGACATCTCCGCCCCACCAAGGCGGCCACTGATGATGATTTTGCAGCCCAAAGCGCCGCGCTGCATCGTGCGTTGCACGGCCTGCTTGATCGCGCGCCGGAAGGCCACGCGACGCTCGAGTTGCTCCGCCACGTTCTGGGCCACCAGCCGTGCTTCGAGCTCAGGGTTGCGAATTTCTTCGATGTTGGCCCGCACGCGCCGGCCGGTCATCGCCTCCAGCTTGGCGCGCAACTCGTCGACTTTCTGGCCACCACGGCCGATCACGATCCCCGGCTTCGCCGTGTGGATTGTGATCGAGAGCTGGTTGGCGTTGCGTTCGATCTCCACTTTGGAGATGCCTGCCTCAGCCAAGCCGCCTTCGATTTCGTCGCGAATGGCGCGGTCCTCGAGCAGGAGCGAGGCGTAGTTTTTCTGGGCGAACCAGTTGCTCTTCCAGCCATAGATGATGCCGGTGCGGAAGATCCTGGGGTGCACTTTGTGACCCATGCGTTAGTCCTTCTCGTCCGACACCACCACGGTGACGTGGCAGGTGCGCTTGAGCCGCTGCTGGATCCGGCCGCGAGCCGCGGCACGAAACCGCTTGAGGGTGCGGGCGTCGCCGGCGTAAATCGACTTGATGTGCAACTCATCCGGGTCGACGGCGAAGTTGTTCTCCGCGTTGGCCGCCGCCGATTGAACGAGCTTGACGATCTGCTTCGCGCCCGGCTTGGGCGTGAACCGCAGCGTCGTCAGTGCCTCATCAATGGTCATGCCGCGCAGATCCTGAAAGATGATGCGCGCCTTGCGGGGCGACATCTGCAGGAACTTGGCGGTTGCGGAGACTTCCATCATCGTCCTCAGCGGGGGGGAGCTTGCGTAACACGTTCGGAGCGGCCGACGTGGCCGCGGAAGAGGCGGGTGGGAGCGAATTCGCCCAGCTTGTGGCCCACCATGTTTTCGGTAACGAAGACCGGCAAGTGACGACGGCCGTCATGTACCGCGATCGTGATCCCCACCATCTCGGGCAGGACCGTGGAGGCGCGGGCCCAGGTGGTAATCACCTCTCGCGCTCCAGAGGCGCGGACCATCTGCACCTTGCGGAGCAGTTTGTGGTCGATGTAGGGGCCCTTTTTGGTTGACCGCGACATGTGTGCTCCTTATCGTCGCCGCCCGCGACGGCGAACGATGTATTTATCGGATGCTTTCTTGCCGCGCGTGCGATAGCCCAGCGCGGGCTTGCCCCAGGGCGTCTTGGGACCGGGCAGCCCGATCGGCGCCTTACCCTCGCCGCCGCCGTGCGGGTGGTCGACCGGGTTCATGACGGAGCCACGCACCTGCGGCCGCCGGCCGCGGTGGCGATTGCGGCCCGCCTTGCCCAGTTTGATGTTGCCGTGTTCGACGTTGCCAACCTGGCCGATCGTGGCGAAGCAAGCAGCCCGCACTTGCCGCATCTCGCCGGAAGGCAAGCGCAGCAGAACGTACTCGCCCTCCTTGGCCATGATCTGGGCCGAGGCGCCGGCACTGCGCGCCATCTGCGCGCCGCGCCCTTCAATCAGCTCAATGCTGTGGACCTGGGTGCCGTTGGGCATGTCACGCATTGGCATGGCATTGCCCACCCGGATCGGAGCGTCGTCACCGGTACTGATCGTGTCGCCCACGCCCAGGCCCAGCGGGGCCAGGATGTAACGCTTGACGCCGTCGTCGTAGAAGACCAGCGCGATCCGCGCCGTGCGGTTGGGGTCATACTCGATCGCGTTGACGCGGCCCTCGTGGCCCACGCGGTCGCGGCGTTTCCAATCGATCAGCCGGTAGCGGCGCTTGTGGCCGCCGCCACGGTGGCGCACCGTGATGCGCCCGTGCACGTTGCGGCCCGCCTTCTTCTTCAGCGGTGCCAGCAGCGACTTCTCCGGCTTCTTCTTCGTGATCTCCTCGAACGTGTAGCCCGAGGAGTTTCGACGGCCGGGCGACGTAGGCTTGAAGCTCTTGAGCGGCATCCTAGATCCCCTCGAACAGCTTGATTTCGTAGCCCTCGGCCAGGGTTACGACGGCCTTCTTCCAGCCCGCCTCGCGGCCGCTGTGGCGCCCGATCCGGCGCTGGTGCCCGCGCACGTTCATCACGTTGACCTTGCGCACAGTCACGCTGAAGCCGATCTCGACAGCCTCTTTGATCTGGAACTTGTTCGCGCGCGGGTCGACCTCAAAGACGTACTTGCCGGTGTCGGCCAACTCCGTCGTCTTCTCCGTGATGATCGGGCGTCGCAGTACGGCGTAGGGATGGATGTCCTTCGGCATCAGGCATCACCCCCATCGCGGGCAGCACGCTTCGTGGCGGCCCGTTCTCCGCCCCACAACTCTTCCGCCCGACGCACGGCCGTCTCGGTCATGACCAGATGGTCGTGCATGATTATCGTCTCGACGTTGAGCGTGTCGGCCGGGCAAGCGTCCATGCGCTCGAGGTTGCGGATACCGCGTTTCAGCGACTGGTCCGCCTCGGCGGTCACGAGGACCGCGCTGCGATCGATGCCCAGGGCATCGATCAATGCCGCCATCGCTCGCGTCTTCGGCTCGAACTCTGGGTCGTCAAGCACGATCAGGCCGCCCTCGGCGGCGCGCTGCGAGAGCATCGAACGGATCGCCAGACGACGCATCTTGTTGGGCATCCGCTGACGGTAGGAGCGCGGGTGCGGCCCGAAGGCAACAGCGCCGCCGACACGCGTGTGGGCGGACGGTGCGCCCATTCGTGCGCGGCCCGTGCCCTTCTGGCGGAAGCTCTTTTTGCTGGCGCCGTTGTGGTCCGAGCGGCGATGCGTGGAAGCGGTACCGCGACGGCGGTTCGCCTGCTGCGCGAGCAACGCCTGGTGCACGACGCCGAGATTCGGCTCGACGCCGAACACGGCATCGTCGACATCGATCTCCCGCACGGCATCGCCGCTGGTGTTGACGACGGACAACTTCACTCGGACGCCCCCCGTCCGTCGCGCCGCTTGGTCTTGCGGATGTGAATCAGACCGTCGGAGGAGCCGGGCACGGAGCCATTGACGAAGACGAGGCCCCGCTCCGGCACGATGCGCACGATTTCCAGATTCAAGGTGGAGGCCGTCTTGCCGCCCATCCGGCCGGCCATACGCGTGCCTTTGAGCACACGGCCGGGGGTGGAGCCGGCGCCGATCGATCCGGGGGCGCGGTGACGGTCGCTCTGGCCGTGGGTCTTGGGCCCGCCGGCAAAGTGATGGCGTTTGACGCCGCCCTGGAACCCTTTGCCCTTGCCGGTGCCTTGCACGTCGACGCGGTCGCCAACCTCGAAGACTTCGGTCACCGTGATCGTCTGGCCCACCTGGACCTCGCCGTAGTCATCGGCGGGAAATTCGGCCAGATGGCGCAGCGCGCCGTTGCTGCCGGAGTGCCCACGCTGCGCCTTGCTGACCTTGCGGTCCGGCACGGGCTCGAAGCCGAGCTGGACCGCTTCATAGCCGTCGCGCTGCTCGGTGCGGATCTGCGTGATGGGGCAGGGACCAACTTCCAGCACGGTGCAGCCGGCCACGCGGCCATCCTCTTGGATGACTTGCACCATGCCCAACTTCTTGCCCAGGAGACCGTGAATGCTCATGGCTCGCTTACAGCTTGATCTCGATATCGACACCGCTCGGGAGCTGCAGGCGCATGAGGGTGTCTACGGTGCGCCCGCTCGGCTCGAGAATGTCGATCAGCCGTTTGTGTGTACGAATCTCATACTGGTCACGTCCGTCCTTGTGCACGAAGGGGGACCGGATCACGGTGTACTTGTTGATCTCCGTCGGCAACGGGATCGGGCCGGCGATGTTGGCGCCGGTCTGTTCGGCGGCCTCCACAATCTGGCCCGCGCTCTGATCGAGGACGCGATGATCGTAGGCCTTGAGCCGAATGCGGATTTTCTGCTGAGACACGTTTACTCCTGTCCCGCTATTCCAGAATGCCGGTGACGGCGCCGGCACCGACGGTCCGACCGCCCTCGCGGATGGCGAAGCGGACGCCCTGTTCGAGGGCGATGGGGTTGATCAGGGTGACTTCCATG
>Ga0310121_10001101_pt1 | contig 28421 bp, 17 predicted proteins | sample CB27_Tmax_986_MG_FD_203504 | JGI IMG/M metagenome (GOLD analysis project Ga0310121, IMG submission 203504) | Marine microbial communities from Western Arctic Ocean, Canada - CB27_Tmax_986 | ecosystem: Environmental > Aquatic > Marine > Oceanic | place: Canada: Western Arctic Ocean | collected... | reverse complement strand
GAGCTGCATCAGCGCGGTTTCGCCGTCGACTACCTGAATCACATTTCCGAGATCAACTGGGAGCGGATTCGGCAGTACGATTGCCTGGTTGTTTACGACGTTCCCTACCCGGCCGATCATACGGAGGGAAGATCCGACGGACCGCATCGTGACGAAGTCATTGCACTGATCAACCGGTACATCGAGGCCGGCGGCGGGGTGTTGCTGATCAAGCCCAACTATCATGCGGATGAAAACATCCGACCCCTGCTGGCGAAATGGAATGCACGGATTCCCTACGAGGTCCTTCGCCAGGATGTCAATCGCGTGCAGTTTCCCCGCATGAACCTGGACAGCGTATCCCTCGCGTGGACGGACGACGTAAACAAAAAGACGGCGGTCAGCGACAGCGTCGACCGCATTTACTATCCGCTGAAAGATCACTACGACGGGTGCGAAACATCGGCCATCTGGGTGGGAAAGGAGTGGGACATTGTATATCGCGCGCCGGATGGGGCCGTCTCCGTTCCGTTCGAGGAACAGGAGGGAACGAAGCAGTACTTCCCCCGGCCGAAGGACCCATTGGTTCGGGAGCAGCCGGTGGAGTCTCCTCCGCTGTTCGCCATTCGCCGTCTCGGCGCAGGCAGGATTGCATTGACCAGCACGTGGCCGACCTGGTCGATCGGCAGCGGCACCACCTGGCTGTACAACCGGCACATCCTGACCCGGGGCTGGGACGGGGTGGCGTCGGACTTTCAAAGGTTGTTGGGCAATACGTATCGCTGGTTGGCCGATTCCGGCAACAGCGCAACGACCCTTGGAGGCTACGTCCAGGATCCCAATCGCCTCCTGGCGCCCAATTTTCAGGAGGAAGTCCGCCGTGAATTTGCCGAAGGCGTGCCGGACCCGGAACAGTACGTCGCGCATGCGGAGTCAATCAATGTCGTCAAAGGCATCTACGGTCCGAAGAGCACCTATGGCGGCGGCGCGGGCACTGTGGAGGAGTGGGCGAACGTCGCAAGGGATGCGGGATTGGGGTTTGTCGTGTTCATGGACGACTTCGAGAAGCTGACGACGCTCTCTTTTGAAGAACTCAAGGCGGATTGTCTGCAGTATTCTTCATCAGAACTCAGCCTGTTTCCCGGCTATACGATGGACACGACCATCGGGGATCATTTTTTCGCCTATGGACCGGGCGACTTCCTGGAATTTCCGCCGGATGAGTGCCTCGCCGGGGAGGACAAGACGTTGTTCAACATTCAGTACCAGGACGCGGAAGGCCGGTTCGCCAAGGGGAACGCCTGCCTGAATTGGATTGTTCGCGCAAAAAATCGCAACATGAACTTTGGATACTACAGCTTCAACGACGGCGGGGGGACGATGCGCATGTACGACATGCGGGTCTACTCGGCGGCCGCGATTCGCACCTACGAAAACGGCCGCTTGATGGAAGATGTGACCGATGACTTCCTGACCACGGTTGCGGCAACGATCTCTCCCCTGCCGGTCACCGTACATATTCTGCACGCGCCTGCGGACCTCGCGGCCCAGGCGGGCAGAGACATCACGCACACCTACTGCCTGGCCGACGGAGCGGGTACCGTGTTTGAAGACGCCCTGCACTACGCCCACCAGTACAGCGGCTCGGCGGTATTCAGCTCCAGCGGCCCCATTGTGCGCTCCTGGATGAACTGCATACGCCCGGCGACCTATGCGTCGGCGCGGTTCGCGCCGGGCCTGACCTTCGCGCCGGCCTTTCTTTGGGTTCAATCCGACGTGGGACTCAAGAGCATCGAACTGTACGACGGTCCCAGGCTCTTTCGGCGCTTCACCTTCCAGGGGGAGAAGGAAGTCCGGAGAATCCTGCAACTGTCTTCGACGCTTCACCGGAATGTTGTCCTGATCGCCGAGGATCTCCGTGGCGGCAGGGCCGTGACGTTCCCGCTCCGGATCTACAAACCGAACACGAGTGCGTCGTTCTGCTCCGATCACGTGAACGACTGCGGAAATACCTACCTGGGCCGGGGAACCGGCATCACGCAGATGTTTCGTGCACCCGACGCCTGGGGCGGATTGAGCTGGGACGGCGGGCCGCAGGGAAAGGTCAACATCTTCCCGCATGGAATCATCACGCCCCATATCAAATCAAACCTTGGCATGGAAGGGGACCGGCATTTCGCGAATGTCCCGTACCTGATCTTCGCGGACGAGGCCGGAAATGGTTTCCGCAGTCACCGATCACGCGTCTACGATCATCGCGTGCAAGTGATCAATCCCTGGTATACCTTCGGACCGATCCTCGACAGCAAACTGATCGATGTGGATGTGCGGTACGGCGAGTGGCACCGGGCATCGTTGCGGCCGCGCGAAACCGGCTGGGCCCCGCAACCGATACGTACCGGGGCACTGCCCACGCTGTTTGAGATGGACATCGTCTCCAAGAAAGACCAAACCGTTGAGTCCATCCAGTTGGCGCATAGCCCATGGATCAGATCGCAACGAACGTTGATGCTTCTGTGGGGACGCAACGGGAATTCCGAACCCTGCCGGAAGATCCAGGTTTTTCCGCCGACCGAAAACTCGATCAATGAGCATACCATCGATAGAGGCGACTGGGCCGGCCTCTACTCGCCCCAAACAAGCTGCGGCATTGTTTGGTACAATCGCGGGGCGCCATTGCAGTTCAGGATCAATACTACGCCGGATGGGGTGGCCTACATGTTGTTGTTTCACGCCCTTCCCGATGATGCGGAATTCGAAAGAGGCCGGGCACTCCACTACGAATTGTTTTCCCTCGTTTATCCCATCGACGTTTCGGAGCAGGGATTAGAGCGGTTCGAGAAAACGGTGGCGTATTTCCGTGAATTGGACGGTGTGGAAATCCTCGAGGGGACTCGGCGGGGAAATGGCGGACCGATTGATATCGCCGCCGGCAACTACCGGGTGCACTTGAAATCCGGCAAGCCTTCCTGGGACCTGGCGACCGCGTTGCCGGTCCGCGTTCTGGGACTCAATCCCAATTGGAGCGCCGGTTACTATCAGCTCACAGGTTATGCGCAGGGAACCTATGGGGATGGAACCAGGAAGTATCATCCTTGCGGCTTCGATTTGCAGGGCCGCGTCCGCGCCACGCTCTACCATTGCCTCGCCGAAAAGACCGAAGCGATCATCGGACACCCGGTGGTCTGCGATAGTCCGGGCTTGATCGTCCAGGTAACGCAGAAACCCACCGGCGATGGCGGTTACAGCTACTATGTGGCAGTCAGTAATCCAACGGACAAACCGATCCAGACCACCCTGCGAAAAAACATCTCCCTACCCGACTTCCCCTTTGAAAGCACGGAGCTAACCGTACCCCCCGGCGGCTACCGGATCGCATCAGACGGGTAATATCATTTCCTTAGGCTCCGCAGTGGAGGCAGAATAATTTGTGGCAGAATCATTTCCTTAGGCCCTGTGGGTATTTGTATTGTGAGGAGTCGTTGGGCGAATTTCATTCAATCGCGAAGCGCAACAAATAATTCTCTTTGCCGAGACTAAGGAAAATGATTCTTCCTTCAACTGCAGAGCCCAACGAATTGCTTTTGCCTCCATTGCGGAGCCCCCCGGGCAAACATGATCACTGGACGAGAACGCTCTGATCCACCGCGACGTCCTGGATGGTCTGAGTGTTTCCGTTGAGCCATTTTACCTCGAGGTCGACCGGAACGGTGCGGGTCCCGAGCCCGAAGTGCAGGACCAGATCGTTGCTGCAATGCGATCCGGTTCCGCTTGCCACCTGGCGGGTCAGCACGTCCCCGCCGCCCAGATCGATGCGCACCTGGGTGCCGATGGCATCCCGCCCGACATTTCTGCTTGACCCCTCCACCCCGCTTCAGCTAACGGTCTTCCCATGAGAGCGCTCCTTCACGCCGGTCCCAGCGGGCATGTGCCCGCGCCGCCCGAAAAGCGATTTCTTATCAATTATTCCGCGTTACTGATATATATCGACATTCGTTCCCTTTTCCTTTATTATAGCTCCGGCGGCTACCGTCCAGACAAGGCTATTCCATTCCCCCGAAATTCATCTTCTCGATTTCTCACCCGTGGATGAGAATCGCTCCAATCGTTGGAATCCTGTGCCGACTTCGGGATACCCATGCCACGCCGCTCGACCCAAACGCGGCGCCAACGTCAATGATTTTTTGCTGTTGCAGGCCAAAAAAATCTAAAGTTTTAGCTTGCGGATCGAGTTTCGGAAACATAGTATAACTGGGAGAATTGGGATATGTTGTGTGAAGAAGTTGTGAAACGGTTAGTCTTCACGAGATGGCGTAACTTGTAAATGAGAGGAGAAGGAACTATGCGAACACTCTTGATTGTACTGGTCGGAGCAGCCGTGGGTGTGCTTTCGGCCCAGGGAACTTTGGTCGTTAACGGTGATTTCGAGCTACCGGATGTGTCTGGAAACATTGCGAACTCGCCTCATACGATTGGTGTGGCCTGGGGCAGCATCCCGGGCTGGGAGGGGAATGACCTGTTACCGCCGTTTGGGGGTTCAATTCTCAGTGGAAGTGGCCAACTTCATGGACCCCCGGGTTTCTATGGTGGGGAACCCGCGGCGACCGGCGCCGGGAACGCGTTGCTGGGTGTTGAACGCACGAACAATAACGTGAACGGGGCCAAACAGAATTTGGGGCCGATGACGGATGGTGTGCGATACACTTTTTCGGCTGACATTTACGGCAACAATACCTTCGCGTCCGTATTTCAGCTTGCAATGGCCGATAGCTCGGGATCCGTGCTGGCGAGTCTCACGGACGTTGATGTTTCGATCGCTATCGACCAGAACCAGACGCCGGTTTCCTTCCACTACGATGCCGGATCTGCCGATGACGGCGTTGACCTATGGATCGTTCTCGCAAATCGCGATGACGCAGCCATCACACGTACGGGAATAGACAATGTAGTCGTCACGGGAGGGCCCATCCCCGAACCCACGACGATCGCCCTGCTGGGCATCGGTGCTGCCGGCTTGCTGGTGGCGCGCCGCCGACGCATTTAGACTCTTCATTCTCTTGGAAAATTAACCGCAGGGCCGCCTCCATGGCGGCCCTGTTTTTTTTGACCCCGACAAGATCGTGCCGCAAGCGTTCTTGAAGACGTCACGTACTGATGTGTTTGCGACGCAATCGCACGGTAAACAAGCCCGGTGAGGACCCGTGATCATTGCACCACGGCCGTTTGATCCACCGCAACGTCCTGGATGGTCTGAGTGTTGCCGTTGAGCCAGGTGACCTCGAGATCGACCGGATCAGTACCTCGTTTTTGCGCTCCCGGCGGCAACGCTGGGGGAGCTCGGCCTCCCGCCGGGTAAGGTGCCACTTGCCGAGCGGGTCCAACTGCCAGGCACCGCTGTCGTCGAAGACGGGAAGCTCGTCCCGAGCGCCGAGCCGGGGTTCGGTGTAGAGGTAGATCGTTCCTGGCTGGAGGAGGTGGCGGTGTGAGGCGGGCGCGACCCCCGGTATGAATATCGCGAAGGTTGGTCGGAGGCCGCTCGTCCAGGCAGCACTTTCACGTCCGGCATCCGGGACAGGAGTGGCAGCGCGGCGCCTCCTGGTACGCACCTTGCCCACCTCATCTCAAGCACAGGGAAGACGGTCCGCAAACTCCTGCGGCTGCGGTGAATCAAGCGAACACCACGGCGGTTGCCCGACGTTGGTTTTCAGGCGCAGGGACCGGGGCGGTGCTCGCCTAACAAGCGGCGCTGGCGCGCCGTTGCCCGGGCAAGTATATCCGCGTCAAACGGGAAATGCAGAAAAGGGATGAAGCGCTGGGCGATCCAGCGGTTGGCGTAGTGGACTTGCAGCAGGTAGCGTACCTGGTCGGTGCGGTTGGCGCCGGGAACCAGGGCCCTCTTAAGTTCGAAGGGCTTGCGGAGGGAGAAAAAGCGTCCTGGTTAGTCGATGATCTGTTTTGGGGCAAAGCCGATGCCGACGATACACTCTGGTGGCCCATCCCTGGCGGCAGGAAAACACCGATTGGTATGCAGCCAAGGCAACGGCAGTGGAAGTAACGGTTGAGTAACCTCCTCTTCATCGGTCGAGTCCTGATTTAAAGTCGTCACATTGCTGGGTTGTGCGATGGTTGATTCATCGGTGCTGTCCCCGAACTTGGGAATTCGACATTGGACATTTTCAGGATTCTGCCATCTTGAGGAGCCTGCACGGCGTCGGAAATGTCGAATATCGAATGCTCAATATCGAATGTCGAAGGAGGTGCTATCGCAAGACCCATCCCTCCTCTTTCAAGAGATGAAGAGGAGGGATAAAGAACAGGAGCACCGCTGGAAATTCCAAGCCTCAAAAACTGAACATCGCCTACTTCCGCGCCTTGCGCACAAAGCTCTGCGATTCAGGCGCAACCCCGGTATGTAGGTTGGCCTTCCAGGCCGACCCGGAGCAAGGGCTGGAAGCCCAAGTTGCTTTTCGGCCCCACAATTCAAAGTCCGTTGTGCTGCTCGACTTTCCAATCACGAGGCAAGCGTCGCCACAACTTGTGGGCCCTCGGGAATGACGCAAATAGAGACTTCGGTTCCCTGTTTTCCGGCGGCCCTCATCAGCAGATCCTCCACGGATCGGCACGGTTTCAGCAGCGCACTTTCGATCTGGTCATCGGTGAGCCCATCGCTGTAGACGTGAACGTCGGCGCGTTTCTGAATCATCGCTTGAATCTGCACCTGCCACTGGTCATGCCGGCTGAAGCCAGGTTGAGAGAGCAGCGCCAGCACTCCATCCGGGGATCCGCCTTCCCGCAGCAGCTCCGCGTAGCTCCCGTAGTCGGGAAGGCCATCGGCGCACTCCGCGGCGAGAAGAATCGTGCCGCCTTCCTTTACCACCCGGTTTGCGGCGCTCATGCCCTTGACCGTTTGATAGAGGTTCTGATCCAATGGATAGCCGCTATTGGTTGTGACAACCACATCGAACAACTCGCCGACTTTGATCATTGAATTATCGCGGACAAAGGCGCATCCCTGCTGATGCGCGGCGAGGAGGTCTCCCGCAAACACTCCCGTTATTTCCTTCTTCGCGTTCAGAGTCACGTTCAGCAAGAAAGCCGGTTCGGTGAGCAAAGCGACCGCCAGCATTTCTTCCCAGATCGGGTTCCCTTTCGTGACTCCCCAGGTGGCGTTGGCGTCCGCGATCATGTCCCGCCCGTGGTTGCTGAAGACGCTTTCCGTTCCGGCCAATGCGGGGAGGACGGCTTTCGGTCCGCCGCTGAATCCGGCAAAGAAATGCGGCTCGATAAATCCAGTGTAAATGCGCAGGTCCGCCTCCATGACGTGGCGATTCACCCGAACCGGATTGCCACGGGAGGTGGCGCCGAGAGAAACGAGCCCGTCATCGTCGAATGCGTCGTGCTGCAGACACCGGTATCGATCGACAATGCCGGAGCCCAGCATCGTCCGCAATTCCGCATCGGTCTGCTTGCGGTGAGTGCCGAGTGCGTTCATTAACGTGATATCATCAGAGCGAACCCCCGCCGCTTCCAGTTCGGCAATGAGCACGGGAAGAATTCGGTCGTTGGGAGTCGCGCGAGTAATGTCGCTGTGCACCACGAGCACCGACTGCCCCGGCCTGACCCGCTCCTTCAGCGACGCGGAATCGATCGGATGAATCAAGGCATCCCGAAGCGCCGCCGCCTCATCTTCCAATCCGGGCATCGATCGGGGTTCCAGCACCTTCACCGAATCCGGGACTCGGATCAAAAGCCCATTTGTTCCGTAGGCCAATTCAACGGGCTTCATAAGCCATCGACTTTCGCGCCGGCAAGCCGTACTTCACGGGTCGCTTTCTTGCCGCTGACGACGTCGGTCACCTGGACTCGCCAGACGCCGGTTGGATCGTTCAGCGCGAACGGAAGCTTCCCCTCGTACCTTCCGGAGAGGGCGATCACGATGCTTGACAGAACCTCGACGCGGCGTCCCCGCGGGTTGAAGACCTCGATCCTGAGAAAGTGATCTGCGACCGCTCCGCCACTGCCACCAATCGTTACAGCGTAGGATTGGACGTCACCCCGGGTCGCCGTACCGGGTACCGTCAGCCCTACCGATCGGATTTCGTACGGGAGACGGGCAAACAAGGCCGGCCTACCCCGCTCCGGAACCTTGAACGAAAGAGCGTCCGACTCACCGAGGTACCGCCCCAGCAGAACGTCATAAACGTGCGCGGGCCTCTCCGTATGCAGTTGGAGTTGCGCTCCTGTTTTGAGCTTCGAACCCAGGGTTCGAAGCAATCCAATGAGTTCAAATTCTCCTCGCGTGTACCGAAACGACTGGAAACCGCCAGGAAAGTTGTCGCCGTCCCTTACCCGGAACGACCGCTCCATACCGAGAAGGTTGAACAGGACGGACACCAGAGTCCGGTTCTCCACCGTAGGCTCCATCCTGGAACTGAAATTGCAGAAAATCGAAGACCCGTTCCCAAGGCGATGCCCGATGATCGAAGGAGAGCCGTCTGCAAACGTCGCAAACACCTGGCGACTGTCCGGGGCTGCAACAGGCCCGCCGGTCACAACATCGCCGCCGACGGAAGCAATGAGGTCCGTTGAAAATCCCCGGATCCGGTCCTTCATCCATGAGAACTTCTCCTGCGGATACCGAACGCCAAGAATTTCCTGAATCCTGGCGTGGCTCCCGGTATACTTGCCATGACCATCGGTTATGCCAGTGCGCGCGAACGCGAGAATCGAGCCGCCGGCGTTACTAAACTTCCACAATTCGTCCCACTCCGCGTCACTGAGGGAGAGGATTTCCGACAGAACAAGAACCTGGTATCGATTCGCCTCTCCCCGCAGCAGCTGGTCCGTGCTCAATCGCATGTAGTCCAGATCCACCTCACGAATCAATTTTCGAATATCCCAGACGCTCAACGTCTCCGCCTGGGGGAATCGCGTCGACTCAAAATAGGTTCGCATCAGCGATGCCTCGGAGTGATAGACCGCGATGAGTGTCTTCCTTTCCAGGGACAACAGCATTTTACCCGTGCCGCGGGTAAGGTCGGACAGGATGTCCTTCGTCCGGGACGAAAATCCGTTATAGGCAAGCGTGGGATGCACTTTCTGATACTCGAAATTAGCAAACGTCGAAGCGTCGTTCATGATCGTATACAGAATCGGTCCGTACATATTCCGGAGGGCGTTCCACCATGTCTTGAACCAATATCGTTCGGGCTCGAGATCCATATAGTTGTAACCCAGCCAGAACCCGACCCTCATGTGGGGCGCCGATCCGTGGAGCAGTTCCAGAGTGGTTGACACTCCTCTGTCCTCCAGATGTGAGGGCTGATATTCGAATGCGAATGTGGCGTCCCGTCCGAGCAGCGCGCGATTGAATCCCGCAAAAGAATTCTCCCCGTACGGTCCACAGTTGAATCCGACGTATGCGCCCGGATCTGCGCCACGGATGGTTTCATTAAAACGCCGCTGCATCTCCGCGTACACATGTTCCATGAAGAGCCGGAAATCGATCCACCGGGATGGATTCGCCAGGTCCTTCGCCCCATCTTCCCAGCGGAGGCCCTCCACCTCGTCCCAGGATGCGAACCGGGTATCCCACTGCGTATTGAGCGCTTTCAGGTCCGGATAGAGGCTCCGCAGCCAGAAAACAAACCCGCGGCGGCAATGCGGCCCGAGACAGACGGTTCCATTCGGATGAGCAGAGGACAGGCTGACTTCCTCCATGCTTGCATAGCCCAGGGCCCCAAACTTCCGGTACTGCGCCGCAAATTCCCGGGCCGGCTTTTCCACCTCGTCGGCCAGCACGGCGGGGTCGCTGAGGCACGGGGTTCGAATTCCATTTGGAAATCGCTGGTTCCAATGACCCATCCAGATGATGTTTTCGGGACTGGGCCAGAGATTGTTGTCGATGATCAAGTCGGCCTGCTGATGCTGGTACCCCCCGTTCGTCGCAATCGCTTTCAGTCCCATGGACTTGAGCACTTCTGCAACTGTCCCGTAAATGTGAGGATGCAAGTGCGTCGCGCCGGCGGTTCCCCCGGCCCACCACGTTTCATGTTTCCGCGCCGGCGGAATGGGCACATACATCCGCGTGGTCATTTCCGCGGCCGATCCTTCGTGATCGATGAAGGAGACGCGCACGCGGTACGCCTCGACCACGTATCGACCGCCATCGATTGCAATCGTTGTGCGCAAGGATGACTCGCCCGCCTTGACAAGCACATCGGAATCTTCACTCTGAATCAGCCGGCCAAAGGAATCGAACACTTCGACGCGCAAAGTCCCCGGTGTCTCCGTCGCGCCGTTACTCAGGGAAATTTTCAGCTTTGCAGCATCTTCCCGTTGGTAAAATTCTTGGTCCAATTCAACGGCAGCCAGGGAAATGTCATGGGTGATTTCCTGAATCCATGCGCCCCATGCGAGCACCTGGCCGGCGGAGTTGCGCACGACGGCATCAAGGAGGTAGGTGCCGCCGGGCAACCCGGGTGCTAAGGAAAATTGAACCGGTTGAGGATCTCCATCCGCAATACGCACCGCCTGAGATCCGGACAATTTCACGGTGCCTTCGGTATTCCGGAAGGTAAATTCAAGAAGGGGATCGCCGGCCAGGCCGCTCCGGCCCCGGAGTTGCACCGTTATTGCCGCGTCTTTGAGCGCGCTCCTGCGGATCGGAGACAAAGACGCAGCCGTCAACTCTACGCCCGGGGCCCTGGCCGAGGCCCACCACATGGCCTTCGCGAGCAGGGAATAAGCATACTCCCAGTAGTCGAAATGATGTAGTACATGTTCGTCGCCAAGCGGGCGGGGAATAATTGAAAATGCGGAATTCCCGAACCCCGATGTGAGATTGACTACCCGGCCTTTATCAAAGGGAGCAACCATCACCCTCGCGCCCCCCGATTCGCCATGGACCAACAGGGTGGAACCCTCGGGACCGGCTTGATAGTCACGGCACTCTGAGGGCGGCAAGACGGGCAGAGGAACTCCGTCGACCACCGGATGTCGTTCTACCGCACGCCAGCGTTCGACGATAGGCTTCTCCACCGGCATCGCGGAAAACGGCAGTTTTATTTCGCCGGCATCGCCGCCGGAATTGATCGCAACCCATCCCGTACCCTCCCGAACCTGGCCGGTAAGCCACTCCGAAAATGGTATCATCTGGTCGTTAATATTGAGGGCGGAAGTAACGATCACATCATACCGGTTCCGGGCAATGTCCTCCATGACCTCCGGCTTGTATCGCTGCAACAGGATCAGCGGAACGAAGTCGTAATCCAGATCAAACCGTTGCGCCAGTTCCACGACTTCCCGCTGGAACGCAAGATTGACGACAAACAGGGCACGCAACGGACCACCGGCGAGCGGCGTCCCCCAGGTTCGGTGCGGAGACGCGGGCGGTGCTCCCTCAGGTTTATACAACGCCTCCAGCACCGGCTTCTGCACCGCTTTCAAGTGTGAGCCACTCAGGAAATGCGCGTAGCGCTCCGGCCGGATTCGTTCCGTGAGCGGCCCCAGGTCCGCCGCCCGCTGAAGAACAAGCTTGATGGACGTCTCGAAATGAAGATCATCGAACAACACCTGCATTGCTTCACTGGACGGAGGAAACGTGAAATCGATGCGCTCAATACCGCGCCGTGAAGCGGCTCCATAATCCGCATCCTGATCGTCCGGGTTCAGGAGGTCGAGTCGAACATGCTTCCAGCCGGTTGATACCGCAAGATTCTTGTAGCGGCTGAATCCCTCCCCGATTTCGTTCCGGGCCCAGACAGTCACCTGGGGATAGGAATCGGCTTGAACGTCCCCGTTCATCGATATCCACGCGAACAAAAGCTGGTCCGCCTCTTCGAGGTCCCACGCTTTTCCTAGCGAGAGGGTCACCGTTGCAGGCTTGCTCCCCGGCGCAATCGTGATTCCGGTAGCGAGTTGGCCGATGAGCTGGTTCGAGTGGGTTTGGATTACAATCCGGCCTGAAGCTTCCGATTCGGCGGACCAGCCTTCTATGTTTTTTTCGGTCCAATTGTCGGGTGGTGGGAGGTCGGAGAACCCGATCGCAGGGATCGAAAGGAGAAAGAGGATTCTCGCAACAGAAATCCGTAAAGAGTTCATGGTAAGCGTATGCATAATTTTTTTCCCCACGTTACTGATTCTACCATCGATCAATCGGTTCGTCCGCCGCCGTTAGAACCGTGTTAGCCGATTGGCGACACCTCTCGGCCGCAGTGCGATGATCTTGCTCGAGGTCGGAGCCGGGTCAATGGACGAAGGAGGTGCCCGAGGGGAACTTGATGTCGAAACGAAAAACACACTATTCTCTCCCTCCATGATATCAGATGCGTAAGCATACGTGGAGCACATCCAGTTCGATCTGCCCCGGCCCGGTGAGCAGGAGTGGATTTCGGAATGAACGGCGCTGTCCACATTTTCATCTCGCAGCAGAAGGAAGCATTCCTTGCTTCCGGTCGCGACCGTACCCGAATCCATTCGCCGGTGCCAAGTCCTGCGTCCGTCGCTGGATCGGTATGCGACGAAATAAACATGCCTGGAGGTATCCAGGTAGAACGGGTAGTAGGGATACTTCACCTTCGTAACGACTTTACGGATCATTCGTTCTACCGGGTTCTCTGAATCATGGCTTTCAACTTCCAGTCCCGCCACGACGGCATAGACCCGATCGTGACCCGGCAACAGCAATTCCGCCGCGCCGTCCAATGCTCTCTGCCAGCGCGGCTTTCCCGATGCCAGGTCTATCGAAATCAGTTGGGTGTCTCGAAGACAGACGAACAGGTCGCTGTCCGTCTGGGTCGCCACGGTCACCACATCGGTGAATTCGACGTCCCAGTTTCGGTCGCCGCTGGGCGAAAAAGAGATCGCGGCGCGCGGCGTGACCAGCATCAACCGGTCGCCTGACACCTTGGCCAGCGGCAATGTCGCGGCAGGAATTTCTGTGGTCCAGATTTCCTCCGCGTCCTGCGGATCGACAACTTCGATCAGAAAGCTGGACTCCTGTATCTGCTCGTACCGGCAATCAGCACATTGAATCCGCGCCATGGTATCGGGCTCACCGTGCTGTTCGCACGGAACCCAATCGACGACCGGCTGCCGATGCGAGAGAATCAGGGCCCCGGATCCCAACCACGCGAGCTGTTCGACCGCAGAAGACGGGTCTGTTCGAGTCCAAACGTCGGCGCCGTCTTCCCAGCCGATCAGGCAAACTTTCGAACGGGTGGACCAACTGCCGGCGCCGGTTCCCGGCGGGGAAGGATTGAGGGCGTCATCATAGGACTGGTACAGCCGTTGCGAAACAAGAAGGCCGGATTCACCAGCGGTCCAGCTATCGCCTGACTGCATGGGCATACTGCGGTTCCAGAGTATCTGACCGTCTTGCCTTCGAAGGAGGGTTATCCCGGCATCCCCACCCACCAATACGTGATCCCGAAAGAGAAGCAGATGCCGGGGCCGAAAAGGGAAGGTGCCCGGTAGATGTGCCCAGGCGACGGCGCCCCCATCCTGGCGCAGCGCAAAACAGCTTCCGTCTTCGAAGAGTGAGATCAGCAGGCTACCGCTTATCGCAAGATCGAAAAGCTCGCCTTTCGCGGGTTCCGCAGGATAGCTCCACATGACTTCCCCGCTGCGGTCAAACCACCGGAGGACCGCGTAGAGGATCGCTACGATTACGACCCCGAAAAAGACAACTCTACGAATGGGTCGCAAAGACAGGCCCTTTCCACGAGCCGGTACTTCGCGTCGCCGCCGCGAATCCGGCTTCAGCGCGTCAGGCTGTAAAACCTGCGACATTCTGCTATGTGTGGTTCCTGTAGATAACCGGATCCGTGCATGGGACACTCAATCTCAGCGTAATCATCTTTGCCGAGCATGAAACTGTTTGATATACCAATCAGGGTCGCATCGACAAGGCATGATTGCATTGAAAGCTACTAGAATCAGGGACACCTGCTGCGATTTCTATATAAAAAGAAATCAAGCAGCCGTTTCGTTTACCGCGGTGATGTTCGCGGTTTTGGCACAGTTCGGCTTCCCTGCCTGCCCGCTGTCCGCCGCCGCTCCCCGGCCGCCCAATATCGTTTTGATCATATCAGACGACCATGGCTACACCGATTTCGGTTTCATGGGCAACGCCGAAGTTCAGACGCCGAATCTCGACCGCCTGGCGGCGATGTCCGCGCAATATCCCAACGGCTACGTGACATCCAGCATTTGCCGTCCGTCCCTTGCCTCGATTTTGACGGGGCTCTACCCTCACCATCATGGCATTCATTACAATCACCCGCCACCGGGTGCGCCATGGCTCTATCATTTCGATTTCGACGAGTACACAGCGCTTCGCGACGTCGCTTCTCACTTGATACGGTCCGTTCCCACGATTCCCGGCCTGCTCTCGCGGGCCGGATACCGGAGTTTGCAGACGGGAAAATTCTGGGAACGATCCTTTCGCGACGCCGGATTCACCGACGGCCTCACTCATGGACGACCCCATCCGATCGAAGATCACCTGGGCTTGAAGCCATATCACGGCAACGGTGACGCTGGACTAAAGATCGGCAGATCTACGATGGGCCCTATCTTTGATTTTATCGATGAAAACGAGCAGAAGCCGTTCTTCGTCTGCTACGCGCCCTACCTGCCGCACCATCCACACAATCCGCCCGAGCGAATCAGGGCCAGGTACGCCGCGAACACCAACGCGCTAACCCATCAACAGTTATATTATGCGAATTGCACTTGGTTTGACGAAACGGTAGGGCAGCTCGTCGGGTACATTGAGAAAAAGGGAATCGCCGAGCAGACATTGTTTATTTTTGTTTCAGACAACGGCTTCTCCCTAAATGAGTATGGCCAGATGGACAATCGCAGCAAGTTGTCGCCGTACGAGACCGGGATACGTACCCCGATCCTGCTGCGATGGGACGGCGTGGTGAAACCTTCTGTGCATCCTCAGATTTGCCGAAGCATCGATATCGCGCCCACCGTTCTCGACGCCGCCGGGTTCCTGGAGTTGGCGGCTGATCTGCCGGGGATCAGCTTGCTTCCCTCCGCGCGTGGAGAACGTCCTCTCCCCGACTTGCCTGCTTTTGGAGAGATTTATCCCGCCGATGCAACCGACTACGGCAGCCCGTCCAAGTTCATCGCTTACCGATGGCTTCGGCACGGCCCCTACAAACTGATCGTACCCCACGTGCACGACGAACTGCCGTGGAATGAGTACGAACTAGGTACGGCTCTCTACCACGTTCTTGATGATCCCGGCGAGCGGCAGAATCTCGCCGACCAGGAAGAGTACCGCGAAGTCGTCCAGAAACTCACCCGCACGCTCGACGCCTGGTGGACACCCGGCGACGACGCGGGAGTGGCAAAACCCAGCAAGGAAATGATCCGCAGCTCCTGGAAAGACGCTATGGCGCCGAAGTGAGCAGGGAGTAAAATCATACCGTTACTCTTCCGATCTTTTTTTGCATCGATATTGGCCGCGGGATTTGACCTGTTCGCCAGTTGGAACCCGCTCGCGCTACTACGGTATCGCTGGTTTCCAAGTCCCGCGCAACGAGGATGGGGCCCACTTGACCCGGATGCCGGAATCGTGGTGGAGACCACAGGGTCGGCGGCAAGCACTTCCTTTTGCGCCTACTTGAAAGAACACAACAGATCCATTCGCATTACCGGACACTGGCACATGTCCTGCGTTCTCTTCTGGGCCTATCGAAGAAAAAGACCGACAGTTTTTCTTTGGCGGGATTATCCGGGGTTTTTGAACAGCATGAGCGGGAGATACGAGCATTGGCAGCTCCAACGATGGGCGCTAACTCTCCGATGGGCTATTCTAATGATGGCGGCAGCAATGACCGCACGAAGAATCCTGCGCATATCCTATTCGGACATCGTGGATTCGCCGGCGAGCATCGTCGAAAAAATTAACGCAAAATTCGGAACAACTTTTGAAGTCGGCGACAACCAATTGCCCCGAATCAAGACGCAGACTCCGGAAGATCACGAAAGAGTAATCTCAGCGCTGACAAGAGAATAGAAATGGCATAACACGCACATCATCAATTCAAGCCAACCGGGGCGCCCGGATGCCGGAACCTTGCCCTCTTTGAGATGATTCGTTGGCTTATCGAACACGGCGCGACCGTGGACACGGTATCCGAGAGCGAAGAAACCATTTTGCAGCGAATTCCCGGAGTGGGAAATGTGGATGTCGTTTCGTTCCTGATCGATAGCAGGGCAAGCCTGGATATTCAGAATACGCGCGGTGAAACCGCGTTACATTTTGCAGCCTACCACGGGCAATCCGCGATCGTCGATTTGCTCCTCAAAAACGGCGCCGACGCAACCCTGAAGACGGTTGACGGCAGGACCGCGGCAGATCTCGCGGGTGAAAAGGGAAACCAAGAAATCTCAGCACGACTTGCGCAGATCTCACCGAATTCCTAACCCGCTTATCTTCAGTGCCCCGGAAGGGTTACAATGAATCTGCTTCCTTCACCGGGATGGCTGGTCACGGATATGGAACCGCCGTGCTTCTCAATGATCGCGTAACTCACCGAAAGCCCCAGTCCGGTACCGCCAACCCCTGATCCCGGCACTTTCGTAGTGTAGAAGGGTTCGAAAATACGTAAGCACTGTTCCGGGCTCATTCCGCAGCCATTGTCCTGAAACGTCAGATCGACAAACTGCCCGCCTTCACGGCACACCGTTTCACCGGTCACCACCAGAAGTCCTTTCCTTCGCTTTATTGCCTGCACCGCATTCAAAACAATGTTGATGAACACCTGCTTTATTTGGTTTTCGTCGATGTTTAGATCCGGGAGGACCTCCGGAACCTGATTCTCGACCTTGATCCCGGCAGCATTTGTTTCATGCTTCAGGAAACGTAACGTGTCCGCAACAATTTTACTGGTGGATACAGAGTGGACTTTTGGCTCGGATGGGCGCGCGAACAACAGCAACTGCTCGATCACCTGGTTTACCTGGTCAACGCCGTCCTCAACTTCGTCCGCCAGGTGCCCAATGCCGTGGTCATCTTCCTGGTCGGCCGTCAGGCCCTTCACCTTGTCCTTAATCAGACCGGCATATCCCAGAATAACGGTCATGGGATTCTTCATGTCGTGCACAATTCCCGACGCGAGCTGACCGACTGCCGCCAATTTCTCCGACTGTACCAACTGGTCTTGTGCCGACTTCAGCTCCTGGTTCGCGTCGTCAAGCGCCGCCTTTTCCTGTACGAGCCGTTCGTAAAGCCTCGCGTTTTCAATGGCCGTTCCTGCCTGCAAACCGATGGCCGCCATAAAGCGCAAGTCGTCCACGCGAAACCGGTTTCCCGGGTTCCTCGAATCTGCGTACAGGATCCCGAACAACTGCTCATTCGCCTGAAGAGGAACGCATATCGCGGCCCGGATTCCCTGCTGCTGTACACTTTCCACTTCGGCAAACCGGTGGTCCTGCAACGCGTCATAGGTGAGTTGGGCCGTTCCATCCCGCAGCACCGCGTCCGCCAGGGTCTGGCTGAAGATCACCTCAGCATCTTTCTCTTCCCGGTCCCGAATCTTGCCCGCTGCGCACGTGAGCGTGCCTGCGTCATCCCTGAGGTAGACAGAGCAGCGATCCACCCGCGGCAATTCCTGGAAAATCACTTCGAGCAGCATGGGCACGAGTTCCGAAGTTCTCAGGATGCCGTTGATGGTACGCCCCACGCGATACAACGCCTCCAGGTCCGTGCGGGCACGCTTGAGTTCGTCAACGGTATCCTGACTTTCCCAATGCGTATAAAGACTGTGCTCATCGATTACGATGGTCTGGGTGGCGGAGTATTTCGCGGCAGATCCGTCGGGGGAAGGGGAGTCGCCGGACAGGTGAAACCCGATCATCGATTCGCCGATGATAAAGACGTCCCCGTCTTTCAACTCCTTCAGCGTGACCGGCTCCCCGTTGACGAGCGTTCCGTTGCTGCTATTGAGGTCGACGATGTTCCACGAGGACTGCGTCTTGTAAATTTTCACGTGCCTTCTCGATACCTGCGCATCGCTGAGAAAAATCTGACAGGCCGGATCGCGACCGATGCGGACGGAGTCCGAGTCAACGGGAATGACCTGCCCCTTGTCGGGACCCTGCGTAATTGCCAGTACGGGGCTTTGCTGCATCCCGGCATAGATAGCGTCAATCGCGCCGCGTTTCCAAGGCAAATCCGGCACACATCATCCCTTTCGCTCCTCCTGGATTTCTGGTATATTCGTGCCCATGCGCGAAAGCACCGTCAAACCGGTACCCGACAACTCCGACTCCGAGGATAAACCCGGCTCGGACCATCAAACCCGTCCTCCGTCGCAAGACATTCCCCCAACCGTCGTCAAGAAACCGAGACCGAGCAAACCGGGGCTCCGCGCCAAGGTGGGGGACATCCCCCGGGTGATTCCGGTCCGGCTCGGCCAGTACCTGATCGACGGCGAGATCGGTCGCGGGGCCATGGGTGTCGTCTATCGGGCGCACCAGGACGGACTGGACCGGATCGTCGCGCTCAAGCTGCTCATCGCGGGCACCCACGCGTCCGACGCGCATAAACAGCGCTTCGAACGCGAGTCGCGCGCCATCGCGAAACTTCGCCATCCGAATATCATATCCGTACATGAGGTCGGGGAGTACGAGAACCAGCCGTTTTTCACGATGGACTACATCGACGGGCTCGCGCTCGACACGTTCATGGAGAAGAACGGGATTTCATCCACACGGCTTATTGCGGACATGTGCTCCCGCATCTGCGATGCGGTTTACTATGCGCACGAGAACGGAATCATCCACCGGGATCTGAAGCCGGGAAATATCATCGTCGACCGCCAGGGAAACCCGATGGTGATGGACTTCGGACTGGCGAAAGATATGTACTCCAACTCCATGGTCTCGATGACCGGGGATATCATGGGAACACCCGCGTTCATGTCGCCCGAGCAGGCGGGCGGGCACGTGTCGGCAACCGGAGAGCGTTCCGATGTCTATTCCCTGGGAGCCATTCTCTACTGCATGCTGACCAAGGAGCCGCCCTTTCAGGGAAATACCCTGATGGAAACTCTGGGCCGAGTCTTGAATGAGGACCCACCGCCCCTGGTGGATGCGAATCCCATGATCGAAGGAGAGTTGGGCGCAATCTGCATGAAAGCGATGGAGAAGGTGCCCTCCATGAGGTACAGTTCCGCCGCGGAAATGTCCAAGGACCTTCGAGCATTCATCAACGGAGATCCGATCACCGCGAAACCCCGGACATGGCGCACCCGCGCCCGCCGCTGGGTTCTCCGGCACCGCGTGGAACTGGTGGGCGGTCTCGTCGCCGCGTCCCTGCTGGTATACGTCTCGTTTCTCGGAGTACGAATTCTCTCAAGAGATTACCTGGATGTCGCACGCGCGCATCTGGGCTCGGAGAAGGCGCCGGTTCGCGCGGAGGCGGTCACAACACTGGGCCGTGAAATTGCCGCCCCGGAGCAATTACGTTCGGATCAGATCGAAAAGGCGGCAGAAACACTGCTGCAAGCGCATCTCGACCAGGATCCCAACGTACGCAGAAATCTGCTCCTCATGCTCGTTGAACACGGCGAACATGACGCGATTCGACGGGCCGCGAACCTGGAGTCGGTGTCGGATTGGATCCTGGCGGAAGCGGCGAAGAATACCGATCCTCAGCTCCGGAACCTCGCCCTGAAAGCAATGGGAGTTGCTCCCCGTCATCGCTTTATCAACCTGCTGATAGAACTGCTGAAACATCCCGACGCGGAAGTTCGAATCAAGGCGGTACGAAGCCTGGGAAAACAAAAAGACATGAGGATTCTCAGTCCCCTCATGCAGACCGCGATCAGCGACCCGGAGTGCCGGGCCTATGCGGAGGAGGCACTGGACGACTATCACAGCCGGGGAAGATTCAGCTTGTTCGATTCCCAAAACAGCGCCGTTAAACAATCTCTCGACAAGCTTACGACGGTGATGGCGGATCGCAATCGCCAGCTGGAAGCGGTTCTCGATGAAATCCCGGACGGCGGGAATTCACCATCTGACCCTTATGACCAGGCACGGTCGATTCTCGCCGGCACCGATCTGGCGGCGAAGCACCGGGCGTTGCACGAACTGGGTAACGCCGACCACCCGATGGCCGTACCCCTCCTGATAGAAACTCTCGGCGATGCGGAGGTCGGTTCGGTCGCCGCATATGAACTCTCCAGCCGCGTGGATGACGGCATCCGCCTCAAGTTGACTGTTCTACTCGACGATGTCTCCCCAACGGTTCGCGCCCATTCCGCATTGTGCCTGGGAATTTCGGGCGGGCAGGAAGCGGTGGACCCGCTGATCATCGCGCTCAGCAATGAAACGAACGAGGAGGCGAGCATCTACATCGTCCGGGCACTGGGTGAGTTGAGATCCCCCGACGCCAAGACCGGTCTACGCGAAGCCGCATCCCGCAGTGAAAGAGTTCGCGCCGAAGTTGAAAAGGCGCTGAAACGGATCCGCTAGCCTGCTTATCTCACACTTTTCCGTCGCGAGAGCCTGGAGGTTGCGGCAGGAAAACTGTGAGGTAAGCGGGCGATCCCCCAATCCCCCGCAGTCCGAATCCGACCAGGAATGCCACTGCGGAGGCGATTCCGCCGACCACGAGTGTTGCCAGACCGCTTCGAAACCACCGGGGTTCGGAAATCATGACCTTCGCCGCGTCCAGCGCAAAAAGGGCTGCCGCGGTCATTGCCACCGAGAGCATGAATTGCAGGGACGGCGACAAATCAAACATCAAACCGCCAAAATAGGCCAGGAACGGAACCGAGCCGGAGATCACCAAAGAAACGAACGTGGCAGCGGCACTCTTTAAGGGCACGCGCTCATCCACATACAGCCCAAGCTCATGAATCATCATCGCATCCACCAGCCGGTTCCATACCGGGGCTGAGGTTCGCGCCGGCAACTCCGTTCACCACCACAAACGTTGTAATGATGCCGTCGAGACTTCCATAGACAACGTCCCCGATGTACCGGTGGCTGGCGGGGTGGAAAGACTCGCGGGAACCGCCCTTTCGATACCGGTGGGGGGGGGCGGAGCCGAATCAGGGTGAAACGTGGCGTCAAGTCTTCGGATCAGGCTCATGCACCTGCCAGCGCATCGATTTTTGCGGCGCAGATAAAGTCGTTCTCCGAAATTCCCCCGATGGCATGCGTCGAATATCTGACCTTGCAGGTCTTGTAACCGACCTCAATGTCAGGGTGGTGATCCTCAGCGTGTGCAATATAAGCCAACGCGTTTACGAATGCCATTGTCTGGTAGTAGTTCTTGAAAGTATACGTCCGAACAATCTCTCCGTTGTCAAATTTCCAATCCTTCACGCTCGGAAGGGTTTGATTAATCTCCTCCTGCGTCATGGGCTTTGTGCCCCCTTCGCACGGCTTGCACGATTTTCCAGTTAGATCACTACTTGCATTCATAGGCTCTTTATATCAACTACGGAGAGGGAATACGAAGGAAAACCCGCTCCCAATGGTCAGGGGGAACTGTCAACTTGCGCGGCCACCCACAGCTCCAACTCCGGCATTAATCTTTGCGCAACGACCTCCAGCGAGCCATCGCCTTCCAGCGCCTTCCGGGTGAATCCTGCGGCGGGGCCCCGGACGTCAAGAAGATAACAGTACGTGGCCGATGACAGAAGCAGGTCAGCCCTGGTGGCTTCGGATAGAGAGTCCTGGTCGAGATAGAAAACCAACAACTTGAAAAACAGCTTGGACGGAATTTCACTCCACGAAAGACTTCGCGAACCCTCCACGCCGGTGATGCGAACTCCATCCACCGTGGCGTCCGCGATACGGCCTCCGGTCTCCTGGATCACGCCGGCCGGAGGATCGTTGTGCAAACGATCGATCAGAAATGTCTGGATATCGACGATTCGCTCCAGTCGCTCCAGCTCCAACGCCATGTCCTCCTGCGCCGACTGCGATTCAAGTTTGATCATTGTACTCTTCAATCGTTGGATCGCACCTTGAAACTCCTTCTCCTGAACCATCGCTTGAATCCCCTTACGAACCGATTCCTGAAGCTCGCGGTCGTTCCCAGGGATTACGTTGCCGACTGAGTCGACCGCGGTGGGATCTGCTCCGGGGTCCTGGAGCAATCGGATCCTGTGGTCGATCGCGCCGTGAAATTCGGACGGCATCGACGCCCGGAAAGTCTTCAGCGCAGGGATTGCGACACCCGCATCCTGCCCAACCACCGATCTTTGGATATCCGACCATGCTTGAATATTCTCAACCCAGTGGTGTGCGAGAGGCTGAAACACGTCCATCCAAATCCGGTCTCCAAAGTCGGCGAGGAAGGTAGTGAGGGATTCGAGCGCAACCTGAAACTGTCCACCTCGAAATGCGGATGCTCCGATCAGAAAGGAAGCGAATCGTTGCTGCGGGATGGGCCAGGCTTCGCTCTGGTTCACGAGTCCGGCATCGTCGATCTCGCCACGCAAGTACTTCGCGTAGGAGAGAATTGCCTCTTCCATGACAGCGGATGAATTGGATGCGGCGAGGTCTCCCAGATAGACCGTCATTGAAAGCCGGCTGCTCTCGGCGGAGACCCACTCCGTGACGGCCTGGACAAGGCGAACACGATACCGGTCCGAACTGTCTTCGCTCAGCCCTTCGTAAAGCGACTGGAGAAACAACCTCGCGTCGTCCAAATTCCCCGCCGTTAGCTCTCGAATCGCTTCGTGAATCGCCTGGTCAACGAACCTGACCGGCTCGAGCGGCACCGGATGCCCCGCTGGGTCGGGCGCAGATACGGATGTCTGCGGGTAGGCCGCAGGTACAAATTTGCCGTTAAGCAACTCAAAACGCCCGGCCCCATCTGTCCTGTCCGAACCTGTCGATGCGTGCACCAGAACCCAGAAAATGATACCAACCAGTGCGGCCACGACCACGAGCACCACCCAGATGTGCGATCCGACGGGCTTCGGCGACTGTACCGGTCTGGGCGCGACGACAACCTCCGGCACCGCCGCAGATGCGTGTTCGTATGCCGCGCGCATGTCCGCGAGCAGCGACAGGTAGTTCGGATATCGGCGGGCCGGGATCTCCGTCAGCATTCGGTTGACCAACCGGTTGGTGCGCTCCGACACCACGGGATTCGCGGAACGAACTTCGGGCGGCGGTCGATTCAGCCGGGCACGAACGACGTCCTTCGCCGACTCCCCTTCGAAGGGAGGCTCCCCGACCAGGGCATGGTACATGGTTCCGCCCAGGCTATAGATGTCCGCACGATGATCGGAGGCCTTTCTTTGCACTTTCTCCGGCGCAATGTAGTACGGCGTGCCCCAGACTTCACCCGGTTGCTGTTCCTGTCGTTTGGCAAAACTTGCGAGCCCGAAGTCGACAACCTTGGCCACGCCCTTCAGGTCGAACAAGATGTTCGCGGGCTTGATGTCACTATGCACGAGCCCCGCCTCGTGAGCTGCTTCCAGTCCCTCCGCGACCTGAATTCCGATATCCAGCACCCTCTTTTCCGGCAGCGCCTTTCCGCCTTCGATCATCTCATCCAGTCGGGCGCCTTCCACCAACTCCATCACGATGTAGGGCTGCCCACCCTCCTGGCCAAAGGAGTAGATTTGCGCAACACTGCGGTGATTCAGCGCGGCAGCGGCTTGCGCCTCGCGTAGAAAACTTTTCAAGAACTGGTGATCCTTGCCGTACTCCTGCCGCATGACCTTGATCGCGACGTTCCGGTTGAGCGCCTGATCGAGCGCCTTATAGACAACTCCCATGCCTCCCCGGCCGACAACTTTCAGCAAAAGAAACGATCCGAACTGGGCCGGCACGGTATGTTCCGTGCCGCACCGCGGACACTCAAAATCGGTGAACAATGCCAGGAGAGAGGTGTCAATACGCGCCTCGCACGTACGGCACGTTACCGTGTCGAATCGATCGGCGGTGATTTCAAGAAATGTTTCCCGAGTAGGCATGCGGGGCAATCGCTTTGTCAAAAACAAACCGTACAGTATCAAACTGCAGACCTGCGTGCAGGTCAAAATCGAAGTCGACGCGGGCAGATCCGCTTAGAGGTCCGTTGCCATGTGAGCTTTGCTGCTCTATCTTACGCGTAGGCAGGCAGAATACCAACAGCAGGATAGGACTATTTGCGTGGACCCGGTGTTTATTCATATTTTTGGCAGACCCATTTACTGGTACGGGGTGATGACGGCGCTAGGATTTCTAGCTGCCGTTCTGCACTGGTCGTGGCTTGGGAAAAGACAGGGATATCCGGCAGGCCTGGCTTCTGAAATCGGCATTTGGGTCATGGTGAGCGGAATCGTCGGTGCTCGACTTGCTTACGTCATCGCCAATCTTCCCGACTACGTCGGGGACCCGCTTCAGATCATCCGAATCGATCGGGGCGGACTCATTTACTATGGCGGTTTCATCGGCGCCTTTTTGGGGATTTGCTATCTCGCACATCGAAAAAATGAACCGTTGTGGCGGCTTGGTGATTTCGTCATCACGGCGGTGCCGCTGGGTCATGCCATCGGCAGGGTGGGTTGCTTCCTGAATGGATGCTGCTTCGGGAAGGCATGTGATCTCCCGTGGGCAGTCGGACACAATCACCCCACGCCAATATACGAAACGATTTTCAATGTGGTCCTGTATCTGTTTCTGGTTGGGTTCCACGGCAGAAAGAAGCGGGACGGCACGGTGGTGGCGATGTATTTACTCCTCTATCCGATCGGACGTTTTTTCTTCGAGATGACTCGCGGTGATGACCGCTTGAAATGGATGGGACTTACGGTAGCACAAGAGATTAGCGTTTTTCTGCTCCTTCTCGGGTGCCTGCTCTGGGCGTTCCTGCCGCGCCACAGGGAGCCCATCGATGGCTAAGTATTCGGTGGCGACAAGTTCTACCGGCCTTCGGTTGGATCACTGGCTTGCCCAAACCATCCCCGGTCCCTCCCGGTCCCGATGGCAGGCGTTGATACGCGCGGGCAATGTCCTTGTCGACGGGGAAACAGCCAAACCGAGTTATGAGCTGCGAGGGAAAGAACTCATCGAGTATGAAATCCCGCCCGCGGAACCGGTGAATATCATCGCGGAGGAAATTCCGCTGGATATCGTCTATGAAGACAGGGATATCATCGCAATCAACAAGCAGCCCGGTCTCGTGGTTCATCCCGCCCCGGGCCATGCGACCGGAACCCTCGTACATGCTCTTCTTCATCATTGCCAGGATTTGCAAGGAGTGGGGGGAAGACTGCGACCGGGCATCGTTCACCGAATTGACAAAGACACCAGTGGCGTCCTCGTCGCGGCAAAGCACGATGCCGCGCTCCGCTCTTTACAAGACCAATTTAAACAAAGGACCGTTCGAAAAGAATACCAGGCAATCGTTCACGGCCTGCCGAGTCCCCCCTGCGGCACCATCGATACGATGATCGGGCGCCACCCGGTCCACCGGAAGAAAATGAGCGCGCGTCCTATTGGAGGCAAACAGGCGATCAGCCATTACGAAGTGGTTACAAAACTAAGAGGAGCATCGCTTGTCCTGGTACGAATCGAGACGGGCAGAACCCACCAGATCAGGCTGCAGATGTCGCACATTGGAAATCCGGTCGTGGGGGACACGCTGTACGGCGGAGGCAAGGGTACCCTCGGGGCGAGAGTCCGCCGCCAGATGCTCCATGCATTGCGAATAGAACTGCAACATCCATCGTCCGCCGAACAACTATGCCTCTCGGCCCCCCTCCCCGATGATATGCAAACCCTGATTCGCGATATTAGCCACTGAACGGAGTGGTGTCAGGTTTCAAGGGAACCGTTTGTCAGAAAATGTCGAATATCGAAGGTTCGAAATTGCGCATTCGATATTGGACATTTTCCTGAAACCTGAACACTGAAACCGGTACTCTCAAACAAGCGGCCACCGATACAGCCTTGTCCGAGGGAGTCGGCTCCGGCATGATTCAACCCATCATGAAAACCTTGTCCTCTTTTCCCGATTCTGGCCGCGACATGGCGAGCGTGATCGATGGGCTGGCCGAGTACCTTCGCTATCAGAAGGAAATAGGCGTTGAGCACCTCGAAATTCCCGGGCCCCTTTCGATCGAGCCTGTGCCCAAAGCTACACCGCAAGTCCCGGCTACGCCGGATCCCCCTCCCCCTCCGCCTCCCCCTCCGCCGGTGGAACCTGCGCCGGCGCCGCCCACGGCCACGGATGCGTCAGAAGCCCTCTGTCAAATCGCGGAAAGAATTTCGGCCTGCACTCAATGCACGCTGTGCGAACAGAGGCAAAACACCGTGCCGGGTCAGGGTACGAAGAATCCCGATATTTTGTTTGTCGGCGAAGGGCCTGGCGCGGAGGAGGACCGGCAGGGGCTCGCGTTCGTTGGCGAGGCCGGCGGCCTGCTCACCCGCATGATCACGGCCATGGGGTTCAGCCGCGATGAAGTGTTCATCGCGAACGTGGTCAAGTGCCGGCCTCCTGGAAACCGCAACCCCAACCCTCAGGAAATAGCGGCATGCATGCCATACCTGGAGGAACAGATCGATATTCTGAAACCCAAGGTGATCGTGGCGCTCGGCGCAACGGCAATGAAGGGACTCCTGGGTGACGAACTTGTCTCGATAACGCGGATACGCGGAAGTTGGATGCAATTCAAGGGAATCGATTTAATGCCCACGTTTCACCCTGCCTACCTCCAGCGAAACCCGGACGCAAAAAAGGACGTCTGGAAGGACCTGAAGAAAGTGCTCCAACGGATCGGGCGTAAACCCCCTTCGTGAGCGAACGGCGGATCAGGAAGTCTTCGTCGACGACGAGTCTTTGTCCCCGTTGACATCGACGCGAACCGCAGGTTTCAGAAGAGTGTCCCGATCGGAGTCCGCCGATTCATCGGCCTTTTTTTTCGAAGGCTTGCGCGCCACGCACCGGATGGCGCTGGAACAAGACGATGCGTCGCCCCGTATTACCGTTGCGAGTGAAACGTCATCAGACAGATCAAGTTCATGCTTCGCTTGCTCCGCCTGCGATCTCAATTTAAAGGCCCGTTTACAGTTGGGGCACCGCCCCTTTTTTCCTTCATCTGTGTCCCGGACCCATAGTTTCTGACCACAGGTGGCGCAGCTGATCTTGAAGTCATTCTCCCCTTCTTCGCGCATCAGGAATATTCCGAGGGGAACGGCGTTGCTTCGGGGCAGATGATTGCAGATGGTCCGTAACCGATCCAACGACAATGCGTCCATGAATCTGATTTGCAGAACCAGAGCGTCCGCCTCTCCGACTTCGTCCGACCAGGTAGATAGGGATCGCGGATCGTCGGCCAGCACCTGGAGTTCGAATCTCTGCCCTTCGATGACGGCTTCACCGGGTTTCTCGGCGGCATCGGGACATAGCGTGGACACGAAGTTGTTTCCCATGTCCTCGTGAATCGTGAGAATCAATGTGCGAACGGATTCGGAATTTTTCCCCGGACTGCCTGTGCCACTAGTCAAAACGCCTTCCCCTGCGATGATAAAAAACGCCTGAAACTACTAAAATTCACAAGAACAATCAATGATATTCATAAATAATCAATGGTTTTCTTTGTCACTTTTCTTGGCGGCCGCACGCGCCGTAATCACCTCATCCTGATGGACTTTGGGCGAAACAGAGTATTTTTCAAACTCCATGGAATAGGTTGCTTTTCCGGCGGTACTGGACCGCAATGCCGTTGCATATCCAAACATCTCCGCGAGGGGAACGCTGGCGATGATGACGGTCATATCGTCCCGGGTGTCCATACCGGCAATCATGCCTCGGCGAGAACTCAGGTCACCGATCACACCCCCCTGGAAGTCCACTGGAGTTTCGACTTCCACTTTCATGATCGGCTCCAGAATGCAAGGCGCCGCGGCCCGGATAGCCTCGTGGAGCGCAGTGCGGGCGCAGGTACGAAATGCCAGGTCACTTGAGTCGACCGCATGGTGCTTGCCGTCGCGTAAATTCACTTTCAGGCCGACAATGGGAAATTCCGCCAGGGGTCCCTTGGTCATGACGTCCCGGAAGCCGGCTTCACAAGAGGAAATATATTCCTGAGGAATGTTTCCTCCTTTGACATGATTCTCGAATTCGAATGGTTCACCGTTGGCGCCGAAATCGAGCGGCTCGAGGTCACCAACGACATTTGCGAACTGCCCTGCGCCGCCGGTCTGTTTCCGGTGCGTATAATTGAATTCCACGCGCCGTCCTACGGCTTCACGGTAGTTCACCTGGGGCGGCCCCACGAGAAGTCCGACGCCGTATTCACGCTGGATTCGCTGAATATAGATTTCGAGGTGCAACTCGCCCATCCCCGATATGATCATCTCTCCGGAATCTTCGTCGGTATGCACATGAAACGTCGGATCTTCCTTCATAAACCGGGTAATTGCCTTCACCAGTTTGTCCGCCATGGCCGTTTCTTTCG
>Ga0310121_10001100_pt1 | contig 28426 bp, 29 predicted proteins | sample CB27_Tmax_986_MG_FD_203504 | JGI IMG/M metagenome (GOLD analysis project Ga0310121, IMG submission 203504) | Marine microbial communities from Western Arctic Ocean, Canada - CB27_Tmax_986 | ecosystem: Environmental > Aquatic > Marine > Oceanic | place: Canada: Western Arctic Ocean | collected... | reverse complement strand
AGACTTTATGACTCTAATGTCTACTTAAACAGAAGCCCTACAACCACCATAAGTCATTGTAGGGCATAAACTTCCAACTAGTCGGGGCGCCCAGATTCGAACTGGGGACCCCCTGCTCCCAAAGCAGGTGCGCTACCGGACTGCGCCACGCCCCGAAGTGGGTGGAAAGCTAGTCACTTCAGAGGGTTCTGGAAGGAGGTTATGCCGAACACACGCTACCCGTTCTCTCTCCTCGCACCCAACTCGCTAGCATCTGCCACTCCGGGTCATCCATCGACCTCCATCGCCGCGGACCGTTGTGCGTGTAGTCCCCGCCAGCCTCATATGCCAACGGATGCATAAGGAGTCGGCTGCGGGTTGGCTCTCCGGCCTCAATCAGCCGCGTCACAACCGCGAAGTTTCGACGCGATTCCTCCTCATTCCAGAAGTTTCGCCCGTCTCCGATAGGCCCGGCGAACCCCATGGCGCCAGCTTGGTGGCACTCAGCGCAAGGGAGCGCGCCCGGGGTGGTCGTCACGAAGATCCGCTGGACACAGTTCTGGAAAAACTCAAAGTCAACGGCGACCAATTCCCCGGCGAGAGCCGGTGAGTCATCCAGGCGCTCGGCCGCGAGAACCCACTCAGCCACGGCCTCCCACTCGGGCTCGTCCTTCGACTCCCAGAAGGTTCCACCGGTATGTTGGCCACGCCCTCCTTCCGAACGAGCCAGTGGGGCCCTCAGGAGTCGGCTGCCTTCAGGATTCCCGGGTGTCACCAACCGGGCCACCTCGACAAAGTTCCTTCGCGATTGCTCGATGGTCCAGTAACTCTCCCCATCTGGACCTTCTTCGAGGGGCTGTAGCTTGAGGGGCGCGTTGGTCTGCCACGTATGACACATGACACAGGACGGACCACCGGGACTGTCGGCCGCGAAGCCTCCACGGAGTCTTGTGAAGATCGGCTCCACATCCGATACGTACACCTCGAAATCCAGACCTGTCGCGGCAGCGACCGAAGCCACAGCCGCTTCGTCTTCCCCGGTGCACGACGTGCCTGAAAAAAGGACAGCAACCGCCGACAGAACCCACCCGGAGACGCGCGGTCGCATCTGCTTACCCCGCCCGAATCCGCTCATCGTCCGCCGCTTCCGATCTCCACCCGGTCAGCAGGGATGATAGCGGTGTGCACGCGCTTGGGCGCATGTCCGACTGGGATGCGCTTCACTACCTCAAGCCGCTCCAGATCCACAACCACCGTCTCACCCGCACCGGTGACGGCAACGAAGAGGAACTTCCCATCCGGTGTGGACGTGGCCCAATCAGCCCCTCCCCCTCCCAGCCCGACGTGCACCGATCCGATGAACTCAAAGTCAGGAAGTGAATAGCCATAGACCGAGCTAGTGACTCGACTCACGTCCCACACCGCCGAATTGTCCGCCAGTACCTCAAGACCATGGCTCGGTCCGTCCTGACGCCCATCAGCGTTGACCTGCGACAGCGGAACAGGGGGTGGGCTGATGAAATCGACAACCTCCCTCGTGTCCCAATCGATCACGTAAAAGCCATGATGCTCACTCGCCTGTGCGAAGATCCGTCTTGGAGATCCGTCCGGGTTCGATTCGATCGCCAACGGACGAGTGCGAAGTCCATTTACGGGTATGCCCCAGGCGATTTCATCCGAGCTCGTGTCGATGATCTCGATTGAAGGGTCCTGCGGTCGTGACGGACCTGGGGCCAGGCTCGCAACTGCCCACCTCGAGTCATCCGTCACATAAATGTTGTGCACGCCCCGATGCATGTGGATGGTCTTGATGACTTCGTGTGTATCGATGTCAATCACGTCCGTGTACGGCCCTCCACCCCTGATCCCGACATACAGCTTCCGAAGCTTCCTGTTCATCGCGACGTTGTTGGGCCGCCCCGAAAGAGGGATGCGCTCGACTACCTCAAGCGTGCGTGTGTCCACGACATCGACGGTGCTGTGACTCTCATTCGAGAAGTAGTAGTAGAGGCCCTCGGGATGCTCGGCGACGCCATGTGCGTGCGGCAGGTCTTCGATTACGGCAAGGACTTCGTGCGTCTCCGGATCAATAAGGTGTGCATTCGTTCCGGCTGAGTTAGTCTGGATGATCCGCACGACATCTTCGCTCTGTGCCGCCAGCGATCCTGTCGTGAAGGCTGTCAAGGCGGCCGTAAACAGGAATAGAATGTTCTTCGACTTCATCGGCATGGGGCCTCTCTCATTAGCTGAACGGACGAGGATTAACACTAAGGGCTCCCTAGGCTCACTACCAGTTCCACCCCGCATCCACGGCTTTAACCGCCAGCCCGACCGCCTCGTACTCTCGATCCCGCCGGTCCCTCGCGTGTGCGGCTCGTGAACGATGGCTTTGCACGACAATCACCAACTCACGAGAAGGGATGATATAGGTGCTCTGGTCTCCTGCTCCGGATGCATTGTAGGTGTCCGGCGGGAGGCTGGGGATCCGTCCGCCTCGGCCGGACTCATCCGCAGTGTTAAGCCAGAAGAGTCCTCCGTAGTATGGGTTTTCCCAGGCGGGAGCCGGAGTGCTCACGAACTCGACGAACTCCTCGGGCAGCAGGCGCGTTCCGTTCCAGACCCCTCGCTGGAGGTATAGGAGCCCGAGGCGCGCCCAGTTCCGAGCCGTTCCAAAGTTGTAGCCGGTGAGAAGGAAGTTCCCGTAGGGATCGGTCTCAAGAGTGAAACGCCGAATCCCGATCTCGTCGAAGAGAGCATGCTGGGGCCAGGTCAGGTACTCTTCACCAAGGTCATGCTCCACAGTGCGACGGACAATGTAGCCGAGCGTCCACGGATCCGAGTTACGGTACCGACCCACCGTGTTGGGCGGAAACTCAGCGTCCCGGCTCACCGAAAACGCGAAGGCGTCGATGGGCGCCACGTAGCCTAGGCGATGATCCACCTGACCGGGCACGAAGGAACGGGACATTTGTTCAGGAGTGGCGTCAGTATTGCTGAAGCGGAGGCCACTCGACATGCGAAGAAGATCGGCGACTCGGATGTCGGCACGCGGGTCCCCATCAGAGTTTTGCCATGCGGGCACGGGAGCCGGCTGCCACAGCTGCAGAGAACCCGATTGAATCAAGCGGCCTACGAGGGTGGCAGTCAGGCTCTTTCCCATCGACCAGCTCTCAAGTTGCATGTCGCGGTGTGCACCAGACCCATAATCCTCGGCCACGATCCGTCCCCGGTGCACCACGAGGAACGCCGTTCGATTGTCGTCCGGGTTGGCGAAAAAAACCCGGACTGCCTCGGCGAGAAGTTCCGCATCCACATCATCCGGCAGCGGCTCGTCCGGGAGCACGTCACCCATTGGCCACGCCATAGAGGCCGCATCGGGAAGCACGCTGGTGACCACCCGAGGAGTGAAGAGGACTCCATCGGAGTAGTCCGGAAGTAAGACGCATCCTTGGTCACCAAAATGACGTGCCCGGGCCTGAACACCTTCGTACGAGGCGGTAACGATTCGGCGCCCTTCGTCCACGTTGAAGGCCAGACGGCCATCCTCGTAGTCTCTAACTTGCTGATCAGTCCAAAGGACACTGTTGTACAAGGCCTCCTCGCGCACTCGCTCCGAAACCCAGATCGCTGAACAAAAGCGCTTCGCAGGTCCGGTTAGGGTCAGATACGTCGGAGGGCCAGTAGAAGAGTCGCCGGAGGTATTCTGCGAATCAACACCTCCGGCGTCGGTACCTACGTTCCCATCGGCACAAGCGAGGGTCGAGATAAGGATGAGCGCCACCAATCGGACAGGCACGAGTGGGTTCATGGAGCGTCTCCAGGAAGAAGGGGTAGTCAGGGTTACTTACTCACTGATAGGCCTGTTCGCGCTGCGAACATGATCATTATACCAGCCGAGATACCGTTCGTACCGATCGACTTGGTAGGTTGGAATCCGAATCCCGTGGCCCTGGTCAGGATAGACAACCAGTTGGGTCTCAATCCCCCGTCGTCGCAACGCCTGGTACAGTTGCTCGGAGTTAAGAATCGGGACGTTCCAATCCTGTTCTCCACCCATGATGAGCGTGGGGGTCTCGATGTGTTCTACTCGGTTGAATGGGCTTATACGCTCCCAGTTCTCTCGGTTATCCCCCTCCCATGGCAAGCCGAGCTCCGCTTCCCATTGCCGTTGGTAATGGTCGTGTCCGTAGTTCGCGATATAGAGGACTTCGCTCGCCCCAGTTATAGCACCCTGGAAACGGTTGGTTTGCGTGATCACGTAGTTCGTGAGGATCCCACCATACGACCACCCCCCTACACCGAGATGGTCTGGATCTGACCATCCCTGCTCAATCGCGTAATCAACGCCAGCCATAACGTCCTGGAAATCTGGATTACCCCAGTCCGCCCAGAGCGCTGCTGAAAAGTCCTGTCCGTAGCCCGAGGAACCACGTGGATTCGTACGGACGACGACATATCCATTTGCGGCAAACAGCTGTGACTCGAACTGGAAGCCGTGGTTGAACTGGGAGACTGGCCCGCCGTGGATTCGAAGCAGCGTCGGATAACGCTGACCCTCCACGAAGTCCGGTGGGAAGGTGACGAAGCCCTCGACCTCGGTACCATCAGCTGAATGGAACTGGATATTTCGAGTCTCAGCCACTAGGACCTTGGACAGGAAGTCGTCATTGTGTCCGGTCACTCGACTCAGATCGCCCGATCCATGTTCTGCCCCCGTCACTCGATAGATTTCTCCAGGGTGGTCGAGGTAACTGACGGACACTGCAAATGTCCCCCCAGCCCAGTCAAATCCACCCGCCGAGAGAGGCCCTGAGATCGGTCGTCCGAGATCCTCTCCGCTCGGACGGATCCGAGCGACGTGATTCTCACCGGAGTCCTCAAGTCGGAACCAGATCCAGTCACCGTCATCGGAAAAGCGTGGCTGGCTCACATTCCTGTCCAGATTGGTCGTGAGCAGATCCGGCTCTCCACCGTCTATAGAAATGATGGCCAGATGGGTTGTGGCATACCAGATCAGGTCCGGGCGAATACCGCTGGTATAGGCGAGCGACCTTCCGTCAGGACTCCAAACAGGAGAGCGGTCAGAGCCTTCGTTCGTCGTCACGCGCCTAGGGCTGGCCGTCGGCTCCTCCAGGTCGGAAGCGACGATCCAGATGTCCGAGTTTTCGTTTCCGTCCGGTTCATCTGTGCGATTAGAAGCGAATGCGATACGCGTGCCATCAGGACTCCAGACACCGAGCGATTCGTCCCAATCACCGGTCGTCAGTTGGCGGAGTTCTCTGGAACCAATCTCGAACACATACAGGTGCGTCCCTTGGTTCCCTGTCAGGTACCCCATGTTGTCACGCTTGAACTGAAGTCGATCAATCACCCACGGCTCCCGCGGGGCGTTCTCCTTTTTGTCTTCGTCCATCTCCTCTGCGTCACGGATTGTCAGGAGGAGGCGTGTACCATCGGGGGACCACCGATACCCAGAAATTCCCTGATCGACATCGGTGAGCGGAAAGCCTTCACCGCCCCTCCGGTCGAGTGCCCAAACCTGGTTCTCCCCCTCATCACGGGATGCAGTGAAGGTGAAGTACCGGCCGTCAGGGCTCCACCCCGGTGAGCCCGCAGACTTCCCTTCCACAGTCAGGCCAATGGCCTCCCCACCCTCAGCTGGAGACATGTAGATGCGTGTATACGAGCGTTCATCTTCGAGCGACGTTCGGCTGACAGTATACGCAATCCACGCACCGTCCGGACTCACGACTGGTGCTCCGACTGAACGCATGTCGAACATATCTTCGGTCTGGACTGGACGCTTGTCCTGGGCATCGACAGGGCCGGCTAGGGCCAATATGAGGAGACCCAAAGCTCCGAAGCTCGAATGTGTCATTGCAGTCACTATTCCTTCCTGTTGTCGGATATTGCCACCCCACTGCGGTAGTGGCCCTTAAGGGCTGCGTTCAGGCGGATGATCGGGTCGTCCGTCATGGCCTACTCCGTCAGACGGAGGCGTAGATCAGAAAGACCCCAAACCCGAGTACGCCCGCGCAGGCGACCATTCCGAACAAAGCACTTGCTACCATCTTTCCTAGCCTCCTCCGCTTAGCTCAGACGTCCAGTGACGGGGCCATGCGTCGTCCAGAACGGCACGACTCGATCTACTCTGTCGTGGGTCGATTCCTCAAATAGTCCAACAGCAGATTCGACATCGCCCTCATGCCGATCGGCACGGACGTGTCGTCCGCTTGGAAGGTGGGCGTATGGTGTCCACCCGACTCGACGCCAGGTGCGACCATTCCGAGTCGGAAGAAGAAGCCCGGGATCTCGTTCGCGAAGTAGGCGAAGTCCTCGCCACCCATAACCGGATCCAGTACTTCCACATTCTCCGCACCCACGACCCTACCGAGCGTGGGAGCCATTCTCTCGGTCAACGCCAGGTCGTTGATCGTCGCTGGCGTCCCCCTGTCGTAGTCAAGCTCGTAGCTACCCCCGGCTGCCGCGGTTATGCCCCCTAGAATCTCATCCATACGCCGCTCGACCGTGTCGCGCACATCGGGTGAATATGTGCGAACAGTACCCTCGAGCCACATCTCGTTGGGGATGATGTTGAAGCGGGTTCCGCCACGCATGATGCCCACCGTAATCACACTCGGCTCCAGAGGGGGTAAATTACGGGAGCGGATCGTCTGCAACGCCATGACGGCCTGGGACGCCATTACGACGGGGTCAACACCCAGCTCCGGATACGCACCATGAGACTGCTCGCCGATGATGCTAATTGTGAAGTGGTCCACGGCCGCAAGCGCCGGCCCGGAAGAGTACCCGAGCGTGCCAACCCCCATCGCCGCGAGTGTATGGAGGCCGAAGATCGCCGAAGGACGCGGATTCTCGAGCACTCCTTCCTGTACCATCAGATCGGCACCGCCCTCTTCTCCTGGCGGGGGTCCCTCCTCGGCCGGCTGGAAGATGAATTTCACGACCCCGGGGATCTCGTTTCGCATGGACGCGAGCACCGAAGCGACACCAAGTTGGACTGCGGTGTGCACATCGTGCCCACAGGCGTGCATCACACCCACCTCCTGATCGAGGTACGTGGTACGCACTGTAGACGCAAATGAGTATGGTGTCTCCTCGGTCACCGGGAGAGCGTCCATGTCAGCCCGAACCGCAACGGTGTCGCCAGGAAGTCCACCGCGGAGAATACCCACGACACCCGTGTGCGCGACGTCGACGACGACTTCATCGAAGCCCAATCCTCGTAGATGCTCCGCGACGAGCGCGGAGGTCATGAACTCACGGTTGCCCAGTTCTGGATTCTGATGGATCCGGTGTCTTAGCTCGATGATCTCTTCAACGAGACGGTCGACCGCGGCATCGACAGCGGGATCCTGGGCAAGGACGGCCGTGGGGAGCGCGAGAATGATTAGTAGGGCGAGCAGGGCGTTCCTAAGTGTTGGGCGCATGGGGTCGCCTCCGTCGAGGGATTCGATCGGCCAGATCACGATGGGTGAACCGAGCTAGGACTAGCCTACGGACCTATCACGAAATCAACAACATGTGTTCCACAAGAGCTTAGCCATTCTGTGGCTTCGGTAGCGCCCTGCCAGGGCTGCGTTTAGGCGGATGATCGGGTCAAACATTGGCCCAAGATGTGGCTCAGGCCATCAAACCGCGAGCGATACTAAATGGATTTGTCACCATTCAATGCCTAGTACGAGAAGCTGGAATGGCTACTCAATATGTGTGATAAATCCTCACTAAGTTAACGATTCCTGTAGCTTGCTCGCATTACCTGCTCCCCATACCCTGCTTGGAAGGCAACCGACAAAATACGCCTAAGAAAGCGAATGAGTCGGGCAACGCCGGAATTCCAACATTCGGAGGTGTCCTGTGAACGGAACAGGTCGCTCGACTACGCTAATCCCGACGATACTCATGTTAATGGCTGGTTGCACGCCACCACCGGTCGGAAATTCTGAGACTGGACAGGCTCAGGCAGACGAGATGACTCGCTGGAGCCACCAAGACTGGCCCACGGGCCATTATCAGGTAGTGGAGGACTGGCCCAAGCCATTACCTGATGACCGTCACTCTCATGATGGTTGGACCTGGGGTTCGATGGGAGGGGTCTATGCAGAGACACCGGACAGAATATGGGTAGCCATGCGAGGGGAGTTGCCACTCCCTGAAGGTGCAGCACCATGGACACCATACGGTGGTACCAACTTGGTTGGTAACGCGACAGGTAATACTGACGGTATTAGCGCCACGTGTCGGGAGACCAGTAACCGCCGGGGATGGGAACGACGCTTTGAGCACTCGATCTTCATTGTCGATGGAGAAGGAAACCTCGTTGATGACTGGCCACATGCTGATTCACTATTCGCTCAACTACCATGCGGACGCGGGCCACACCAGATCAAAATAAATCCATATGATCCAGACAAGCACGTATGGATCATCGACGACCAGCTCCACGTGATCTACCGCTTCACATATGAGGGCGAACTCGTTCATACATTGGGAGGGCTGGGCGTGCTCGGTCGTGGACCGAATAACTTCAACCGCCCAACAGACATAGCTTGGTTACCAGATGGCACCTACTTCATCAGTGACGGCTACAGCGGCACACGAGTAGCTAAGTACGACTCGGACGACAACTTCCTCATGGACTGGGGCTCTGCCCCAACTGACCCACAGAACCCGGGTCCAGGTGAGTTCAGGACACCCCACAGCATAGCGATCAGCGCGGACCGCAGAATTTTCGTTGTGGACCGTGGTCATGCGAGGATGCAGGTTTTCGATGAGAACGGAAACTTCCTAGACATGTGGCCACTCACCTCACCGCACTGGCCAGACAATCAAGGCACCCTGATGGTGAATCACCTCATTACCACAGACCAATACATTTGGGTTGGAGATGCCCCGACGAACCGCCTTATGAAGTTTGATCTCGAAGGCAACCATCTATACAGTTGGGGGGCACCAGGGCTACAGCCTGGACGCCTGGCCTGCTCACATGGGATCACAACCGATCAAGAAGGGAACCTGTTTATTGCCGACTGTTTTGCAGGCCGAGTGCAGAAATTCGAACCAGTACCCGGCGCAGACCCCAACAAGCTCGTCGGACAAATCCTGCGAGAATACCCTGGAGGAGCATGATTTTCTTGGTGTAAGGGGCCTTTAACGTTTTTACCGCATCCCGTGTCTTTCTTTATGAGAAACTCCTGAGATTAGGTTAGCTTTATCCCATCAAAACGAAGAAACCGAATGAGCCCACTCACCGAACTACGATGACTTCGAAAGCATTTCGATATCTCAGAGGACTCGGCATCCTGGCGATTTTTTCTCTTTCGCTCGTAGATGCAGCAGGTGCACAGACCATCAGAGGAGTACTGATGGAAATTGGGACCGATCGAAGAATCGAGCTGGGGGAGATGGTGCTCGTGGGTCAGGCTGGCGATACGATCGACGTGACCTACACAAATGACACCGGGGGGTTTTGAGCTCACATCCCCCGACCCGGGTGACTTCCTCGTGCTCGCGGATGCACTTGGATATGGTGTGATGGCTGCAGGAGTATTCGAGTTGGGGGCAGGATCAGAAATGACAATTGAATACAGGATGGAGCCGTTTGCGCTCCCGATCGAAGATCTCGTCGTCGAGTTCAATCGCCCAATCACAGAACACTCGCTCGTACGGAACGGGTTCGTGACACGTTACAATCGTGGGCTCGGCCACTTCATTACACCTACTATGATTGAAAGATCAACAGCATTCCGGACTGAAGATCTCTTCAGGAACATCTCAGGGGTACAGGTATCGGGTACTGGATTTGGTGCTGACCGAGTCGCCCTCCGAAGCATCGGTGGAGCATTGTGTGGCCCTTTGCTCTACATCGATGGTATAAGAACAGAAAGCAGTGCAACGGGCTTGGCTATTTCAGATATCGTGCCTTTCCATCATCTGAATGGAGTTGAGATTTATCGCCGTCCAGCCGAGATCCCACTCGAATACGGAATCTCAGGCAGCGTATTCTGTGGAGTGATTTTACTCTGGACGAAAGGGTGAGGAACTCTCGGACGATAACCCTATAGCGATCCAGACTCCGCATCCCATATCTCTCTTAGGTACTCGAACGTGTAGAGCCCAGTCGAGTGGCCATCACTCCAAATAAACTGTAAAGCGTACTGTCCTACATAATGTATAGCAGTTGGATAAAGACCCATGTCGACAGATTCCGAGACCAGAGTCCGGACCCCACTCATTTCATCTACACAACCAGCACACGGACATAATAGTCTCAAGTAGCGCGGCACGTACTCTGAGACGACACCATCCTTCCACTCTATCTGTAGTCTCTCATGATCTTCGGTTGGCTCAATCCGAAGTGGGTCCACGTGGGGTTCAAGCACGCCTAGATCTCCATTCTCTCAAGGATACTCGCGAGAGCCCGGAATGCTTTCCCTCGATGACTCAACTCGTTCTTCTGGTCGGGATGGAGTTCAGCAAAAGTCATCTCCAAGTTGGGCTCGAAGAAATAGGGATCGTATCCAAAGCCTCCATCTCCACGGGGTTCAGCCAGGATCAAGCCCTTAGCTTCTCCTCGCGTAACAATCATCTGAGATGTGAATCCCAGAAGAGCAGCTATGCAAACATACTGACCTGTTCGTTTCTCCAATTCAAGGGCACCCAAACACTCCACCAGATAATTGTTATTTGCCTGATCAAGCTTATGACCTGTGAGCCCTTCCACGGGTGCAAAACGATTTGAACGAACACCCGGTGCACCTGCGAGCGCATCTATCTCTAAACCAGAATCGTCAGCTACGGTCGGCAGCCCAGTTTTCGCATGAAAGTACTCGGCCTTAGAGGCTGCGTTCTCTTCAAATATATCGAAGGGTTCAAGTCCTTCCTCCTCATCACACCACTCCAAGCCTATATCATCAAGATCTAGCACTGTCAGACGTGGGATACCGCTAAGGATCGTTCTTATTTCTTGAACTTTATGAACACTGCGAGTTGCTAGGAGTAGCTCCACTCAATCACTCTGAAGCGCGCTCGCCTGAGCCGCAAACAGAGTCTCCAGTGCAGCCGTAGCCAGGTCGAGCATCGCGTCTAGATCATCCCGCGGGAACGGGTCTCCTTCAGCTGTTCCTTGGACCTCAACAAGCCCACCTCCTTGAGTACCAACTACGTTCATATCGACCTGAGCGTTTGAATCTTCTTCATAATCTAGATCAAGCCTCGCCTCCCCTTTTACCAGCCCCACACTGATTGCTGCCACACGTTCTCTCATCGGATTACGCTCGATGAGACCTTCGCTGACGAGGTGTTCGAAGGCTAGCGACACCGCGACGCAGGCACCTGTAATTGATGCTGTCCGCGTACCACCATCTGCATGTAGTACATCACAGTCTACGGTAACAGTATGCGAGCCCAGAATCTTCATGTCAGTGACTGAGCGCAGTGAGCGCCCTATAAGACGCTGGATCTCTTGGGTCCTTCCCTTTGCACCTGAACGTTCACGGCGAGTACGTGTGTGTGTCGCCCGAGGTAACATCGCGTATTCCGCGGTGACCCATCCAGCACCGCTTGCTTCGCGCCAAGATGGCACGTCTGCGCTAACTGATGCGGTACAAAGTACACGAGTTGCTCCAGTAGATATAATGCATGAGCCCTCCGCATAGGGAGCCACATCAGTTTCAATGATTATTGACCGAATCTGATCTGACCTCCGTCCTCCAGTACGTCCATTCATTCCAAGCGACTCCTTATACGAGCGACCAAGTCAGTCGTTGAATACCCTTCCAGTAATGGAACGAGAGCGATTCTCCCCCCTCTCCGCTCGACTACTTCGCGTCCGACTACGTCCTCGTGACGATAGTCAGCCCCCTTCACAAGTACATCTGGCTCAAGCTGATTAATAAGGTCTATGGGCGTAGACCCATCGAATAAACACACTGCATCTACAAATTCCAACGCAGCCACCACAATCGCACGGTCCTGTTCCGAAATGAGAGGTCGGTTATCGGCTTTGCCCAGCAACCGAACCGAGTAGTCAGAATTAATCGCCACAACCAACTGATCACCGTACCGTCCCGCTTCATATAGACAAGACACGTGCCCTGGGTGCAAGAGGTCAAAACATCCGTTCGTGAAAACTAAAGTCCCGGTTCGTGTCGGCCCATATCGAGAAATCATTTCCTCTCTGGCAAGCACTTTCTGTGTAGGGTCCGAACTGATCATAAGTCCTGAGATCGTCTCACGACGAAGTCCTATCAAGGAGAGTCCGCTAGAGGTAAAATAGCAAATAAGCCACAAGCAGTATCGCGACCCAAAGTACCATACTGCCTGTTGGCCAACTCTTAGCTAGTGGCCCAACCGGGCCATGTGTGCGTTCCGCTCCGTGCATGATTGATCCTACGAACTCAAGGACAGAGGAGCGCACGTATACATCCACACGTGTGACGGCTCTTCCAATGGTTCCTACCAACCAGGGACCGGCCTTCCGGTAGAACCACTCCGCATCGACGTGTACCGCTCTTTTTTCGTCTGGATAGACGCCTGACTTGACCAGGGTGATGAATCCTAGGGCTCCAAAAGCCAGCAATTGAAGCTGTGTGACCACATGTCGCAGGTCATATGGGTGATAATCCATTTCATACGGTAATAGAGTATAGAACTGTGCTGGGAAAACCCCAATCAGCACACATAGGACTGCTCCAATGGACATCGCGATCAGCATATTACGGGGTGGTTCCTTGGCACGAATACCAGAGTCGTGTGCAAAGAACGAGAAGAACGGAATCTTGATACCGGCATGCTCAAGTACGCCTGCAGAAGCAAAGAGCATGAAAAGCCAAACGATGTAATGATGTTCTTCGATCGCCGCTACCATGATCATCGATTTCGTTACAAAAGCGCTGAACAGAGGGAATGCTGAAATCGCCGATGCACCGACTATACAGAGGCCTGCCGTGAACGGCATCGTCTTATAGATACCTCCGAGGTCTGTTCCCTTTGTCCGACCGGTCATTGTCATGACTGCTCCGATCGACATGAAGAGCAGACCCTTGAAGATGACGTCAGCAAAAGCGTGCGCGACAGCACCATTTACTGCCATGCCCGTCCCGATCCCGATTCCTGCAACCATGAAGCCGATCTGGTTGATCATCGAGTAACCAAGTACACGACGGAGATCATTCTCCAGGACAGCGTAAAAGATCGGAAAGAATGTCATCGCAGTACCGATGTAGATCAGTACATCGGTACCAGCGAAACTCCGTGCCAGCGCGTAGACCGCTACCTTGGTTGTGAATGCACTCAGAAAAACCGTTCCGGTGGGTGTGCTCTCCGGATAAGCTTCTGTGATCCAATTATGGAGCAGCGGAAAACCGGCTTTGATACCAAAGGAGAGCAATAAGATCCATCCGGCCGCCCCAGTACCAGCCAACCCAACATGATCAAACGCAATCGAGCCAGTCTTATGAGCAAGCATGAGTGCCCCTGAAAGAAGCAGGACACCCGAGATCACATGAATGATCAGATACCGGAATCCAGTCGCATATGATCGTTCGGAATTCCGCGCCCATACCAGAAAGACCGATGAGATCGCGAGAAGCTCCCAGAAGATGAATAGAGTGATGAAATCTCCCGCGAATACGGCACCTAATGCACTGCCGGCATAGACCATAGCTGCAACGTGCTGCAGTCCTGCTGAGGCATTACCAACGATGTCGTCCTCACCAACCTCTCCAGCGACTGACCCTTCGGGTGTACCGTCGCCGAGGTGCAGCGCATAGACAAATCCTAGGAAAGCCGCAAGGTGGAATAGATAGCCAAACAGTAGGCTGAGCTTGTCGGCACGGTATGGCATTAGGGTATAGCCAAGCAGATCAAATTGAAGGTGCAGCCCCGGCTCAACCCCAAACCAAAGGTTCAATCCACCTACGAGTGGAATGGCAAGGATGAGCACTTTTCGAGCCGTGCCCCGTGTGAACGCGATAACAACCGCCCCAACGAAGAAGAGCACGAATGGAGGCAGGCTACTCAGCATCACCTGAGCCTCCCTCATAGTAATCTTCTGAGCGGATCAACAGTTTTCTCATGGGTTTGGCAACGAGCACCAAGAACCAGAACGAAATGAATCCATAGATCGGATAGACAAGAAACCGCATACTCTCCTCAAGCGGATGCGGATGAGCGTTCTCAGCACTGAACAGCAGAAATTCGGCCGCGAGCAGCGCACCACAAATCAGGTAAATAGCAAAAAAGAAACGTTTTACTGCGTTCGGCTTATCTAACCAGCCTACCGGTTCCTTGATCTCGTAACGGTGGTAGTCCTGGCTCACTGGGCAACTCCAGAGACGACCATAGTCATCAGTTCATACCAGAGCCCTGGCCAAAAGAAGAAGCCTATCGTCGCTAACGCTGTGATGCCGATTGCAATCAACGAAGGCAACGGCGCTTCCTTAATACCTTTGCCGTGGTGAGCATCATCGGGTGGGCTGAAGAAGAACGCCTTCACTGGCACCTCAAGCAGGTAATAGAGGCTGAGTAAAGTGCTGAGCATGAGAACTGCGAGTAGACCAAACTGCCCCGCTTCAAGGGTACCCATGCCAAGAAACCATTTACTCCATGAACCTCCAGATGGTGGCAATCCAATGATGCTTAAAGAGCCAACAAAAAATGCGCCAAAGGTGATCGGCATCGTTCGACCAAGTCCGTGCATGCGGCTGATGTCTTTCTCATGGGCTACCACTAATACTGCACCTGCTGCGAAGAACAGCGTGATCTTACCAAATGCATGCATTGCTATATGCATACCCCCACCAATCACGCCCCATTCATTCGCCAACAATGCCCCCAGCACGATGTATGACAGCTGGCTTATTGTGGAGTACGCAAGCCTCGCTTTCAGGTTGTCTTTCTGCAAAGCCACCAGAGAAGCCAGAATGATCGTGGCGGCTGCGACCCATGCAAGCCACGTCGTCGCAGCAAGTATACCGAGCAAATCAATACCAAATATGTAGACAGCCACTTTTAGTAATGTAAAGACACCAGCCTTCACAACCGCAACCGCATGCAAGAGCGCTGAAACTGGTGTCGGCGCCACCATAGCAGCTGGTAACCAGCGGTGGAACGGCATAACCGCAGCCTTCCCAACACCGAACACGAACAGCACTAGGATTGCGCTCAGTACACCGTTAGATGCTGTACCGGTTAGAATCCCGCCCTCTGTGAAGTCTACAGTGTCAGCAAGCTGCCAGGTCCAGATAATCGCTAATAACTGAAATGCTATCGATGTGGTGAGAAGGATCCCCAGATATATCCGTCCTGCCTTTCGAGCCTCATCAGTTTGGTGGTGTGTTACAAGTGGAAAAGTGCAAAGTGTTAGGACCTCATAGAACGCGAAAAGCGTGAAGAGGTTTGCACTGAATGCAACACCCATTGCCGCAGCGATCGCGATCGCAAAGAAGAAAAAGAACCTCGTCTGGTTCTTCTCATGGTGTCCACGCATATATCCGATCGCGTAGAGCGTAGTGACGATCCAAAGGAAGGAGGCCACGAGCGCAAAGAGTAGTCCAAGCGGCTCGACTTCGAATGCAAGCTGCACACCGGGCACGATCTCGAGTAGCTCCAGCCTCAGGCGTGCGCCCTCCCGAACGTGGTGGAGCAGTCCCCAAACGTGCCAAAAGGTCAAGCCACCGGTAAGAAGTGTCGCGGTTTCTCGAACGTTAGGTCGGCTACCAAAGATTAGAACAAGAAAGGCCCCTGACACAGGGAGAAGCAGACAGACACCCACTAGAAGGTTGGTGTCAATCATGACAAGGCTCCCAGTAGCACTTCTGCAGCACGTGTAGCTATACCCACACTGTCGCTGGCATTGATTCCAAAGTAGAGATTACCAAGGACAAGCACCCAGGTCGGTGCCAGCAAGCTGAGGGGTGCTTCCGTGATTCCGAGTTCAGGATCAGATTCACGGAAGTACGCAACTTCGACGACCTTCCAGATGTATATCAAAGCAAGCAGTGAACCAAGGAGCACCACCACCGCTACTGGCCACATTCCTTGCTCAAGTGCAGCTTGAATCAGATACCATTTACTGATAAAACCAACAGTAAATGGGACACCAATAAGGCTCAGGCCTCCCACCACAAACGCTGCCATCGTCCAAGGCATGGAACGACCGAGTCCGTTCATCCGTTCCAACCGAACAGATCCGACTCGGTACATTACACAGCCCATCGACATGAACAGTGCTCCCTTCATGAGAGCGTGATTAAACAAATGAAGGATCCCTGCGGTCAGCCCCAACACAGACGCAAAGCTTATCCCAAGCACCATATAGCCGATCTGTGCAACGCTCGAGTACGCCAGTAGGCGTTTGACATTCTCCTGGTAAATGGCAACTAAGGACATCGCTACGATCGCAATCAAGGCAAGTGGCATCAGGATTCGATCTAACTGCATGACATCGAACGAGAATGTCGCACCGAAAATTGTGAAGAAGAATCGAAGCAGGAGATATACCGCCACTTTGGTAGCAGTAGAGGCAATGAATGCTGTTACAGCTGAGGGAGCGTACGTATACGCATTCGGAAGCCACAGATGAAGTGGAAAGAGCGCCAACTTCAGTGTGATCCCGACAGTCAGGAATGTGAACGCGACTGGGATCGTCCTCGAGCCAGAAACCTCAGGGAGACGATCCGCTAGATCCGCCATATTGAGCGTGCCTGTCATCACGTACATGAGGCCGATGCCGATGACTATAAACGTCGCTCCCACACTACCCATGATCAGATATTGGAAGGACGCTGTAAGTGCCCGGCGATCGCTGCCAAGTGCAATTAAGGCATATGCTGAGAGAGAAGAGATCTCTAGGAAGACGAAGACGTTGAACACATCACCCGTCACAGCAATTCCGAGCAGACCCGTGAGACAAAGTATGAAGGCCGTGTAAAAGAGCGGAATCCGATCCTCAGAAATCTCTCTCTCAACGCTCGTGCGCGCGTAAGTCGTAACCAGCGCCCCAATCAAAGCAACAATAACAATGACCCAGGCGTTTACCGGATCCACTACATACTCGATCCCATAGGGCGCCGCCCAACCTCCTAATTCATAGTGAATCGCTCCGGCAGCCATGGTTTGGGAAAGCAGCTCGAGGGCGGCATAGAGAACCCACAACGTGGCTGCAACCGCAACGGCCCAGGAAAGACGGGGGCGATTCAGTAGTGCAGCGATCGGAGCTGCAACCAGAGGAACAACGACAAGCAGGACAGGAAGATGGCGGATCATAGGCTCTCGTCGTGGATCTCATCCTCTTCTATCGTGCCAAACGCTTCCTTGATCCGGATCACAAGGCTAAGGCCGACTGCGCTCGTCGCGACGCCTACCACAATCGCGGTAAGTATCAATACGTGAGGAATTGGATTCGAGTAGACGACATCCCCACCACCTTCAACGAAGATCGGAGCGGTGCCTCCCGTAACTTTCCCCATCGTGATGTAGAGAATGAAAACTGACGTCTGGAAAATGTTCAGCCCAATGATCTTCTTAACCAGGTTACCACGGGCAATGAGCGTGTAAAACCCTGCCATCATCAAGAAGATGACAGCCCAATAATTGAATAGTCCTAGAGCCGTCAAGTGTCGACTCTCCTGCGTCCAGCAAACGCATAGAATACCGCAACCATCACACCAAATACGGTGATCAGAACACCAAGCTCCACAAGTAAAATACCACGGTGTTGACCGTGTTCGGCGTCATGCGCGAGAACCCCATAATCTAGAAACTCCCCACCCAAAGCCATCGTCACATAACCGACCCCCGCGTATAGCAGAACTCCGAGAGCAGAACAGATATAGACCGCTTGAGGAGGAAGCACCTTCTTAACATTTCCCAGGCCATAGATAAGCGCATATAGCACGAACCCCGCAGCGAAAATCACACCCGCCTGGAAACCACCACCTGGACCATAGTCTCCATGGAATTGGACATAGAGCGCGAATAATAGGATGAAGGGGATAAGGATTTTCGCACCCACCCTGAGGATCACACGATCATCCATTGGCGTCCCCCAAGTACTCTTCTTCATGCGAAGCTTGAACACTATCCTCTTGAGCGTTTTCCACCCCTTCCTCGGACGCATCCTTTTCGCTAGCTGCGACCGTAATCCATCGACCATTCAAGAATACCCGGCGAGGTCGAGGCCCAAGGGATAGCAGAAGTAGCACACCGACCAAGGCGGCGAAAATCACTGTGGCTTCACCCATCGTGTCATAACCTCGATATGATGCCAAAACCGAGGTGACAACGTTGGGTATTCCGATTTCGTGTTCGGATTCTTCTAGGTAGTGAGGAGCTACATGGTGATGTGCTGGGTTTGAAGCATCCCCGAACGGAGGAATATCGAGAGTACCATAGACAAGAACTGCACCTGTTAGGATGACGACGAAAAGAGGGAGAATTGGCCTATGTTGTGGCTGGTGCTCACTGTGCCCAACCAGGGCGAGCGTTCCAAGCATAAGAATCGTGGAAATTCCTGCTCCCACGGCTGCTTCAGTGAATGCAACATCAACGGCATCCATGACCACGAACAACCCAGCCGACAAAAGACTGTATATGCCCATCATCATCACGGCAGCAAAAAGATTCTTCTGGCGAATGATGCTAAATGCTGTAATCCCAAGCAGCACGAGTAGTGTGATATCCACGAATTCTACCATCAAGAATTCTGTTCACCATTCAAAGAATTAGATTTTTCAGTACGGCATGGTGGTACTGTGTAGGGTTCAACTCCACCGGACAGTGCAGCACTCGCCAGAGCGTGGGTACCGATTGGACTTGTAAAGAGAAGAAAGGCATAAACCACTATCAAACGAACCAGAACAAGAGTGAGGCCGGCTTGGAAGCACATCCCTAGAAGTAGTAGTCCGGCACCCATCGTGTCCGTCATACCCGCAGCGTGTAGACGCGTGTAGACATCCGGCATCCGCAGGACCCCAACCGTCCCAACCATCATGAAAAAGATCCCACCGAGAATCGAGATCCAGCTGAGTACGTCGAGAACCAGATCGATCATTCTGCGCCCACTTCGGGCCGTCGTGTCCATCCCAGATCACTGTACTCGAAAAACTTCAGTACAGCGATCGTTCCTATAAAATTGATAAGAGCATATACGATCGCGAGATCAAGAAATTCTGGACGCTCAGTCAAGAAGCCCAGAACTGCAATTAGCAATACAGTCTTTGTCCCAAACATATTCACAGCGAGTACCCGATCATAAACCGTGGGTCCCATAAGTGCGCGTGTCATCGCAAGGGACATACTCGCTAGTACACCGATCGTCGCTGCAATGAACACTACAGGATTCCCCGCGATCCACTTTCGACCCAACTCACTCGACGATCCATCTCATCTTCTTCACGACCATCTATGTCCTTAAGGGTGAGAGCGTGGATCTCAAGGTCCTGGCCCTCGATACTAGTCGTGATCGTCCCAGGTGTCAGTGTGATCGAATTAGCATAAATCGTCTTGCCTAGGTCTGACTCTTGACTTGCCCTGAAGTGAGTTACAACCGGGCTGATCGGGAGTTTCGGATTGAGGATAACGCGAGCGACATTCACGTTCGCGATGAATATTTCCTTCATTAACCACGGGAAGTACCACCAGAAACGACCACCAAGTTGGAGCGGAACGCCCTCGTGGTCGACTACATCCATGCGCATAGCCAAGTAGACAACGAGCCCACATGAACCCAAGCCGAATCCAATCAACATGGGGGTATAATGGCCCGACAGCAGTAGCCAGAAGATGAAGAGAATCGCGCCTAATCCGAAGGCTCGGAGCACGGACACTCCCTGGCAAATTTAGGTGACTGCGGAAGAAGCCTTTGGGCCTTCCCCAGCAAAAATGATCGCCGAATCTACCAGTTAGACTGAGCGCCGTCCACAATTTTCTGAACTAGTAATTCGATGGCTTCTATACGTCCGACTTCTTCAGTTTCACTAGCCTCCAAAAACTCTCCCTGGGCAACAACGCTGGAGGACTCCCACAAGATCACATTTTCCACAAGATCAATGATCTCGACCGAAACCATGATGTTCACCTGGCGCTGTAAAACTTCGGCTGGCTGTCCCTGGATAGCGGCACGATAGTTGGGTGCCCGGACTTCATAATTCCTTATGGATCCCCGCACGACAGCGTCGGCGACCTCTTCCCCAGCCGTCCTGATCCCGAGAGCGCTAGGGAGATTCCTCACCAGTTGATCGTAGAGTTCTCCGGACAGTTCAAAACGATTGGTTTCATTGTCGAACGGCACGACGGCAATCGTTCGCACATGGGGAGGCGGGAACGAACCTGCCCGGAACGAATAGTTGCATGCTAATATCGTGACCGTTAATAGGAGCAAACTGAGCGACTTCGATTGATATTTCATCATGCCCTCGGATCCCAGATCTCCTCTGGATAGGCTTCAACCTGATCTAGTTGCTGCCTGATGATCTTTAGTTCACGAAAGTCTGTGAGATTCCGATACGTGGCCCGTGCAGGATATCGAGTCTCCCCATCTCCATCGACTTCAACCCATTCGACCACATCCCCATCCGATAACATTTCAAGCTTCCTGAGAACTCCATCTTTCATAGAGTAATGAAGTTCCCTTTCATCCGCGTAGCGATATCGCAGCCGAACCAGACCGTTGTCCAAAAGATCTCCTCCTACCAATTCAGTACTCGATTCCGGCCGAAATACTCCGAGTGTGCCCCACATGAGGTCTGGAGGTGGCAGGATATTGTTTGGAGCTCCCGCGGGAAGCCTGAGTTCTCCGTCGACGAGGGCAGCCCTAATTACCAACTCGCCGTTATCTAGGAATAGATCAAGGCGCGCCCTATAAGGCGGTGCCACACGGGCCACACCTCTGCCCTTTACCCCTACACCCGCGTCGTTCAGTTCCCAAACAAAAAGAATCCGGATCGGACTTTCTAGTCCTGCTTGATCTTGCAGGACTAACGCCGCACCGAGAGCATCTGGCACTGGAGCAACCACTGCTGCTTGCCGGGGCATACACCCTGGAACAATCACAACTCCGGCAACGATAATCGCCCGGAAAAAGGATGATGGTTGCTTAAGCTGTAGGGTGACCATGGGCTAAGCTAGCTTCGGGTGGATTATGCTCCTACCCCTTCCAGGTCCTAGCTGTTCAAGGGTAAGTTCGCTGGTGCCCCGAATACATCCTACCCAAACAGTTCTCGTCACCTCTGACGTTCATCTTGGCGCCATTTCGTTCGAACAAGAGGAGGCCTTCAGGAACTGGCTCAAACAAGCGGCAGGGGTCGCATCACGAATCGTACTCAATGGGGACCTGTTCGATTTCTGGTTTGAGTACCAATGGGGTAACACGCGAGGGCATGAAGTCACGCTCCTGCAGCTTCGGGAGATTGTGGACGCCGGTGTGCCAATCACACTGATGGGAGGCAACCACGATTGGTGGGGAGGCAAGTATCTACGAGAGGAAATCGGACTCGATTTTCATGAAAACCCCTTCATTATTGAGCTTGCCGGGCTCAAAACCCTCTTGGCTCATGGAGACGGCCTCGGTACCGGAGATCTTAGATACAGAGTCGCGAGACTGCTCCTGCGTGGATCAGTTACACGCTGGGCATTCGGCATGCTGCCACCTGTCGTAGGTGACCGTATCGCCAAAGGAGTCTCGCATACTGAAGACCGAAAGCGAGTTCCAGGCGGTACAGAACTTGAACGTGCGACTGCCCTAGAGGCCTGGGCTCTTAAAGAACTTAAGCATCGACCAGATCTTGATTTGCTTCTTCTCGGGCATACGCACGTCCCCAAGATCATCGACGTCGGCGATCGACAGTGGTACATAAATACCGGTGACTGGGTATATCACCGTTCGTTCGCACTACTCCGTGAGGGTGAGACCCCGAGGCTTATCGAGTGGACAGGTTCAATACCATGAGGGAGGGCCTCCTCAGCAGCCAATGCAGCACCTTGTTGCCCTGTATGCTAGCGGTGATTGTGACGGCTTGGGGAGCTGACCGACTTGAGGCGCAGCAAGTCACTTTAGGGGATGAGAATACCGTAGCAGACTCAACTGTGTCAGTTCTCCTACCGACCCCTGCTTCAGTAACCCCCGGTAGTGCATTTCTACGGGCCGTTGTCGTTCCTGGCTGGGGCCACGTATCGATTGGGGCCAATGCACGAGCAGGGGTTTATTTCGCTATAGAGAGTGCTGTGGCTTACGGGATTATCCGAACTCGGAGACGAATCTCAGAGGCAGCGTCTCGCGCGAACTTCAGAGAAACCCTATTACGCGAAAACCTTAACACCCAGGGTATCACCGAGGCGAATCAGATCGAGGGCGCACTCGAATCTGACGCCACGCTTGTTGACCTGAAAAACCTTCGTGAGGCAAGGGGTGAGCAACAAGAGGATCTCGTTGCTTTCGGGCTTTTTCTCTTATTTCTAAGCGGAGCTGATGCGTTTGTCTCAGCGCATCTCAAGGACTTCCCTGACCCTATAGCAATAGAGGGCGGACCCACCAATGACGGCCGCCTTGAGATCGGGTTGAGGCTTCGATTACCTAACTAAAGTGATCTACTAATCGCTGAAGCCGTGGCGGGGACGTGTGGGAATCGAACCCACCTACCCGGGTTCTAGCCGGGCCGCACGGTTTTGAAGACCGCCGGAGACACCAGTCCCCCTCCGCCCCCTCGGCTCTCTTAGCTACGAGAGTTCTCACGGGCCCAGACGATAGGAGGACGAGACCTGCTCGCCAAGTAGGCACAGGTACTAAGAAGACCTTGGGCTAAAGATTCTCTTTCCAAGCTTCCGATAGACTGGTAGACCCCCGAGTGCACGAAGGGCGGTACCGATAATGAGTTGATCAAAAAGCGGGACCCTTGCGAGTGGTCTTGATGGTCGTCCATCTGTCTGGAAAACAACAAGTGGACCAATGAGCACGTTAGGGTGATTCGCTGTGATCAGCACTGGACCCTCGGGCAATGCGGCGCTCTACATCATAAAATTGATACAGCCCACCCAACGAGCTTTGTAATGATTCTGGACACCAAGGTGGAACGTTCCCCCTCGCGATTGAGCCCACAGGTACGTTGTCCCGCTAAGATGTCGCTTCTAGCTCAAATGCGGAAACCCCTAGAGTGATGACCCCTACCGTTCAACCATCAGCTCTAGGTCTTCTTAAGAAGCCTGCGGACCTGGGTAGCCGATAAGTTGAGTGTCGAGTCAAACGCCCTGCCCTACCAATGGATAAGTCCCCATATCGTACGCACGATCGGCGATAGGAGAAAACTGGGCTGTGGTCCGTCTGGACCTGGTTCCGGATTACTACCCCCACCCTCAAAACCCAATGCAGTCCACGCGAACGCTGCTGCTGCACCGCCGATTACCAGTCCCAGAACTACACTTCGACCTGTAGAAAAAGTACGCTCATCTAAGCCTGTGATCCCGATGGCTGCGATTCTCAGAGTATCAAGCCGCGTAACCTCTCTAAATGCTCCATACTCCTGGCGACTTGTGACTTCAACCTCAACCGTGTCCCCGAATTCTATAAGGGTTCCTTCAATGGATACCGTTTCAGGAGCTTGATTCGGCCTTTGAGCCGCGCTGGTCAACGGGACCCTCACTCGCACCGATGTGCCCGGCACTGGTTGCTGTACAGGTACATACGTGTGGCATCCCATAAGTAGCAGTGTGCTGGCTACCAGCATGCCTCCACGGAATCGGTCGGCTTCCTTCTTCATATGATGATTTCAACTGCGCGGGTTAGGGGTTGATTAAACACGTAGACGTATCGCCATGGATTTATACGGAAGATGTCTCCGGATTCGTCCAGTTGTTTTCTGGTATCGATATCGATTCTCACTGAAACATTCATCGTATCAGCAGAGAGCGGCGTGGCTTCAAGCAGGAACTGGCTATACCGGGAGAGAGAGATCACAGTATCGACGGGTAATGCGACGACAACCGTATCAGATCGGAAGACCTTCACCTCTGTCATTCCAATCTCGTTGACACCGGCGATGAATTCTGTCGACATCATGAGCTGAACCGAAGCTCCAGGATCACCGCTCATCTTCAGAAAAAGATTCTCAGGCGATCGGTCTTCAAAAATTTCGCAAGCCGTGCTAGTAGCCAATGCTAGCAACAGCGTCGGAACCAGATGTGTTTTTCGCATGATGCGAAAGATGGAGGATTGGGGGGGGAAAAGGGAGGCGCACCCACACATAATGTGCGGGTGCGCCCCATGACGCTTAGCTCTCTCTTAGTAGAGAGTGCTCAACCGCCGCAACCCTGGCCATTCAAGTGACAGTTGGCCCGGATTTCGATAATCGTGATCGGTAGCATCTCGCCTGGCGTCGCAATCGCGTCAGACTGAGCTTCCCATTTCGGATCTGTGAGGGCGAACCGGTACATATCGGCAAGCCTTAGACCCATGATCATCGTGTTCGCGCGACGTGTGTGCTGCAACATGTCGTTGTTCGAAATCTGACCAGAAAACGCGGTCAGACCATCCATCGCACGGATATGGTTAATGTGCGTCGTGAATGTGGCGGTCTCACCACCCGCTAAAGCATTCTCAGCGAGGATAAGATGCATGAGCCGCGTGGATGAGATCGTAAGAGGCGAATACGGTCCACAGTTACCTGCAGCCGATCCACACCCCCAGTTCGACATCCTCTTCGTCACAGCAGGATCGACGATATTATCGATCGGATCCATCATCGCGACACCGGTTCTGTTGTTATTGGCATCGAGCGTGACCAACTGGGTGCTATACTGGTTTTCCTTACGGTCGTTGATCCACCCCCCCATGCTGTTCGACTGCGAGCCTGACGAGTAAACCAAGTCGTAGGTAACATCCGCGCTGTTCCCACCGGCGGCTGTAATCACGGCTTGCGCGTCAGCTCCTGCCGCGGAGGCATTAACTGTCGTAAACGTACCCGACGCAGTCGGATTGATCACATCCCAAATCGCCCGTGACTGATGTGCACGAGCGCGCATAGCTTTCGCTGCCACTGCCCGATCTGCATTACCAAGCGACTCATAGCTGCTGATGGCCGTACTCAGATACGTTATTCCCTTGTCGAGTACGGTAGACATGCTCCCTGGCCCGACAGGAGGGCCGGACTCGGTCTTATCCGAGAACGCGAAGTCCTCCATAACCTCACCGATGACCGTGTACATGATCCCGGCAAAGTGGTTAGCCCGAGCTAGGTCGTATCCGAAGCTTGGATCGTCGGCAACATGGCCCTGCAGAATCATGATGGCCTGGTCAGCCATCCAGCGACCACGTCCAACACTCGGGAACGCTCCATCACTAAACTCGTTCTCCGGATTACCGATAAATCCCTGATCCAATGCAAGCCACGCATCGCGTGATCCAATCCAATAGATCTCGTCTGACGTGACCAAGTACGGCTGCCAGATTTGCGAAATCGCTGACGACACAAGCGACAGCGAGCCGTTGACGACAGCCGAAGCCGCCGCTGCCTGGGAAATGGATTCCTCAACCAGGTTATTTGGATTATTCACGTCTAAGAGGTCACTGCAGCCCGATAGTGTGAGCACGGTTAGCAGTGTTAAGACGGAAGACTTTATTCTCGTTTTCATTTCTCTAGCCTCCCCTTAGAACGTGACCCGAGTGGACAAGGTGAACCGCCGTGGAATCGGCAGTCCCCAGCCCTCGGTCGCGTCAAGGAAGTTACAGTTCAAGCCACCGTTACAGCGGCCAGTCACGTTACCCTCAGGGTCCATACCCGGATAGTTACCAGGCATGTACAGGTATGAGTTCCTGGCCCCGAGGTTGATTGTCGCAGTTGACAGACCCCAGCCACTGACGACGTCAGCCGGCACCCGATACGAGAGCGAGAGCTCACGTAGACGGATGAAGCTGGCCTCATAGATCGCGTTCATCCCGCTCATCGGAGCTAGTGACTCTACTTGCGTCGCCCATTCGATGGCAGAATCCAGCCGGTCCTGGGCCGACGATGCCGGGTTGAGCATGGTAGCCCATAAGCGAGCCGATTGTGGCGTGTTACGACCGATGAAGGAATTCGAGCGCCTGAACTGGCCAGACAGGTCCTGGGCGTGGTAACCAAGTTTGTACTCCGCTAGCGCGGAGAACTCGAAGTTGCTTGCAAACAATACGTTGAACCCAAACGAGCCAGCCCAATCAGGTGCTGGCTTACCCAGATACGTCTCAAGCAGTCCCGCCCCACAGTTGTGAGACACGAACTGACCGTTCGGCGTATCGAAATCAGAGTTACCGATCGCGATCGGCTTGAAGCTGCTAGGATCACGCGGGACACTGAAATAATCCAGCGCCGCCGCCTGAGTCGGCTCCGTGCATGTACCGTCAATGTTCAGCGGAATCGCTACATCGGCAGTCTTCGCACCGAAGAACGATGCAGGAGCATAGCCCTGCAAGATGTAGTTCCTGTAGCGAGGATAGGTGTTACCAGTCTTGAGTGGCGGTGCGCCACCCATGTCGGTCACCATCTCGTTCAGGTATGCCCCATTGGCAAATACGTTCAGACTCACGGATTCAGTCTGAATGAGCGAGCCCTGCAGATTCAACTCCATACCCCAGGCGTCCAATGACCCGATGTTCGAGAGCTGTGTCTGTGTAAATCCACCTGTAACGGGATAACGGCGAGCCACGAGGGCATCGGATACGTGCCGCGTCCAGTAGGTCGCGTCCAGCGACCATGTGTCGTCAAAAAATCCAACCTCAGTCCCAAACTCCCATTCAGTTGAGACCTCAGGCCTGAGACCTGCATTACCAAGGTTTGCCGGCTGGACACCTGGTCCTTCCTCGGAAGGCTGAGGTGAGAACGTGGTGAATTTGTCGAACGCGCCAGGCTGTAGGCCAGACTGCCCGACTGCACCACGAATCCGGAACGTGGAGATGAGATCACTGTCCCATTCCAGTCCTTGGCTCGGAATCACTGAGAGTGAAGCCTTCGGATAGAAAGCTGTGCTGAACTCTGAACCGAAAGCCGAGTTCGCATCCCAGCGGCCACCCACTGTGGCAAAGACCCAGTCATTCCAACCGATCTGGTCCTGGATGTATCCACCAATCTGTACCACCCGGACCCAAGACTCGAACGAGCCTTCGTTCGCGAGCGCAGACAGTGTCTCAAGTCCCGGACCTGGGAAATCACGTCCGCTACCACCAGCGTACTGATTCTGGCGCAAGAAGCCCTGCCCACCAAACAGAATAGTGTTCTCGAACGTCATGTCGCCCACATCCATGTTATTGATGTAGGAACCCTTCATGTCCGTCGTAATCTCACGGCTACGGTGCTGCTGGACGTTACGATATCCGTCGGGCGTTGAGCCACTGAATCCGTCCACATTCCACTTATAAGGACGGAAGTTGAACGTGTCATCGGAAGTGAAGTCCACACCGAACACACCGTCTAGGCGGAATCCGTCCATCGGTGTGTAGCCCACGTTCATGGAACCAGCAAAGTGACTCGAATTCGCAACGTTCAACTGGTACATGTTCTCGCGCGTAGTCGCGAAGGCCGGATTACCGTAAAGGTTGCTAGCAGAGGCCTTATGCAACTGCGACATCAGAGCTGAGCTGAACACGCCGTAAATGTTGTTCGAGTTATCAGGCGTGTGATGCTCCATGTCCGAGTACAGAGTCGAGATGCCAATGCGGACCTTAGAACTCGGGATAATTGTGAAGTTCGAATTGAGGGATACTCGGCGATTCGTGTCAACTTCAGGATCGAGGCCCTCGACCGGCTCAAAATTCTGAGCCGCGTCGTAACCGCCATCCTCGTCGGCAAAGCGCCCTGAGACATAATACTGGAACGCTTCAGAACCACCTGACGCTGACGCCGAATAAGTCTGGGCGAAACCAGTCTCAAGCAACGTTGGGACCAAAGGCTCTTCGATTACTTCATAGAGCCCAACGCTTTTACCCCAACGAGAAGAAATCATCGCCTGCTCAGAAGCATTACGAGCGAACCCGGCAATGTTGTTAATCCGGTTTGTGGGCACCTGGATACCGGTGAAATCCGCCTGAGCAGTGAAGCGCGGTGCTCCTGCGCGTCCACGCTTAGTGAAGATCTGGATCACACCGTTGGATGCCTCGGTGCCATACAGCGTGGCCGCTGCTGCACCCTTTAATATCTCTATCCGCTCAATTGATTCGGGGGGGATGTCGTCGAGCCGAGAAGGATTACCCTGTCCATTAAAGTTCTGAACGGCAGAGCGATCCACCCGGATCCCATCCACGTACACGATTGGCTCGTTCAGCTGGGATAGCGACGAAGATCCACGAATCCGGATGCGCGCGCCTTCACCGGTGAAGCCGGATGAAGGTAGAGCAACCACACCGGGTTCGCGTCCCGCGATCAACTGCGAGAAGTCCGCGATCGGAGCATTCTCGATCGTCGAT
>Ga0310121_10001099_pt1 | contig 28471 bp, 24 predicted proteins | sample CB27_Tmax_986_MG_FD_203504 | JGI IMG/M metagenome (GOLD analysis project Ga0310121, IMG submission 203504) | Marine microbial communities from Western Arctic Ocean, Canada - CB27_Tmax_986 | ecosystem: Environmental > Aquatic > Marine > Oceanic | place: Canada: Western Arctic Ocean | collected... | reverse complement strand
CACACGGTTCCTTCTCCGTTCCAATCCAAATGCCGATTGAGATACCAACGGTTTGAGGACGACGGTTCGAACGACACGATGCACCCGGGCGAACGGATCTGTCTCGCAGCGATCAGTGTGGCGTAGCCATGGTGTGCTCCGATGTCCCAGAACACTTCACTGGGCCGCACCAAGCTTGCCAGTGCTTCAAACCGCCCCGACTCGTATCGACCTGCAATGGCGCCCCGCCCGGCGACCGCGAGGCTCCACCTACGCCCCGAGTTCGGCCCTGCCCGTACCCGAACCGGAATGTTGCGGATCGGGAGTGAGGCCCAGCGGCGTGCCCAGACCGGGAGTCTCATGAATCCATCCTAGATGGGTGCCGCGTCGGTCGCTCCTGGTCTCGGCGCAAGGCAACAGAGAAAGTTCGCGGCAGAGGCTACTAGGATTCGCCTAGCGGCCCGCTAGCATCGACCAGCCGTCTCCCATCTCTCGGAATTTCGCGAGCCGCACGTTGTCGTTTACCTGTGCCGCTGCCTGAGCCAGGGCGTAGTAGCCCCATGAGTAGTAACTGGGGATCCCGATGGTGGAGCGATCGGGCCAATGATCCCAGTTAGGAAGATCCGAGCGGTTCATGAACACCTCCTCCATCAGGCGCTCGGTGCGCGGGACGTCGACCCAGGGGCCTGTGACCGTGCGGATCGGAGTGTCGATGATGGCGACTGGGCCGTCGGGTGCCGCAGCGTCCAGTTCCCCGTTGTTGAGCTTGAACGCCAACCCCTGCCGCACGAGGTAGGGCTGGACGCCCAGCTCGCTGGCGGCGTTGCCGCTCGAGGCGAAATAGATGGGACGGCCGGCGATGCTCTGATCGATGATGGTGAGGCCCAGCTGGTGCCACGGATAGAGGTAGCCCCCGGCTGGGAGCAGCGCCTGGACGTCGCCCACCACTAGCGACCGGGCTTCCTCCATCATGATGTAGCTCGACATCACTTCCTCGATCTCGGCGTCGTCCAGGTCAAACAGCGGCCGATCGGGCGGCGTGACCGGGCGGTCGAGCAGTAGCGCGACCTGGCCCGCTGCGAGTTGGTCTGGGGCCATAGTGTAGACAGCCTGGGCGCTGGCATCGTACGGGCGCTGGCAGATCACGCGGGTCGGGTACGCCTCCGGCGACTGGCCAGGAGCGCAGGGGGTGCTCAGGTCCCGGAGCTGGCGCGCGTACCAGGCGGTGTTCAGATATGACGTGACGATCACGGTCACGTCCCTGCGCACACCCTCGACCTCCTGAGCGTACCAGAGCGGAAACGTGTCGTTGTCGCCGTTGGTGAAGAGGACCCCGTACGGCTCGACACTCATGAGGAGGTTGTAGCCCCAGTCCCGGGCGGACCAGTCGTACGCGCGAGTGGCCCAGGGCCAGTTGAGCACGAGCGGCACGAGTGCGATCGCGAGTACGGGCGCACCTCTCCCGAGGCTACCCAGCCGGTCCGCCACCTGCTGCCATAGGACCACGATCCCGAGCCCGGCCCAAAGCCCCCACACGGAGAAGCTCACGATGAAGAAGTAATCGCGCTCGCGGACCTCGTGTGCCACCGGCTGGTTCCCGGGTGCGACGATCGAGTAGCCGTACTTGAAGTTCAAGTACCAGATGAGTCCGAAAGACAGGGTGCTGAAGAGGGCGAGCACGTAGAGGAAGCTCGGTCGGTCGCGCTTGCGGTGCTCGACTGCCCCCCACAGGCCGAGCGCCGTGAAGACCATCGTGAACGGGACGCGGACGGGGGCGAGCAGGACGTTAGAGCCCGCCAGCGAGCGCGACCACTGCCAGTCGAAGTACTGAAGGTAGTTCACTAACTGGGAGGTGAGCGGTGCCAGGCGGGGCAGGAGGGGCGGTTTGTCGTACTGCCTCCGGCTGAGCGCATCCGAGAGCGCGACGCACCCGGCTTTCCCCCACGTGATGATGCTTACAACGGCCGAGCCGACGGTTTCGCAGGTGGGATCGGCCTCATTGATCAGCGGGTCAAGGGCGGCTCGCAACGGCAGGAACAAATGCACGGAAAGGCCGAGGACCCCGGCAATCAGCCCCGCCACGTATAGCCTCCAGTTGAGCAGCGACTGCGGGTGGACGACCAGCACGAACACCAGCATCGCCGGCGCTGCCAGGAAAGCCATGAGGTGATTGCCGACGCTCAGGGCCAGGATAAAAACCATCAGGACTAGGAGGTTGTCGTCCTTTCCCTGGCCCAACCGTTCTTCCCAGCGGAACAGCAGCCATGAGAGCAGCGCGATGGTGGCCAGAGAGACCGTGTAGACTTTTTCGTTCACGTTAGACTGGTTCCAGACCGTGAACGCTGTGGCGCTCAGAAGCACCGCCACGAACGCTCCAACCAGTCGGAACACGCGCTTGTCGCCGAAGTAGCGAAGCACGTGGTGCACCACCAGGAACCAGAGCGCGTGCGCGCTCGCGCTCATGAACGCGCTGAACAGGTTGATGCGCACCGCGGTGCTCAGCTGGAGGGGCGAGAGTAGTACGTCCCAGCTCCTCGCCAGCAGGATGAACAAGGGGTTACCCGGGGGGTGGGGGATTCCCAGGATGTGTGCCGTGGCGATGTATTCGCTGGTGTCCCAGAACTGGGTCGTGGGAGCTAGCGTTATGGCGTAGAGTGCAAACACGAGCAGCCCGACGCCGAGCGCCCACAGGTAGGGGGGGCGCTCGGCGTCGGCAGTCGCGTGGGGTTCCGTGGCGGAGTTAGCGGCGCTCAGCATCCCGACAAGATAGACCCGCTCACCCCTCCTGCGGCACTAGGTGCAGGATCCCCCACCGATCGACCTCCAGCGTCCAACCGGGGGGAACCCATGTGGTTGCACTGTATTCGGCCACCAGAAGCGGCCCGTCCAGGCGGTGTCCGGAGGCCAGCTCGCCTCGCCAGACCCGGCCTGCGGCGATCTCCTCACCCGAGTACCGAAGGCGATGAGGCTGAACGGCAGGCTCACCGACAGAGGGGGCGATCTCCATGATCTCGAGCGGTGGTCCGGGGGCGCTGGCCACGGCTCGCAAGGTGACCGCTTCGACGGGCGTCTGTCGCTGTTCGTACCCGTATCGTGCCCCATGCGCGCTGTGGAACCGCTCCACCCACTGATCAGCTGGTACTCTCAGTTCAAAGCTCTGCCCGTGGTAGCGTGCGTCCACCCACTGGGACGTCGCGACGTTTGGTGTGACGTGGGGGTCCGATCGAAGTAGTTCGTCGCTGAGTTGAGCGAAGGCAGATTGGGACAGGGCGGTGAGGGCCTCCGTGGCCTCGTCCTCCCAGTAGGCACTGTCAGTGGAGATCAGCACGGTGCGCGATGCCTCTCGGGAGATGGGCGCGGCCAGCATGCCGTAGGCGGAGAGGAGCCCTGGGTGGGGCGGAACCAGGACGTGGGCGGCCCCGATGCGCGTTGCGAGCTCGGCCGCGTGCAGGCCCCCCGCTCCCCCGAACGCGACCAGCGCGAGGTCGCGCGTGTCGTAGCCGCGCTCGACGGAAATCACCCGGAGGGCTCGCTCCATGGCCGAGTCGGCCACTGCGAGCACGCCCTCGGCGGTGTCCGCCAGCGAGCCGCCGAGCGCATCAGCGAGGGCGGATAGGGCTGGTTCAACCGCGTCCCGGTCGAGCCGACTTTCTCCGTCCAGGAGAGCATCCACGGGCAAGCGACCTAGCCAGACGTGCGCGTCGGTGACGGTCACCCCGGCGCCGCCTCGACCATAGCTGATCGGTCCGGGGTCCGCGCCGGCGCTCACCGGACCTACCCTGAGAGCTCCTCCCGGGTCGACGCGCGCGAGTGATCCGCCTCCGGCCCCCACCGTATGGATGTCGATCACGGGCACCGCCACGGGGACGCCTCCGATCTCGAGTTCGCGCGTGTGCAGCGGGCGACCCGGGCACAACGATACGTCGGTCGAGGTGCCCCCCATGTCGAACGAAACGACGCGATCGTGGCCGGCACGCCGCGCCCACGCGAGCGCACCCATGACCCCCCCCGCAGGCCCGGAGAGCACGGTGTGCACCGGTTCCCTAACCGCACGCTCGATGGGGATCGCGCCGCCGTTCGAGCCCATGACCCTCACGAGGCGTGCGCCGGACTCGTGGGCAAGTCTGTCCAGATAACCCGACACGGCTGGCGCTACGTACGCGTTCACGACCGTAGTCGATACGCGCTCGTACTCGCGGTACTCGGGGAGCAGCGCCGAGGACACGGAGACGGGGACGCCAAGAGGGGCGAGCGCTTCCGCTACCCGATTTTCGTGGGCGGGATCAGCGTACGCGTGGAGGAGCATTACCGCGAGCGCCTGGGCGCCCTGCACGCGCGCGGCCAAGTCCTCCAGTTCGGCGGGGTCGAGAGGTTCGAGCTCCCTGCCGTCTGGGCCCAACCGCCCCGCGATGCCGAAGCGGTGCTCCCGGTCCACCAGGGTCGGCAGCCGGTGCCCTACGAGTGCGTACAGCTGGGGGCGGTTCTGCCGGCCGATTTCGATAACGTCCTCGAAGCCTCGGTTGGTGACCAGAGCAACCCGTGCCCCCTTGCGCTCGAGCAGCGCGTTCGTTGCGACGGTCGAGCCGTGCAGAAGAAGGAAGGGACGGCCCTCACCGACCAGCGAGCGGACCCCCGTGAGCACGGCCTCAGCCGGGTCCCCTGGGGTCGAAGGGACCTTGAGCGCCTGGAGTAGCCCACCGTCCAAGAGGAGGAGGTCGGTAAACGTGCCGCCCGTGTCCACCGCGAGCACGGGGAGGGCATCGGTTGACGCGGGCTTCGCCTCCGGGGAACTTCGTGGGCTAACTGGCAATTCTTGTCGGCTCCCTCATCGGTTCCTGATGCAGCTCTCTCCGTCCTTCGACGAATTCCAGGCGCTGGCCGCAGACGCCGGCGTCGTCCCCGTTTGGAGAGAATTCCTCTTCGACGTCGATACGGCGGTCACTGCGTACGCAAAGCTGGTCGAGCCTCCGTTCGGCTTCCTGCTCGAGTCCGTAACCGGGGGCGAACAATGGGCCCGCTATACCTTCCTGGGGACCAAACCATCGGGAGCCTGGCGTTTGCGCAAGAGTCAGGTGTCATTGTGGACGCCTGAAGGAGGGTGGAAAGACGTCCCGGCCGCAGACCCGCTCGCCGACCTGGACGCGCGTCTGCGTGCACGCCGCCCGGCAGAGGTGCCCGGTCTGCCTCTCCTATGGGGCGGGGCGGTAGGCTACTTCGGGTACGACGTGGTGCGCCAGATCGAGCGGCTGCCGGATTCGCCTCCGGACGACCTGGGGCTCCCCGACGCGCTCTTGGTTTTCACCGACGTCGTGCTGGCGATTGACAACCTGAAGGGTCGGGCGATGGCGATCGCTGGGGTTCCGATCGAGCCCGGGATGGCCGGGGTAGAACTCCGGCGTGTTTACGACGAGGCAGCCGAGCGCACTGCGGGCGTGATCCAGCGGCTGGCAGACGCGCGGCCACCCGATCCACTCGAGCTCAAAGCCGAGCCGGCTTCGGACCCGCCGTTCACTTCGAGTAGCACACGCGCAGAGTTCGAGGCCGGGGTCGAGCGTATCCGCGAATACATCCGCGCCGGCGACGCATTCCAGGTGGTGCTGTCCCAGCGCCTGGGCATGGAACTCAGGGCGAGTCCCTTCGACCTGTACCGAGCGCTGCGATCGCTCAATCCATCGCCGTATCTCTTTTTCCTGGAGATGGACGGGCTCACCCTGGTGGGCTCGTCACCCGAGGTTCTGGTGCGGCTCGAGGACGGGGTCGTCACGGTGCGCCCGATCGCGGGCACGCGCCCCCGGGGCAAGACCCCTGAGGAAGACCGTGCGCTCGCCGCAGAGCTCGCTGCCGACGAGAAGGAGTTGGCCGAGCACCGCATGCTCGTGGACTTGGGGCGCAACGACGTGGGCCGGGTGGTCGAGTACGGCAGCGTGCGCATTCCCGACCTGATGGTGGTCGAGCGATACTCGCACGTAATGCACCTGGTGAGCCAGGTCGAGGGCAAACTCAAGCAAGGGCTCAGCGCCATCGACGCGTTCCGCGCCTGCTTCCCGGCGGGGACAGTGTCGGGTGCGCCCAAGATCCGGGCGATGGAGATCATCGACGAGCTGGAACCGGTCAAGCGCTACACCTACGCGGGAGCGGTGGGCCACTTTGGGTGGGGCGGCGCGAGTATGGACACCGCTATCACGATCCGGACGGTGGCGGTGACAGGAGGTCGAGCCTACGTGCAGGCGGGCGCGGGGATTGTGCTCGACTCGGATCCGCCCACGGAGTACGAGGAATCGCTTACCAAGGCGCGCGCTCTGCTGCGCGCGGCGGCCATGGTGGGTCGCTGACCCGCTACTTCCTCCCTAGCTCCCGGTACAGCCGCACCAGCGCGCCGATCCCCTTCTCGAAATTCTCGAGTGGAAACCACTCGTCAGGTGCGTGCATGTTGGCGCCCGGTAGCGCGAACCCCACCAGCAGCGCCGGTGCCCCCAGGATGCGCTCGAACTCGACCACGATCGGGATCGAGCCGCCCTCCCCAGCCAGCACGGGCCGCGTCCCGAACGCCTCCTCGAGAGCTGTGGCCGCGGCCTCGAACAAACGTCCGCCCACTTCGGCCTTCCAGGGTAGCCCGCCGTGGTGCTCGAGCAACTCGATCTCGATCCCCGGGGGGGTGACCTCGGCGAGGTGCGCCTCCAAGAGTCTGCGCACGTTCTCGGGCCGCTGGTCAGGCACCAGGCGGAAGCTCACCTTCGCCATCGCCTTGGCAGGGAGCACGGTCTTGGCGCCCTCACCGGTATAACCCGTTAGGAATCCGTTCACCTCACAGGTCGGGCGAATCCACAGGCGCTCCAGAACAGACCACCCTGTTTCCCCGGCGAGTGCGGTTGCCCCCACACCCCGGCGGAAGTCGTCCTCGTCGAAAGGGAGGCTCGTGATCTGTGCGCGCGTCTTGGCGTCCCACTCGAGCACATCGTCGTAAAAGCCCTTGATGGCGATGCGGCCTTCGGGGTCGTGGAAACTCGCGATGATGCGCGCGAGCGCGGTGGCCGGATTGGGGATGGCACCACCGTATGCTCCTGAGTGCATATCGGTTTTTGCGGCGCGTGCCTTGAGCTCGAAGTAGGCGAGACCGCGTAGCGAGAAGAGCAGCGACGGGAGGCCTTCCTCGAACATCGTCGAGTCGCTGATCACGACGACGTCCGCCGCGAGGCGCTGCTTGTACTTCTCGACGAACGGCACCAGCGACGGGGAGCCGATCTCCTCCTCGCCCTCGGCCAACACCACGATGTTGACGGGCAGGGTGCGACCGTCGGCAAGAGCGGCCTCGAGCGCCTTGACGTGCATGAAGATCTGGCCTTTGTCGTCCGCCGAGCCACGGGCGAAGATCTTGCCGTCGCGTACCTCGGGATCGAAGGGCGGAGAACTCCATTCCTCGAGGGGCTCCGCGGGCTGCACGTCGTAATGGCCGTAGATCAGGACCGTGGGCGCGTCCGCTCCCGCACCACGCCATTCCCCGAGTACGACCGGGTGCCTGGGTGTCTCCAGTACCTCAACGTCGAGCCCCGACCGCGACAGGTTCTCGGCCAGCCAAGTCGCGGCGCGGCGCGTGTCGCCGTCGTGCTCGCTTTTGGCGCTGACCGAGGGGATACGGAGGAAGGCGAACAGCTCGCTCTGGAAGCGCCCTCTTTCCCGCGTGGCGTACTTTAGCGCGTCGCCCATGCTAGATGAGGGTGCGGATCCCCCAGCGATACAGCCACGACATGAACGTGGCGAAGACGACCGCTCCCACCGTTCCGCCCAGACTCAGGGCGCGCGGGTCGAAGAATTCCCCGAGGCCGACCCCGAGCATGCCTCCGATCAACGCGCCGAAGGCTCCCAGCACGGCGAGGACTACGGTGTGCCCCTCGGTCTCCTCGGGCCGCTTGATTAGTGCCTTCATGCCCATGGCGATGAGGACGCCGAGGACGATCCAGATTCCTATGCCGATCCAGTTCTGCATGGTGGTGTGCGTGCGGGTGAATCCAGGGCCGGCAAGCGGGCCGGAGGCGGCGCAATCTAGGGACCGGCCCGCTCTCCGACCACCCCGCACCTTTGACTCCCTCCCCGTGAGGGACCATCGTGGCAGGGTGGACGACATAATCGATCTAGCGGAATACCTTCGCCGGCGGGAAGAGGGCGACAAAGCCCCTCGTACCGCCTTTGCCTTGTGGGGCGGCGACGGGGAGCGCGCGCGCTTTTCCCTTCCCCTCTGGCGGGTGGTCTATCTGGCCGGCGGGACCCGGGGGGGGCTGGTATGGGTCCCCTCTGGGGACGAACGTCCAGCCCGACTCCGGCCGTTCGTCGTCCTGGACCTCTCCGAGGAGCCTGCCCGCACGCGCTTCGCGGCGAGCCTGGTGCACGGCATGAAGGACTGCGCCGCGCCGACCCTCCGGGAGGAGGGGGAGGAGGGGCTGACCCTCTATCTGGGCGAGCAGGACGGACGACGCTGGTACATGGTGGTGGACGAAATCGGGGACAGCGCCGACGCTTTGGAGGGGCGGGTCCGCGACGACGTTCATTTTCTGGCAGGGGAGTGCGCGGGGCTGCTCTTCTTCCGGGGCCTCGCCACCGAGGCGGGTGACGGGGAGTAGCTACTCCAGCCGCATCTTACGCTTGAGCTCCTCCAAGGCAGCATTCGGGTCCATCTCGGTTTCTTGGACTGGAGCCCACGGATCGACGCGAAGGTCCCTGAACTCGCGTTCGATGTCGTCCATCGCTCGGGACTGTCGGGGGCCGGGCGCAGGATCAGTCATCTCGCCCGCCATGCGGTCGAGTTCCTCGAACAGATCGTCAGCCGCTCGGATAGTCTCTTCGCTGTCTCTCGAGCCGGCCGCGGCCGCAAGGGTGTCGCGCTTCTCCTGTGCCTCGTTGAGCCGTTCAGCCATCTCCTGCAGCTCGGCCGCCCGGATCACGCGTTCGTCGTCCAGCGCAACGACCTTACGCTCCAGAACCGCTCGCCGTCGTTCGTAGCGCGTTGCGTAATCGAACGCTATGCGGGCGGTCTCTTCGTCGTTCACCTTGCGCGCCATCTCTCCGCGGCGCCGGCAGGTCGCCTGGTCATGGCCGTCGCGTTTGACCTGGATTCGGGCATGCTCGATCTGTTTCTCGAGCGCGGCAAGGTGGCGTTTGGTGTCTGCAAGCTCGTTCTTCATCCCGAGAAAGAGACGGTCTACCGTCCCGGGCACCTCTTCTCGGGCGAGTTCTTCCTTGAAGTTCGCGATCGCCTCGCGAAATGCGTCGCGCAGGTTCTCGAACATGGCTCAGAACGTAGTTCGAACGCGCGGGAGGTGCAGAAAACCCGAGGGGTCCGGACAACAGTGGCCGCCCGAACCCCTTTTCCCGCTGATTTGATGCCCCTTCAGTTCAGGAAGGGCTCGATTCGCTGGGCGAACGAGTTGCGCGCCCGGTGTAGCCGGCTCTTCACGGTGCCGAGATTCACGCCAGTGATCTCGCTGATTTCCTCGTAGCTCTTACCCTCGAGCTCCCGTAGGCGGAAAACCAGCCTGTGATGTTCGGGCAGTTCCTTAACCGTGTCCTCGACCAGGCGGCGCAAGAAGCGCTTTCGGAAGAGGTCGTCGGGACGCATCGAGAAATCTTCGAACTGGAGCGGTCGATGATCGTCGTCCCAGTTGTTCGTGAGCCGTTGAAAGAGGACGAGCGGGCTGCGCGAACGATTCCTGAGCTCATTCTTCGAAAGGTTGCTCGCGATCGTATAGACCCACGTCGAAAACTTCTTCGACGTGTCGAAGCGGTGCAGATGTCGGGTCACCCGAATGAACGCTTCCTGGACCAGGTCCTGAGCGCGATCCGGATCGCCGGTTTTACGGGTGATAAAGTGGATCAGGCGGTCGCGGTATCGGTCATATAATTCCTGAAATGCTCCCGGCCGACCGGCCAGGTGCGATGTAACCAGCTCCTCGTCCGCCAGGTCGGTGAGCGCTTGCTCGACCGCCTCTTGTTCGGGGTTGGGCTTGACCATGAACTGTCCTTTCAAATTCGTCGCAGGCTCCATTCGCTGGTCGGTGCAGATAAACAAAAAATGGGCGTTACCGTGACTAGCGGTACCTGCCCCGATGCTCTGTGCGAAATGGTCCCGACGTTGTCGACCTTCCTTATGTCTCGGAAGATGGGGTGGGGGGGTTTCCTTGCACAAGGCCCTGACGCCTTCCAGATACACCCTGGAGCAAGTTCCACCGCCACCTCCCCGGTTCCATCTGCCAATTTGGCTGGGGGCACGTAAGCTGGGCTCATGGACGCGGGTCTGGAGAGCCTGAAAAAAAAGAGAGAGCGCAGGAGGACGCAGCCGCTCCGAGGCACGATACCAGCCCCCCCAGGGTGGCCACGCGAGCTTACTACGTCTCCCACGCTCTCTCTACCGTTCAATAATCGCCCTGAGCGGCGGGGTGTCACTCTCAATTTGGTACGTTTCAGAAAGACACCCGCCCGGTAGACCCCGTTCGGGCGGACGTTGCCCACCGCCCGCGTGCACGGCGAGATTGAACCCCATGTTTAGAATTTGGGATCTTCGCTGGTGACCGAACCGACCGCGGGGAAGTTGTCCCCTCGCATATCGGCTTTGGTGGCCCTCACTCTGCTCGAGGTGATCCGCTACCAGGACGCCCCGACCGAAGTGCTCGACTCCGAGGACCCGTCGCACACGATGCCGCGCCGCCTGGGTCTCTCCGACGTGATCGACAACCAGATTCGGCGATATCGCGAGGAATCCCGCGGCGGTGGTCGAGTCAGCGACGACGAATTCAGGGATTTGGTGCGGCTCGTGATTCGCCGTCCCGACTCCGAGGAGGTGTTCTACCACGCGGGCTCGATCCTGGCGGCAGACGACAGTCCCTCAGGATGGCGAGGCAGGCTGCCGCGCTCATGGGGCTTCAGCTTGGTACGGAGGCGGGTGCGCAGACGTCTGGTCAAGCTGTTCGGGCGGCGGGTCGGGGGCTTCGCAGCGGGTCCCTTCACGCTGGAGGCGCGCACCCACATTTTTCTAGACGGCGATCCGGGTGGAGACGCGTGCCACTTCCTCACCGGGTTCTGCCAAGCGGTGATTCAGCGCTACCGTGGGCGCCGCGCCAGGGTCGTCCACACCCTGTGTGAATCCCGTCGGGATGTGCTCTGCCGGTGGACGGTCCTTGCGGAGGCACGGGTGCCGGACGAAGCGCACCAACTCATTTTCAATCCTGAACCCGGAACAGGTTGAGGGTGTCACCATGGTAGAAAAGGGATCGCTCGCGCCCGACTTTACCCTTCTCGCTGACGACGGAAACGAGGTGTCGCTCACCGATTTCCGCGGCAAGAAGGTCTTACTCTACTTCTATCCCAGGGACAACACCCCGGGATGCACGACCCAAGCGTGCGACCTACGTGACGAAGCTTCCAGGCTCGACGAGATGGGTGTCGTGACGCTCGGGGTGTCGCCCGATTCGGTCGCCTCACACGGGCGTTTCCGCGAGAAGTTCAACCTCAATTTTAGGCTGCTCGCGGACGTCGACCACAAGGTCGCGGAAGTCTATGGAGTTTGGAGGGAGAAGGTGAACTTTGGGGTGAAGGCTTTGGGAATCGTGCGCAGCAGCTTCTTGATCGACGAGACGGGCCGGGTGATCGACTCGTGGCGTAAGGTAAAGGCTGCCAAACACGCTGCCTGGGTACTCGAGAAGCTCGGAGCGTGACCCTCTTCAGCGCGTGCGCGCCGCTCTACGCAGCGAGCCGCCCATCTCGCGGTGCACCTGGTAGATGCACAGGTCCTGTACGACCAACAGCCCAGCCGCTCTGGCCTCGCCCGCCGCGATGTCGTCCCTGACCCCTTCTGGGAGCCAGATCATGGGGCGCTCCGGGCGCGCAGCAGCCGCTCGGACGAAGGGAGCCACCTGATCCGATGGCCGGAAGATCATGACCATGTCCACCGGTTCGGTCACGTCCTCGAGTGACTTCCTGGCCGGTGTTCCCAGCACCCGCCTGGCGAGGGGATTGATCGGAACGACGCGCGCACCCATCGCGGTCAAGTAGGAGGGGATTCGGCGCGCCGGCTTCATGGGGTCGCGTGACATACCAACGACCGCAATGGAATCCGTTCTCCGGATGAGGTCTCGCATCTCGTCCGGTCCGGGGTTATTGGCCCAATCTCCGCTGGAGCGGAGCACCAGCTCGAGGCGTTCGCGGTCTTCCATGGCGATTCGATCTGGCCCTATAAGGGGTGCGGCAGCAGGATAGAGAAGCCCTCTGACGGTGTGCAACGGTCTCCTAGCGGGGCTGATCCGCGCGGGCCTCCTGCCTGGATCTGCTAGCGGCCATCGCGTATCCGCCGGCCACCCCAGCCACGACCATCGCCAACCCAGCCCAGCCCAGGGGCTTCAGGCCCTCGTCCAGCAACATCGTCGCCAGCACTACCGCCGCTACTGGTTCCAAGGTGGAAGCGATCGCCGCGCGGCCTGCCTCGATCCGCCCCAGGGCGTCGTAGTAGAGTGACGTGGCCAGGGCCATGGTGAGGAGCCCGAACACAACCAACAGCACCCACGCCTGGTCGGTCGAGGGCAACACGATAGAGTGACCCGAGAGAGGAAGGGCCAGGCCGAGCAGGACGCACGCGCTGACGGTGGAGTGGAGGACGGTCGCTGCCGAACCGTGGCGCGGGGTCGCGTACCGACCGAGGAGAGTGTAGGAGGCGAAGGTGGCGCCCGCCAGCACCCCCCAACCTACTCCGGCTGCAGTCCATTCCGCGGCTACTCCTCTGACCCCGGTCACGGTGAGCCATACGCCTGCGACCGAGAGAGCGCCCAGTGCTATCTGTCCGGGCCCGGGCCACTCGCCAAGGAGGGGCCCAGAGGCGGCAAGCACGAAGGCAGGAGCCAAGTAGAGGAGCGCCACCGTGGTGGGCACGCCTGCGGTGGCGAGCGACATCAGGTAGGCGACCTGGAACAGCGCTGTGGCGACCCCCCCCACACCAGCGAGCAGAATGAAGCCTCGCCAGCCCGGGAGGAGCGCCTCACGGCGGAAGAACGCTGCGCCCAGGAGCAGCGCCGTGCCACCCACAACCGGTCGTAGCAACGCGAGGCTCTCGGGGGGCACCCCCCTAGCTACCAACGCGTCGGCAAAGATCCCCGACGAGCCCCAGAGCACCGCAGCCCCTGCGACCTCGAGGTAGCCTACAGTGAGCGCACGGCTTCGAGTTGCGACAGCGCCAGGGCTACCACGCGTCACCGGTAACCGTACACGTGGTAGAGGAGGAAGTAGACCACGATTCCCGTGACCGAGACGTATAGCCAGATCGGATAGGTCCAACGGGCCCAGCGTGCGTGCTCGCGGAAGCGTTTGTGTCTTACCAGCCAGAGCAGTCTGAGGACCAAGGGTACGAGCGTCACCGCGAGCACCATGTGGGAGATGAGGATGCCCAGGTAGGCTGTCCTGGCGAGGCCCGTTCCGGCGAAGCTGTGGGTGCCGGTGAGGACCACGCGAGTCACGTAGAAAACCAGGAAGAGGGACGACGTCCAGATCGCGCCGGTCATGGCGCTGCGGTGGCGATGCAGGTCCCCGCGCTTAATGAATACCAGCCCGGTGACGATCAACGTGAAGCTGGTGAAGTTGAGCCCGGCGTTGACCCGGGCGATCAGGTCCCCTAGCGCGACGACGTTCAGGCGACGCCCGCGGGTGCTGGTTCGGCGCCCGACCGCGGGGCCGGGAGTCCCCCCCATGCGGCCAGTGCCGCGGTGGCGACGAAGAGCGATGCTGCGCCGAGCGTGTGGAGCGACACCGGCGTCACTGCCAGTTGGGAGGCCACCGACGCCACGCCTAGCGCGATCTGTAGGAACAGGAAAGAAATCGCGCTCCAGGCCAGGCGCCGAAGCGAACCCCTGGCGGGGCCGTGCAGGACCGTGAGTGCGGTGGCGATCACGACGATCCCGGTGACCAAGGCGGTCACCCGGTGGAGAAAGTTCAGGGCCACAGCCGGTTGTCCGAGCGGCGGCACCAGCTGGCCTAGGCAGAGGGGGAGGTCGGGGCAGGCCATACCGGCGTCCAGGTGGCGTACCAGCCCGCCCAGCATCGACTGCGTGAGCACGAGCACCGAGGCGGCGGTTCCCCAGCGTAGCAACGCCGCTCGAAGGGAGGGGGACAGGTCCGTAGAGTCGGTGCGGTGTGTTGAGGTCTCGACCGCGAGCGTGACCGCGAGACCGAGAAAAAGGAACGCGAGCGTCAAATGGGCCGTGGAGACGGCTGGCGGTAGCTGGAGCAGCACGGTGACCCCGCCGAGTACCGACTGGACGAGAAGGAGCACCAGACCTGCTACCCACCCACGCATTACCCTTGCCGGCGCTCTTTCTTTGCGTACCAGCCACCCGGTCAGTATCCACATCAGTACCAGCCCGCCGGCCACCAGCCGATGCAGGTGTTCCCAGAAGATCCCGCCCTCCATGGTCGGAATCATGGAGCCGTAACAGGTGGGCCAATCGGGGCAGGCGAGACTCGATCCGGTGGCGTGGACGATGCTCCCGAGAAAAAGAAGGAGGAGCGTCCAGACGGCGCTGACGACAAGGGCGCGGTGGTGCTGCAAGGTGGTCATGGCCGGGAAAGATAACGAATTAGATTGCGCTTTCTAGCGCGGAAAAGCTCATGCGAAGCCGTCTCGCGCTACATTTCTTCGATGGCCTCCCAACGCTTGAGCCCGCGCAAGGCCGTCGGATTCCTACGGCGTCTGGTCCCCCGGGTGCGCCCGTACCGTGGCCAGCTCCTGCTGGCTTTGCTCCTGCTGGTAGTGAGCACCGCAGTGGGGCTGGTCTTTCCCTTGGTCGTGCGCCAGCTGTTGGATGCCGCGTTCCTGGCTGCGAACGGGGCGAGGCTCAACCGGGTGGCGGTCGGGCTGCTCGTATTGTTCGCTTTCCAAGCGGTCATCAACTTCGGGCAGAGCTACCTGATGGCTGGAGTGTCGGAGCGCGTGATAGCCGATCTCCGCAAAGATCTTTTCGGGCACTTGGCGCTGCAGCCACCGGGTTTTTTCTCGACCCGTCGCGTCGGTGAGCTGTCCAGCCGAATCGCTGCCGACCCCGCGATGATCCAGCAAGTACTCCGGTTCGGTGTCCCTGAGCTTATGCGACAGGGCTTATTTCTGGTCGGGGCACTCATCCTGGTCACCTTGACCAACCCACGCCTCACCCTGGTCACCCTGACCGCGATACCGTTTGCTATTCTGGTTGGTTGGTTCTTCGGTCGCAGGGTGCGCAGAGTCTCCACCAGTATTCAGGACACGCTCGCTATGGCGATCGCCCGTGCCGAGCAGGTGTTCACGCAGATTCGGGTGGTACAGAGCTTTACCCGCGAAGCGTGGGAGGCCGAGCGTTTCGCGGTCGAGATCAACAAGACCCGCGACCTTGGGCTCACGCGGGGCCTGGAGCGCGCTTCGCTCACGGGCGTGGTCACCTTCACCGCGTTCGGTGCCGTAGTGCTGGTGCTTTGGGAGGGCGGCCGCCTAGTGCTCGCGGGAGCGCTCACGCCGGGCACGCTAGTCGCCTTCCTCCTCTACGCGGTCACGATCTCGGGTGCCATCACGTCGATGGCTGGTTTCTGGAGCCAGCTCCAGGAATCGGCGGGGGCCGCTCAACGCATCTTCGAACTGCTCGATCATCCGCGCGAGTTGATCGAGCGCGTGGACGCTCGCCCGCTGCCCGAACCCGTGAGAGGGGTGGTGCGTTTCGAGGGTGTGTGGTTCCGCTACGCCCAGGACCAACCCTGGGTGCTCGCGGGGATAGATGTAGACATTGAGAAAGGGAGCACGGTTGCCCTTGTGGGGAGTTCGGGCGCGGGCAAGAGCACCCTGGCTTCGCTACTTCCCCGCTTTTTCGACGCCCAGAAGGGTTGGGTGAGTGTGGACGGGATCGACGTACGCGACCTGCGCCTCGAGGAACTGCGCCGTGCCATCGGAATCGTCCCGCAGGAGCCGATGTTGTTCGCCGGCAATGTGAGGGAAAACCTTCTTTACGGGAACGCCGACGCGTCCGAGGCGGAGATGATCGAAGCGGCGCGGGCGGCGCACGCGCACGATTTCGTCTCCGGGTTCCCGAAGGGTTACGACGAGCTCGTCGGGGAGCGTGGCGTGACTTTGTCCGCTGGACAACGGCAGCGCATCGCGATCGCCAGGGTGATGCTCAAGAGGCCCCGGCTCCTCATCCTGGACGAGGCGTCGAGCAGTCTGGATGCAGAGAGCGAGCGCTTGGTACAAGAGGCGCTCGAACGGCTCATGTCGCGGTGCACGACGTTGGTGATCGCGCACCGGCTATCCACTGTGATTCGGGCGGACCGCATCCTGGTGCTCGAGGGCGGCTCCGTCGTGGATCAGGGCACTCACAGCGAATTGCTCGGTCGGAGCGAGGTCTACGCGCGCCTATACCGGAGTCAGTTCGACGATGCGATAGCGTCCGTCGAGGTCACGTCCGGGACGGACTAGCCGCCGGCCCGGAGCGCTGCTCAGATTGGCCCAGATACGACTCCACTCCGACGATGCCCTGCTCCAACCAACTGAGCTCACCGGTCAAGGCCTGGCGCGCTACCTTGTAGGTTACGGCGTCCTCGTTGTCGAACAGTTCGTCGAATCGTGTCAGAACCCGGCGCCGCGCGTGGCGGCTGAACAGGTCAGCGAGCGGCGTGCGGTCGGAGGGGTTCTCGGCAACCATGCGTCGTGCCTTGACCGCGGCAGACGCCATCATGAACAGTTCGGTACCGATCTCGACGATGCGTGCTAGCACGGCCTGCTTTTTCTCGAGACTCGGGCCGAACCGGACCATGGCGTTGAAGATCGCTCGTGCCAGGCGGCGGGAGGACCGGTCGACGAACCTCATGTGGGTCGCCATGGGCCCGAAGGCTCCGTAGCGTGGCCACAGCCCCCAGCCCAGGAAACGGGACGGGTACCAAAAGGCGTAATGGGCTCCTGCCCTGAGTGCCGAGGCGAGGCGTCGGCCGAGGGACGCGCGCGGGTCGACCATCCCTCCTGCGATCGAAAGATGGTCGTCCACCGCCTCGCGGGCGATGAACAAGCGCATGATCTCGCTCGACCCCTCGAAGATCAGGTTGATGCGGAGGTCGCGGACGATGCGCTCTACGGGGAATGGTGCTTCTCCGCGTGCCTTGAGCGAGTAGTGGGCCTCGTATCCGCGACCCCCCCCCCCGGATCTGGAGCGCGTCGTTGGCCAGCTCCCAGGCGCGCTCCGAGTTCCACAACTTGGCCATGGCGGCTTCGAGCCGGATGTCGAATGTGTGAGCGTCTGCCATGCCAGACGTGAGCTCGACTGCCGCCTCCATGGCGAACGTGTCGGCGGCCATGCGTCCGATCTTCTGCGCGAGCGCGTCATGCTTACCGACCGCTTGACCCCACTGCACGCGCTCCGCCCCCCACCTCCGACTCACCGCGAGCGCGACCTTGCTGGTGGCCGCACAGAATACGGGGAGTGACAGTCGCCCTGTGTTGAGGGTGATCAACGCGAGCTTGAGCCCCTTCCCCTCACCCCAGAGGAGGTTCTCCACAGGTACCTTCACATCGGTAAAGCGCAGCACGCCATTGGAGATTCCCCGGAGCCCCATGAAGTCGCAGCGTTGCACGACCTCGACCCCGTCCCAGTTCGTCTCAACGATAAAAGCGCTGATCGGTTTCCTACCGCGTCTGCCCTCCTGAGCGGGGGTCACCGCCATGACGATGATGATGTCCGCCCGGGGGCCGTTCGTGCACCAGAGTTTCTCCCCGTTGAGGATCCAGTGCTTGCCGTCCTGGGAGAGCTCGGCGTGCGTGCTCATATTGGCCGGGTCCGACCCGACGTTGGCCTCTGTGAGCGCAAACGCCGAGAGGGCACCGGCCGCCAGGCGAGGGAGGTAGCGCTGCTTCTGTTCGTCGGTCCCGAAGTACATGAGCGGACCGGGCACGCCTATGGATTGGTGCGCCGAGAGGAAGGCGCCGGTCGACCCACACCGGCTGGCCACGATCTGGAGCGCCTTCGCGTAGGTGGTCTGGGAAAAGCCGAGACCGCCGTACTCCCGCGGGATCTTGATGCCGTAGGCGCCCAACTCGGCGAGTCCCCTAAGTACGTCCTCCGGTACCCAGCCGTCGCGGTCGATCGCGTCGCCGTCGATGTGGGCGCGCGAGAAAGCCTCGACCCGGGCGAGCCACTCGCTCGCGCGTTCGTGCTCAGCGGGATCAGGCTCTGGAGGTGGCCAGAGGAGGCCTAGGTCGAAGGTCCCGGCGAAGAGTGCGCGCGCGAAGCTCCGTTTTCCCACTCCTGCTCGCGGGCGTCCTCGGCGACATCCCGCGCTTCCTGCTCACTGGCTAGCCTGCTGTTCGGCTCGGCCATCCCAGGCTCCGGCTAATGTGGGATTTCCTCGTCAAGGCTACCCGGTATAAATGGGGGGGGGTGCCTACTCGAGCGCGTCGGCCTCGATGAACGCTTCGATCTCGTCCGCGCGTGCGGTCGCGTCCCGATCACCGAGTTCCATGAGCGCGCGCAGGAAGTTCGGTTGGAACAGAATGAACGAGAGAAGGTCGGAGCTCTGGGTGTCGCGCGTACCCAGACCGCGCGTGAGAAATCGGAAGGCTCTGGGGAGCTGGGCCTCGTATCGGTAGGCGAGCTTCCCCAGATCTACGGAGGGGCGGAGGATGAGGAGCTTCACGGGCCGGAGCCCGATCCGCTTCTCTTCCGGTAGCGAAGCGAGCAAGGCGTTCACTCGCTCGATTTCCATGGCGTCTTGGTCGAGCAGGTCCAAGAAGACCGCATTCATCAGGGCGCCCCCGACCTGAGCTGGGGGAGGGTAGCCTCTCACAACGGGGGCGTCGGCTTTGGTGTTCGAGCGCTGGTAGCGGGTAGAGACGGCGATGATGCGGCGTGCGCCCAGGTGAAGCGCGGGGGAGAGCGGCGCGGTCAGGCGGACACTTCCGTCTCCGTGCCAGCCGTCCTCCAGCTCGACCGCGGGAAAGAACAACGGCAGCGCAGTTGATGCCATCACGTGGTCGACAGTGAGCACCGCTGCGCGTGAGCGCCGGTGGGGACGTTCCCAGGGGTCGACATCGTTGCCCTGGACCCACGTGATCGATCGACCGGTGGAGTAACGTGAGGTGCTGATAGCCGCGGCCTTGAGGCGTCCTGTCTCCAAGTTGTAGCTGATGCCGGTGATCTCGCCGTTGACCGAGTGGAGGACATCCTCGAGATAGGCCCGCAAGGGCTGGGTGTCCACCAAGCTCCTGGCGTGCTTACTGTCGACGTTGCCGCCAGAAATGAGCGCTATCCCCCAGCGCCACAGGTTCATGATCAGCGAGAGTGTATCGGTGCGGAACACGTCGTCGACCCTGAGGTTGGCCCAAAGTTGGGTCAGCTCCTCTACCGCCTGGATGAAGGTGCCGTGGTGTGACGCCAGGAGAGCTGTATTGATGGCTCCCGCGGAAACTCCCGTCACGTAGGGGATGCGCAGGTTAGGGAACAGGCGCGCGGCACAGCGGAGGAATCCGATCTGATATGCCGCCCGCGCCCCGCCGCCGCCCATCACGAGGCCCAGGTCGCCGGGTCCCGGGTCCTGGGATGCCCCGGGGTGCTGCTCCAGGGGCGGAAGCTCGGGCATCTGAATGAACGGGCCACGGTCGGTCATGCTATCGCGCGGACATGCCCAGAGGGGAGCGCGCGATCGCGATGATCCCTAGCACCATCAGTGCGAGCGCCAACAGGGTCGTCACCACGTGGGGAATCCAGGTGCGCGCGGCGGGCTCACGCCTCCGCATCACCGCGGGAGCTACCGTCGCCGCTGCCGCCGCGAACACCATCGGCATGATGTGACCGATGAGGGCGGGATAGAACGGTTGGGTAAAGAGGAGCGCTACTCCGAGCAGCAGTTGGAGGTGGGTGAGCGCCATGAATGCGCGAGCCAGCCGCAACATGGTACGATCGTACGTAAGTCCGGTCACGGCACCGTAAAGAGCGTAGCCTAGGGTCAGCACGCCGGCTAGGAGCACCAGGTAGCGGAGGCCCGAATGGGCGTAGAAGAACATGCGGTTCGTCCGATTAGGTTCGGCCCGCGCCGGATGCACGGTCTCAGCCCGAAAAGGAACGCCGCTCGGGTGAGGGCGTCAAGGAAGCAGGCGGCAGCCCATCAGTCGGGCGGTGCCGGCCCTTGTGGAGTGCTCTCGGGTGTAGCCGAGTCGGGAGCCCCGAGGCGAAGCGCCGTGCGTACCACGTCGAGCACTTCCCCGTCCATCTCCTCGGCGCCGAGCATCCAAGACAGATAGTCTGGTTCTTGAGCGGCCACCTCCGCGAGCGAGCGGCCGCGGTGCTTGCCACGCCGGAACACCCGGTCTCCATCGCTCTCGTCCCGGAACCAGCGCTCCAGCTCAGACTCGATGGGTAGGTACTCGTCGCAATACTGATGGAGCCCAGTCAGGTCCTTCGGCAAATGGTCGTAGCGCGCGAGTTGTGCGGACAGAACGGCGGCCGACGTGCGGATGTCGCCAAGCGCCGAATGGGCTTCGGGATGCTCGCGGCCAAGATAGAAGCGCGCCGCTGCGGACAGGTCGCGGCGCTCCTCGCGGTGGAAGATGGCCTGGACATCGATGATGCGGCGCCCATCGAGGTCGAACGACAGGCCCGCCCGTCGGAACTCTGCCACCAACATGGGCAGGTCGAAGCGGCGAACGTTGAAACCCGCTAGGTCACAGTCGTCCAGCAAGTCTGCCAACGACCGCGCACGCTGCTCGAACGATGCTTCGTCGCGGAGGTCTTCGTCGGTGATACCGTGCACGGCGGTTGCCGCGGCAGGGATCGACATACCAGGGTTGAAGCGGCGCACCCGCTCGAGCACGTCTCCGTGCGGCATGACTTTGATGACTGCCAACTCGATGATGCGGTCCCCCGACACGGACAAGCCGGTTGTCTCCAGGTCCAGGAAGACGAGAGGACGGTCTAGCGTGAAGGGAAGGCGCATGGTATGCGAACGACCTCAGGCCGACTAGCTGTCCTCAGCGTCCGCCCGAGCGGGCGCGAGCGCTTTCCGGGCGATCCGGTCCTGCTCCTTGTGGTGGTCGCCGTGTTTGCCTTCCGCGGTGCTGGCCCGCTCGGGTCGCGCCACGTGGCGCAGCGGCACCTGGCCGGGGACCACCACGCGGAGCCGCGGGCCCACGAACGTCAAGGCACCCATGTTTCGCGGCTCCTCCTGCACCCAGACCACCTCCTGAAGCTTCGGATATGTGGCGATCAACTCCTCGAGAAGCACGGCCGGGAACGGATAGAGCTCCTCCAGGCGGGCCACCGCCACGTGCGGCACCTCCGCGCGCGCGGGGTGGGACTGGAGGTCGTAGTAGACCTTGCCCGAGCACAGTAGTAGCCGGGTAATTTCTCCGCGGTGCTCCGCTGTACCGGGATCATCTAGGACCGGATGGAAGCGACCGTCTGCCAGTTCGTGCACCTGAGAGGCTGCGGCCGGGAGCCTGAGCAGGCTCTTGGGGGTCATCACCACCATCGGTCGCTCAGGGCGCGCGTGGGCCTGACGGCGGAGCAGATGGAAATACTGAGCTGGGGTGGTCGGATACACCACCCGCAAATTGTCTTCGGCGCAGAGCAGGAGGAACCGCTCGAGGCGTGCCGAAGAGTGGTCCGGGCCCTGACCCTCGTGTCCGTGCGGTAGCAGCAGCCCGATGCTGGCCAACTGGCCCCACTTCTCCCGGCCGGACGCCACGAACTGATCGACGATTACCTGGGCGACGTTCACGAAATCCCCGAACTGACCTTCCCAAAGAACCAGGTCCTTGTCCGTGGCGACGCTATAACCGTATTCGAAGCCCAGTACGGCGGTTTCCGAAAGTGGCGAGTCGATCACCTCGAAGCGGCCCTTGCCGACGTGGTCGAGCGGCGTGAAGGCGGCCCCCATGCTGTGGTCGTGCAGCACCAGGTGGCGCTGGCTGAACGTGCCCCGCTGTGAATCCTGGCCGGTAAGGCGGATCACGTAGCCTTCGCGCAGCAGCGACCCGAAGGCCAGCGTCTCGGCGTGCGCCCAATCGATGCGGGTCTCAGCCTGGAAGCCCTCGCGCCGTTTCCCCAAGGAGAGCGCCAGCTTCGGGTGGACCTCAAACGTGTCGGGCCAGGTAAGTGCGGCCGCGTTCAGGTCGACGAGCGTGTCGAGAGGGACCCGCGTGTCGACTTGAGGCGCAACGGCGACTTCTGGCTCGGTGGCACCGTCCTCGTCTGCAGCTGCGGGAGCGCTGGCTTCCTCGTTGAGACTGTCTTGCGCCTGACGGAGCGCCTGGGCCACGCGGTCCTCCATGGCCTTCGCTTTCGGAGGGTCCACGACGCCCTGCTCGGCCAACCACTGTGCGTACTGTGTGCGCACGGTAGGGTGCCCGTCGACCTTCGCGTACAGGACGGGCTGCGTGTACGAGGGTTCATCACCCTCGTTGTGGCCGTGCCGCCGATAGCCCACCAGATCGATGACCACGTCGTCGCGGTACTCGGCGCGATAGGCCATCGCCAACCGTACCGCGGCGAGGCACGCCTCGGCCCGGTCCGCGTTCACGTGGATGATGGGGAAATCGTAGCCCTTGGCCACGTCGCTGGCGTAGCGGGTGGAGCGGGCCTGGGAAGGATCGGTGGTGAAGCCGACCTGATTGTTGATGATGATGTGTATCGTGCCGCCGACGGTGTAACCATCGAGCCGCCCGAGGTTGAGCGTCTCGGCCACGATGCCCTCGCCCGCGAACGAGGCGTCGCCGTGGATCAGCAGCGGCACGACGGCGGCCATGTCCTGCTGGTTGTGTCGACCCTCCCCGCCGTGCTGCATGGCGCGGGTCATCCCGGTCACGACTGGGTTCACGAACTCCAGATGGCTGGGGTTCGGGGCCAGCAGTACATGGATGACCGAGCCATCGGGGAGTCGCAGCTCGCCCTCGGCGCCGTGGTGATACTTCACGTCACCCGTGCCAGCCACCGCGAGCACGCCGCCCCTCGCCTTGATCTCCCCGAACGTGCGCAAAATGGCTCTGGGGCTGATGCCGATGATGTGGCGCAACACGTTCAAGCGTCCGCGGTGCGCCATTCCGAGCACGACCGCGCGGCACCCGTCCTTGGCCGCCTCCGCGAGGGCGAGATCGAGCATCGGGACCAGCATGTCGGTCCCTTCGATCGAGAAACGCTTTTGCCCCAGGTATGCCCGGTGCAAAAATTGCTCGAAGCCCTCCACTTCGGACAGGCGTTGCAGAAGGAGCACCTGCTCGTCGGTGGCGAGGCGGGCGGTATGCACTCCGGACTCGACCTGCTCCCACAGCCACTGCACGCGCAGGGGATCTTCCAGGTGCTCGAACTCGTAGCCGATGTAGCCCGAGTAGGCATCTCCCAGCCGGCGCAGCGCGGCAGCTACTGTTTCCCCCGGCCGCTCGCCTACGAGCATCACCACCGAGGCCGGGATCTGGTCCAGCTCCTCCATCGAGGTGCCGAAGAAGGTCGGATCGAGCTGGGGGTGCCCGGGGGGGGCGCTGCCCAACGGGTCCACCTGGGCGAGCATGTGTCCGTGGTCCCGGAACGCTTGCACGACTGAGGCGGCGCTGGCGACTGCGGGGACCAGCCGCGCCATACGTCCGTCTCCTCCGGCTCGTCTCTCCACCCGAGGTTCGGTCCGAACGGTCGTGGCGGCCGCGGGAGCTTCTGCGCCTGCCTGCCCGCCGTTGGAGGAAAGCCCCTCGGGCGCGAGGAGTCCAGCGCGCGCGGTCTCGTCCGGACCTAGCGCAAAAAAGCGTTGCCAGGCCTCCGGCACGGCGTCGGGATTCTTGGCGTACTGCTCGTACAACTCCTGAACGTACCCGGTGTTCTGGGCATCGAAAGGGATCGAACTCATGGGCTTTGGGCGCTCCCGACGGGAGCCTCGGCCAATGATAAGAGTGAAGGTAACGACCGAAAACGAATCATAATCCCGGAAAGGTAGTCGGTTTCGGGCGGTGCGGGAGCGGGTTGATCAACGAGATGGGATCTGGCTCCCGCTTTGAGCGTAGAGGGGTGCGTGACGATGCGCGCAGGGCGCCCGGGGCGCACGGTGACCGAGGTTCGAAGAGAGGGCGACCTGCCGCTGTGGGAGCACCCAGAGTGGCGCGACAGATTTCCCTGGCTCGTCCAGGGTGTCACCGGTGTCGGTGGCGTCGACCAGCCCTTCGATCTAGCGGTATTCGGCGACGGTCGGACGAGTGAAGTGATGGCGCGTTGGCGGGCGCTGGGCCGTGCGACCGGCGCCACGCGGATCGCGCACGGCCACCAGGTGCACCGTGCTGCGGTGTGCTTCCACTCAGAGAAGACGCCCGGGCTATACGTGAGCCCGGAGACCGACGGTCACGTCAGCGGGACGCCCGGTGTCTTGCTCACGGTGTCAGTCGCCGACTGCGTTCCGATCTCTCTCGTCGCTCCAGAGCACCGGGCGGTGGCGCTTCTGCACGGCGGCTGGCGCGGGGTTGCCGCGGGCATTCTCGAGCGAGGTATCTTCGTGCTCGAGGAGCGCCTGGGCGCGTGTCCGGCAGACCTTAACGTGCATCTTGGCCCGGCCATTTGCGGTGATTGCTACGAAGTGGGTCAAGAGGTGTACCGCGCGCTGGGCTTGCCCGAGCCGCCCCAACCCGAACGATTGGATCTGCGGGCACATGTGGCGGAGAGGGCCCTGCGCACCGGGGTGACGGAGGATGGCATCACCGTATCTGAGCACTGCACGTTGTGCGGCAGCTCTCGGTTCTTCTCGCATCGCGGCGGTCGGAGCGAGCGTCAGGTAGCGGTGCTCGGGATCTCGTCTTGACGATCCCTACCGGAGCTCCCGTGCCCGGCATCTGCGCCGCGTGTGGCTACCACCGTTGGGTGGAGGTCCGCCGCGGCTCCTCGTTCCTCTGGTGCGGGAAGTCGGCTCTCGACCCGCGTTTTCCCAAGTATCCGCCCCTGCCGGTTCACGACTGCACCGGATTCACACCAGAGGCCAAGGAAGATCCGACCGGACCGTCGGAAGAAGGGTCATTTTAAGCGCCGATTTCCACCAGGAATTTCCGCACGGCCGCGAGTGACTCCTGCGGGCACTCTTCGGGCGGGGCGTGGCCACACCGTTCGAGTACGACCAGTCGCGCGCGCTGCATTTCGTGGGCCAGGCGCTTCCCGACCCACAGCGGAATGACATGGTCGTGGCGTCCCCAGAGGAGCAGGGTCGGCGTGCCGATATCGCCGAAGCCGGCGACTAGATCATCCAGGCGGTCGGGCACGATCTGGCGCGCGGTCGCGATCACCGCGTCTCGTGTACCGGGATTGCGCATGGGGGCAGCGTAGCCTTCGACCTGGACGCCGGTCACGCAGTCAGCGTCGAAGAAAATGGAGCGGAGTACTGCGCGTACGACCCGGTCGGGACCAACGGCGCGCAGAAGCAACGCCCCGAGCAGCGGCAGCTGTGCGAGGGCGATGTAGCGGGGAATGGCCTGGGCATAGGCCGGTCCGGCCACGCTGACTAGCCCCACCAACCGGTCCGCCTGGCCCAGCTCGTGAAGGCGGTGAGCGGCCAGCATCGCGACCCCTCCGCCCAGGGAATGACCTATCAGTGTGACGCCGCGAAGGTCCGACTCGCATAGATATCGCGTGACCACTTCCGCCTGCTCTACTGGGCCGTAGCGTCCGTCGGCGGGAGGGGGCGCGGCGCCGCATCCGAAAAGATCTATCAGGTGCAGCTCGTTCGCCCCTGCGAGGTCGTCTGCCCACGCCCGGAAGGTGAAGCGGCTCGCTCCGAAGCCATGCAGAAAGACGAGCGGAGGTCCCTGGCCGCGTTGCTCCACGTCGAGGGGGAGCGACGCCCCCACTGGTTCCCTCACCGGGGTGGATCCAGCACTACCAAGCGCGCACCCCGATCTTCCAACGCCTGAGCGGCTTCGGGCTGGCAAGTGAAGACGAACACCTGGCGATCCTTCGCGATGGTTGCCAGCAGTGCGAGCGCGCGATCCCGCCGCGCAGGGTCCCAATTCACCAAGGTCTCGTCGAGGAAAAGAGGCAGCCGCTCCCCCTCGCCATCCAGTTGGTCCACCGCCGCCAGGCGGAGGGCGAGATATACCTGCTCGCGCGTACCGGTCGAGAGTGGTGCTATGACCGGAACTGGGTATGGGGACTCGTCGTGGCTCAGCTTGAAGGAGACCTCTCCGTCGGTGTCGGCTAACAGCAGCCGCGCGTATCGCTGGTCCGTTATGGTAGCCAGGTACTCACCGGCACGGCGCAGAAGCTCAGGCTGATGCTGCTCGCGGAAGCGGCGATCCGCTTCCTGCAGCAGACAGCCGAGCACGTGCTTGCGGTCTCGCTCCCGCTCGAGGCGGTGAAGCTGATCTCCGAGCATCTGCCGCTCGCCATCGATGCCGTCGAGGGTCTCACCATCGGACATGTACGCGATGTCCTGCTCGAGCGCTGCCTCTCGTCGTGATAGTGTCTCCACTCGTTCGGCTATCTGCGGAAGGCGAACGCGGCGACGAGCCAAAGCTTCTTCGTCAACCACCCAATCCTCCCCGACCTCCTCGGCCTTGTGAATGCGGGCACGGATGTCTTCAAGATCGGGGTGTGCACGCTCGAGGTCGGCCATAATTCGCGTAGCCTGGGCCGCGGCTTCCATACGAGCCTGGAAATTACGGAGTCCCTCCCTTTCGTCGCCGCCTCCGAGGGAAGCGAGGCCCTCGCGCAGTGACCTCTCCTCGCTCCGGATTCTGTCGAGCCCCTCGTTTTCGTGCTCCAGGGCGCGCTCGAGCCTAGCTACCTCTTCCCTGGCCCTCTCGGCCGATGCTTGATGCCGGCTCGCGTCGGCAGTCGCCCCAGCGAGCGCATGCGCAGCGGCTACCGGTTCCTCAGGCACCTCCACGCCGCATACGGCGGCCAAGCGGGCTAGCTCGTCGCCCAACGCCGCCGCGTCGCGCCGCAGCGTACTCAACTCTCCTTCCCGATCCCGCACGTCCCGGAACAGGTACTGAAGACGCTCGAGCGCGTCGACGAGCTGGGTCGGCGCTCGATGAAAGAGAACCTCCCGCACCGGCAACCCGTTCATGAGATCGAGGAAGGAGCGGCGCGCACCCGCTTCGGGGGCCGCGCTGTCGTCGGCCACCGGCGAGGACTCCTTGAGGGGACGCCGAAGGCGCAGCGCCGTGACCAAGAGGACAGCGCCTGCTCCGAGCACGAGGGCGCCCGCGAGTGCCAGCGGCGTCCGGTCGCTCAGGAGGCCGGCCGCGAGGAGGGTTATGCCTACGATCGCCGCCGCGGCTGCGCGACCGCGTGCCCAGTCCGACGGGGCGCCAAGTACTGACTCGGCCAGTCGTCGCTCTGTTTCGTGCTTCATGGCGAGCTGCGCCTGTGCTTCCAGCTCACGCGCCCGACTCCTCATCTCGCCCGCGGGAAGAGCCTGTATGCTGTCGGAGTCGATGGCGTGCAGAGGGGCGTCGAAGACTTCGGCTACCGCGGCCTCGATGCGAACGGCGAACTCTCGGAGTTCCAGCTCGAGCTGATCCGCACGTGCACGCGTCCAACCAGTGGTCTGCGCTAGCGCGGTTACCCGCTCTACCTCCTTGCGTGCTTCGAGCAGCGCGAGGTCCCCCTCCCGGAGAGCCTGTGCCCGCTGGCGTGGCAAGTCTGCGTCACGAGTTACGTCGGTGATCCGTTCTTCCTGCTCCTTCGCCCGCGCTTTCAGTTCGGACAGGCGCCCCGCGGGATCGGTTGGGAACGCGGCCAGCTCGCCCTGGGGGCCAGCTTCCTCTTCGAGCGACCGCGCTCGCGAGAGCGCCGCCCGAATCGGCACGAGCGCTCCGAAGCGCTCGATGTAGATGTCATCGGCCTCACGCTCCGTGCGCGCCTGATCCAGCTCCGCCAGGGTACGCTCGCGCTCCCGGACCTTCTCGCGCAGCGACTTGTCCGCCTGCGCCACTTCCCGTCGCCTGGCCTCGAGCTCTCGCAGGTGTTCCCGGAGTTTCCGGACCGCCTGGTTTCCCCGGCGGTTGTTGCGCCACAACCGACCCGCCTCCTCTTCCAGCTCCTCGACCACGACCCTGATCGGTCGCAGATCGGCGGTGCCTAGCCCGGCTACCAATCGGTCCTGAACGCGCGCCCAGCTTTCCCCTCCAAGAGCGCCCAGTTCGCTCAACGAGATCGCATACACCTGCCGGAACACGGTGAGCGGGACGTGCTCGGCACACGGCAGCGTGCGGTTGCGCAGCTCTTCTGTGAGCCCTTCGCGCTCGAGGGTGCCGCTGGGGGTGGAGAGGAGGCGTCGGTGAACATCGCAGCGACTACCGTCCGCCAGGCGCAACAGTGCACCGCCGCCCGGCTCAGTGCCGCTCCACGGCGCGTAGGGATGTGCCTCCCGTGAAGCAGGGTAGAACCCGTACAGGATGGTCGTGAGAAAATGAAACAGGGTGGTCTTGCCGCCCTCGTTGGGACCGAGCACTACGACTAGGTCGCCCAAGGGTTCGGGGCCGGTGTCCACATCC
>Ga0310121_10001098_pt1 | contig 28490 bp, 30 predicted proteins | sample CB27_Tmax_986_MG_FD_203504 | JGI IMG/M metagenome (GOLD analysis project Ga0310121, IMG submission 203504) | Marine microbial communities from Western Arctic Ocean, Canada - CB27_Tmax_986 | ecosystem: Environmental > Aquatic > Marine > Oceanic | place: Canada: Western Arctic Ocean | collected... | reverse complement strand
CCCGAGTCCGGGTGGGGATTTGTGGCCACGTTGTGGCCAAGGGCCCTGGGAGCGGGTGGGATTCAGTGGGACGCGGAGGGAGGGTGACACCGGAAGGCTCCAATGCCCTGGGGCCCGTTGGGAGGTGATGGGAGAGGGTGGGACGCGTGCACCCAAACTTCGGATCTGAGGGTCGGGATTCGAGTCCCTCCGGGCGCGCCACGCAAAACCGCCAAGGCATGGGCGTTGGGGGAGCATGCCGGCCGTCGGCGTTGGCGCAGATGCCTTGCGGCCGCGATCAGCCGACGATGACGACTTCGCGCCCGCGGATGCCGAAGTACGGCTCGGACATGCCACGGAAGCCGTCGTCGGTGACGCCGGGAAGCCCGGACCGCTCCGCGTCGGCGTCCTGCCAGTACAGCTCGGCGAGACCACTCCATGGTCCGGGCTGCCCTTGGTCCGCCTGCGAGACGACGTACCGCAGGCCGCCGGGGTTGCGCTGCAAGGCAGCGCGTACGTTGGGCAGGTGCTTCTCGCGCCAGTGCTGGAAGTAGTCGGCCTCCGCGACGTCGGCGAGGCGCTGCACGAAGAACGTGGCCTTGACGCTCTCGCTCGTGACTTCGCCGTCGAGGGCGACGATCTCGGTGGTGAAGAGGACGAATGTGTCGTCCGGGACCAGGAGGTCGCCAAAGCCGTCCGCGGCCGCGTGCGGGTGCGGGAGTTGAGCCTCTTGATACTGCTCGAGCGAGTCGAACCAGAGCGAGGCCGTGCCGTCGTAGGGGGCAGGGCCACCATCGAGGCGCTCATCGAAAAAGGTAAGGACGTAGCGTTTCGGATTAACCCCAGCGACCACGTTGGGGGCGTGGACGTCGCACCAGTGCTGGCGAAGCTCTTCTCGTCCAACACCGTCCTTCGCGCGCACGCCCGCGACAAGCTTGATCATGAGGACACCTGCCTTCCGACGGGGAGGCTAGTTCACGGGGAGAGGCAGCGGGGATCGGGCATCGGGGTGGCGACCCGGACCGCCCCGAAACGTCGCACGATCAGTTCATCGTGCGGAAGCCGAACCGCCCACGGCCTTGAGTTGCCGGACGGATTGCACCCCGAGAACTGCTGCCGCACACTCCGGAGACGCACGGTCAGGCTCAGCCGGACCGCGAGATAAGGAGCACCCATGCCGACCCCCGAAGAAGCGATCGCTCAAGTCACCGCGCAGCAGACCGCGGCCATCCGTCAAGGGAACGCGGCGGGGTTTGCCGAGCACTACACCGACGACGCGCTCGTGATGTTCCAGCACACACCGACCGTCGTCGGGCGCGAAGCAATCCTCGGGTTTTGGCAGGGGGTGGTCGACATGGGGGCGAAGGATGCCACGCTCGAGACCGACGAGGTGATCGACTGTGGGGACACCCTTGTCGAACGCGGGCACTACACGCTCACCGTAGGAACCGGCGGGGAAGCGACTGTCGACGAAGGCAGTTACGTCGTCGTCTGGAAGCGCGACGGCGGCGCCTTGAAGCTGCACTGGGACATCTTCCACAGCGACCTGTCCGGCTGACGCGGGAGGCCGGCACGATGCCCTCATGGTGGGGCGTTGCACCTCCACTGGGACACCCCGCTGTCGGCGGCGGACGCCTCGGAGAGTTCACGCCTCCAGCGAACTCGGAGTCGAGATCTGGACTCCATCGCCGCCGCGAATCACACTGTAGCCGTGTAGATGACTGCGCCCCGAGTCCTGAGCCGTCTATGCGGGGACCTGACCTGCCTTCCGGTGCCGATGGATGGGAGTCCGATAGTGCTGAGCCCCTACCGAATCCTCGACTGTACGGATCATCGCGGCGAGATCGCTGGGATGGTGCTGGGGGACCTGGGGGCGGAAGTCATCCGGATCGAGCCGCCCGAGGGCTCCGAGAGCCGGCGCCGTGGTCCCCTATTGGCCTCGGGCGCGGAGGAGGAACGATCGCTGGAGTTCCACGCGTTCAATCGCAATAAGCGTGGCATCACCGTTGACTTGTCCACAGATCCTGATCGCGAAACATTTCTTCGCTTAGTAACTGCATCGAATGTCGTGTTGGCGTCGTCGCCGGAGGGTCTGCTTGACGACGCTCAGATTGGCTTCGAAGACCTGTGTGACGTCAACCCGCACATCGTGCAGGTGGTAGTCACGCCCTATGGCAGCGACGGTCCCTATGCGCACTATGCCGCCGCCGACCTCACTCTGGCCGCGATGGGAGGACCGGTGAGCGTGCAGGGCACGCCGGATCGCCCCCCCGTGCGGGTCTCGGTGCCGCAAGTCTGGCGACACACGGGCGTGGAGGCAGCGATCGCCACCCTGGTGGGCCTGGCCCGGATGCAGCGGACCGGCGAGGCACAACTCGTAGACGTCTCGGCCCAGGCGGCGATGACCTGGACGATGCTCAACGCCATGGATGCGGCCGCGATCCAGGGCCACGACTTCGAGCGATCCGGATCGGACCTTCAGCTAGGCCTCCTGACACTGCCGCTGGTCTTTCCGTGCGCCGACGGGTACGTGGCGGCGCTGCCCAACGGCGCCGTGATGGATCGGATGGTCCACTGGCTGGTGGATGAAGGCTTGGTGCCCGCTGTCTGGGCCGAAGACGAAGATTGGCGCAGCTACGACCGTCGGCTGTTAGCGGGCGAGCCCGTGGCGCACTCGCCGCAGGAGACGATCGGGGCGATGGCGAAATTTCTGGCCAGGGGGACGAAGGAGCAGCTCATGCAGCGTGGGCTGGCGGAAGGCGTGACGATCGCGCCGGCGAACACGGTGGACGACGTTCTCAAGTTCTCTCACTTGGCCGTGCGCGAGTACTGGTGCGAGACAGAGACGGCGGATGGACAGCGTCTACGGGCGGCGGGGCTGTTCGCGCGGCCATCGGAGACGCCGCTCGCGGTCCGACGCGAGCCGCCGAAGCTCGGCGAACACAACGAGGAGATTCGGCAGGCTCTGGCTGATGGAACGATGCCCCCGGCCGATCCGCATCCCTTTGAGACCGGCGCTCCCGATGACTTACCTCTCGCCGGGTTGAAAGTCGCGGACTTTTCCTGGGTCGGCGTGGGGCCGATCACGGCGAAGTACCTGGCAGACCACGGCGCCACCGTGGTGCGTGTGGAGGCAGAGATGCCGCCCGACATCCTGCGTGCCGCCGGTCCCTACAAGGACGGCGTGCCCGGCACGAATCGGTCGCAGTTCTACGGCGACTTCAACACGTCGAAGCTGGGTGTGACGATCGATCTGAAGAATCCGGCTGGCCTGGGGCTGGCGAAGAAGCTGATTGGGTGGGCCGACGTGATGATCGAGAGTTTCACGGCGGGCACCGTCGCGAACCTGGGAATCGGCTATGACGTCGTGCGGGAGCTGAATCCGTCGATCGTCATGGCCAGCACCTGCCTGATGGGACAGACGGGGCCGGCGGCGGCCTTCGCGGGATACGGCTACCACGCCGGCGCGGTGGCGGGGTTCTACGACGTAACGGGCTGGCCGGACCGCCCACCCGATGGTCCCTGGGTCGCGTACACCGATACGATCGCGCCGCGCTTCCTCGCGGCCACCTTAATGGCGGCGATCGATCATCGGAGGCGAACCGGGCAAGGGCAGCACATCGATGGAGCGCAGATCGAGATGGCGCTTCATTTCCTTGCGCCGGAACTCCTCGATTTCCAGGCGTCGGGGAGGCGCGCGACACGGGTGGGGAATCGAGCGGTGGACATGGCACCACAGGGTGTCTATCGCTGCGCGGGCGAGGATCAGTGGTGTGCGATTGCGGTGGAAAGCGACGATCAGTGGCAGGCCTTGCGCGCCGCACTGGGGAGTCCTGAGTGGGCGGGCGCGTCGGAATACGAAACAACGGAGGGGCGTCTGCGCGGCCACGATGCGATCGACGCGGGGATCAGCGAGTGGACCGTCGATCGGACGCCCCACGAAGCGATGACCAGGCTAGTTGCAGCCGGCGTGCCCGCCGGCGCGGTTCAGCGCAGCAGCGACCTGTTGGAAGACCTGCAGTACCGGCATCGCGGATTTTACCGCTGGATGGACCATGGCGAGATGGGACACATCCCCTATGCCGGTCACCAGTTCCGGATTGCGGGCTACGACAGCGGTCCGCGCACTCCCGCGCCGCTGCTGGGCGAACACAACCTTCACGTCCTGCAGGAAGTCTTGGGGCTCGGCCAGGCGGAGATCGCTGAGATCTATGGTGCTGGCGCCGTGAGCTGAAGGCTCCGGGCCGGCAACGCCCAGCCACGGCGCTCGCGCCAGGACTTCGCCAGCGGCGTGGGCGGCCAGCCAGCGCACGATCCGCTCATCGTGTGGGACCACTCTGGAACTCCCCGCAGACACGCCGTCATGCGCTTTGAGCGACAGCTACCCCGAAAGTGTCTCCGTGCTGCCCGTCTCTGAGGAGCGCTCGATCGCGGCCAGCAAACGATGCCGCCGCGCTCCCCCCCCCAAGGCTCTTTTAGAAGAAGGTCGGGGTCCGACAACTCGCGGCCAAGCCGACGCCCAAACCCACGCCATCAGGAAATGCAGAGCGTGGCGTGGCCAGTACCAGTTCGTGCGACAGCGGCCGCTGCGTCGCGGTGGCTTACTATAATGAGCGCTCCGAGCCCACTCCTCCGCGCTCAGTCGCGATCAACCGCTCACACGAGGATTGAAGACCATGACAGCAGTCTCACCGGCCACCGGGCCCGTCGCCGTCACCGGCGCCAGCGGCTACATCGGCTCCTGGATCGTCCACGACCTTCTCGAGCGCGGCTACGGCGTGCGTGCCTGCGTGCGAGACCCGAGCATCCCCGAGAAGGTCGATCATGTACTCGCCATGAACAACGACCCCGCGCTCCGCGGGCAGGTCGAGCTCTTCGCCGCGGACCTCTTCGAGCCGGGGAGCTACGACGACGCCTTCAGCGGCACGAGCGCGGTCATCCACGCCGGCGCCGCGGTCGGCTTCAACCAGGAGACGCCGCAGGAGGTCTACGACGGCTGCTTCACCGAGAATCGCCACGTGATCGACTCGGTGAAGAAGGCCGGCACGGTCAGACGCGTCGTCTTCACCAGCTCCTTCGCCGCGGTCAGCCACCCTCGCCCGGGCGGCTACGTCTACACCGAGAAGGACTGGTGCGGCGACAACCTCGACGCCTACGAAGGTCGCTGGACAGAGGAGAACATCGCCAAGGACCGCAATATCGCCTATGCGATGGCGAAGGCGAGAACCGAGCAGCTCCTGTACGAAGAAGCCGAGGCAGACGGCGGCTTCGATGCGATCTCCATCCTGCCGATCCACGTCATCGGCCCGTTGATGTGTAAGAACCACGACCAGGGCTGGAGCTGGCAGAACTGCATCCGCTACATGCTGATGGGGAAGCAATACAAGAAGAGTCCCGGCGGCCGCATGCTGTGGAACAACGTCGACGTGCGCGACACAGCCCGAGCCCACCGGCTGTGCCTGGAAAGCACCGTTGCGAAGAACGGCTCTCGGTACATCCTGTCGGCCAGCGACCGCTCGGGTGAGCTCTTCACCTGGGAGCTGCAAGCGAAGCTGCAGGCGCTCTATCCAGCCGTCGCCGATATCGGCGGCGAGGAGATGGAGAACGGCGCGCCGAAGGAGCCGACGCGCGACGCGCCGCGGTCGTACTGCCTGCTCGCCAAGCAGGAGCTCGGCCTCGAGACCCACACGATCGACGACACCCTGCGCGCGACCATCGACTCGTACTACGCGCTGGGGCTACTGCCCTAGTCGATCACGAGTGGCCTTCGCCGGCTCGTCCGACGGAGATGGCGTAGCTCCGCGAAGTCCGGACGGGCGACTACGCTAGGCCACGATCTGCGGGATCAGGGTGCCGTGCATTGCACCCGGCTTCCGGTCCGGGTGAGGATTGAAATGTGGTGGAGGACTGGTGGGGGTGCGAGCGAGCGGTCGAGCGTGGCGTGGCCAGTACCAATTCATGCGACAGCGGCCCCACAGGGTTAATACAAGGAGCGCGCCCCGTGCCCCCCGGACCCGGGTCCCGTCCCTGGTGTGCGATGTGTGCTATTTGTGTGCTATCCCAGTGAAGTGAGTGATCTGTGCGAAGCAGGCAAAATACACGGCCCCATATAGGCCAATAGCCACCAACTGGGCGAAGCCATTGCACTCAGCAACCGCCGTTGCTAGTGCTTCTAATCCGCAGGTTGCAGGTTCGAGTCCTGCCGGGGGTACCAGTTTCATGGGCTCAGGCCGACATTTGCAAAGCTGCTCGACCTCTCAACGTGGCACAGAGCCCGAACTCTTCGGGTTACGAGCGTGATCCGCTCATTCGTCGAGCGATGGCGTCCGTGGCCTGCCGGTGCTGATCGGCAGTGGCATGGGCGTAGAAGGCCAAGGTCGTGTGGACGGAGGCGTGCCCCAACCGCTCTTGGACCGTCTTCAGATCAACGCCATCCTCGGTCAGCCAGGTCGCGTGCGCATGGCGGAGGTCATGCAGCCGGGTATGAGGCAGACCCGCCTCCGTCGCTACCTTCTGGTAGAGGTGAGTCACCTGATCAGGGTTCCACGGTCGTCCCAATTCCGTCGTGAAGACCGAATCCAGCTCGTCCCATACGCCAAACTCCAGGTAGTGGCTGATCAGGCGGCGGCGATCAGATCTGCATCGTGTGTTCCTCTTCTGCGACCGTCGGAACGGCGGCGTCTGCAGGAAAGGGTGTCGTTCGTTGCAAGAGCCTCGCATCGCCCGGTCGGCACATTCCGTCGCGGAACAGAGTCCCGGGGCATGTGCAGATCTGCACAGCGAACTCGCGGGAACTCTCAGCCCCCGCGACGGCCGGGGACAGTCGATTCGGATTGTATACTCGCGCCCGCGCAAACACGGGGTTCAGCACCGGGTTGATCGTCCGATTGACCGCCCGGCCAACGCCGATCTCCATCCATTTGCCAGCACCTCGAAGGGGGGAGCCATGCCGGCTGAGTTCTGGACGATGGGTGGCAGCCGCCCGAGCAGCAGCGATCCGACGGTCTTCAGCAGTGTGCGCCAGGCCGTCCGCGCGGAAGAGCTCGGGTACGACGGCATCGTCTACGTCGATTCGCAGAATCTCGTGGCGGATTGCTACGTCGTGATGGCGCTGGCTGCCCACGCCACGACGCACCTCAAGCTCGGGACTGGCGTAACCAACTCGTACACCCGCCATCCCAGCATCACTGCCTCCGCCATCGCCACCGTGCAGGCCGAGAGTGGTGGTCGCGCCTACATGGGCATCGGACGTGGAGATTCCGCGCTCGCCCACCTCGGTCTTGCCCCACACGCCGTCGAGCCATTCGAGCGCTACCTCGAAGAACTCCAGGCCTATCTGCGTGGAGACGAAGTGCCGTTCGAGGGCGGCGACGTCGCCGCCCTCGGCCTGGCCGACAGTCCGACGGCCAGCCGCATCGGCTGGATCGCCTCGGTCGGACCGAAAGTGCCGGTCGACGTAGCGGCGACCGGCCCACGCGTCATCGCCGCGGCCGCCCGCCACGCTGACCGGGTGAGCCTCAACGTCGGCGCCGCCGTGGAGCGCACGCGCTGGGGCATGGAAGTCGCGCGGGCCGCCCGGGAAGAGGCGGGGCTGCCGTCGGAGATCCCGTTCGCCGCGTATCTCCCGCTGGTCGTGCACGACGACCCAGAAGAGGCGATGCGGATCGGGGCCGGCCAGGTGTCGCTGTTCGCGCGCTTCTCGAACATGTACGGGACGGTCGTGGGGCCCGCCGATGCGGAACAACGCGACGTCCTGGGTGCCATCCATGACGCCTACGACATGCACGATCACGGCCGCCCTGGCAGCGCCCAAGCGGCCGCCGTCACTGCCGAATTCGAGCGTAGCTTTGGGGTCTTCGGGCCGCCGGATTATTGCGTGGAACGTCTCTCGCAGCTCATCGAGCTCGGCGTCGACCGGTTCATCCTCCGTGGCTCGCCGCTCGACCCTGCCAACCCGGACTCCGTCTCAAGCGAGAGGTTCGTGCAGGACGTCGTTCCGCAGTTGCAGAGCTAGCGCCGCTCGCCAACCACCTCGAAGCACGACCCACACGATCCCGCCACCGTGCGTCCTCATATTTCGGCGGTGAACCACTCCCAAGCACCGTCGATCCCCTTGAGGGTGACCTCGCCGCGCGACTCGAGGTCGAACCCCGCGCCACCACGACATCCCGCATCGTGCGTGTCACGAGCACTTCGTTCGCCCTCGCCCGCCCCAGCACAAATGTGGCGAAGCAGTTCACGAAGCCGCGCAGCTACGGACAAGCCGAACGCAAAGTCAGCACCGTCGGCCCGTCATCTAAGAGTTTCTGCGCCCAATGAACCTCCTCTGCAGGTCGCTGCAACCCCTGCAGAGAACTTCTAATCCGCTGGCTGCAGGTTCGAAGTCCTGCCGGGGGTACCAGGTTTTTAGCGCGACGAGGTTCCTGGCCGGTCCTGGACGACGAACTCGGTGAGATCAAGCCGCGGTCGTCTTGACTGCCGCCGAAGCTGCGTAGCCTAGCTTTCGAGCAGGGAGCGGATCTTTGCTGTCATTAGGGCGAGCGCTTCGGTGTCCATTCCCCCGCCCGCCAGGTGCCCGAAGTCCGAGCGGATGGGCGCGAACTCGGCGTCGGCGAGCAGTGCGACTTCTTGCTCGTTGTGCCTGACGGTGAAGTAGAGGTCGGTGTCACAGGGCATGATCAGGCCGCGCGCCTTGATCGCAGCCATGGCCCGCTCGAAGTTGCCCTGGTAGGCGGGCGAGTTTCCGACGTCACCTGACCGCCAGGTGGCCGCCATGGCCAACAAGTCGTTGGCGTCGTGGGACATGAAGATCTGCTTGGCGAGGTCCACGACGCCGGTCACGTCCTCAAACCCAACTCGTCGATACATGCGCTCACTGTAGAACTGCTGCGAGGCGAACCATGCCGCGTACGCGACGCTGAATGCTTCCAGACCTTTGGTCGGCGGGGAGTCGTAATCCCCGTCATTCCAGGCGGCGTCCGTCCGGAGCGCCCCGCAGACGGCATCGATGAACAGCTGGTTGTGCTCCGACGTGCGCGCGCTGCCGCAGACGGCAACGAAGCGCTGCACCACGTCTGGCAGTTGTGCTGCCCACTGGTAGGCCTGCATCGCGCCCATCGAGTAGCCAATCACCGCATGCACGGTCTGGACACCGAACACGTCCTGGATCATGCGCCACTGGCACGCGATGTTGTCCAGGTAGGTCATCTGCGGGAACGCACTGCCGCCGAAGGGCGCCGGTGTGTTGCTTGGCGAAGAGGAGACGCCGTTGCCGAAGAGATTCGGGATCACGATGCAATAGGTCGCCGGGTCGAGCGCCTGATCGACCCCGATCCAATAGCTGTTCTCGTCCGAACGACCCGAGTAGAAGGTGGGCAGCACGACCAAGTTGTCCTTGTTCGCGTTCAGCTCACCGTGGACCCGATAGGCCAGCTGCAGATCGAGCGTCGTGCCGCCCCGCGTGCGGAAGTCCTCGAGCGTGAAAAACTGATCTTCTGGCATGGTCGTCTCCCAGCCGGTGCGCAATCCATGGTAGACCCGGACGAAAGAGACTCGAAGGCCCGCTCGATTTCGATGCTCCGATCCCCCAGGAGCGAGGGCTGAATCGCCTGCGGGTACCCCGGGCGATCGGTGCGGCGCGTACGATGGTGATGGGACCGATCGATCGTTTCAGACCAGACGGAAGTGCATATGGAACGGCAGGCCACATGATGCGTACCCCGACCGTGCGCGCAATCCGACACCGGGCGAAAGAGGTGGTACTAAGCCACGTCCCGGGGATCTACTGGCGCTATTTCGATGCTCGCTTCGGTGAAGACGGGATCGAGGCGGAGATGCCGCTGCTCCCGATCCTGGCCGATCGCAGCAAGATCGCCGTGGACATCGGCGCCAGCTACGGTATCTACACGCACATGCTGCTCCCCTGCGCCCGGCTGGTGCACGCCTTCGAACCCCAACCACGGGTGGCCGCCGTCCTTGCGCGCGTCTACCAGCGTGATCCGCAGGTTGTGGTGCACCAGGTCGCCCTGTCGGACACGGCCGGGGTCGTCGACATGCGTATACCGGCAGTCCACGATCCAAACGAGCAACGCGCTACCGTTGGCCGGGGTCGCTCCAGCGCAGATCGCCAGCGTGGAGGTGCCGGCCGAACGCCTCGACGCCTTTGACCTCCGCTCGGTCGGCTTCATCAAGATCGATGTGGAAGGGCACAAGGTATCGGTGCTCGAGGGTGCCCGGGAGACGATTCGCCGCGAGCGCCCAAACCTTGTGGTGGAGGCGACCGATCTCTTCCGGCCGGACAGCATCGCCGACTGCCGCGCGTTTTTCGAGTCGCTGGACTACGGCGGCTACTTCCTCATGGAGGGTCGCCTGCTCCCGATCGATCGCTTCCTCCCGAGCTACCAGGATCCGAGCCAACGTGAACCTGGCGCGCCGCAAGGCATACGCCTGCGCAACTTCATCTTCGTCCCGCATGAGCAGCGCGATCTGCTTCGCGCAATTGATCGACTAGCCAACTCTCAGGCCACACCGTTTCGACCCATTTCAACCCGTGACGTCGCGGCGCGAGAGGACGGCGGCGAGCTACCATCGTGGCCGACAGGCGGTTGCGATGCATTTCCGGCACGTGCGACTGACGACGCGGTCTCGGGCCCTGCTACGTGATCTGCTGCCACTCAAACGCGCGATGGTGCTGGAGTCAATCGGCGAGGCGGGGCTGGCGTTCGAACCGACGTTGGCGCGGAGTGGGTACCAGGCACAAGATCTGATGGCGCTGGTTCGATACGATCTGGTTTCATTGCGACAGGTCGACGTCGACTGGGCCTGCGCGGTCACGACGCATGGGCGTGACTACGCGGAGGACACGATTCTGGTGTAGCTGCCCCCAGAAGGCGGCCGGTGGGGATTTTGCATGCCGAACTTGGAACGCCGTCGCTTCACGGTGGCGCTGTGCGAGCAGCAGAACGAGGTCCTGTTGGTGCGGCGGGACGGGGCAGATGGAGACGGGGAGCGCTGGGCGGTGCCGACGTACGAGTCGGCGGGGCGGCGCTTCGGGCAGTTGGGGGAAATGCTGGAGGCGGAGACCGGGGTGGCGGTGGAGGACTATGACGGCATGCGCTTCTTTGTGCAGGTGCTGACGCCGGCGGAGGAGCCAGAGGAGATCACGTTTGGGATCGGGCTGCAGGTGGTTCTGCCGGACCCACTGCCGGCGCACGTGCGCTGGGCGCCCAAGGATGAGGCGATCGCCACCCTGGCGTCGGAGCCGGACGTGACGCAACGGGAGCCGTTGATCTGCTATCTGAACGGCGAGTGCGTGTCGGAGATGGCGTGGGCATACCGGCGCAACGCGAACGGCGAGTTGGATCTACTGGCGCGCTTGGGTTAGCGGCGGCTGGGGATTGGGGTGCGGGCCCGTTCGCACTGAGGTGGCAGGTCGCTCGTGGAATCTCGCGTGTGGGGGGACAAGCTCCCTTCCACGGGCTCGGGGCGGGCCGCACGAAGGGGAACGGGTTGCTTCGCGGGCCCCTTCGGCAGGCTGATGGCAGATAGGCCAGGCGGACGGGCGGCGGGTATGCTGTGCGGCGCTTCGAGTTCAGCGATTCGGATGCGCAGCGGTGCCCAAAGGAGCAGGCGATGAGCTTCGAGACGATCGAGACGGAACGCGATGGGCGGGTGCAGATCATTCGCTTCAACCGGCCCGAGAAGATGAACGCCTACATCGGGCAAATGGGGGCCGAGGTGGCGCAAGTGCTGCGCGACGGCAACGCCGACCCGGCAGTGGGGGCGTTCGTGGTCACGGGCAACGGGCGCGCCTTCTGCGCCGGTGCCGACATGAGCAGCTTTGAGACGTCGCAGGCGTCGGGCGGCAGCGGCGGCGGAGGCGAGCAGGAGGAGGGGGAGAACAACGAGCCGTTCGACCCGGCGTACCTGGCAAGCAGCAAGCCGATCATCGGCGCGATCAACGGCGCGGCGGTGGGGATTGGGCTGACCTGGCCATTGTTGTTCGACGTGCTGGTGGCATCGACAAAGGCGCGCTTTTCGATGCGCTTCGCGGCGCTGGGGCTAACGCCGGAGCTGGGAAGCACCTGGTTGCTGCCGAAGATCATCGGGGTGCAGCGGGCGCGCGAGATGATGCTGACGGGAAAGATCTACTCGGCGGAAGAGGCGCTTCAGTTCGGGCTGGTGCACCGCCTAGTGCCACACGAGGATCTGCTGCCGGAGGCGGTGACGCTGGCGGCCGAGATCGCGGAGAACCCGGTCTCGACACTGCGCACGGTCAAAGAGATGATCTGGAACGACCTGGTGGGGACGGACTTCCAGAAGATGTGGAAGACGTCGACAGAGAACTTCAGCGCGTCGTTGCAGTCGGACGAGGCGAAGGAGGCGGTGAACGCTTTTATCGAGAAGCGCTCGCCGCGGTTCCACGACTAGAGCGGCTGGGCAATTCCAGCCGACGAAGACATCCAGCAAAGACGGGGGTTCACGATGGCCGACGCAGCGACACAGCAGGCGTTCTTGGCGGAAGCGCAGGTGGGGATTCTCTCGACGGTGGGGCCGAAGGGCGGGCCGCATGCGGTGCCGATCTGGTACCTCTACGAGGACGGCAAGATCCGGATCAGCATCAGCCGGGGTTCGCAGAAGCACAAGAACGTGGAACGCGACGGACGCGTGGCGTTCACGCTGGACCGTCGCGCAGCGACGCCGTACTACTCGCTGACCGTGCTGGCCGAAGCGTCGATCGGGGCGGGCTTCACGGACGAGGAGCGGATGCGGCTGGCGACGCGCTACCTGGGCGAAGAGGCGGGCAAGCGCTACGCGTCGGGCGCGGGCGGGGACTCGGTGACGATCGAGTTTGGGATCGATCGGCTGCTGGAGTACGAGTCGCCGGCGAGCTAGTCCCTGCTAGAACGGGAGGCCCTTGAGACCCTGGGCTCCTTTGACGGCGGAGATTTCGCCCTGGTGGCTGGTGACGTGCCAAAGGGCGATCGTGCCGAGGTACTCGCCGAGGGGCTGTTTGCCGGAAAACGTGTCGACTTCGCCTGCCAGATCATCGTCGGAGACGTTGGCGAGGAAGGCGTCGGTGGCGGCGTAGACGGCCTGGGCGTACTCGCGGAAGGCGGCGACGTCGATCGCGGTGCCCTGGGACCATTCCTGGGACTGCATGGGTCCGGGCATGGCCAGCTCTGCACGGTCTTTGAAGCCGCCGGACTCGTAGACCGTGGTGCCGCCGGTGGGACCGGCGACCATGCCGTCCTCGTCGAAGACGGTGTGGGCGTAGATGGCGCCGATGGAGCCGACGTTGGATCCCGGCACAACGTAGGTGAGGTGTTCGGCGGAGCAGTCGTCGATCACGGCTTCGAGCATGCTGTGGGCTTGTTTGTACTGAGCTCGCAGCAGGTCTTGGGCTTTCATGGCGTCTCCTCAGCTTGCCGCCGTGGTGGCGGGCCGCGCGATTATAGGGGCACCGCGGTAGGGCCTCGGTTTCGCAGCGCGAAGTGGCGCGGGTGCCCCGCCAGACCGACGCAACGGCGTGCGCCCAAATCTTGACAGGCGACCTATGCTCCGCGATCCAATTCATGTGCGAACGATTTCAGTCGCAAAGAGGAGCCGAAACGATGCCACTACATGTCACGAAATGGGAACGGCGCGATGGGGTGGACCGTGACGCGTTCGCGAACGCTGCACTGACGCTGTGCCGCAACGCGCGGGCGAGCGACGGCGTGCGAAACTCGCGTTTCTATTGGGCAGACATCGACACGATCGCGGTCCTGGTGGAGGCGGATCCGGGCGCCTGGGGCCCGGGCTCCGGCAGCCAGCCCACGGCCGACGGCGCGAAGGCGTTCTTCGCGATGTCGGACTTGGCACACTCGCGGGCGCAGGAGACCTGGGGCGAAGCCGGGCGAGGCAAGGAGACATTCCGCCTGAGCCAGTAGGTGTCGTTCTGGGACGGGGGCGTGCCGCCCCCGTAGCCCCTTGCTCGGTTCCGGAACGGGGGCGGGGACGCGTTGTTAGGCGAAGGCTTCGGCGCGGTACGGGTCGCGGGCCAGCCGCTCGTCGCGGTGTGAGCCGCCATCACGGGCGCGGTCATAGACGACCGCGCCCGTGACGATCGTGGCGTCGATCTCGATCTGCTCGATTTCGCTGGGCGGCACAGTGAGCGGGTCGGCGGAGAGCAGGGCGAAGTCGGCGGCCTTGCCGGGTTCGATGCTGCCGGTGTTGGCTTCGTCGAAGCCGAGGTAGACACCGTCGATCGTCATCGCACGCAGGGCTTCGTCGGGGGTGAGTGCGAATTCGGGGCCGAGCACCTCGCCTTCGCGGGTGCGACGGTCGACGGCGACTTGCATGTTCATCAGCGGGTCGACCGGGGTGACCCACCAGTCGGAGTGGCAGCCGAAAACGATGCCGCGGTCGCGCGCGGCGCGCAGCGGGCTGATGCGAGAACCGCGCTCCGGCCCAAGGAAGCGGTCGCGATGGCGCTGGCCCCAGTAGTAGACGTGGAGGTTGAAGAAGGAGGCGAGCACGCCTAAACGGGCCATGCGGTCGAGTTGGTCATCGCGCACGGCCTGGCAGTGTTCGATCCGAAAGCGGTGGTCCAATCCGGGATGTTGATCAAGGGCGGACTCGTAGGCGTCGAGGATGGAGTCGATGGCGCGGTCGCCGTTGCCGTGGGTGCCGACCTGGATGCCGGAATCGGCGGCCTGGGAGACGACGCGGTCGAACGTCTCTTGTGACATGAGCGTCATGCCGGTTTCGTCGGGCAGGTCGTGGTAGGGGTCGCAGAGGGCGCCGGAGTGGCCCTGGAGCGAGCCGTCCTGCCACATTTTGAGGATGCCGAGGCGGACGCGGTCGTCGCCGGTGCCGGTCTGCATGCCGGCGGCGGCGAGGCGGGGCACAACGTCGAGATCGCCGTAGTGGGGACTGAGCGCGGTGTAGGCGACGGCGACGTGGGCGCGCGGCGCGAAGATTTCCCGTGTGGAGGCGCGGCGGTAGGCGCGCAGCGAGCGGGGGAAGGGGAAGGAGCCAACGTCGTGGACGGTGGTGATGCCTGCCTTGACGAGTTGCTCGCTCGCCCAGCCGAGCGATTCCACCATCTCGTCCTCGCTGGCGCGGTGGGCCGTGACGTCGGCGAGGCGGCCGGCGTTCTCGAAGAGGACACCGGTCGGGCTGCCGGAGCCGTCGCGTTCGATGCGGCCACCTTCGGGGTCGGGGGTGTCGCGATCAACTCCAGCAGCGGCCAGCAGCACGCTGTTGACGTAGGTGAGATGGCCGGAGATGTGGCGCACGGCGATCGGGTTATCGGGCGCGACGGTGTCGAGGTCGGCGAGGGAGAGGTGGCGGTCGTCCTGGATCAGGGAATCGTCGTAGGTGCGGCCGCGGATCGGCTCGCCGGGGGCAGCTTGGGCGACGGCGTCGGCGAGGCGGGCCTGGACATCGGCGATGGTTCGGTTGGGCGGCGTGCCGCAGTCGATCGTGGTGGCCTGCGAGAGGGCGGTCATGAGGGGATGGGTGTGCGTCTCGACGAAGCCGGGGATGAGGGTGCGACCCTCGGCGTCGATCGTGGTCATGCCGGGCACGGAGACGGAGTCGATCTCGGAGTCGGTGCCGACGGCGACGATGCGGCCGGCGACGACAGCCACGGCCGAGGCCGACGGGCGCTGCGGGTCGAGGGTGATGACGTTCGCGTTGCGGATAGTCAGGTGCATGTGGTCCCCGAGAACACGCTACAGCGATCCGTTTCGTGCGAGGCCGATACGCTCTCAGCCGAACGAGACAGGGATGCGAATGCTGGCGATCGGGATATTCGTGTTCGTGCTGCTCGCTCCGTGGCAGGTGCTGCGCAAGCGCGCCTGGCGTCGGGAGCACGCGAATGAGCCAGTGAGCCGCGAGCTGCGGTATGGACGCTACGTGTTCGCCGGGCTGGCGCTGATGATCGCGATCTCGTCACTGGCGGGCGGCTAGGCCGCGGGCGCTACATGTCGAGACCGCTGGCGAAGGCGAGAATTAGGTCGCGGGCGAGGTCGAGATTGTCGGACTCGCTGCGGCCGGACTTCTTGCGCGGCTTGAGCGAGTGGTCGCCGTCGGGCATCCATTCAATCTGGATGACGTCGGAGAGGCTGTAAGCCTCGACCTCGTCGCGGGCGCCGAAGGTGTCACGCTCGCCCTGACAGAAGAGGGCGGGGGCGTGGAGGACAGCGAGGTGGGCGGTGCGGTGCTTCTCGGGCTTTCCGGGCGGATGGAAGGGGTAGCCGAGGCAGACGAGTCCAGCGACCCCGGCGTCGGCGGCGACCATCGAGGCGATGCGACCGCCCATCGATTTACCGCCGATCAGCAGTCCCTCAGGGCCAATCTTGTCGATCACTTTGTGCCAAGCCGCCTCGAGCTTCTTGGGGCTGTTGGGCGGGCGGCGCTTGCCGTCGAGGCGGCGCTGCTGCATGTAGGGGAATTCGAAGCGAACGACGCGCAGGCCGGCGTCGCCGAGGCGGACGGCGATGGCGTCCATCCAGGGAGAGTCCATGGCGCCGCCGGCGCCGTGGACGAGAACGATGGTGCGAGCGGCGTCGGGGGGTCCGTCGAGGAGGAAGTCGGGAGTGAAGTCGTCGGGGGTGGGCATGGCGAGAGAAAGGTAGCGGGAAGAGGCACGCGCTAGGGCGTAGGGGTCCAGGCCTTCCACTCCATCAGACGTTCGTTTGGGGTCGCTCGTGGAAAGCTCGCTCCCGGGGGTGCCACCCCGAGGGCAGGCGAACCGGCGCTACTGGGTAGGCGTCCAGGCTTTCCACTCCATCAGACGTCTGCACTCCCCGCCGACGATTTCGTAGGCCTTGGTGGCGACGCGATCGAGGATGCCGACGTCGTGGCTGGCGCAGACGACGGTGCCGTTGAAGTCGATGAGGGCCTGGATCAGTTTGCGACGCGTGGTGGCGTCGAGGTGGTTGGTGGGCTCGTCGAGCAGGAGCACGTTGGAGGGGCTGATCAAGAATTTGGCCAGGGCGACGCGGGACCGCTCGCCGCCGGAGAGGACGGAGACGCGCTTGTAGATGTCGTCGCCGGCGAAGAGGAAGCGACCCAGGATCTTGCGCAGTTCGACGTCGGCTTGGCCCTCGGCGACGGAGGCGACTTCGTCGTAAACGGTGCGGCGGCCGTCCAGCTCTTCGTCCTGGTGCTGGTCGTAGTAGCCGATGCGGGCGCGCTCGCCCCAGTCGATCTCGCCTTCGGAAGGGTCGATGCGGCCGGCCAGCGCGCGCAAAAGCGTGCTCTTACCGCTGCCGTTGGGGCCGATGAGCACGACTTTGTCGCCGCGTTCGACTTCGAGGTTGGCGTCCAGCAGGACGATCTTGTCGTCGTCGTACGCGTGGCTCAGGCCTTGCACGGTGAGGACGGCGCGTTCGGTGCGGCCGGCGGCGGCGATGTTGAAGCTGACTTCTTTCTGGTCGCGTTCGGTCTTGATGCGCTCGACCTTGTCCAACGCCTTGACGCGGCTCTGGACGGCGCGGGCCTTGGAGGACTTGTAGCGGAAGCGCTCGATGAAGCGCTCCTGGCGGGCGATCTCGCGGCTCTGGTTGGCCGCGGCAGCTTCGGTCTGCGCGATCTGCTCGGCCTTCTGGCGTTGGTAGGAGGTGTAGCCGCCGGTGTAGGAGGTGGCGACGCCATCTCGCAAGTCGATTACGCGGTCGACGACACGATCGAGGAAGGTGCCGTCGTGAGCGACGATCAGGACGGTGCCTTTGTAGACGCGCAGGTGTTCGATCAGCCACTCGACGGCGGCGGTGTCGAGGTGGTTGGTGGGCTCGTCGAGCAGCATGTGTTCGGGACGGCGGACGAGCACCTGGGCGAGGGCGACGCGCATCTTCCAGCCGCCGGAGAAGGCGCCGCATTGCTTGTCGCGGTCGGCGACGCTGAAGCCGAGGCCGTCGAGGACGCGCGAGATCCGCTTGTCGATGCGATAGCCGTCCATGGCGTCGAAGTCGTGGAAGAGTTTGGCTTGCTCGTCGATCAGGGCGTCCAGATCACCCTCATCATGGTTCGCCCCGTTGCTTGTGTCGTGGTTGGGGCCGTCGTCGATGAGGGCGGCGATTTCGGCGAGCCGGAGTTCGATGGCCTGGGCCTCAGGAAAGGCGACCCACATCTCCTCCGAGAGGATGCGGTTGGAGGTCAGTTCGGCGTCCTGCTGGAGGAAGCCCATGGCGCCGTTGCGGTGGCCGGCTTGGCCATCGTCCGGGGTCTCGATGCCGCTGATCAGTCGCAGCAGGGTGGATTTGCCGCAGCCGTTGGGGCCGACGATGGCGACGTGTTCACCGTCGCCAATAGTGAAGGAGACATCGCGCAGGACGGGGTCGCCGGCGTAGGCCTTGGTGACGGAATCGGCGAATAGCACGGGGGTCTTTCAGATCACTCTTCGAAAAGCGGGCTTGCTGGATGGGTGCGCGGGCGGCTGTTACCAGATGCCGATCCAGTCGCCAAGGCCGAAGACCATGAGGCCGACGAAGCCCCAGACCAGGGCCATCTGGAAGGTCAGGAAGAGGGCGACTTTGTCGGGTTTTTCCCGCATCGGGAGAGTCTTTCGGCTGGCTGGCTCACCGTCGTCGAGGTTATCAGGGTGGGTGGGGGGTTCGTCGTGGGGGGTGTTAACAGGTGTCTTGGAGTAGGGACACCGGAGTCGAGCTGGCCTAGGGGCATCCTCGTTTACCTTCCCACCGCCCTGCAGAGAGGACTCGCGTGGGCTCCACCCCTGCACCGGGGAGGGCGCTGCTTCGCGGGCCGGAGGACTGGCTCAGCCAAGCACGGATGCAGCGTAAGCTGCTCGACATGTCTGACGAGGTGATCGAGTCGACGCGGAATTCGCGCGTGGTGGACGCGGTGAAGCTTGGGCAGCGCAAGCACCGGCGACGGCAGGAGCGGTTTCTTGTCGAGGGGTTACAGTTGATCGGGATGGGGTTGGAGCAGCGCCAGCAGCGCGGGGCGCGACCGCTGGAGGCGTTCGTCTGTCGAGAGCAGTTGCGCGGGGAGGCGGGGCTGCGGCTGTTGCGCGGCGTGGAGGAGGCGGGAGTGACGCCGCACGAGGTGACGCCGCTGGTGATGGAGCGGCTGGCCGAGCGCGAGGAGCCGCAGGGGCTGGTGGTGACGTTTGCGCTGATGGAGGAGGGGGAGGTGCCCGCTCCGCCTGAGAGCAGCTCCGGGCTGGTCTTCGTGCTGGATCGACTGCAGGACCCGGGCAATTTGGGCACGCTGATCCGAACGGCGGATGCGGTGGGGGCGGCGGCTGTGGTGCTGCTGGAGCCGTCTGTGGATGCGTTCGATCCGAAGACGGTGGGCGCGTCGATGGGGTCGATCTTCAGTGTGCCGCTGGTGCGGGTGGAGGACACGGAGGAGTTGGGCACGGCGCTGGCGGGCTGGTCGATCGTGGGGGCGGACTCGAGGCAGGGCGACGTGGCCTGGGAGGGCGATGCGCTGGACGGGTCGGTGGCGTTGGCGCTGGGCAACGAGGCGCGCGGCTTGAGCGACGATCTGCGCGCGCTGGTCACGCGCTGGGTGCGCCTGCCGGTTACCGGGGCGGCGGAGAGCCTCAACGTAGCAGTAGCCGGAGGCGTGCTGGCCTACGAGTGGCGGCGTCGGGTGTCGACGGAAACCGGCGAGAACTAGAGCTCGAGCGGCTCGCTCAGAGTTCCATCGGCTCGCCGGATGCGACCGCCTGCGGGTCGGTCTTCCAGACGTCGGAGCCGTCGACGTAGAGCTCGATGCCGTTGCCGTCGGGGTCGTCGAGGTAAAGCGACTTCGAGACGACATGGTCGATCGTGGCGTGGATTTTGACGCCCGCAGCTTCGAGCTCGTCGCGCACGGCGCGCAATTCGTCGAGGGTGTCGCCGACGCAAAAGGCGAGGTGGTAGAGACCGGTCGACTTGCGGTCGGCCTGGGGCGCGTCGTCGCCGACTTCGAGCAGGGCAAGGTCGTGGTGGTTGCCGAGGGTGTAGAAGGTCATCGGCATGGTGGGGTGGCGGGCGGCGACCTCCATGCCGAGCACGTCGCCGTAGAACGCTTCGGCTCGTTCGCGGTCGCGCACCTTGATTACGGCGTGTCCGAGTTCGCGCACCTTCATTGGTTTCCCCCTCTGGGCGCCGCCCCATGTCGCGGGTGTGGCTATGTTCGATCGGCCCGAGCATACGCCGTCGGATAGCCTGCGAGCACGAGAGCATTCCCGGAGTAGAGAGTCGCCATGCCCGACGATGGAAGCTACGGGCCCGAGACGTATGGCGATCGGGTGGCCGAGGTTTACGACACGCTGTTCCCCGACCCAACGCAGACCCGCGGCGCGGCGGAGCTCGAGATCCTGGAACGGCTGGCCGAGGGGGCGGGGCCGGCGCTGGAGTCGGGGATTGGGACGGGGCGGATCGCGCTGCCGCTGCGGGAGCGGGGGGCGGAGGTGGAAGAGATCGATGCGTCGAGCGCCATGATCGCGAAGCTGTGGGCGAAGCCGGGCGGAACGGAACTGGTGGTGCATGAGGGGTCGTTCGCGGAGTTCGAGCTGGCAGGGCGCTACTCGCTGATCTACGTGGTCTTCAACACCTTCTTCGCGTTGCTGACTCAGGCCGATCAGATCTCGTGCTTTCGCAGCGTGGCGCAGCATCTGATGCCGGACGGCGTCTTCGCGTTGGAAGCGTTCGTGCCCGACTTGAATCGCTACCGACAGCACCAGTCGGCAGGCGCATACCGCGTGGAGCTGGACGAGGCCTGGCTGGACCTGGCAGTACACGACCCCGTGAAGCAACAGATTCGAGTGCAGCAGATCCAGTTCAAGGGAGGGACGCAGCAGATGTACCAGATCGAGCTGCGCTACGCCTGGCCGTCGGAGCTGGACCTGATGGCGCAACTGGCGGGACTGACGCGCCGGGAACGCTGGGGCGGCTGGGGGCGGCAGCCGTTCGACGCCGACAGCCAGAAGCACGTGTCGGTCTTCGGTCGGGCCTGAGCGAAGGCTCGGTTGCCCCCAACGTCGAGCGGGCGGCTACCCTTGCGCGATGGACCTGCAAGACATTCGCGACTGGATCGTTGTGGTGGCCGTGATCGTGCTTTCGCTGGCGCTCTTCGTCGTGCTGCTGATCTGCGCCTTCGTGGGCTACAAGACCTGGCGCGGCGTGCGCGCGCTGAACCGGCTGAACGATGAGCAGTTGCGAGAACGGCTGATCGGGTTCAACGAGCGCTTCCGCGAGTGGATCGAGGCCGATGTCTTCACACTCTCCGGGCTGACGGCGGCGGGGATCGGCGGGCTGCGACGGGTGCAGGCGCGGCGCAAGCCCAAGCGTCGACGGTTGAGGGCGTTGGGCGAGGCGCTGGGCGGGGCACGCGAGCGGTTGCCGTTCGGGCGTTGACTTCGCGTCGCTCGAGGGAGAGTCCGGACGGCGCGCGCGGCAACGCCGCCCGCCTGGCACAATGACGCGCGTGACCGAAGCGCACCTGCTCTACGAGGACTACACCTACCCCCAACGCACGGGCCGTGAGGCGCGCGAGGTGTCCGCGCGCGAGGCCTTCCAGGCCATCCCCGACGGCGGTCGCGTGTTGATCCCAACGCTCTCGGGCCTGCCGCAGGGCTTGCTGGACGCGATGGACGAGCATCGCGACCTGTGGTCGGATCTGGAGCTGGTGGGCGGGATCATGATGCGGCATATTGCGCCGCTCGATCACGCAGGGGAGCCGTTCCGCTTCACGACTTGGCAGTTCAGCACGGCGTACACGCCCGCGCTGGAGGCGGGGCAGCTTGAGGTGATTCCGGCGCGGTACTCCCAAACGGTGTCGATGTTCGCGCCGGAGGGGCCGTCGCCCGTCGACGTGGTGATGGTGCAGGTCAGTCCGCCAGGGCCGGAGGGCCGCTTCAGTTTGGGCCCGTCGGGCGGAGCGACCGTCGACATGGTGCGCTCGGCCAAGCTGGTGATCGCGCAGGTCAACGCGTCGGTGCCGTACACGTTCGGGGCGAGCGAGTTCCCGCGTGACGCGTTCGACTATCTGGTGGAGATCGAGAGCCCGATCTCGGAGTCGGCGCGGGCGGAGCCGGGGGAGGTGGAGGAACGCATCGCGGAGCACGTGCTGGAGGTGATCGAGCCGGGCGCGACGCTGCAGTTCGGGATCGGTGCGGTGCCGGAGGCGATCATGGCGCGACTGCCGGCCGGGCGGGACTTCGGCGTCCACTCGGGGCTGATCTCAGACGGCATGATCGACGCGGTGGAGAGCGGCACCGTGACCAACGTGCGTAAGACGGATGACGTTGACGCGGTGATCTGCGCCGAGGTCAGCGGCAGCCGGGCGCTGTTCGACTGGGTCGATCGCAATCCGCGCGTGCGTCTGGCGCCCGGTCGCTACACGCATGGACTCGCGGTGCTGAGCCGCTGTCGTGCATTGACGGCAATCAACTCGGCGGTGCAGGTCAGCCTGGACGGAGCGGTCAATGCAGAGTCGATCGGCGCGCGGCTGCTGAGCGGGCCCGGCGGCCAGCCCGATTTCGCCGAGGCGGCACTGTGGTCCGCGGGCGGGGTCGGGATCATCGCGATGCCGTCGACGGCGGCGCGCGGCAAAGTTTCGCGGATCGTGGAGTCGATCGACGAGGGGGCGCTGGTCACGGTGGCGCGCCACACGACGGATCGCGTCGCGACGGAATACGGCATGGCGGAGCTGCGCGGTCGTACGACATCGCAGCGCGCGGCGGCCCTGGCGTCGATCGCGCACCCCAACTTCCGGAAGGCGCTGCAAGGGGATTAAGGAGCGGCTGCCGGCAGACGGACGTCGGCGCGGCTCACGTCCCAGATGGGGGCGGGAGGACGAGCGCGATGAATGGCGCGGGACCCCGCGCGGGCCGTATCGTGTCGCGGCTTACGAGCTTGGGGGCACGCCTCGTCGGGCGGTGCCGGTTATGCTGTGCGGCCCGGCCTAAGCGCATCATGCCGTAGTCTGCGCTGATTGGCGAAGTGGGGATCAGTACAGGGCCAGTGCGCCCGGGCGCGCAGAGTTTGCGCGAAGAAACGAAGACGGAGTTGCGGCCATGGCTTTTTCCTTCGAAGCGGCGCTGGCCAAGGCGGATCTGTTCGCCAAGGTCGAGCCTGACCACCTCAGCAGTTTCGCCGAGGTCGCATCGCCGCAGACCTACAACGACGGTCAGACGATCACCCATCAGGGCGACCTGGGAACCGGCCTCTACGTGATTACCAAGGGCGGCGCCGACGTCATCCTCAATCAGGGTGAGGCGACGGAGCAGACCTTGGCCACGCTGAACGAGGGCGGCACCTTCGGCGACATGGCGTTGCTGCTGGAGCGGCCGCGCGGCGCGACGATCGTGGCCAAGGGCGAGACCGAGTGCTTCGTCATTCACCGCGCGGATTTCAGGCGGCTGACGCTTGAAACGCCGGAAGTGCTGTGGAACATGCTGGAGGCGATCGTCGAGCGGCTTGAGCGGGCCAACGACGCTCTGGGCGGCATTCGGCACTAGCCGCACCAACTCCAACGCTCGTACGCCCCCGCCGGGGGCCTAGCCGCCCCGGCGTACTTCTGTCCCACCCATGACCTCCATGACGCGGACCAGCGCCTGCGTGCCATCGCTGCCGCCACCCGCCGCCTGCACTGCGCGGAAAAGCTGCGCGGCGAGTCCGGTGCCGAGCATGGCTTGATCGGCGGCGGCGCCCGCCTCGATCGCCAGGCGCAGGTCTTTTTGCAGCAAGTCGACCATGAAGCCGGGGGCGAAGTCGCGGTCGACGATCTTGGGGCCGAGGTTGGACATCTGCCAGGATCCGGCGGCGCCGGCGCTGACGGCGTCGAGCATGCGGGCGGGGTCGACGCCGGCGGCCTGGGCGAGGACGAGCGCCTCGCAGACGGAGAGCAGCGTGCCCGCGACGGCGACTTGGTTGCAGAGCTTGACGGTCTGACCCGCGCCAACGGGCCCGACGTGCGTGATAGTCTTGCCTATCGCCTCGAAGGCAGGGCGAGCGCGCTCCACATCGGCCTCGTCGCCGCCGACCATGATCGAAAGCGTGCCGGCGATGGCGCCGCTGTCGCCGCCGGAGACGGGCGCGTCAAGCATGGCGACGCCTCTCTCGCGCAGGCGCTCGGCGATCTCGCGGGTGACCGCGGGGCTGATCGTGCTCATGTCGATCACGAGGCTGCCCTCGGTGAGCCCCTCGATAACGCCCTCGCGGCCTGCTTCACCGAGGATGACCGACTCGACGTCGGGGCTGTCGGTGACCATGCAAATGAAAATGTCGCAGGCGGCGGCAACGGCGCTGGGGCTGGCGGCCTCAGTTGCGCCCGCGGCGACGCATTCATCGAGTCCGGGTCGAGAGCGGTTCCAGACGGTGACGTCGAACCCAGCCTGGACGAGATTCTTGACCATGGGCCGCCCCATAATCCCAAGCCCAACGAACCCGATTTTTTGCATTTCATTTCCTTCGTCGCTGGGGGGTGGTTGGTGGTTGGGGGGAGCCGCTCTTGCCACCGCGCTGGCCGGCTTTCGGAGGGGGCAGACCAGCGCTCGAGGGGAGGGAAAGCAAGCCGGGCATTCGAGTCCTCGCGTCGAACGCTATCATCGGCGCCCGCCGGTCGCTGCACTCAGCTGAGGGAACCGCCATATCCGAACTTGCCGCCAACGGAACGACGCTCTTCTACGAGGAGGCGGGCTCCGGCCCGGCGATCGTTCTGACGCACGGCTTCGGCGACTCGGGGCTGCTCTGGCAACCGCAGGTCGACGCGTTCCAAGATCGATTCCGGCTGGTGACGCACGACATCCGGGGACACGCGCGCTCTGGGGCGCCGGAAGACCCCGGTACGTACACGCAGGATCAGGTTGTCGAGGACGTGCGGGCGATCATGGACGCTCTGGAGATCGAGCGGGCAGTGATCGGGGGGCACTCGCTGGGCGGGTACACGTCGTTGCGCTTCTACGACCGCTACCCGGATCGGGTGCGCGGGCTGATCCTGTCGGGCACGGGACCGGGCTATCGACGGCAGTCTGGCAAGCGCGAGTGGACGTCGATCAATGAGCGGGAGGCGGCACGCTTCGGCGAGCGGGGGCTCGAGACGGTAGTGGACGCGCGCGCCGACGGGATTGGACGGCACGGCGGCGATGCGCCGATCTCGCACACGATGCGCGGGCTGGCATACGTGCGACAGGGCGTGATGCGGATGCCGCCGCTAGTCGAGCTGGGCGAGGTAGCAGTGCTGGCGATCGTGCTAGTGGGCGACGGCGACGCGCCGTTCCTCAATAGTTCCGAGTACATGGCGGCGAAGATTCCGGAAGCGACGGGGCCCGTGGTGATCGCGGACGCCAGCCATTGGTGCAACTACGACCAACCGGAGGCTTGGAACCAGGCGGTGGGGGACTTCCTGGGTTCGCTGCCGGACTGAGCCTCGGGCGCCGCCGCCGTGGACGTACCGGTCGGGCACGGCTAGCGCCAGGCGGGCCGGTCGCTGTTTGCGGGTGTGTCGGTGAGGCGAGTCAACCCCGAGCCGTCGGCGTTCATCAGGTAAATCTCGAAGCGGCCGCCACGGTTGGAGCTAAATACGATCTGGGCGCCGTCAGGCGACCAAGTGCCGCCATGATCATGCCCGAAGTTTCGGGTGAGACGAGTCTGGTCCGATCCGTCTGCGTTCATGACGTAAATCTCAGTTTGGCCGTCGCGGTCCGAGTTGAAGGCGATGCGGGCTCCGTCCGGCGACCAGGCGGGGGTGCGGTCGATAGCCGGGCTATTGGTGAGGCCTGTGACGCCCGAGCCATCGGCGTCCACGACATAGATTCCGGCAGCGCTCTCGCGGTCGGAGACGAAGGCGATTCGGAGTCCGTCGGGCGACCAAACGGGCAGGCTGGCGGAGTCGATGAGATGCCTCAGCCCGGAGCCGTCGACGTCGATCACGAAGATCGCGGAGTTGCCGGAGCGGTCCGAGGAAAATGCGATGCGAGCGCCGTCCGGCGACCAACACGGCCAACCATCGACTCCGTCGTTGACGGTCAGCCGTGTCTGGTTCGAACCGTCCGCGTTCGTGCGGTAGAGCTCAAGCTTGCCATCGCGGGCCGAGTGGAAGGCGATCCGAGAGCGGTCGGGCGACCACTGCGGCCAGTAGTCGCCCTCAGCGGTGTCGGTGAGTCGGGTTTGATTCGAGCCGTCGGCGTCCATCGCCCAAATTGCCCATCCAGCCAATGGAGTCGCTGGGTCGGCGGGTCGATCGGAGTCTCGGCGGGCGAAGACGATGCGCCGCGCGTCGTCGTCACCCGGCAGCAGCGTCACGAGGGCCACACCGCCGATGGCGGCGCCGCCGATTGTGGGCGCGGCGACTCCGACGCCGAGTGCCGGCAGCTTGGTGAGAAGCGCCAGCGGAGCGGCCAACGCGCTCAGGCTCCAGCGGCGGTGACGGCGGCCGGGGCCGCCCCCGGCTGCCCATCCCAGGCGGCCAAAGCGCGCCTGTCAGGCAGCGAAAGCTTGCTGACGATGCTCGCGACCCGCGACTTGACGGTTTCCGGGCCCACGCCCCGCCGCACCGCGATCTCGGCGTTCGTCATCCCGTCGCGAACCAACTCCACAACCGCCCACTCGGCGGGGGTCAGGATGTCCGGGTGGCGGGGACGACCACGGGGCCGGCGCAGGCGTTGCATTCGCTAGCTCTAGCACGCGCTGGGGCCGATTTTCATCCCCCGTCGCGGGGCAGCGCGCGGCTAGGGCGTTGTTACCCGCCGGGTGCGGGCTAGATCCGTGGGGCGGGACGGTTCCAGGCTGAGATGACGTAATCACTCTGTAAAGCACGACTTAACTGCGGGCCCGGGCGGCGGGCCGTCATGCAGCCCCCTTCGCGAAGGAGTAGGCTGGGCCCACAACTGAATAGTGTCTGGGCCGAATCCCTCCTGAGAGGGAACGGGGGAACCACCTTTTGGGGTGAATAGGGCATCCGCCCTTAGGCAACTCCTTCTTGCCGAACCCGACAGCTAACCCCGTAGGCGTCTGAGGGAGACTGTTTCGCTCAGAAGCCGACCGTGCCCTGCGGATCGGCTATTTTGTGCCGATTTTCAGGGTCGATCGGTTTCGACCCTCCCTCTCGCTGGTCCAGGCCTCGTGATGTGGGTAACCGCCTCCCTCGGGAGGTGGCGCTCAGACGCGACAGGGTCTCTCGCTCACCCTGTCCGCCTCCTGACCGTCCGGGTGCCGTACGGCACCCGGACGTCTTTTAAGCGCCCTTGCACCGTGGGATGGGATGTCGATCCGGGCATCGAGGCGTGCGCAGCAGTCTGAAGGCGCCGTACGAGCGCGGCTTAGTTGAGGGCGGTTCCAAGTCGGAGTAGGGCGCCCAGCTACTCAGGAGCCCAGCGTCTCGGCGCGCTGGGCGAGGGCGCGCAGGCTGCGTTGGGTCATGCGGCGGACGCGGAAGAGCCGGAAGAGGGGGCGAGCGAACCAGATCAGCGGCGCAGTGCCGTTGAAGGTTTCGCGGCTCACGATGTTGCGTTCTTGGTCGCGTTCTTCGATACCCCACCCGTGAGTGACCTGAATGCCGAGGTAGCGGGTGGTCCACTCAACGTAGTAGCCCGGGGTGATACCGCTCACGGTCATGCGGAAGCGCGGCGTGAAGGGCCCGCGACGAACCCGCTCGTCCCAGCGCGCGCCGGGTACCCAGGTCTGAGCGCGGCCCGGATCGACGCCGTCGGCGCGTTGTAACGAGACGATGTAGGGGTCCCAGTCGGGCCAGAGGGACAGCTCGTCGAGGACGCGCCAGAGGTTGTCGCGGGAGGCGCGGGTGGCGTGTCGCTCTTCGATGACGAGTTGCATGGAGCTGGCTCCGGGTGCACCCAGGCGGAGGCGATCGAGAGCGGGCGAGGCGCGGGGAGTCGGCGGGGGGCTGTTAGGGCTGTCCCTGCTAGACGAGGCTCGCCTGCGCTCGCATACTCGATCTTATGAACTCCGACGCCCTGACGCTCTATCCCCTTCAACTGGCCGATGATCTGCCGTCGATCTCGACGGAGCAGATGCGCGAGGTGGACCGCCTGGCGACGGAGGACGCGCAGCTCAGTCTCTTGCAGATGATGGAGAACGCCGGTCGTGCCCTGGCGACGTTGGCGCGCGATGCCTTGCCGCCGCCAATGGCCAGCAGCGACCGGGCGGCGACGGCGCTGATCCTGGCGGGCAAGGGCAACAACGGCGGCGGAGCGCTGGTGGCAGCCCGCGATCTGCGCAACTGGGGCTACGACGTGGAGGTCGTGCTGACGGGGCCGCCGGGGACGCTGGGCGAGGCCGCAGCGCATCAACACCACATTCTGCATCGAGACGGGCTGCGAGCGCTGTGGCCGGGAGCGCCGGACTTCGACGACCGCTTCCCGCAGCTGCTGGATGAGGCGATCGCGGTTTTGGACGGGCTTGTGGGCTATGGGGTGACGGGTCCGCTGCAGGGCGACACCGCGGTGCTGGTGGAAGCTGTGCTGGATCGGGCAGCCCCGGCGGTGATCTCGCTGGACGTACCGACAGGCTTCGACGCGACGACGGGCGATGTCTTCAACTTCGGCGTCG
>Ga0310121_10001095_pt1 | contig 28515 bp, 30 predicted proteins | sample CB27_Tmax_986_MG_FD_203504 | JGI IMG/M metagenome (GOLD analysis project Ga0310121, IMG submission 203504) | Marine microbial communities from Western Arctic Ocean, Canada - CB27_Tmax_986 | ecosystem: Environmental > Aquatic > Marine > Oceanic | place: Canada: Western Arctic Ocean | collected... | reverse complement strand
ATTGACGATCGCGTAGGCAGTCCCCCCTTCGGGCGACCCGATCATTGCGACGAAGCCGGAGGAGTCCGCGAGCCAGCGCGTTCTCTCGATCCGATCGCCATAGTTCCCGTAGGCGCCGCGCAAGCGGAAGACCGGGCGCGCGGTAGCGGTTTCGGCGACGAGCATTGTCGCCGCGCCCGCGTAGCGTCCGTCGTCGAGCAGTTCTGGTGGTTGCGTGATCTGATCGCCGACGATGAGGCTTCCGTCAGGCGAGGGGAAGGTCGAGCCGATCGAGATCGGAACCCGCGACAGCGGGTCACCTTCCCACGAGTAGCGCGTGAGAAGAGAGCGGCCGGCGGCGAGCTCTCCGCCGAGCCGCCCCCAGGGCAGGAGCGCGAGCGTGACGAGGACCGCACTCCCGTCTCGCGCCGCTGTCAGGGGGCCGCTGAAGGGACGGAACCTGCTCGTCCCCGAGGCGAGTGTGAGCGTTCGCTGGACGCGCGACGAGGGTACGTCGAAGAGAGCGACGGCGGGCACGCCCCACGGGTCGGTTAGCGCGAGGTAGATGCGGGTGCCGGAGGTCGAGAAGAGGGGCGCCGGTCCCCCTCCGACGTCCGCTGAGGTCTCGAAGCTGGCGATCGGCTGGAGCTCTGCATCGGTCACGTGGTAGCGGCCGGAGGGCTCGCTGACGCCGGCGCGGCCGTCGTCGAGCTCGGCAAAGAGCAGGCGCTCGTCGGAGAGTCCGCGCAGCCAGAGCTTGTCCTCAGGTCAGATGAACTGCTGGCCCGTACTTCGGTCCACGAGCGTATTGCTGCCCGTCACGAAGCGCCGTCGCGGGCTCACGCGATAGCGGCTGGGTGGGGTCTCGCCGACCTGCCGCCAGCCTTCCACTGCTGCGCCTTCGGACTCCGCAGTGGGGGTGAAGAAGATCCCGTGGTCGGCCTCGATCCGGGCACCTGATGCGTACGTGAGCCGTTCGAAGGCGTCGCCGGTCCTTTGCGCCAGTGCGAGCGGCGAGGGCGTGGGCGGGATCGCCGTCGGCACCGGGCGCAGACTCCGTTCTGGCTCGGCCGCGATCTTCCGCGTGGGTCGGGTCGCAAGAAGTCCACCGCCGGCCAGGGACAGCGCCGCTCCTGCCGCGACGCCCAGCAGCGCTCGTCGTGAGATGCGGCGGGGTTCGCCGGGTGGCGCCTCGTCGGTGGCCACTCGCTGGTTTTCGGGGGCCGCGGAAGTGCTACCTGGCTCGCTGGCGCGAGGCAAGCTTGGGAGCGCAGGAGCGCGGCTCCGGGCGAGTGGCTCGGGCGGCTCGCCCCGAGCGGCCGCCACGCGCCGTCTCGCGTCCGCAACCGAGAGGCCGAGCCGGACTGCGATCTCTGCGTCCGGGAGACCCTGCTCGACGAACGCGCGCACGCGTGCGTCACCAGGTCGGTGAGCGCGCGGCTCGGGGAAGTGGGGCACCGGCATCTGCTTCCCTGAACGGTAGCAGATGCCTATCGCCGCCAGCCCCTCAGGGCGGCGGCCTCGGACCGCGCCATCAGCGTTGTAGAGCTGCCAGGCATCGGCGGGGCTTGCCACCGAGAACCAGAAGCTGTTGTGTCCCGGCAGGCGGACGCGCTCCTCGCCCACTTTTTTGCTCGCTGCGCTCGCCCCGCCTCCCGCCTCCCCAGCCGCCGCTCGACTGCTCCGCCTCCACGGCCGCTGGCCGCTCCGTGTCCGCGCTCGCTCTTGGTTTCGATCTCGCTGCGCTCGACCCACCCGCCCCTGCCCCACCCGCGCTCAACTGCTCCCCTTCCGCGGCCTGCGGCCGGCTTCGTGTTCGCGCTCGCTTTGTCGCGCACCGAGCGCGCCGGGGCGGAAGCCATCGGCAGAAGCGGCTTCAGGCGTCGTGCGTGAGACCCTGGATCGGCTCCTGCACCTCGCTCTGTTTGAACACCTGGACGATTTGGCCGTTCTTCATGAGCCGAATGATCCGCTCGCCAGCTTCGTCGACGGTGTCGATGCGCGAGTCCGCTTCGACCACGAGTTCGCGGCCGTCGGTGAGCGTGACCTTCATCGCCAGCAGCCCCACCCCTAGCCCTCGCGCGGGTCGGGCACGTTCACCACGATGCCCTCCATAGTGTTCCTGGCCAGGACAAACACGGCCTCATGGTCGCGCGCGAGATTCTCCTCAAGATGGACTTCGAACGGCGGGACGAAGACGAAGTCCCCCGGCTCCGTGTCGACCATATGCTCGAGCGACTCGCCCCAGCGAAAGCGGAGGTGCCCTTCGAGGACGAAGATGCCTGACTCGCTCTCGCCGTGGTGGTGGACGCCGGAGATGCCCGCAGGCTCGTTCTTGCCCACACCCATCCAAAGCCCTTTCGCATCTGTGAGCGCGCCCGAAACGCCGGCTTCCCGCCGCATCCCGGGGGTCTGCGTCGTGCCTGCGTCCCGCTCCGACGGTCGAATGACGGTGACCATTCTGCGATTCTACGGCGAATCCCAGTGAGCGCGGGGGGCCGCCTCCGACTGGGGCGGCGAATCCGCTAGGATTGTCCGAGCACCGCGCGAGCCCGCTCCGCCCTGGAGGCCGCATGACGATCCCGCCCGGCGCCGCGGATGCCATCCTCAGCTACGTTCGCAAGAAAGCCGCCGAATGGACTCCGGAGGAGGTGGCGATCCGGATCTCGGCGGCGGTTTCGGAGCTGGAGACTGCCGCTCGCGCGGTGGCCCCCGAGCTCCTCGACGTGCGCGCTGCCGGTCAGGAGTGGAGCCCGCTCGAGTGCCTGCGGCATGCGGCTGAGGTGAATACCGGCACGGCCGCCCGTGTCCGCGGCGTTGTTACCGACGGCCGCATCCCAGATGAGGTCCCTTCCGTGCCGAAGGCTCGTGAGGCGATCCTCGAAGCGCAGGCCTCGGTCATCGCGGGTGCAACCGCGGCGGTGCGCGAGGGGCACGGCGATCCCGAGGCGGCCATCACGTGGCTGCACCCGTTCCTCGGCGAACTCAACTGGCGGGAGTGGTTTCTTACGATCCGCGTGCACTCCCTCGATCACGCGCGCCAGCTGCCGGCCCTGCAGCGGGCTGGCTCTTAGGGCGCGCGTTGGGTCAGGCTGAGCCAGCCGACGCCCTCCGCTTTCTCGACATTCTCACAACCGCCTCGAGCATCGCGCGCTCGCGTGGTGCAGACGCGGTCGCGGCGGTTCACGTGCTGGATGCGATCGCCGTGCTGGCCGGCGTCGCCGTTGCTGATGACGTCTCTGGATCCGTCTCCCCGCTCGCGCGGGCGGGCGCTGGCTTGGCGGTCGAGGCGAGGGTGCAGGTACTCACGCAACGCTGGTTCGCTCGGCTTGGAAACGAGGCGGGCGCTCAGCTCGAGGGCAAACAGCTCGGGGAACTTCGCCGCGAACTCGAGGCGCTCGCCGGCGAGACATCCCGGCCTAAGTCGTAATGGGTCGGGCCTGGAGCAGGTAGAACCGATCGGCGTCGTCGTAGGCGAACTCGATGTCGACCGGTGATCCGTATTCCCGCTCGACCGCGCGCGCGGCCTCGGCAACGGCCAAGGCCTGAGCGTCGCTCAGCGACGCCGCGGCGAGCAGCTCCGGTGGCGTAGGGGCGCGCTCGGTACCGCCGGGGACGAGCGCAGCCCATTCGTGCTTTTCGGCGATCGCCTTCTCGATGAGGGTGCCGTCGATCCCGACGATGAACGAGTCTGGCGTGACATAACCAGAAACGACCGCCTCGCCAAGCCCCCAGGAGGCGTTGATGAACACTTCGTCGCTCGCGCCGGTGACGGGGTTTTTCGTGAACGCCACGCCGCTCGCTTTTGCGGGCACGACCTCCATCACGACCACCGCCATCGCCTCGCCCGCGTGCGCGATGCCGCGAAACGTGCGGTAGTGGGCGGCGCGTTCATCCCAGACGCAGCGGTAGCAGTCGAGCACCGCTGCCAGGATTGCCTCATCTCCGCGAAGGTTGATGAAGCTCTCGTAGAGACCCGCGAAGGAGTTTCCGGCACCGTCCTCGTTGAGTCCGCTCGAACGCACCGCAAAGGTCGCCTGCGGTGTGGTTCGATCCTCGAGTTCCGCATATGCCCCCGAAACGGCGGCGCGCGCGGTCTCGTCGAGCGCCGCACCCTGCAGTCGCTCCGACACGGGCACCAGCGCCTCGCGGATCTCGGACAGTGGGGTGGTCGCGCTAAGCCCGGCGAGAGGCTCCGTCAACGCCCCCAGACCGTGAGCGTCCGCGAAGGACTCGTAGGCCTCGGCTGTCACGACGAAACCCGGCGGCACGGGGAAGCCGGCGGCCGACAGGCGTGCGAGGCCGGCTCCCTTCCCGCCGATCCGACGCCCAGCGGCCTCGCGGTCGTCCAGCCACGCGATCAGTTCGCTCACTTCGCCGAGTGTAGCGATCCGTCTGACCGCGGGGTAGCCGAAGCGCCTCCCGAGAGCAGGACGGCGACGCGCACCGGTGCCGGCCTCTCGACGCCACCCTGAAATATAGTGAGACCGTGGACTGGCTCCCGGCGATCTTCGCGGGAGTCGCGGCAGCCGCCTTCGGCTGGCTCGCGGCGGGCTGGCAGCACTACCTCTACCGTGAGGACGAGTTCCGCCAGAACCCGGCGCGGGGGAGCCGCTTGGTGGCGTTCCGCCTCGGGCTCGGAGCGGCCGCTGGTGCGGTTTCGTTCCTGGCGCTACGGCCCGACCACTACGACGCAGGCGCGGCGGCGGCGACGGCCGCGTTCGCCGTGGCGCTGATGCTCCTCGCGAGCACGGATTTCGAGCGAAAGCGCATCCCCAACGTCGTCTCCTACCCTGCGATCCTCGCTGCGGGCGCCGTCTGCTGGGTCTGGCCAGACCGCAGCGTCGCTGAGATTTGGTTAGGGGCGGGTATCGGGCTCGGTGCTGCCGCGGTGCTCACGCTGGGGGGCGTGGCGGTCGGCTTGGCTATGCGCGTGCGCCAAGCCGCCTTCGGCCTTGGCGACGCGAAACTGATCGTGCTGCTCGGCCTGCTGCTGGGTTGGCCCGCCCTCCTCCTCGGCCTGTTCCTGGGGATGATCGCGGCCGGCGTCCCGGCGCTCGCCCTGATGGTGCTCGGCCGCAGCCGGAGCGTTTTTAGCTACGGGCCATTCCTGGCGTTTGGCGGCGTGGTCGCGCTGCTCTGGCCCGAGCGCTTCGTCTAGAAGCCGTCCTTGAGCGCCAACATCGCGGGCCCGCCGATGACCAATCCGATTGACGGGAAGATGAAGAACACGAGCGGGAAAACCATCTTGATCGGCGCTTTGAAGGCCTGCTCCTCGGCGCGTTGGCGCCGCTTCACACGCATCACACCGGTCTGCACGCGGATAACACCGCCGATGGAGATGCCCATGGCCTCAGCCTGCACGATCGAATTAACGAGCGAGCGCAGGTCCTCGACGCCGGTCCGCTCGACGAGGTCCATCAGCGCCTCGCGGCGCGCGCGACCCATGCTGATCTCGCGCATCGTCCGCGAGAGCTCGGCGGCGAATGGGCCCTTGACCTTCTCGATGACCCGCTGGAAGGCGGCGTCGATACCCAGTCCCGCCTCCACGGATGCCGTGATCAGATCGAAGGCGTCGGGCAGCGACTTCTGGATCTCCTTCTGCCTCGCCTTGATCCGCCCGAGCAGCCACATCCGCGGTCCGTAAACGCCGAAGGCGGTCGCGGCTCCCCAAATCATCAGGAGGCTCTTCCCGCTTGCCCCGTTGCTCGCCATCATGAAGAGGAGGAGGAGCGGGAGGACGCCGGCGAGGACCGCCACGACGATAATGAGCTGACCCGCTGGGATTCGCAGCCCGGCCTGGGTGATGGCGCCCTCCAGGCGCTGGGTAATCGTCGAAGGCAAGATGCCGTTTGCGCGCCGCGATAGGGCCCGCATGAGCGGTCGCAGGACGCGCACGGAGAACGCGGCTTCGGGGTCGGGCAGCTCTTCGCGATTCGGCTTTTCGTAGCGAAGACCGCCGAGACGGGCGTCCATCACGTCGTTCCCACGCCCGCGGTAGAAGAGCCCGTACACGGTGAGCGTGACGGTGATGAAGGTCCCCAAGGCGACGATGAAAGCCATTGTCTAAACCTCGATGTCGACGATCTTCTTGATGACGAAGAAGCCCACGATCTCCATGACGACGGCTGCGCCGAGGAGCATCCGTCCCAATGAGTCCGTGATCAGCGGCGCGATGTAGTCCGGGCTGACCACGATGAAGTAGAGCGCCAGCGCCACGGGGATGCCTGCGATCACGAACCCGGTCAACCGTTGCTGCGAGGTGAGCGTCTGGATTTCGCCGCGAATCCGCTCCCGCATTGTGTGGGCGACGGTGTCGAGAATCTCGGCAAGGTTCCCGCCCACGGCGCGCTGGATCATGATCGCGGTGATGACGATGTCGAAGTCGCCGCTGTCGACGCGGTTGTTGAGCGCCTCGAGCGCTTGCTCGAGACTTGCGCCAACCGCCGTATCACGCAGCGTGCGCCGAATCTCGACGGAGAGCGGGGCGGGGATCTGCTCCGCAGCTGATTCCAGCGCCTGGTTCAGGCCAAAGCCTGCGCGCAGGCCGCTGGCGAGCATCTGCAGCAGCTCGACGAGCTGTGCCTCCAACTTCTTGCGGCGTGAGACCGCGCGCCGCTTGATCCAGACGCCGACGCCGACGAAGCCGACCGGGGCGACGAGGAGGCCGATCCAGGGGAACGGCTGAGCCATCGTCACAGCGGTGCCGAGGCCGAGGCTGACCACGATCCGGAGGATGAAGTACTCCTTCACCGTGAGGGTCAGGCCAGCCTGCTCCAGCTGCGCTGCCCACTGCCCGGCAAGCCGTGTGGACACGAGGTTCATGCCGCCGAGGCTGACGCTCGCTCGGCGGCGCAGGCCGATGCCTGCGTTCTTGGTCGAATCGCGATCGTCGGTCATCGCCTGGCCTTTGAGCCGGCTCAGGCGCATGCCTGTCTCCACCGCCTGCGTGCGGTAGCCGAAGACAAACAGAACCAACGTAAACCCGAAGGCACCCACCATTACGGCCGCGGTCACGAGTAGCAGCATCTACCAGTCCTTGCCCTCGTCGAACATCCCGTCCGGCAGTGTGATTCCCGCGAGCAGGAACTTTTCGACGAAGCCGGGACGGACGCCACTCGCGCGAAGGTCACCTACGACCCGGCCGTCGGCTGCGACTTCGTCCAGCTTGAAGCGGAAGATGTCCTGGAGGGTGATCGTCTCGCCCTCCATGCCGCTCACCTCCGTCACGTGGGTGACCTTGCGGGTGCCGTCCTGCATACGCTGGATCTGGATGAAGACCTCGATCGCGGAGGCAACCTGCTCGCGGATCGCCCGCGCCGGCAGCTCCATGCCCGCCATCAGCACCATGTTCTCGAGGCGGGCGACGGCGTCACGGGGCGTATTCGCGTGAATGGTCGAGATCGAGCCTTCGTGGCCGGTGTTCATCGCCTGGAGCATGTCGAAGGCCTCGGAGCCACGGACCTCGCCGACGATGATGCGGTCGGGGCGCATACGCAGGCTGTTGCGAACCAGGTCTCGCTGCAGCACGGCGTTCTTGCCTTCGATGCTGGGGGGCCGTGCCTCCATGGTGAGCACGTGCTCCTGCTGCAGTCGCAGTTCCGAGGGATCCTCGATCGTCACGATTCGCTCGGTATTCGGGATGAAGCCCGAGAGCGCATTGAGCAGGGTCGTTTTCCCCGTGCCCGTGCCGCCGCTGACGATGATGTTGAGCTTCGCTCGCACGCACATGCCGAGGAACTCGGCCGTCGCTTCGCTCATCGAGCCAACGGCCACGAGGTCGGCGATGCGCATCTTGTCCGCCCGGAACTTGCGGATGGTGATGCTGGGCGAGAACGGCGAGACCGGGGGAATGGTGATGTTGACGCGCGAGCCATCGGGGAGACGGGCGTCTACCATCGGGCTTGATTCGTCGATCCGGCGCCCGAGAGGCGCCACGATGCGCTCGACGATGCGCATCACGTGCCCCACATCGCGGAACCGCGCGGGACTGCGGAAGAGCCGCCCGTCCTGCTCGTAGTAGATCTTATCGACGTCGTTGACCATGACCTCGGAGACCGTTGGGTCGCGGAGGAGGGGCTCGAGCGGCCCGAGGCCGAGGACCTCGTCCGCCACCGACTCGATGAGCTCGTCACGGACGGTCCCACCGAGCTGGATGTCCTCCTGCAAGAGGAGTTCACGCGCTGCGCGCAGTACTGCCTCGCGCTGTTTGTCAGGAGCCAGCCCGTCGAGGGCTCCGTGCTCGAGCTCCTCGATCAGCAGCTCATGGAGACGGGTCTTCGCGGCTTCGTTCTGCTGCGCGCCCGAGCCAGCGCGGCCCCCAGCAGGCCGCCGCACCGATGGCCCGGCCGGCGTCCCGGCACGCGGTTGCGGCTTCTCGCCCTCCGCTTCCGCCTGCTCAGCTCCTTCATCCGTAGCTGACGCAGCCGGCGCGGCTGGGGGCTGCTCCTCTGCGAGGCCCCAGGCGCGTTCGTTGTCGTCATGGCGTGAGGGCCGGAGTTTGCGCGGCGCGCGTCCCGCCCCGCGGGGAGGGTTCGGCGCGTCGCCCGAGTTCGGGGCGAGCCTCTTGCGCGCGGCGGACCGCCCGAAGGCTTGCTTCGACTGATCAGCCTCGTTGCCGTCTGGTTGCTGCTCTTCTGCTGACACGTGTCCCTCCCTCCTTTCGTCTCGTCCTGGGCCCTTAGGCCGACTTCCGCGCGAACGGCCAGAGCATGCGTGCGAGGCCGCCAGCGGATCGCTTCTGGGCACCGTGCGTACTGACCCCGGCGATGACTCGCGCCATTTCGCGGAGCTGCACCGAGGCACGCCCATTCGGGCGGCTCATGACGATCGGCCGCCCGAGCTGGGCTGCCTTCATCACCTCGTTGTCCTGAGGGATGCGCCACCACAGCGGCGAATCGAGCGTGTTCGCGACGTCGTCCTCGTTCACGCCGGTATCCATTCCCGCGCGATTGAGCACGATCTTCATCCGCTGTTCGTCTTCGCCGAAACGCTCGTTGAGCATCTCCAGGGCCAGCACGGTGTCCTTGATGCTGGCCATGTCCAACGTGGTGATGAGCAGAATCATGGTGCCGATTTCGAGCGCCGCCGCGACCTGCTCGTTGAACGTCCCGGGTGTATCCAGGATTACGAAGTCGTGGGTTTGCGCGAGCACGTCGACGACATCCCGTATCTGGCGGTAGCCCAAGCCCCGCCAGTCGTTCGGGCGGGTGGGTGCGGGCAGAATCCGCACTCCCGACTCGTGCTCGACCAGGTAGTCGCGGAGTGATTCCCGATCGATGTTCTCCAGGTTGCGGGCGAGGTCGGCGATCGAACGTTCAACGGGAATGTCCATGGTGATCGCGACATCCCCGAAGCGCGTGTCCATGTCCACCAGAGCGACGCTTTGCGCGGCGTCGGTTGAGAGCGAGATGGCGAGGTTCGAAGCGATCGTGGTCTTCCCGATGCCGCCCTTTGCCCCAAACACCGTGATGACGGTGCCCTGCGGTACGGGGTCCTCGATCTCGCCCCGGCGGCGCTGGGCCTCTCGCTCCTTGCGCTCGAGGACGCGCATCACCGCGCCCTCTGTCTCCTGCTCGCTGAGCGGTTCTTCAAGGAAGTCCCAGGCGCCGGAGATCATCGCTTGGCGCATGAGATGGACGTTCGCCTCCCAGTAGGTGTTGGCGTACTGCGCAGCGAGGGTGGTGCTGGGGAGGCTCTGCGCGGCCGCGAGGGCGGCCGCGTCGACCGCCGATTGCATCTGTGTCCGCGCCCAGACGTAGCGCCCGACATCGATACTGAAGGCGACCAGGCCCAGGAACGTAACGAGGCCGGCGGCCATCAGCACGAGTGCTTGGCCGTTCTCGGCATCGAGGGTGCGTCGTCTACGTTTTGGTGGCGAAGGCATGGCGTTCTCCGGTGGCGCGGCTACTCGAGTCGCATCGACGCGTGACTCGTGATCGTGGGCTCAGCCAGACTGCCGCCGCCGATCAGGGTCATGAAGTCGCCGATTGGGGTGACGAAATCAAAGTCGTAGCTCAGGTCCACCTCGACGGGTTCGCCCCGGGGGCCCTGAACGTTCGTGAGGGTGATGGTCAGATCGGCCAGATCGAGGACACCCATCGAATCGTTGATGCGGGTGGTCACCGACGCCTGCGATCCTTGCGTTGCGCCCACGCGGGCGCCTTCGCGAGCAGCATTCGTCACGACCAACCACGTATGGAAGGCGCGGCCGAAATCGACCAGGGAGAAGATCAGCAGGAGCATGAAGGGAAGGACGAGTGCGAACTCCACCAAGGTCTGGCCGCGTTCGTTCCGACAGATCCGGCGGACGCAGCGCTGCAGGAGCGTTCGGGGCTCACTGGTGGGTTGGTGGTTGCCGCTCATCTTTGATGCTCCCCCGCCGCGACCAGGCCGCGGTGCGTAGATGTGCCGAGGGCGGGCCGAGGAGTTCCCTCCTCGGCCCGCCCTCGGCGGACTGAACGAGGGGTGGGGCCTAGAGGCTCCCGCCGATGCTGGTCAGCGTGCTGTTGATGCCCGTGGACAGGGTGCCCAAGGCAAGCACGGCGAGGACGCCGACGAGTGCCAGAATCAGGCCGTACTCGGCCAGGCCCTGGCCCTCTTCGCGGTCCTGCAGCTCGACATACTTGCGAATCGCCCAGTTGTGAATCTTCGTCATGTGGTTCCTACCTCTTCCGTGTTCGGGTGGTCCCCGATGTATTGCCGCCTGTCTTGTGCGTGTCGCCTCCGTTTGGATGCGGTGCGCGCTCGGCAAGTCAGCTACATGGAGGTTCGGCGGGTCCGCTCGCCCCTAAAGGTCATCCCTAAGGGATTCACGCGATGTCCACGCTTTCGTCCCTAGGGGCGGCCCGTCCGCTCGGCGATGCCACGTCTACAGATTCGACGCTCCCTGCCGAATCTGAAGAGAGGGGGCCTGACATGGAACATGCGCGCGCCGCGTCGAGGTCAGCCAAGAGTGTGGATCCGTGGAAGCGCCGCGCGTCCTACCTCCAGGACGCGATCCTGGTGGTGGTGTCCGCCGTGTTCCTCTATGTGCACGCGCGCCACGTCTTCGTGGACGGTTCGATCACGAGTGTCGGCTTCGCGCTCGAGCAGGCCGTCCTGGTCGGGATTTTCCTTTTCCGGCGGCGGAGCCAGGCGACCTCCACCCGCCCCTCCGATTGGCTCGTCGCGGCCGTGGGCGGCTGGTTGTCCTTCGCGTTTCAGCCCCAGACCGGGGCGCCCCTCGCGCTGGGCGCGACCGGGACCGCAGTCCAGTTCGCGGGTCTGCTCATGGCGGCCGGCGGCTTCCTTTACCTGGGGCGGAGCTTTGGGATCGTGGCTGCGAACCGGGGGCTGAAGGTGCGCGGGCCGTACCGCCTCGTGCGCCACCCCATCTACCTCGCTCACCTCGTAACGAGCACTGGCTTCCTCATCGCGAACTTCCATCCGATCAATCTGGCGCTCTACACGATCGTCCTGGTCGCCCAGCTCCTTCGGATCCGGGCCGAGGAGCGGGTCCTCACCGAGACGGCGGAGTACGACGCCTACCGCGCGACCACGCGTTGGCGAATCATTCCCGGGCTCTACTAGAGGGCACACCCCAGGTGAGGTCTCGCCGTAAGATCCCGGCGTGAGCGACCCCCCCCAGCCCGACCTCGTGCGACTCGATGGTGGGACGCTGCGTATGGGCAGCGAATCTGGGCGGCCGGACGAGCGACCCGTCCATACGCTCGAAATCGCCCCATTGCGCGTCGCGATCGCACCGGTGACGAATCGCGAGTACGCGGCGTTTCTGGGGACCGGCCACGAGCTCCCTCGGTTCTGGGCCGAAGAGCGCTTCAACGCCCCCGAGCAGCCGGTAGTCGGCGTCAACTGGTTCGATGCCGTCGCCTACTGCCAGTGGCTCGCGGGTGGGACTGGCGTGAACTACCGCCTACCGACCGAGGGCGAACGCGAATACGCGTCCCTGGGCGGCCTGCAAGCGGTGGACTGGCCCTGGCCGGGTAGCCGCTGGCAAGACCACCCCAGCGCGACGGAGCTCGCCGGCGGGGACCGCCCCCACGCGCCTACGCCCAACTGTGCGAACGGCTACGGCCTGCGCTGCGTGGCGGAGAACGTGCACGAGTGGTGTCGCGACTGGTACCACGCGGATGGCTACGAACGCGGCCCCCTCAGCGGCGATCAGGAACCGCTCGAACGGGCGCGGAGAGTGAGTCGCGGGGGCAGCTGGCGGCATGCGGTGAAATTCACCCGCCTAACGGCCCGCGCGAGCCTCGCCCCTGAGCGGCGCTACAACGACTTCGGCTTTCGCCTCTACGCCGATGCCTGACATCGAGTTCCGCGTTCGCGGAGCGCTCATCGCCACCGAGGCCATTCGGGCGTGCGGGTGGCGCTACGACCCGCCCTACGATGTTTACGACGGCGATGAATCGCCGGAGTACTTCCTCGACCCCGCGAACCGCTACGCCGCCATCGTCACCCAGACGGGAGATTTTGCCGGCTACCTCTGTGTCGGTGAGGAGGCGCGGGTACCCCCGGGAAACTACGACCCGGGCGAACCCGAGGTGCTGGATCTGGGCGCCGGGATGCGGCCCGATCTCGCCGGGCGAGGCCTCGGCCGAGCGTTCCTCGGCGCTGCGATCGAGTTCTGCCTCACCCGTCACCAGCCAGCGGTGCTGCGCGTGACCGTGGCGTCCTTCAACGGCCGCTCGCGCCAGCTGCACCGGAGCCTCGGCTTCGTCGACGGCGACGAATTCACGAGCCGGGGCGGCCTCGATTTCGTGATCGCGACGCTTTCGGTCGACGGGCAAGGCCTAGCTGCAGGTTTGGCTGCGGAGCGGCGCTAGGCGCCTGCCGCTTCGCGGATCTGGGCGGAGTGCTCTGTGAGGTGCTTCAGGTTCATCGCCATGATCTCTTCGACCGTCCCGAAGCGCTCGTGCACCTTGGCGAGATCTTCCTGCGTGAGGTTTTTCAGCTTGGCGTTGCAGTTGTTCACGACGGCGTCGAACTCGTCCAGCGCCTCGGTCGAAGAGGCGCAATCCGGCCGTACGACATCGACCCCGGGGTAGCCGCAGGCATCGCACATCGCGGTCGTGAAGAGCGCCTCGACCTCGATCACGTGCTCGGTGGTCTGCTGAGCGCTCCAGGCGTCGCCACCGGCGGTTGCCCGCCAGGCCATCTCTGCGGCCTCGATCGCCTCCCGCATCGCGGTGCGGCCTTGATCCAGCGCTGCTCGCAGCTCGTCGGGTGTCGCCATGGTGCCCTCCTGTGGGGTTTGATCGATGTAACCCCGTGTCTACGCCGAAGTCCGGCAACCGTCGACACCCCAGCCGGCCAGCGGGTATTGAAGCAGGCGACCAGCGTAGATCGGGGTCCTCGCAACCCGCCCGTCCCAGCTCGACGGCGACCGAGCCACCCCCGCGGAGGCCGCAGAGCCCAATCGGCGCAGATCTTGGGGTAAGGAACAGTCGTGGCGGCCTTAGAATACGGGCGTGGAGCTGCGGAATCTGGGCCGGACGGGTGTGCAGGTATCGAGCCTCTGCCTGGGCTGCATGATGTTCGGGCGGCGCACTGAGCCCGAGGAGTCCTACGCCATCATCGACCGCGCCCTTGATGGCGGCATCAACTTCCTCGATACGGCGAACGTCTACGCTGCCGGCCGGAGCGAAGAGATCACCGGTGAAGCGCTCAAGCGGAACGGCCGCCGCCAGCACGTCGTACTCGCGACGAAGGTGCATGGGAGCATGGACGCCGACGATCCGAACGCTCGCGGCAACAGCTGGCGCCACATCATCGAGCAGTGCGAGGCGAGCCTCCGCCGGCTCCAGACCGACTACATCGATCTCTACCAGCTCCACCGCCCCCAGGCCGATATCCCCATCGATGAGACTCTCCGCGCCCTCGACGACCTGGTGCGCGCGGGCAAGGTGCGCTACATCGGCACCAGCACCTTCGCCGCCTGGGAGATCGTGGAGTCGCTGTGGGCGGCGAAGGAGTTCGGCCTCAACCGTGTGGTCTGTGAGCAGCCGCCGTACAACCTCCTCGACCGCCGGGCCGAACGCGAGCTCCTGCCCATGACGCAAACCTTCGGGATTGGTGTCATCCCCTGGGGGCCGCTCGGCGGCGGTCTCCTCACCGGGAAGTACCGCCGCGGCCAGCCGCTGCCTGAGGATGCCCGCTATGCGACCAACCCCCAGCAGGCCCGGCGTCTGACCGAGGGCGTCTATGACGTCGTCGAAGGCCTCGAGCCGATCGCTGCCGACAAGGGCTGCACGCTCTCGCAGCTGGCACTCGCCTGGTGCGAGCAGCAGCCCGGCGTCACCAGTCCGATCATCGGGCCGCGCACCCTCGAGCAGATCGAGGACAACCTCGGGGCGGGCGAGGTCACGATCACCGACGAGGACCGAGAGCGCATCGACGCCGTGATCGCGCCGGGGCGCACGGTCTCGCCCTACTACGAGGCCGGCTGGCGCCCGCACGAGTACCGGATCCTCTAGCGGCGTGCCAGCGGGCGCGTGGCCTAGCGGCGCTAAGCCACGCAGCCAGCGCGAGACGGGCGCCGGTAGGGCCGCCGGGTGGGGGCGAGCGAAGCGAGGGAGCAGACGCACGCATGGTGCAGACGAACGAGGGCACAGGAACCATCGGCGCCCCTGAGGGCGGCGAGCGCGCCGTTGCAGCGCTCGAAGGTGTGACCGTGCTCGATCTGACCGCGCATATCGCCGGGCCCTACGCCACGAAGCTCCTCGCCGACCTGGGTGCGCGCGTGATCAAGATCGAGCGCCCCGGTGGCGATCCCGCGCGCGCCTTCGGGCCGTGGCTGGGCGACGAGCCGGGCATCGAGCGCAGCGGCACCTATCAGTTCCTGAACACGAACAAGCAGTCGGTCGTTCTCGATCTCAAGAGCGCGGCGGGCCGCGCGGTTCTCGCTCGCCTCGTCCCTCTGGCGGATCTCGTTGTCGTGGGCCAGCCACCAGCCGTCGCCGAACGCCTGCACACGACGCCGGAGGCGTTGCGCGAGGTCGCGGACGTGAACGTGCTCTCGCTGACGAACTTCGGCTGGACGGGCCCCTACCGCGACTATTCGTTGTCGGAGACGGTGCTGTACGCGATGGGCGGGGAGATGTTCTCGCATGGCCTGGCGGGGCGCGAGCCGCTCAAGCTGGGCGGCACCGCTTCGCTCATCCAGTGCGGGGCGATGGCGGCGATCGCCGCGTTGGGCGCGGTCCACGCGAGCGAGGTCCACGGCATCAGCCAGCGGATCGATGTCTCCCTCTTCGATGTCCAGCTCAACAGCGTCGACCGGCGCAACTCCGCGATCCTGGCCTACCGCTTCTCCGGCCGCGTGAACTCGCGGCCGGAGGCGGCCGGCCCGGCGGCGGCGGCGGGCGTCGCCGGGGTCTTCCCCTGCGCGGACGGCTACCTCGAGATCACGGCTTCGGCGGGGGCCTACTGGCGGCGGTTCGTCGAGATGCTCGATGAGCCCACGCTGCGTGAGCCGCAGTGGAGCGACCCAGCCTGGTTCGGAACGGCGGAAGCGCGCGCCCAGATCGACGCGGTCCTCTACCCCTGGCTCCTCGATCGCACGCGCCTCGAGATCTGGGAGGCGGCGCGCGGGGCCCGCGCAATCCTCGCTCCGCTCTTCACCGCGAAGGACCTCTACGCGGACGCCGTCTTCCGCGAGCGGGGTCTCTGGGAGCAGGTCGAACACGAGACCCTCGGCACCTTCCCCCTGCTCGGCCGGCCGTACCTGCTCAGCGAGACGCCCTGGTCGATCCGGCGCGCGGCCCCGCGCCTGGGCCAGGACACCGCCGCGGTTCTCGCCGAAGCCGGCTACGACGGCGCGGCGATCGACGACCTCACTCGGTCGGGAGCGGTGGCGTGAGCGCGAATCTCCCCCTGGAAGGCATCCGTATCTGCGATTTCGCCGCGGTCTGGGCGGGCCAGACGGCGACGATGTACCTCGCCGATCTCGGCGCCGACTGCATCAGGGTCGAGAACCCATACGTCTGGAACCCGGCCACGCGCGCTGCCGCCCCCGTCCTCCCCGCCGCCGTGGCTGCGACCCTCCCGCCCTGGATGGGTGGGCACCCGGACGGCGATCCTGGGCCCCGGCCCTGGAACAACAGCCCCGCCTTCATCCACGTCATCCGCAACAAACGTTCCTTCACCGTCGACAGCCGCCGCCCGGAGGGGCTTGCGGTGGTCAAGAGCCTCATCGCGATCAGCGACCTAATCGCGGAAAACCTCGCTCGCGGGACCTTCGAGAAGCTCGGCCTCGACGACGAGACCATCCGCGCGATCCGGCCCGACATCGTCATCCTCCATCTGCCCGCTTACGGACGCACCGGCGCCTACGTCGAGGGGCGCGGCTACGGTGCCCATATCGATGGCGTCGCCGGCTCGACGATCCAGCGCGGCTACCGAGATTCCGCCCCGGAGACGAATGTGCAGACGTTCGCAGGCGACTTCTTCGTGGGCATGCATGCGGCCGTCGCCGCCCTCGCGGCGTTACGGCATCGCCGCCGCACGGGTCGCGGCCAGGTCATCGAACTCGCGCAGGCCGAGTGCTCCGCCTCGATGTTTCCGCAAGCGGCGCTCGATGCCGCCTGGAACAGCCGCTCTGCCGGCTCCCTCGCGAACCGCAGCAGTGAGGGCTTCGCCCCCAACGGTGTCTTCGCCGCGCGGGGTGACGAGCAGTGGCTGGCGATCAGCTGCCGCAGCGATGCGGAGTGGGCCGCGCTCGCGGACTTCCTCGGGCGTCCCGGATGGGCGACCGCGCCCGGCTTGGAGAGCGCCGAAGGACGCTGGGGGGCGCAGGACGAACTCGAAGCCGAGCTGGCGAACTGGGTCGCTACCCGTGACCGCGACGAGCTGTTCCGCGATTTGCAGGAAGCGGGCGTCACCGCCGGGCCCGTCCTCAGCGCCAAAGACGCCACGGAGGACCCGCACGCCCAACAATCTCCGGTCTGGCAGCAATTGCCCGCGACCGCGGACTATCCCGCGACGGAGTTCCCCGCCCCCTCGTTCACGTTCTCCCGCTCCGATATCCGTATTCGTACCGCGCCGGCGCTTCTCGGCGAGCACAACGAGTATGTCTACCGCGAGCTGCTCGGGATCGGCGAGGAGGAGTACGCCAGGCTCGAGGCCGAGGGGCATATCGCCACCACCTACGCTCCCGAGATCCTCGGCCGCTAGCTCGGCAGCCAGCCGGTCAGGCCCAACGCCAGCAGGCCCCCGAGGGCGAGGTGCAGTCGCGCCGTCTCCTTGAGGGTTGCGTTCAACGTGCGGCCCGCCACCCCGCTTGCGACCGCGCGCAGCGGGGCGATGGCGAAGGGCAGGCTCGCGAGCACGAGCAGCGCCCAGGGCTCGGCCCGCGAGGCGGGCCAGAGCGCGATCGCGGAGCCGTAGGCCATCGCGATCAGCAGCAGGTACCAGCCGCGAGTCGCGCGCTCCCCGATGACGACCGCCAGAGTTGTCTTCCCTGCCGCCCGATCACTGGCGATGTCGCGCAGGTTGTTGACGACGAGAACCGCCGTGACGGTGCAGCCGACGGGGATCGCCGCCGCCCAGGCGAAGGCGGGCGCCGCTTCCGCCTGCACGAAGTAGGTTCCAACGACTGCCACCAGCCCGAAGAAGGCGAACGTAAACACGTCGCCGAGGGCGTGGTAGCCGATCGGCCAAGGCCCACCGGTGTAGATGATCGCGGCGAGGATGCTGCCCAGTCCGATCGCGACGACCACCCACCCCGCCACCACCACGAGGTAGACCCCCGCTGCCATCGCTAGAGCAAAGGCGAGCCACATGCCCGCCTTCACTTCCGTGGGCGTGAGCAGGCCCGCCTGCGTCGCCCTCGGTGGGCCCAGCCGATCGCCGGCGTCGGCTCCGCGCTCGAAGTCGAAGACATCGTTCGCGAAGTTGGCCCCGATCTGCAGACAGATGGCGCCGAAGAGGGCAGCCAGGGCCGGGCCTGCGGCGAACGCATCGTCGTGGATGGCGGCGCCGCTCCCCACGAGTACGGGCGTAATCGCGGCGGTGAGTGTGGGCGGCCGGGCGGCCGCTCGCCAGGCCGCGATCTTGCCCATCGCCGGCTCCGCCGCGGCCGCGCTCACGGCCGCACGGCCGTGAGCGCTTGCGCGGCTCCGCCGACATGGCGGCGCTTCGCGATCATGGTGAACCCCGCCTCCCCAAGCATCGCCTCGAGGGCGCGCTGGGGGGGGAGATAGGCCGTCGAGGCGGGGAGATAGCGGTAGGCGCGCCCATCGCTCAGGAGCGCCCCTACCGCGGGCACGACGTGGTTGAAGTAGATGCCGTGGCCGACGCGGAGGGGAGCGAGGTGGGGCGTATCCACTTCCAGCAGCCCCAAACGTCCGCCGGGACGCAGCACGCGCGCCAGCTCGGCGAGGACGGGCGGAATCGCGACGAAGTTCCGCAAGGCGAACCCCGAGACGGCGACGGAGACGCACGCGTCCGCGAGCGGGAGCCTTAGCGCGTCGGCTTGCACGAGCGCGGTGCGCGGGAGCCTCCGCTTCCGCGCGCCCAGGAGCATGGCGCGGGAGAAATCGAGTGCGACGACGCGCGCGCCTCGCGCGGCCGCGAACTCTGCGAAATCGCCCGTCCCGCAGGCGAGGTCGAGCACGGAGTCGTCGGGCCCGACCCTGAGCTCGTCCACGACCGCGCGCCGCCAGCGCTGGTCGAGCCCGAGCGTCATCAGCCGGTTCATGCGGTCGTACGACGGCGCGATCCGATCGAACATCGCCCGCACCACGGCGGCCTTCTCGCTCGGCTCGGGCAGGTGCGCCACGGCCCGATCCTAGGTGCTTGGCTCTCCACGCGCTGTCGGGGCGCTCCCACCTCGGGAGGGTCTACGGCTTCGGTCATGCCCGATAGGTTCTTCCCGCCCGCCGAGGGTGACAATTCGGCAGTTCGGCCGGGGCCGGTGGGCCCGGGTCACTCGTCGCTGCTGCTGATCGGATCACAATCGATCAAGCAAGCAAGCAAGCGGCCGGCCGCTCGGGCGGCCCACCCACGAGCATGGGGTGGGCGACCCTCCTTCAGCGCGGGCAGTGGCCGTGCTCGCCCCCGCCAGGCGATCACCCCGAAGTGCGACCGTCGACGCGCAGCGGGTCGGGGGGCGATTGCGGTCTCGACCTCAGCTGGGGCTCGCGTGATCCCAGCGTTCCGTGCCCTTCCATTCGCGGTCGCGCCACTTGAGGGCTTCGCGCAAACCCTCGTCCTCGACCCGCTCCCGGAAGCCCGGGCGCCCATCGATAAAGGCGGTGTAGACATCGAACTCCGCCGCCGAGTGCAGCGCGGGCACCAGCCCCTGGATTTCCATCCAGCGGTTGACCGAATGCTTGTGGAGGATGTTCACCTCCAGCGGGATGCGCATGATCTTGCGTGCGAAGTGGAGGGTCGCTTCCTCGAGCTCCTCCTCGGGGACGGCCTTGTTCACCATTCCCCACTCCTCCGCGGTCTTACCATCGAGGAGCTCGCCCGTCATGAACAGCTCCTTCGCTCGCCGGTAGCCGACGGTCCAGGGCCACATCGAAAGGGTCCGCAGCGTGCCCATGTGGCGCCCGGCGATGTGGCCGAATTTGGCGGTCTCCGTGCAGACGACGAAGTCGAACATCGAGATCAGCTCGGTTCCGCCGGAGATGCAGTGGCCATGGACCTGCGCGATCGTCGGCTTGCGGGTGTTGAACAGCCGCAAGTAACGATCGACCGAGTCGATCATCGTGCGGCGTGAGCGGCCGACGCTCTGTTCGCGCAGGATGTCGCCGGGGGAGCCTGGCTCCACGGTGCGGCTCGATGCCAGGTCGTAGCCGGCGCAGAACGAGCGCCCTGCCCCCCGCACCAGGAGGACGTAAGCGAGGGGGTCGTCCTCGAAGCGCTCGAGGAAGTCAAAGAATTCGTCGAGCAGATCGGCGGAAAGGGCGTTGAGCGCCTGTGGCCGGTTGAGCGTCACGCGGACAACGCCCTCGGCCTCCTTGAGTGGCTCAGCGATGATGTTCTCGTAGTCAGGGTAGGTCATGGTCTGCCTCCGTTCTCTAGGAGGCCTCGCTGGCGCGCCCGCGCCTCGCGCCAGCAGCTGTCGCGATTGCTGCCGATGGCCCGGGCGCGCTCGCTCGGCCTCGCGCGCAATCTACGCGAATGGTTCGCACGACCGTAGTCACGTGATCGCGCGGGCGGAGCCGAGCACGGGCGACCTACCGCGGCTCGAGCAGAGGCGAGGGCGGAATGCGTGCAGCAGCGCGCAGCCGGCAAGCGGCTGCGCGCTGTGGAGCTCAAAGCTACTTGAAGCGGTAGGTGATCCTGCCTCGCGACGGATCGAAGGGCGAGAGCTCGAGCCTGACGCGGTCGCCCGGCAGAACCTTGACGGCGTGCCGGCGGATGCTGCCGCTCAGGTGCGCGAGCACCTCGTGGCCATCCCCGAGCGCGATCTTGAACATCGCATTGTCGAGGGCGTCAGTCACGACGCCCTCGACCTCGATCGGGCCCTCATCGGCGGAGTCCCTGGGGTAGGGGTCTACCGTGATGCGTCCAGCCCTACCAGTCGCGTCCGCCGCCACCGCCGCCGCCGCCCCCGGCGCCACCGCCGCGCTGTGGCGCGCGTGAGCGGAAGCAATCGCTGCAGTAGACGGGCCGGTCGCCGCGCGGCTGAAACGGCACACGGGCTTCCTTGCCACATTCGGCGCAAGTCGCGCTAAACATCTCGCGGTCGCCGCCGCCGTAGCTGCCGCCACCGCCACCGCCACCGCCACCGCTGCTGTAGCCGCCGCCACCACCGCCGCCGCCGCCTTCGCCGCGGGCTGACTTACGTGCTGACCGGCACTCCGGGCAGCGTCGCGGTTCGTTGGTGAATCCGCGTGATTGGTAGAACTCCTGCTCTCCGACAGTGAATGTGAACTCGGCACTGCAATCTGAGCAGCTCAAAGTCCGATCGACGAACGACGTCATGAAAAAGCCTCCGGGGCTATAAATAGGTTCCGGCGGCAATCGAGCGTGAGTAGGAAATCTCTCATGGGAACGATCGGACCGAGGACCTCTGGCTGCCAGCATAGCACCTACGCGACTTGGTGCCACGCCACTTCTTCCTCCCCACTGAGCGTGCGGCTCCGGGGAACGCCGGGGGGCTGGTATCGGTGAGCGCGGTGCGATGACCGAGTCAGGCGCGGCGCGATAGGCGTGACGAGGCCGTTCCTGGATTCCCCCGGCGGAACGGGAGCGAGGAGACCGTCCGCGCGCTCCTCCACTAGGGCCTCCCGCACCCGGAGATCGCCGTGCGGTTGGGCGTCTCGGTGGTCGACGCGAAGGCGCGATTCGCGCCTTCGCGTGCGCCGTCGGTGGCCACCTCCCGCAGCCCGCAGGCAACGCCCACGGCTCAGAGCCCGACGCCCGACCAACTGCCTGCACCGCCGGCGCCCCGGGGACGCGCGGCCTGCGCCGCCGGCCACGGATGACGGGGCTCAACGCATCTTGCGGCGCCCTCGATCGTCTTGGCCAAGACAGCGACCGGTGAGCCGATCCTGTGCTACGACGCCGCCAACCTCAGCATCGGCGACCAACTCGGCGGTGGTGGCTGGCTCGCCGACGGCTCTGGGTTTGTGGCGGCGCGCCGTGACGAGAGCGGGGCGGCCGGTTTCTGGTACGCCGTATCTACGCGGACGGTTCCGGCTTCGACTGGCTACCGACTCAACCCAACCTCGGAGACGGCTCCTGGCATCACGAGCCGTCGGTGCTGGCCCCTGGTCCGGCCCCCGACGACCTGGACCTGTTCGCCTCTGGCTGCAGCATCCTTTTCGACCGTGGTACCGGGGCCTGGCACGAGGCGGACCTCCCGCGGGCCTGCTCACGCAACCCCCTGGGGCGACACCAGCGAGGAAATGGTGATTGATGCTCCCGCACCAGGGTCACCCGATCCCCGCGGCGCCACGACTCGCGAACGTCGAGAGCACGCGACGGTCGTCGATCTAGGCCAAGCCACCTGCCTGGGCCGGATTTGACGACCCCTGTTCGAGCTGCGAGGGTAAATTGCTCGTTCGCGGACGCCGCCGCCAAAGCGGCGTGGAGCGGGCCCGATCACGCGGCGGAGGTACCCATGGCAGGCGTCGAGGACCACGAAACCGTATCGATCTATCCGCTCGACGAGCAGCAGCTCGAGCAGTTGCTGACGAACGCCGGCGAATGCACCTTCAACTGGGGCACGAAGGATGGCTGGCCGGTGGGCGTGATCATGTCGTTCCTCTGGAAGGACGGCCGCTTCTGGATCACCGCGGGCGCCCATCGCCATCGCCATCGTATCGCCGCCGTCCGCCGCGACCCGCGGGTCTCCGTCGTCGTCAGTGGTGCTGCCGCCGCTCCGGGGACGGCTCCGTTTGGCGCCGCCACGGCGAAAGGCCGCTGCATCATCCACGAGGACCGCGAAACCAAGGACTGGTTTTATCCGGAATTCGCCGCGAAGCTGAATCCGACGAACCCGGAGGCGGCAGCGGGCTTCGCGAGGACGCTCGACTCACCTTTGCGCGTCGTGCTCGAGGTCGTTCCCGAGCAGTGGATCCTCTTCGACGGTGCGAAGTTCGGCGCCGACTCGATGGGGACGCTCGCGGACGACCAGAAGGGCCCGAAGCTGAGCGCGGACGCGGAGCGGATGCCCCGGGAGCTCGCTCGCCGCGGTTTGAGCTAGATCAAGGGGGGGGCCGCCTCGAGCGGCGGCTGCTTGTCGGAGGGCGAGCGATCCCCCCGTCTTCTCTGAACCTCGAACTCTGAACTCCGCCTGCGGCTCGCGGCGTGGCGCGGTACCATCCGGACTCGCGCGGCGCGCCTGCGTCCCAGCCATCCCAGAACCGCCAGGAGAACCCATGAAGCTCGCGAAGCGGGTCGAAGAGCTCCCGCCCTACCTCTTCGCCCAGATCTCCAAGACGATCGCGGCGAAGAAGGCCGAAGGTCACGATGTCGTCACCTTCGGCATCGGCGACCCGGACCTCCCCACGCCCCCCAACATCCTCGGGGCGCTCCATCGCGCCGCGGACGACCCCGCCAACCACCGCTACCCCGAGTCGGAGGGGCTGCCCGAGTTGCGCCAGGCGATCGCGGACTGGTACCAGCGGCGCTTCGAGGTCTCCTTCGATGCCGAGCGCGAGACCCTTGCGCTGATCGGGTCGAAGGAGGGCATCGCGCACATGGCCCTCACCCTGATCGACCCAGGCGACATCGCCCTCGTCACCGACCCCGGCTACCCCGTCTACGAGATCGGCACGATGTTCGCCGGCGGGGTCAGCATCAAACTGCCGCTGACGCGCGAGTCGGGCTGGAAGCCGGACCTCGACGCCATCCCCGAGGACGTCGCCCACAAGGCCCGCGTCCTCTGGCTGAACTACCCCAACAACCCCACCGCCGCGGTCGCGGACTTCGCCTTCTTCGAGAAGGTCGTCGCCTGGGCGAAGGAGCACGACATCTCCATCTGCCACGACAACCCCTACTGTGATGTCGCCTTCGACGGCTACAAGCCGATGTCGATCTTCCAAGTGCCGGGCGCCCGCGATGTCGCGATCGAGTTCAACTCGTGGTCGAAGATCTACAACATGACGGGCTGGCGTATTGGCATGGCCGTGGGCAACGCCGAGCTCATCGACGCCCTGATGCGGGTGAAGTCGAACATCGATAGTGGCATCCCCCAGGCCATCCAGCACATGGCGATCGAAGCCGTCACGGGCCCCCAGGACGTGATCGACGAGCACAACGCCATCTATGAGCACCGCCGCGACCGCATCGTCGAGACGCTGCAGAAGATCGGCCTCGAGGTCGACCCGCCGAAGGCCTCGCTCTACGTCTGGGCGAAGCTGCCGGAAGGCGTGATCAGTGGTGACTTCGCCGCCCGCCTAATCGACGAGTGTGCGGTGGTCGTGACCCCCGGCCGCGGCTACGGCGTCAACGGCGAGGGCTACGTCAGGCTCTCGGTCACGATCGCGGACGATCGCATGGAGGAGGGCCTGCAGCGCATCGAGGCGTGGAACGGGCTCTAAGTAGCGATGAGCATTTCCGAACCTAGGCCAGGAGAAGCCGTCAAGGACGTGTCGGTTACTGAGGACGTGGTCTCCGTCGACCTGGTCGACGGGCGGACTATCGTCGTGCCGCTCGCCTGGTTCCCCCGCCTCCTCCACGCCACCCCCGCCCAGCGTGCGAATTGGCAAATCGCCGGGGGCGGCTTCGGCATCCACTGGCCCGACCTCGACGAAGATCTCAGCACCGAAGGCCTGCTGCGCAGAGCCCCCGCGCCACCCCGCCAGGCCTCTGCGTAGCCGGGTTGCCCGCCGAGGCGGCGGTTAGCTGATGCCCTGGCGATTCCAAGGCGGCTGCAGCTCGCCAATGAGCTTCGCCTCGATAGATGTGCTGTCAGCGGTCGGCACGAACCAAAGGCCCACGCTGTGACCTCCGAGCGCCTCGCCGAGCACGTGCTTGTTCACACGGCAGTTGGTGGGCTGCCCGCCCCTGAAACAGCTCCGGGGTGAGATGTTCCCGTGGCCCGTGTTGAACCTTTTCCGATAGGTCGACAGTCTTGCCGATATATCTGACCTCGCCATCGACGACGAGCGCATAGACCCCGGGCTCGCGCCAATCCCTCGGCACGCGAAAGCGGCAGAACGGGCCAGCCCCATAGGCGTGACGTTGAGCGTCGCGGGCCCGGGCGTAGCGGGGTCCAGGATCGTGGGTCAGCAATGAGCCGCCCGGGTTGCGCTCGGGTTCGATCGCGCGGCGCTCGCGGAGTCCTGCATCGACCAGTCGCTGCACTGTCATCCGGGCACTAGCTTAGAGCGCAAGACTCGGGTCCAAACCTCGATGCTTCTCGCCGTCCGTGCCCTTCCGATCGGCTAAGCTTTCGCAGATGGCGAAGCGCCTCTACTCCACCGCCCCCAAGGCCGACCGCGCTTTTCTTGTCGCTGTCGACTCGCCGGGGGCGGCCCTTCCGGCGAGGGAGTCGCTGGCGGAGCTCGCCGAACTGGCGCGCACCGCCGGTGCGAAGGTCGTCGGTCGCGCGACGCAACGCCGCGGCCGGCCCGTGCCCGCGACCTACATTGGCAGCGGCAAGATGCGCGAGGTCGCGGCCGCCAGCGCCGAGCAGCGCGCGAACGTCGTCATCTTCGATGACGAGCTTTCGCCTTCGCAGCAGCGCAACCTCGAAGAGGCGCTGGAACTGAAGGTCATCGACCGCACGGCCCTCATCCTCGATATCTTCGCGACGCGTGCGAGCACCCGTGAGGGCCGCCTCCAGGTGGAGCTGGCGCAGACCGAGTACCTCCTCCCGCGGCTGCGGGGCCAGTGGGAGCACCTCGAACGGATGGAGGGTGCGATTGGGCTGCGCGGTCCCGGCGAGACCCAGATCGAGACCGACCGCCGCCTCATCCGCCGGCGAATGAGCAAGCTCAAGCGCGATCTCGAGCAGGTGCGGACGCAGCGCGAGCTCTACCGTCGCCAACGGCGCCGCGCGGGCATACCCGTCGTCGCGCTCATCGGCTACACGAACGCGGGCAAGTCCACGCTGATGCGTGCCCTCTCCGGGGCCGACGTGCGCGCCGAGGACAAGCTCTTCGCGACGCTCGACCCCGTGACGCGCCGCCTTCACCTCCCCTCCGGCGGCGACGCTCTGCTGACCGACACGGTCGGTTTTATCCAGAAACTCCCGACCCAGCTCGTGGCTGCCTTCCGGGCCACGCTCGAGGAGCTCGAGGAGGCTGACCTCCTGCTCCACGTCGTCGACGTCTCGCATCCGAGCTCCAGCGTTCATGCGGAAACGGTTGACGACACGCTGCGTGAGCTCGGCGTCCTCGGCCAGCCAACGGTCATCGCGCTGAACAAGATCGATCTGCTCACCGGTGCGGATGGCTCGGCGGTCGAGACGCCGGAGGAGGCGTTCGCACTTCTCGCCGAGGCCGGCCCGGTGCCGGATAACGTGCAGCACCTCTCTGCGCAGCAGCGCTGGGGGCTCGCGGGGCTGCTCGAGACCATCGAGCGGACGCTCGCGGGTCGCTCGGTTGGGGCTCGGTCCGAGGCCGCCGCCCTTGCGCACAGCGGCTGAGCGCCGGTAGAACTCGCGCGTGCCCGAAAGTGCGTCCAGCGTGCCCCGCCCCCATGCCGACGGCCCCCTGAGCGGCTACCGCGTCATCGATCTCGCCGACGAGAAGGGTCAGCTCTGTGCCCGCCTCCTCGGCGAGCTGGGAGCGGACGTGATCAAGGTCGAGCCGCGCGCCGGCCACCCCACTCGCGCGAACGGTCCCTTCTACCGCGACGAGCAGGGGCCGGAGTCGAGCCTCTACTGGTGGGCGATGAATGCGGGCAAGCGCTCGGTGACCTGCGAGATGCGGATCGAGGCGGGGCGCGATCTCTTCCACCGCCTCGTTACCGCGGCCGACGTCGTGATCGAGACGTCGGCACCGGGCTCCGCCGAGGAGCTCGGTGCGGGTCCGCGCGCGCTGGCGAAAGCGAACCCGAACGCGGTCGTCGTCAGCATCACGAACTTCGGCCAGACCGGCCCCTTCCGCAACCTCCCCGCCACGGACATCGTCGGCGCGGCGATGGGCGGCCACATGTATCTGAACGGCAGCGATGAACGCGGCCCCGTCCGCACGACCGCCCCCCAGGCGTACGCCCAGGCGAACGTCCAGGCCGCCGTCGGTACCGTGATCGCGCTCTACTCGCGTGGCGTCAACGATGGCCTTGGCCAGCACGTCGATGTTTCGATGCAGGAGTCCATGGCGAACGCGATGGACAACGCCCAGCAGACCTGGGACATCCTCGGGGTCAACAACCGCGGGCCCGGGGCCGGCCGCATGATCAGCGGCCGGCAGGGGCCGCGCTACGTTTACGAGACGGCCGACGGCTGGGTGGCGGCGCTGTCGTTCGGGGGCCTCATGGGGCCGAGCTCGGAGGCCATGATCGACTGGCTCGACGAGGCCGGCTGCGCGGGCGACCTCGCCTCCCCTGCCTGGCGCGCGCGCCTTGCCGCAGTGGCACCCCTCGAGGAGCGGGAGCAGGAGCCGCTGGTCGCCGCGATGGCCCGCTTCTGCCGAAGCCGCAAGAAGGATGAGCTGGTCGCGGGCGCTCAGGAGCGGGGCGCGGGCTGGGCGCCCGTCTACGGCCCGGGCGATATCGTCGAGTGCGAACAGCTCGCGGCCCGGGACTACTGGATACGGGTTCCGCACGAGGATCTCGGCGAGTCCTTCGTCTACCCAGGAGCGCCCTTCATCCTTGCCAAGACGCCCTGGAAGCAGCGGGGGCGCGCGCCCCACGTCGGGGAGCACAACGAGGCGGTCTACGGTGAGCTGCTCGGCCTCGAGGCGGCGGAGATCGCGCGCCTGCGCCGCACGATGGTGATCTGAGATGCCCAGAAACACCGATCGCAAGAAGCCCTTCGAGGGCTTGCGCGTGGCCGACGTTTCCTGGGTGGGGGTCGGCCCGACGGTGGCCAAGTACCTGGGCGACCACGGCGCCGAGGTCGTCCGCGTCGAGTCCGCCACGCGGCCCGAGGCGCTTCGCCGCGCAGGGCCGTTCCTCGACAACGAGCCCCATCCGGATAACTCCGGCTACTACGCGAACTTCAACAGCTCGAAGCTGGGCGTGACCATCAATCTGAAGCACCCCAAAGGCGTCGAGCTGTTCAAGCGGCTCGTGGCCGCCTCGGATGTCGTCACGGAATCGTTCACGCCGGGGACGATGGCGAAGCTCGGCCTCGACTACGAGGCGCTCCGTGCGGTGCGTCCGGATGTCGTGATGATCTCGATGCCGCTCTTCGGCCAGACCGGCCCGTGGGCGAGCTACATGGGCTACGGCCACGTGCTCCAAGCCGCCTCCGGCTTCAATCACCTCACCGGCTGGCCGGACGAGGAGCCGATCGGGACCGGGGTCGCCTATACGGACTTCCTCGTGCCCCACATCGGCGCGCTCGCGCTCATCGCGGCGCTCGACTACCGCCGCCGGACGGGCGAGGGCCAGTACATCGACTTCTCCCAGTTCGAAGGCGCGATCCACGCGCTCGGCCCGGCGATCCTGGAGTGGACCGCGAATGGGCATGAGCCCGCGCGCCTGGGCAATCGCGATCCGGAGGCAGCTCCGCACGGCGCCTATCGCTGCAAGGACGGTCGCTATGTCGTCATCGCCTGTTTCACGGAGACGCACTGGGAGGGCTTCCGCGCGGCCATCGGCCGGCCCGACTGGGCCGATCTCGAACGCATGCGCCGAAAGTGGTCACGGTTGGCCGAGCAGAAGGAGATCGACCGACACCTCAGCTTTTGGTGCGACGAGCGCAGCGCCGCCCAGGCTTACAAAGTGATGCGCGAGAACGGCGTGCCCTCAGGCATCGTGAAGTCGCCCGAGGAGATGCACCGCGATCCCCAGCTGCGCCATCGCAAGCACTACCGCGTGCTCGAGCACCCAACGATGGGCGAGCGTACCTACGACTCCCCCGCGTTCCGCCTCTCGAAGACGCCGGGCGAGCTGACGAAGGCGGCGCCGCTGCTGGGCGAGGACAACGAGCGTGTCTTCAAAGACACGCTCGGCCTGACG
>Ga0310121_10001093_pt1 | contig 28531 bp, 20 predicted proteins | sample CB27_Tmax_986_MG_FD_203504 | JGI IMG/M metagenome (GOLD analysis project Ga0310121, IMG submission 203504) | Marine microbial communities from Western Arctic Ocean, Canada - CB27_Tmax_986 | ecosystem: Environmental > Aquatic > Marine > Oceanic | place: Canada: Western Arctic Ocean | collected... | reverse complement strand
CGCGTTCCTGATCGGGAGAGGGATGCCGAAAAACGATTCCCAACCCTCCCGCCTTGCCTTCGGATAGATCCTGATAGACTTGTTCCGCACGCTCAAAAGGTTCAATGGATGAGATGATGGGATCCAGATCTACTTCGCCGCGCGCGATCTGATGCAGAAACGCCTCCATGTTTCGGCGCTCGGTCCACCGGACATAGCCGATGGGATAATCAATGCCGAGTTCTTCGTAGTTGGGGTCATATCGTCCGGGCCCGTAAGAACGCGAGAAACGAACATTTAGTTCTTTTTCGTAAAAATCCTTCCAGGGCAGATCGAGCTTGGTTTTTCCAATGTCGACAACGCAAGCGCGGTCCCGCGCCAGGGCGACCGCCAGTTCAACCGGCTTGTTGCTGTCGCCTCCCGCGCATAGGAAAATGCAGTCTGCGCCTGCGCCTTTCGTCAGGCGCTCCACTGCCGAGGGAATCTCCGCTCCATTCGGAGCGCCGGCGGCATCCGCTCCCGATGCGCGGGCAATCTCACAACGCTCGGGAACCAAATCAATGCCCACGACATGCATTCCAGCGGCGCGAAGAAGCTGCACCAGGATCTGCCCGATCAATCCGAGTCCAATCACGCAGGCGGTTTCACCGAGTTGCATGTCGGACCTCCGCAATCCCTGGAGGGCGATTGCGCCAAGGGTGGCAAACGCGGCGTGCTCCATGCGCACTGCATGAGGTACGGCCACAACCAGGTTGCGAGGAACGAAATTTATCTCGGCGTGATTGGCGTAGCCGACTCCGGCGCAGGCAACGCGGTCACCGGCGACGAATTCCGCCGCCTCTTCCCCCACTGCCGTTATTTCGCCGGAAAGAGAGTATCCCAGCGGGGTCAGTGAATCGAGTTTGTTCATGACTTTGCCGTAGGCCGCGGCGACGCCCTGCTGTTGAACCGTCTGAAGAACTTTTTTTACCTGGTCAGGGCGCGCTTTCGCCTTTTCCAGGTAGGACATCTTCCCTTCCCGGACTTTCATCCCTTCCGTCCCTGCCGAAATGACGCTGAACCGGGTTCGAACAAGGACGCCGCCGGACTGGAGCGTCGGCGCTGGCACGGTAGAGAGCCTAATCGACCCGGTTTTGTAGTTTTGACTGACTTGCTTCATGACCCCTGTAATTATGACTCGACAAGCTCCCGGAGCAACTCCTCCTGGTTCAATTCCGAAACGATGAACCTAAACTTACCTCCGGCCGTTCTTTCAATTCGATCCACATGCTCAAATTCGATCTTGATGGACGATCCCAGCCGTAACCGGGCCATTCTGGTAATTTCCTCTTCATCATTTGGACCGTATTCCGGCCGTTTGACAATTCTGAATACAACTTGCTCAATCTCGGATTGTAGAATCTGGGCTTCAATCACGTTCACCGTGTCCTTGAACAGGTGATCGAGCCGTCCGACGAGCCTCCCGTCCGGCGTGGCGATATAGTCTTCCCTGCGCCCCTCGATGCGATCTACCAGCCTACCGGTCCGGCCACACGGACACTCGGTCGCCCTCGACAGCGTAATCCGATCGCCGATGTCATACCGGATCAGCGGGAACAGCCGGTTCGCGAAACCAGTTGCAACGACCCGTCCCGATTCACCCGGTGCGCAGGGCCGGTCCTGCTCGTCCAGGACTTCGAGATAGCTATGTTCATGCCGGATGTGAAGTGAACCCTGATCACATTCGGTAATGTGACCGCAAAACTCGGAATTCCCGTACCAATTGAAAACCGTTGTCCCGAATGCATCCGTCATCGCCTGGCGTTGAAAATCGTATAGGGTTTCAGATGCGGTAAATATCGCGCGCACGTTGATTCCCCTGGCACGGTGCTTACGAACCGCGAGCGCGAGCAGATACAGGGAAGAAGGATATCCTCCGATCATTACCGGCTGGTACGATTCGAGCTTCCGGACGTAGGCGGGAAGGTTCTTCGGTGTAAGGTGATACGATGAGAGTAACAGCCACTGGTTCGCCCAATCGTGCACCCAGAACGGCGGGCGGGCCCGATCTTCGAATGCCACCGGGTGACCGCTGCAAAAGGCGACCCGTTCCCTGCCCGTGAAATTCACGCCGCCCCACCCATAGTGCAGGGCTCGAAACGCATATTCTTTCTGAAAGCAGTCGCTGCTAATCGGAAACACGAGCGCTCGACCGGTGGTTCCGCTTGTGTGTCCCCACTGGAAATCCGCTTTCTCGTACCCGTCACGGTACAGGTCCTTCATGTGCGACTGAACAGTGGGTTTCGTCAGTATTGGCAGTGCTTCGAAGGCGTTCGCAGTCCCTGCCCGATACACTTCGCGGTCGCGGTAAAACGTGGTATGTGTTGCGGCGTCCTCCTGAAACGCGGAAAGGCACTGCTTTTCTTGTTCGCCGGTCTGCTCGGCCCCCGCGAACTGTGACTTCTCCAGCAGTTCGAGTGTGGTATTGAAAACATGCCCGAAACGCGCGCGGCGTTGTTGGTATCCATAAAGGGTTGCCAGCGTATTCTTCACCAGGAACGGCGCATTCCGGTACAGGCGCTGCTTCCAATTGGAGTGATACGACATCAGCTTAGTCGCTCTCTGCCGTTTCGGGTAGCCATTCGATCTTGCCGATCCATCCAAAATGCGGGCGGAATGCGAGTACATCGGACGGGAGCCACTCATGCAGCCCCTTGTGCCAGGGCGCGTGATTGCTTGTCGTCAATATGTTTTCGTACCCCCCGGTGAAAAGCGGAAGTTCGTGCGCTCCCAGGTTGCAATGAATAATCGGAAGCTTGGCAGGGTCGAATCCCATCAGTTTCGCGGAGACTGCGTCCACGGCGACCGGGTTGTCGCCGGCAATCAAAACCGCCGCATTCATGGGGTCGCCCGTGACGGGCCCGTTGCCGTCCATGGCGACAACGCCGTCTACCACGGAGAAAAATCTTTTTCCGGATCCAGCGGAACGCAGTGTTCCGTCGGCGTTGGCATAGAACAGAATTCGATTCAAATCTACCGACATTCTCCACACCGTGTCATTGCCGTGCCAATTTCCGGAGCGGACGACCTTCTCGGTGCCACCGAAAACCCGGTATCCGAGTTTTTTCAGTTTGCGGGCGGCGAACAGGGCGGGCCGGCTTCCTTTTACGAGGTGTTTTTTCATCCACAGCACAATGCTGTTTTCCAACCTCCCCTTTGCTCCGTTCCCCGGAAATTGGTCGCCGCCTTCCGCAGGGCTGCCGATGCAATAGTGGGGCAGCCAGTTCTTGTTGGCGTTGATGCCGACCAGGCCCTTCAGATTCACCGTCAATCCGCACTTCTTGTGCGTTTTCAACTTCGGTATTCCAATGAAGACATCCGCGTCGATGGGCGTTTTTGAAATTGCGTATTCGTGCCTTCCGCCACGATGGTGATCGTTAGTTTCCGTGGTGTCGTAGAATGCTCCGTAGTACGTTTTGTTTTTATCGTCGAACTCTTCGAAATGGCTGAGTCCCCCGAGATCTACGGAGACCCCGCCGCGCGGATCACCTTGCAGCTTCACTGTTTCGACATAGATGCCGTCTTTTTCGATCCAATGCTCATCCCGTAGATCCAGCAGTTCGACGGGAAATTGCAGGTGCTCGCGGTAGTACGCCTGCAGCTCCGGAAGCCCCATGTGGGCGATGATTTTGTCGAAAATCGAATCGGTCTGGGGGGCGTCCCCGATGGTGATGCTCCCTTCGCCGCGGAGCGCGATGAATACGTAGTCCACCACCGGGCGGATCACGGACCCGTGGGTAATCACATCGATCCATGCCTCGGAGTTCGTGTGTTTATGGGCGATCATGTTGGGCTTGATGAAGACGTGATCGCCTGGACGAACGACCGAACCCAGCGGATTCCACTCCGGGGAGCCGGCATTGCCCGCATCCAGCCCGAGACGAAGGAACAGGTCCCGAACCGCTTCGTAGACCGGATTATCCGAGGAGAGTAACGCAGGCGTAGGATACTCGGGGTACGCCTGGTGCGGGTGGTAGGGCTGAACCTCCGGATACGAGGCGACCTCCAGTCGTTGAATGGCTACCGGGTAGGTCATCTTCTTCAAAATACCTTCGTCACATTGCATTCGGGATCGATAATCACTAAGGTAACCGATTGATTGAGCCTCTGCAAGGGGGGCGCAAGGGTCGTGCCAATTGCAAGATACTCGGGAATTGTTGGAAACGAAAATTTGAAATCCCCATGCATATTTTTTGACCGGGACGGGATTGTTAACGTGCCTCCGGATCCCGAACGGTACGTGACCTCCGTGCAACGGTTTTTTCTGCTCCCAGCCTTCGTGAAATCCTTGCGGATTGTGACCGACCTGGGTTATCCGGCGGTCGTCGTGACCAACCAGCGCGGCATTGCGCTCGGGGCCATTTCAGTTGAGGGCGTGGAAGAGATTCATGCCAGGCTTGGATCATTGCTTGCCGGGGAAGGTCTTGCCCTGCTGGATATTTTCGTGTGCCCCCACGATGACGATTCGCACCCCTGGCGAAAGCCGAATCCGGGGATGCTGTTGGAAGCCGCGCGCCGTCACAACCTGAACCTCGCGCAATCCTGGATGATCGGGGATTCACCGGGTGACATTCTGGCAGGCCGGGGCGCGGGGTGCAGAACGGTCTTCGTTTCCCGTTCGAAGGCGGATGTATCGGCTGACGCTTTAGTCGATAGCATGGAAAAGCTTCCGGGGTTTTTGAAAGAAAATGTGCCTCCGGTTGTCTTACGCGAAAGTGGCGGGCCTCAGCATGGATAATGTTCTACAACGATTGCGAATCTCACGGGCCGACGCGCCGCCCATTGCAATGGGCGCGCTGATCATCGGATTCGTTTATCTTCTATATTACCGGTTTGGGCAGATTTATTTCACGGATGACGAGACAAGATCGGCGCTCGAATGGATGATCACCCGTTGGAAAACCGGACGGCGGACCTACGGACACGTCTACCAGATATTTTCTGTGTTGGTGCCCGCTGTGTCATTGTGGATCGTCTGGAAACGCCGCGTCGCGCTGCGTGCCGCGACTAAAAAAACGTGCATGTTCGGTTGGTTTTGCATTGTCCTGAGCATTTTTGCTCATTGGGTTGGTGTCATTACAGAACACCCGCGACTCTCGTTGCTGTCCTTCATTTTTATTCTTTGGTCCATTCCCCTGTTTCTTTATGGATGGGGCGTCGCGCGCTTGTTGATCTTTCCCTGTTCGTACTTGATATTTTGCGTTCCGCTAAACTTCCTCGACGGGTTCGTTTTCAAAGTTCGCATGTTGGTGTCGAAGACTGCCGCCCTGATCATGAACGGCCTTGGAATGGAGTGCGTCACGAAGGGAACGGTTATTCTCTCTGTCGAGCCGGGCGGATACAGGCTTGAGCTGCAAGGCACCGCCGCCGGGCTGGGTGTCGTGCTTCTCTGTTTGGCTGTTGCCGCCGCGGTCGGAAACCTTACGCAGCGAGGCATTACGAGGCAGTTCTTCGTGTTTTGCTGTGCGATTCCCGCCTATTTTCTTGCCAGTGTGCTTCTCACAGTCACCTTGGGACTGGTCGCGGGAGCCATTGGCCAAGGGGCGGTTGACTGGTTATTCGCCCACGTTCTCACCCTGTTGTTGACGGTGGCTTCGATTGCTATTGTCTCGCTGTTTGCGGTTCTGGTTCGCCGCTTCAACCCGCTGGAACTCCTGCATGCCGGTCGCCTATCTTGACCCATTCCTGGACCTGACATAGGGTTCAAAACACCCCGATTCCATGCGTTCATCCAGATTATTGCCTTATTCCGTTGTTCTCATCACCTTGATGGCAGGCGCAGCCGCCCTCATTTGGGCGGTCGACATCCAGTTCGACGACAGTTCTCCTGTCCTCCTTGACCTCCCCGACCAAGTGGGAGACTGGCACGGGGACGAAATCCTTTATTGCACCGACAAGGAGGCCCCCAGGACGCTCCTGGTAAGCGAATTGAATGGCGAGAGAGACTGCCCCGATTGCGGCCGACCGCTTGAAACGGCTTCCTGGCTCGAGCTCATCCAGTTGCCGGGCGACACGGTCATGCGGAAAAAGCGGTACACAAACCCGGAAGGCCGAGTCATTACCGCATCGATCGTATTGAGTGGGAAACAGCGATCCAGCATCCACCGGCCCCAGGTGTGTCTGACCGGTGGCGGCAGCGAAATCGTCGGCGACCGAATCATGCGCCTGCCCGCTGGTGAGGATAAGACCCTGAAGGTTATGCTCCTGGATCTGACCCAGCAGGGCCGCATGCCCTCGGGCGCGATTGGCCAGTATTTTGCATATTATGCCTACTGGTTTGCCGGAAAACGGCACGAAACCCCCCACCATGCGGAACGCATGGTTTGGATGGCGGCCGACAAAGTCCTTCATGCCTCGGCCAACCGGTGGGCTTACGTTTCCGTATCCGGCCTCCGAAACCCCTCCAATGACGACCACCTGGATACCGTCCGCGAATTCCTGAGGGGTTTTTATCCCATGATTCAACCCTAGAGGCCTGATACTCGTCAGACCACCTCAGCAGGCCCGAATCTTGCTAAAATCGTAATCCCTTCGAACTTATTTCGGGTGGCCAGTGTCTCAATTGCTGGTCCTGGTACGGAATGTGGCTTGAATGCCACGTTCTTTTCGTGGCTCCGAGCCCTTGGTCCGATACGTAACCGCCTCGACGAAAAGGGGTTGAAGGGCATCCGGAGAATTGACGCAGAGGACAATTTCTGGTAGGGTGGCAGGTTCAAAGTTGGGTCGAAAATGGAGCGCACACAAGATCTATTCTGGAATGAGCGATGGCGTCTTGCCTCGTTACAGCGCTCAGATTTGGTGAAAATCGGCCTTGCATCCGGCATGGTCGGTTTGATTTACGTGCTGTTTCATCTGCAGGGCAACACCGCGGATGCGGCGGCATTCGGACGCTCCGTGATTTCATGGATGGTGTTTCGCTGGGGGGATTCCAGCATTAGCTTCGGTTCCGCGGATTACAGTCATGGCTGGCTGATTCCGCTGGTGAGCCTCTACGTCATCTGGTATCGGCGGGACGATCTGTTTAAAGCCGACAAGTATATCAGCAAGTTGGGGCTGGCGTGCCTCGTCTTGGCGCTACTGCTCCATTGGCTCGGCGCGAAATCGCAGCACCCACGGCTTTCTCTGTTCGCGTTGATTGGCGTAATCTGGAGTATTCCGTTTTATCTCTACGGGTGGAAAGTTGCCAAGCTTCTCACTTTTCCAGCCGTGTTTCTTGTTTTCTGTGTGCCGCTGAACTTTCTAGATGATTTGACGTTCCCGCTTCGGATCCTGATGACAATCTGCTCTACCTCGGTATTGAACGGTCTTGGAATTGCAGCCGAGCGTTCCGGATCGCGGATCTTTTCCGCTGCGGGAGGAGGGTATGATTCCGCACCCGGCGATGGGTTCAATTTCGACGTGGCGGATCCGTGTAGCGGCTTGAGATCGCTGATGGCGATGACAGCGCTCACCGCAGTCTATGCGTATCTGGTCATGCCGACGCTCTCGAAAAAATGGATCCTGTTCCTCTGCTGTATTCCCCTGGCTATTGCGGGAAATATTGCGCGGATAACGACGGTGGCGCTTGTTGCGGAGACCTTGGGGCAGGATGTTGCCACCGGGCTGTACCACGACTATTCCGGGTATGTTGTATTCGCGGTAGCCATCGGACTCATGGTGGCCGTCGGCGGCCTCTTGAGCACAAATTTTAAGGAGGTTTGGGCAAAATGGAAAAACACATTTTCAGGCCCTATTTCGTCGTCCTCATCCTGATGGTGATGACGTCGCTGGCGCTTGCATTCTCGGTGGACGTTTCCCTCACCAATGAAGCCGGCATCCAGGTCAAGTTGCCCGAGAAACTCGGGGAGTGGGGTGGCTCGCAGATCAAGTACTGCCATGAAAAAGGACACAGAAATGTGCCCGTCATTCTATCGGAGATCGCAGACCCCGACACCTGCCCGGAATGCGGAGGAAATCTGAACGACATGTCGAAGTCTGAGTATGATCTCCTGCCGAAGGATACCGGGATGTTGAAAATGAAATATAACCATGCGACCGGCCGAAGTGTAAGTGCTTCCATCGTTATGAGCGGCAAGGAGCGTGGAAGCATTCACCGGCCCGAGCAGTGCCTCACCGGCCAGGGAAGCAATCTCGTCGGCTCCCACGTCATCGACGTTCCCATTGAGGGCCGGGATCCGTTGCAAGTCATGGTTCTTGAACTGGAATACCAAGGCCAGAACGAGCACGGCCAAACCGTTAAGGGGGGCAGCTATTATGCGTACTGGTTCGTCGGAAAAGACCGGGAGACGCCTTATCATCATATGCGAATGTTCTGGATGGCCGCGGACCGCGTCATGCGAAACGTATCCCATCGGTGGGCATACATCTCCGTGAATGGCCAACGCAACCTGGAGTCGGACGACCACCAGGACGAAATCAGGCAGATCGTGGCGGAATTGTACCCCTCAATGGCCGTTGAAAAGTATTAGGCGCCAAAAGAAACCGCGTTCTCGCAGGGAGAGCGTGGTAGATTCTATGTGTGACAATCCATGAGTGAGAAAAACAAGACACAATTCACATCCGTTGTGACCGGCGGAGCTGGATTTCTCGGTTCCCACTTGTCGGACCGACTACTTGCCGAAGGACACCGCGTCATTGCCATCGACAATCTGATCACCGGCAACGTTGCCAATATCGAACATTTTGCGGGGAACGAGCAGTTTCATTTCATCAAGCAGGACATCTCCGAATACCTGTATCTGCCCGGTCCGGTAGATTACATTTTTCACTTCGCTTCCCCGGCAAGTCCCTTTGATTACTTGGAATTCCCGATTCAAACTTTGAAAGTCGGAGCGCTGGGGACGCACAAGTGCCTGGGGCTGGCACGCGCCAAAAAGGCAACCTTGGTGCTCGCGAGTACCTCGGAAGTTTATGGCGATCCGCTGGTGCACCCCCAGCCGGAAACCTACTGGGGAAATGTGAATCCGATCGGTCCACGCGGGGTGTACGATGAAGCCAAGCGATTCGCAGAATCCATGGTCATGGCCTATCAGAGATATCACGGGCTGGAGACGAGGATTGTGCGGATTTTCAATACCTACGGGCCAAGGATGCGGCCGAGGGATGGCCGAGTTGTGCCAACTTTCGTGATGCAGGCACTGAACAAGGAACCGATCACCGTTTTTGGAGACGGCAGCCAGACAAGGAGCTTCTGTTTTGTCTCCGATCTGATCGACGGAATCTTCCGGCTGGCAATGAGTTCGGAGCCACTTCCGGTAAATATCGGGAATCCCTCGGAAATGACCGTCCTGGAGTTTGCGGAGAGAATCAACCGGCTTTGCAATTCGAATTGTGAGATCATTTTCGAAGACCTTCCGGTCGATGACCCGAAAGTTCGACAACCCGATATAGCCCGAGCCAGGGAAATTCTGGGATGGGCTCCCAAAATGGACCTTGATCAGGGGCTTGAATTAACAATACAGTACTTCCAATCTTTGCTCCGCAAAGGGGCAGTCTAAGGGACCTGGGGTGCACGGGAACGAAGAAGTACCGGTAGCATGAGATTAAATTATCGAAACAAACGGGGTGAGCAGAAAAGCATTGAGCTCACGGAAAAGGCGCTCACGATCGGCCGCAGCGCTGATGCGGATGTCCTGATCCTAGACGAAAAAGCTTCCCGGGTCCACTGCGGGATTCGTTTCTGGGACGGGGATTTTTATATCAAAGATCTCAAATCCAAAAACGGGACATTCGTAAACGACCGGGCAATAGACATTCACCTGCTTCGAGTGGGCGATAAAATTCGGGCCGGATCCTCCATTTTTGTGTACGAAGGGGACGAAGAGACGACCGGCGCCAACACCGCGGTCCTGAAAATGCAGGACGAATTCGACCACGGAAAAGGGTACAGCACCATCCTCCGTGAAATAGTCGATGAAACTGCGCCGGAAGAAGCGAAGGCGATTGGGGCCCCCGAGGAATCAGAAGAACCGCAACCTGGTTCGAAAGATCCAACCGTTGATGAAGCCGCGCAGCCGTCCGATGCCTCGAAACGAAAGCCGGCATTGCGGAAACGAAAGTTGGCAGCTTCGAAAAAGACCGCGATCCGCATTAAGCGGTCCCCTTCGCAGGATAGTTAATAGCGCCGTCTCTTACTCGGAGGCGGGTTCTTCCGGATCCTGCGCCGGGCTTTCGCCTGCGTCTTCCTCAGGGCTTTCTACCGAATCCTGAGCCACGCTTTCTCCTTCGTCTTCGTCCTGCGGAATTTCAATTTCCTCTTCAGCCGCTATAATGGTCGCAGAAACGAGCCGGTCGCCTTTAGCAAGGGAGATCAGCCGCACTCCTTGCGTATTTCTGCTGATGATCCGAAGATCGCCCACCGGCATTCGTACCGTCTGTCCCCCTTCCGTTATCAGCATGATCGCATCGGTGTCCTGCACCGCATACGCGCCGACGACCATTCCGTTCCGGACAGACGTTCGGATGGCAATCACTCCCTTGCCGCCACGTTTTTGAAAACGGTATTCATCGAAACGGGTTCGCTTCCCGTACCCGTTTTCCGTGACGGTAAGGAACGACCCTTCGTGATTCACCACGGTGATATTCACCACTCGGTCGTCGGTCGTCTTAGCGAGAGAAATGCCCCGGACCCCTCGCGTGGCGCGTCCCTGGTCCCTGAGTTGCGTCTCCTCAAATCGAATACTCATGCCTCTTCGCGTAGACAAAACCAACTCGTCCTCCCCGCTGGTGAGGCGAATGCCGATCAGCAAGTCGTCTTCATCCACCGCGACCGCGATGATGCCGCCCGCGCGGATGTTTCGGAAAGCGCTGAGTCGGGTCTTCTTGACCACCCCGTCTTTGGTGGCCATGACGAGGTACCGGTCCTCCGAAAACTCCCGGATACACAGGAGGTCCGCGATCGACTCCTCCGGCCCGACCTCAAGAAAGTTGACCAGGGCCTTTCCGCGCGCGGCCCGGCTCGATTCCGGAATCTCGTATGCTTTCTTCCAATACACCCGACCCTTGGAGGTGAAGAAAAGCATGACGTCATGCGTAGAGGCGGTGAAAACCTTTTCGACGTAGTCCTCGTCCTTGGTATTCATCCCCTGGACCCCTTTTCCGCCGCGCCGCTGCTCGTGGTACGTTTCCAGCGCCACTCGCTTAATGTACCCGGAACGGGACAGGGTAATCACCCAGGGTGTATCGGCGAGAAGATCTTCAATATTAAGCTCTCCTTCGTCCGGAAATATTTCGGTCCGCCGTTCTCCACCATACTTCTCGCGGATCTCCAGCAGGTCGTCCTTCATAACACCGTACAGTTTCTGATCGTCGGACAGCAGATCTTTCAGGTAGGCGATGCGGTCCAGCACTTCTTTGTACTCATTTTCAATCTTGTCCTGCTCCAGTCCCGTCAACTGGTATAACCGCATTTCGAGGATCGCATTCGCCTGGATCACGGAAAGAGTGAAGCTTTCGATTAATTGTGCCCTCGCCTCGTCGCGATTCTTTGCGTCTCGAATGACTTTGACCACATCGTCGAGATGGGCCATCGCAATGCGGAGCCCTTCCAGCACATGAGCGCGGGCTTCGGATTTCTCCAGGTCAAAGTTTGTTCTCCGCGTGATGACCTCGAACCGGTGATCGATGAAGCATATCATCAGCTCTTTGAGGTTCATCACTTTGGGGCGGTCTTTGTCGAGCGCCAGCATAATCGCGCCGAAGGTGGTGGAGAGCTGGGAATGCTTTTGGATGTTGTTGAGGACCACGTTGGGCATCGAGTTTCGCTTCAACTCGATGACGATGCGAATGCCCTCCTTCGAGGACTCGTCTCGAATATCGGAGATCCCCTCGATCTTCCGCTCGTTTGCAAGTTGGGCGATTTTTTCGATCAGCGTCGCCTTGTTGACCGCATAGGGGATGGAGCGCACGATGATGATGGGCCTGCCGTCGCGCGCCTCATCGATTTCCGCCTCCCCGCGCATGCGAATCAGGCCGCGCCCGGTTTCGTACATGTTACGGATCGCCTGGACGCCTTGAATCGTCGCGCCGGTTGGGAAATCGGGACCTTTTACGAATTGCATCAGGTCGACGATCTGCGCATCGGGATGATCGATGAGATGGACGATTCCGTCGATGATTTCGCGCAGATTGTGAGGTGGCATGTTTGTCGCCATACCCACCGCGATTCCGGTGCTTCCATTTACCAGGAGATTCGGGACGCGCGCCGGGAGTACCGTCGGTTCGGTTTCCCGCTCGTCGAAATTGGGCTGCATATCGACGGTGCGCTTGTCGATATCCGCCAGCATCTCCTCTGCGATCGGCCGCAACCTGCTCTCCGTGTACCGGTACGCCGCCGGCGGATCGCCATCGATACTTCCGAAGTTTCCCTGTCCATCAATAAGCATCTCGCGCAAGGAGAAGTCCTGGGCCATGCGGACGAGCGTGTCGTACACCGCCTGGTCCCCGTGCGGATGATATTTACCGATGACGTCACCGACCACCCGCGCGCACTTGACGTAGGGCCGGTTGTGCACCCAGCCGCCCACGCCCATGGCATAGAGGATTCGCCGGTTACTCGGTTTCAACCCGTCACGCGCGTCCGGCAGAGCGCGCCCCACGATGACGCTCATCGAGTAATCGATGTACGCCAGGCGCATTTCGTCTTCTATATTGATAAAATCCAGATTCGGTTGGTCTTCTGCCATCGTGGTGTCCCTTGCGGTCGTTTCCTGTTACACGTCGAGATTGCGGACGTTCAGCGCGTTCTCCATGATGAATTCCCGCCGAGGCTCCACTTCGTCGCCCATCAGCATAGTAAACATTTCGTCGGCGGCGACCGTGTCTTCCAACGTCACTTGCAGCATCTTGCGCGTCGCGGGGTCCATGGTTGTGTCCCACAGTTCCTCGGCGTTCATTTCTCCCAGCCCCTTGTAACGCTGAATGGACAAGCCTTTTCTCCCGGTTTCCCGGGCGTGCGTTAATACCTCCTGCAGCGCAAACACCGGGAGCTTCTCGCTCCCGCGCGCAATGTAATACAAGGGTTCATCGCGGGGCTGCAGAGGCAGGACTTGCAACCCAAGTGCCTCAAGATCCTGTACCGCTTTCGTCAATTGGGGCGCAATGAAGACTTCCACCCAGTCGTAGGCGGCGGTCACGTCGTCTTCCTCTTCGGCGTGCGGTGTGCCCACTTCTACGGATCGTCCCAGCTTGCGCTCCATCTCTTCCCGCAAGGTTCGAAGTTCCGATTCGCTGTGCACGAAATGGAACTCTTCAGAATCGTTCATCCGAATCCGGACGCGGTACTGGGGAAACTGGCCGGTCTCTTCATGCCGGTGAGCGACGTAGTCCCGAAACGAAATTCCGCGGCGCTCCACTTGGTTTTCCAGCCCCTCCAACTCGGCCAGCAGCGAGAGCGTCTGCGCGAGCTCCTCGTGGCCAAACACCGGTGCCGCGTCCGGCGTTTCGAGAGTGAGCTCTTCGACACTGAAATCCAGGAGTATCCGCGTCAGTTCCTCATCGCTCCCGACGTACTGCTCTCGTTTCTTTCTTTTGATCTTATACAGCGGCGGCTGTGCAATATAAATGTAGCCGTTTTCAATCAGCTCCGGCATCTGGCGGAAAAAAAAGGTCAACAGCAAGGTGCGGATGTGTGAACCGTCCACGTCGGCGTCGGTCATGATGATGATGCTGTGGTACCGCGCTTTCTCAAGTGAAAATTCATCCCGCCCAATGCCGGTACCGATCGCCGTGATCATCGTCCGGATTTCGTTGTTGTTTAAAATTTTGTCCAGACGTGCCTTTTCGACGTTGAGCACTTTTCCGCGCAGCGGCAGCACTGCCTGGATCATCCGGTCACGACCCTGTTTTGCCGAACCTCCCGCGCTGTCGCCCTCCACGATGAACAGCTCAGATTTTGAAGGATCCCGCTCCGAACAGTCCGCGAGTTTCCCCGGCAGATTTCCGCTGTCGAGCGCTCCCTTTCTGCGAGTGAGGTCCCGCGCTTTTCGCGCTGCTTCCCGGGCGCGCGCCGCCGTCAGGCCCTTTTCAATGATGCGCCGGGCATCCGCCGGATGTTCCTCGAAATACGTGCCCAGCTCATCATTCACGACCGACTCGACGATGCCTTGAACTTCGCCGTTGCCGAGCTTGGTTTTCGTCTGCCCTTCGAACTGCGGATCGGGAACTTTAACGCTGATGACGGCGGTCAACCCTTCCCGGATGTCGTCGCCGGTCATCTGCGTTTTGTCATCCTTCAACAGCTTGTTGGTGCGGGCATACGCGTTCACCGTTCTCGTCAGGGCAGATCTGAATCCGCTGAGATGCGTTCCGCCTTCCACCGTATTGATGTTATTGGCAAATGAAAAAATGTTTTCAGTGTAGGAGTCGCTGTATTGGAGCGCTATTTCGACCAGGATCAGGTCCCGCTCTTTTTCGAGGGTGATGACGTCCGCATGCAGCGCGACTCTGGAGCGGTTCAGATGCTCGACAAACTCGCGGATGCCGCCTTCATACTTGAACATCTCTTCCCGTTCGGGATGTTCCTGGTGCAGGATGATCTCTATCCCGCGGTTCAAGAAGGCAAGCTCACGAATACGCGAAGCGAGGATGTCCCAGTTGAAAACCGATTCGGAAAAGATTTCGCTGTCCGGCAGAAACGTGATGCGTGTGCCTGTTCCTTTTACCGCCCCGATCTGCTCCAGCGCCGTTACCGGAGCGCCGCGTTCGTACCGTTGGTGGTGCACATGTCCGTCGCGGCGAACCTCCACCTCCAGCCATTCGCTGAGGGCATTGACACACGACACGCCGACCCCGTGCAGTCCGCCGGAAACCTTGTAACTGGAGTGATCGAATTTTCCCCCCGCATGCAACGTGGTCAACACCACTTCAACCGCCGGTTTCCCTTCTGCCTCGTGCATGTCGACCGGGATCCCGCGTCCGTCGTCATCAACGGCAACCGATCCGTTGGGATGAAGTGTCACCCGGATCTGGGAACAATGACCCGCCAGCGCCTCATCAACGCTGTTGTCCACGACCTCGTACACCAGGTGGTGAAGGCCTCGGACCCCCGTGTCGCCGATGTACATCGCCGGTCGCTTTCGAACCGCCTCAATGCCCTCGAGCACGGTGATGTTTCCGGCATCGTAGGCCGCTGCAGACGATTTTTCCTGCAGGTTGGTTCCCTCTATATTTTCCACTTCTTCCTGCATTTTTTTTGACCTACTTTCGTCGGATTTCGCCTACCGAGGTTCCCCTGGACAGGCTTGCGAAAGCACTCCGGTCTCACCCCCCTGATTAGTCGGCTATTTTATAGGGAATACAGGGACACTTGGCAAGAGAGATGTGTGCTAATAAGGGCAAAAAAATGGAGAAAAATTGTAAAAAACCGCATTTTCAAGAAAACGGGAAGATCGGGCCCGATTCGCCGCAAAACAGTCAATATATTTATGGTCCTTGAGGGGTCGCATGGACTCCCGGATCCCGGCCCTGATCCTCCCCCCGATCCGTCGATTCCACTTGGCACCGGAACGATGTGCGGTGCATAGTCTCGCCCCCTCGTGCCCAGCGGAAACGAACTTACGATGGGAAACCGGCTTTTGGAGATCGATATATGTACTCCGTTTCAGAACTGCGCAAAGGATTGAAAATCGAGATCGACGGCGAACCCTATGAGGTCGTCGATTTCCAATTTGTGAAGCCGGGAAAGGGCCAGGCCCTGTATCGGTGCAAGATCAGAAACCTGGTGAGCGGGGGTACCATCGATAAAACGTTCCGGGCCGCGGAAAAAATAGACAAACCCAATCTTGGGGAGCGAGACCTTGTCTATTCCTACCAGGATGCCGAGAATTTCATTTTCATGGACGAGAATTTTGAGCAGGTCGTTCTCCGAGCCGATGTCCTCGGAGACCAGCAAAACTTCCTGGTCGAAGAGAGTGAGGTGAAGGTTCTTTTCTTCAACGACCGGCCAATTGAAGTGACACTGCCCAATTTCATCGAACGAACCATCGTAGAAACTGAACCCGGCGCCCGCGGCGACACCGCGACAAACGTCACGAAATCCGCAAAAGTAGAGGGTGGCTACGAAATCGCGGTGCCGCTGTTCGTAAATGAAGGCGACCGTGTTCGCATCGACACGCGCACCGGCAAGTACGCCGACCGCGTCAACAAACGCTGAGTAGGCAGTGGCCTGGGCCACGTCCGGTTCGCCGCATGGCATCCATATCTCTTGATACCGAGTACCTTCGGCTTCGGCGGCTGCAGGACAACCTCCTTGCGAGAAGCCTCATTCTCCAGTCGATTCGGGAATTCTTTCTCGCGAAAGATTTTATCGAAGTGGAAACGCCGGTACGGATTGAGGCGCCGGCGCCGGAGCTTCATATCGATGCCGAGCCGAGCGGAGATGCCTATCTTCGAACCTCTCCGGAATTACATATGAAGAGGCTTCTGGCGTCCGGAATGGAGCGGCTGTTTCAGATCGGGCCGTGCTTCCGGCGCGGTGAGGTCGGGGAGTGGCATAATCCCGAATACACCATGTTGGAATGGTATCGGGCGGAGGCGGACTACGTGGATGTTCTCGCCGACACCAAGTCGCTCATCCTCCACATCGCGTCAAGACTGCTGGGCAAAACGCACCTGACGTATGATGGCGTGACCATTGATCTGGTGCCGTGGGAACGGCTGACCGTTCGCGAGGCCTTCATCCTGCACGCCGGGTGGGATCCCATATCGGCATACGATGCGGACCGGTTTGATATCGACCTGGTGAATCTTGTGGAGCCGGCGCTTCCGCGGGATGTTCCGGTTCTCCTGAAAGACTATCCGCGCGAGGCCGCCGCGCTCGCGCGCTTTAAGGAAGACGACCCCCAGGTAGCGGAACGCTGGGAACTCTATATCGGAGGGCTGGAACTCGCGAACGCCTACTCGGAACTCACCGACCCGGCAGAGCAGATTCGAAGATTTGAGCAGTGCAATCAGCGCCGCAAAGAGATGGGAAAAGAAACCTACCCGATCGACCCGGCGTTTCTCCGGGCTCTTCATCGCGGAATGCCTCCGGCCGGCGGCGTCGCACTCGGCATCGACCGCCTGGTTATGCTGTTTACCGACTCTGCCGGGCTGGATGAGGTGATGGCGTTCAGGGGTTGATCGGAATCCGCTACGCTACTCAAACATGCTCCAACGGCCACTCCCAGAACATCAGGGGCAAGCCATCGTCGGCAAAGTCGCTGATGCGCTCCGGCCCGAACAAAAGTTTTGCCAGCTCCTGTCGGCTGACACGGACGGATTCATCGCCGCGGGACAAGGTGAAACGCCCTCCTTCTTCCGCCACTGAAATGTTTGTCAGCCCAAACGCATCCAGAATGCCACGCGGGTCGATGATGTACAGCATGCCCCAGTAATCTGCCTGGCATGGAAAGCCCAGCTCTCGCAGAAGATCCAAAAACGGGTGTCCGTTTCCCGGGGCCACCAGCGTCAATTCCGGGCTCTCTTCCACTTTCGCCTGCGATTCCGGCAGTAGATTTCCGCCGCGTTCGCCGACTCGTCGTTCGAACCAAGTCCGGACCAGGCCGGCCACCAGGTCGGCGGGACCGCCCCATTCGACGATTCCGTGGTCGCTGTCCAGGCAGTATGCAACCGGAGTTCCTGCCCGCTGTGCCATGACATACCGTTTGTTGCCCATGAGGTTCGGATCGCTGCCGGCATCCAGCAATTCGCGCATGACATCGGCGGTTCGACTGCCCCCGAGTCGGTCGGACCGGCGCAGATCCACGATCGCGGCAACGACATTCTCATCGAACTCTGCGCCATAGGTCAGCTCCACCGCCTCCGGTAATCCCGGCAGGATTCCAACATTCGAATGATTGAACCGGTAGGTACAAAGATATCCGGCGTTTTCCCAACCCAGGCGATAGTACCAGTTGGTGATGTCCGTGGTCAGGCGCCCGATGTGGCAGCCGGCGTCGGCCATGTGCTCCGCGGCCGCGTTCATCACTTTCGTCGCCAATCCACGTCCCCGATAGCCGGGCAGGGTCGCCAGGCAGTTGATCCCCCCGGACCGGAGCCGCGCATCCCCGATCTCAACGGTGTTAATCCACGAGCCAACCATGCTGACTGTCCGACTGCCGTCCATGACGACGGTGACGTTTTCAGCATTTCCGCTGTTGTAGACGAACGGGTAGTCGGTCGCGATGGTTGGCTCGAGACCCTGCCCGATGCGCATTACCTGATTGGCCAGCGCGATGATCGATTCCATCTCGTCCGGGCGAGCCGGTCTCGGTCCGTCGAGTTCTGGTCTCACGACAATGTCAATTCCGCTTCGTATTCGCCATAAATGTTATCCGGTTCACCAATAGGTCTTCAAATCGTGGATACATTGCAATTTTGGATTTCGAATCTCCGATGTCGGATTTAGACTTTGAATAAGGAATTAGAAACATATTGGAATTCTCATTGTAAGAAGCATCATCTTGAAGGCAAATCCCAAATGATCGACATTCTCATTATCGGAGCCGGGCACAATGGCCTCGTCTGTGCCGGGTACCTGGCGAAGGCCGGACTGGATGTCCTTGTCATAGAGCGCAGTCACCGGATCGGCGGGGCGTGCATTACCGAAGAGCTCGTTCCCGGGTACACTTTTTCCACTTTCGCGTATACCGCGCACGGGCCCGCGGCCAAGATCTGTCGTGATCTGGAGATTCCCGCGGATGCGTTCACGATTGTTGAATACGACCCCGCGCAGTTTGCGCCGTTTCCGGATGGCGATCACATCCTCCTGTGGAAGGATTCGGAGAGGACGGCGGCAGGGTTGGAACGGTTCGGTCCGGGAGAGGGAGAGGGATACCTTGCGTTCTCGAAATTAATGAACGATGCGGTGGAGATCATGCAGTCCGTGATGTTCTCCCCGCCGCCCACCCACCAGGCGTTGGTTGACCGGTTCGGCAATACGTCCAGGGGCCCCGCCCTGGAGGCACTGCTCACCAGAAGTTACTGGGACGTCCTCGGTGACTACTTCCATTCGGAGAAAGTGCGCTGCGTGATGTGCCGCGCGGATGACGTGGGGTCTCCGACCACGATCGGATCATTGCTGGCGGAAGTCGCAGAGAGTGCATCGGAAGGCGCCGGCATGGAGAACAAATCCGGCATTCCCAAGGGCGGTATGGGGACGATTACGCAGGCGCTCGCGGCCGCGGCGCGCAGGTTCGGGGCGGAAGTTCGCACGGAAAGCCCGGTGGAGGAAATCGAAATCGAATGTGGCAAAGCAGTTGGCGTGAGGCTCTCTGGCGGCGAGCGGATTTGTGCGCGAAAAGTTGTATCGAATGCGGACCCCAAGCGCACGTTTCTCAAACTGACGAACGCGGACGACCTGAATGCCGACTTTATCAGGCAGGTAAAAGCGATCAAAACGCGAGCGAACTACATGAAGTATCATGCGATCCTGTCGGCGCCCCCTCGATTCACCGCGGCTCCGTCGGAGCTCGCCGATGACCCCAGGCTGGTGAACGGATCCCGGATCGCGCCGAGCCTTTCCTACTATGAAAATGCCTGGCGGGATTCGCAGTCCGGCATCCCGTCGCGCGATCCCATTCTCAGTATGCAGCTGCCGACGGCCTACCTGCCGGAACTTGCGCCTCCGGGAAAACACATCTTCGGATCCTGGGTCCGATATGGCACCGCCCATCCGCGCGAAGGGACGTGGGATGAACTACGCGAGCCGGTGATGCGAAACATCGCGCGCGTTGTAAACGACTACGCGCCTGGGTTCCTCGACCTCATCGAGTGGCAGAAACTTTATTCACCCCATGACATCGAGCGGGAAACTGGAATCACGGACGGGTGCATCCGCCATGTGGATATGACCCTGGACCAGATGCTGGATCGCCGACCGCTGCCGCCGTGGTCGGCCTACCGCACGCCCGTCGAGGGGCTTTACCTCTGCGGATCCGGCACCCATCCCTGCGGTTCGGTGACAGGCGCTCCCGGGCACAATGCGGCGAAGGCGATTCTGGACGATTACAGGCGGGCATAGCGCGGACTGAACTCCATGCTACGCGCCGTACCGAACTGACGGGGGGGGATTTTGGCTCGACTCGCCGAGTTGAAATGGCAAGGTTTTGCGCTATTAATGAAAGCGACCGTGGATAGCAGAGGTCGGGGAGAACGACTATGGCGCGTGCACACCCGAGACATTGTGCGAACGGGTGCAGCGAATCGAACGGCTGGAAACGCTTCTCGGCTCCCCGGACAAGCGCCCGGTGGCCGACGAGAATAAAGCGCGTGAAGCGCTGCGGGTGGAAATTCGGGAAGTTGGTTTCTGAACTGCCGATGCTATCGAATGCAGTCGATCACGCTCAAATAGGAAGAAGATAAGGTATTCCAATGTCTGGCTGTTACAAAGACTCCATGCGAGTCATGAATCCCAAAACCCTGGGAGCCGAACCGATCGGCGTGGAGCGCATTCCGCTCGGCACCCACGGAGACTACAAGCCCTGCGTTGCGAAACTGAACAACGGGGACCTGCTGGTTTCCGCCTTCCGTACCGCCCCGGCAATCCACGGAGCGTACTGGTCGAATTATCACGACTGGAATGCGAATGATCAACCTTGGATGGATCCGCAACGGATCGTTTTGGAGACAACCCTGTTGTTCCGATCAACCGACGGTGGAAGGCTCTGGTCGCCGCCGCGGCTGGCGAACGTGGCCGGCAGGGAACCGTACCTCAGCGTCATGGAGGATGGAACACTATTGATGACGGCTCATCTCTCCTCCAGCAACATCATCAACAAGGACGGATATTGTTACGGCCTGTTGCACCGGAGTCCGGACAATGGAGAAAGCTGGTTTACCACCCGGGCACAACCTCAGATGGCGGTGCCTGCGCGCTATTCGTATGCTGATTGCACGACCCGGAACGTAATTCAACTCCAGGACGGTTCCTATTTCTTCATTGCCTCCGGCGTCGGTCCCGATGCCGACACCGTGTTCCGCTCCCGGGACGGCGGCGTGCTCTGGGACGAGCAGTATCCGGCCGTCGTAGGCGATCAGCCGGAGGGCTACCTGTGGCCCGTTTTCGGTGAAGCGGTGCTGTGGCAGGCGAGGTCAGGCAACTTGTTCGTGATTTTGCGGGTAGACTGCCGCGGGTGGCCGAATATCGAAGGCGGCTCGCTCGGAATGAACAAGGAGGACATGATCGATCAGTACGATCGTCTCGTCTTGTACAAATCGGAGGACGAGGGCCGGACCTGGCACGGCGTGCGGGAGTTTGCCGACTACGGCCAGATGTACCCGGCAATCACCCGCTTGCAGGACGGACGGCTACTTCTTACCTTCACGCAACGTGCCAAGGACCGTCCGTTGGGCCTTCGTGCCGTCGTCGGAACGGAACACGACGACGGAATCGATTTCGATCTCACGTCCGATGTAATTGTCATCGAGGAGCACACCCCCGACCACAAGGACAGCGGTGGCGGTTTCGGCCGAACGGTTCAACTCGACGACGGCACATTGGTCTCCAGCTACTCGTACAAGAAAGACTCCGACGAGTGGGCGGGCAACTACAGCGGCCTCCACCTCGAAATCGCCCGCTGGCGCTTGCCGTAGCCGAGCGTAAGTTTCATGGCCACAAAAAGGCATGAAAAGGCACAAAGAGAACGAGCAAAAAACGCTCGTGCATTTTGTGCCTCTACTGTTCGGACTTTTCGTTATTCAAGGAGATTTCCTGTGCGAGCAAAGCAGCCGTCCACCTCCGGGGGACGGGAGGCTGAGGTGGATGAAAGATCGGCAACGGCGAGCGCTATGCGCTCAGGAACACGGTTCCTCTCGTTGTCTGCACTTCATCTATTCAGCCGCAGCATCCCCCGGAGGTGGATGTCTACTTCGGCGGCAGTTTCCACCGCGCCAGTTCCGCGTGAAGGTGTTTGCCGTCCGTATAGGTATAGGGCGTTACCAGGGTTCCGTCCGCCGTTTGAACCGTGTTGCCGAATCCGCCGCCGCTGTAGGCGCCCTCCGGTGACTTGGATTCGATGATGATCTGGTCGTGTTCGAAATCAAAATGCAGACCATCCTCGTCCTCATACCCCAAGACGGCCCGAACGCCGATCCTGGGACTCAGCGCGCGAACCGTGTAGGTGAAAAGCAGTCTCCCATCCTGCAGCTTGATGATCGACGGGTACATCTCACCATACGTGCCGAGGTCCTTGCGATTTCCCCAGGTCTTTCCCTGATCGGTCGATTCGAACACGACCATGCGCTCCGATTGATCGTCCTTGGCTTCCTTGTCGGGAAGTTCAGTGCCCGGCAATGGATCGAAGTATCTTTCGTCCACCCGCATCACGGCGTAGATCTTGCCGAAATCGCCCTTGTAGAGAAAGGCTTCCTGGAACAGATTGCACCAGTAGTGTTTCGGTTCCGGAGGTTTGAAGTCTGCGAACGTGGCAACCCGGCCGTTGTCCCAGGTCTTGCCGCTGTCTTTTGAGACCCACACGCGCTCATAGGCCTCCCGGGTTCCGACGCAGAAAAGCACCGTTCCATCGTCCAGTTCGAGAACATTGTGCGAGCCACCGATCATGAATCCCACGTCGCGCTCGTGGAGGTTGTCCTCCGTGACGAGAGGGATCTCAACCCACGGGCCGGCCGCGTACGTGCAGTCGGCGACTTCAAGAATCTCGCGGACACGCAGCACCTTACGATCGCCGATCGGCTTCAATCCTTCGTGGATCCGTCCCGGTCCCCAGGGTTGGTAAACGAAAAAGCCGTCCTCGAATTCGAAGATGGAGCGCGCTGCGTCAATGGAGTCGAGCTTGTCCCGGCACCCGCGGAGATCCACGGAGGTCTTCGCGCCCGGCAGATCCTCCATGAGGACGTGTTTGGTGGTCCATGTTTTGCCGGCGTCTTCCGAACGGTGCAGGACGGTGTGGCCATAGTGATAGGGGTTGCGTTTTTGTTTCTGAACGTAATGCGCGTTCATCATCAGGACGCCGTTCTTCAGCACGGTAATGTGTGCTTCCTTGGCGTCCGGAAGCTGTTCCGGTTCCGACCAGGTACGTCCGCCGTCCCGGGATCGATAGAGAAAACAGTCCTCGGTGTGCCGCTGGAGTTCAAGCGGGCGATCGTAGTACGCATATACCCGGGGGCCCGACACGGTCATCAGGAGTTCCCCGTCATCCAACTGGGCAATAGCGGGTTTATAGTAGTCGAGCCCGCCAAACGGAATCCGCTCCGCCTCGAGCTCGCCGGCGCCAATCTGTGCAGGATTTATTACCTCGATCGGTTCATTCGTAATAACGTCAGCCATAGCATGATCTCCTTTCTCCGGAGAGCATAGGAATGACCGCGTGTCGAAGTCAACCGCGGGTGCGTGTTCGTGCCGCCACGTGCCGGGGTTCAGTGGAGTTCCAGCTTGCGCTAAACGCGCACGGTTGGCTTTCGGGAAGACCCGCGAGGGATCAAGATGTCCGTTGTCGAGGCATAAGCGACAGGACAGGAGTTTGAAAGAACATGACATTCCCGGCAGACACTGGATGTATCTATCTTGACTGGCTGACCTTTGACCGGGCCGGCACACACGAACGATTCTAATCGACCCGCGGGGCGCGTGCGGGCTACAGCTCGCGAAGTCAGGTTCCCAAGTTCTTATGTTTTCTCGCAATGTCGAGATTCAGTTGGAACAGCACGGCACCGCCGAGCTTGCGCGGCGGTGCGAGTGATTTCGCACTACAATCCGAAATTGAAAAATAAGAGCCCGATAAGAGCGAATGGTGAGCGAAGCTCCACTCTCGCTCTTCCCGGGCTCTAACCCGCATGTCACTCTTCGGAAAGATAGGGCGCAATTCTTGTCGGTTTTATCATCTCAGGATTCCCTTCAAGAATCCCCAGCGCTTCATCTACCAGCGATTTTGTCCCGAGGTGATACCAGCGTGATCTGCCGACCGTGGTTTCGTCGACGAGATCCTTTTCTTTGAGCTTCTCACCGACGGCCGGAAAACTGAAAATCGGCCACTGTTGCAGGTTTCCTTGATTTCTGCGGCGGCGATGGCGTCAATCCAGCGTTTCAGATCCTCTTCGCGAACCGGATCCGGGAGATATCGGTTGGCGACGCTGGAAGGGTCGATGACATACACTACGCGGCGGCTTCCGCGGGGCTTCAAGCCGTCTGTACTGAACATTCCAGACCTCCTTGCACTAGTGCACACCTTTTTTGTCATCTCTACAGCCAGTTTGAGGGCATTGCAGAAGAAGCTATGACAAAGGTAAGAATATCACTGGCCCAGATGTAGGTGAATATATAGGCTACCATCTGCATAGCGCATCGACGGAGAGTTGCGCGACCCCCGGGGGACAGCTGCTAAGGTTCGAAACGTCGTTGCCCGCAGGTTTGCGCTGTAGCGCTTCACCGGATCGGGGAGTTGCTCAACAGGGCGACGACGATCGAGTATGAATTGCGATCGATTGAGATAGCCTTAGCAGTCGTTTTCCTCTCTTGCCCTCCATTCCCCTTGGGCCTATCTTGAGCCCCAATATGCAATAATTCCATTGGTTCGCTCAGCGTTAGATTGCGCAGTTTTTCACGATGCATTTCCCGCCACTAAAATCAATATTAGCGGCGAAGACCGGCACATAGAGGAGCACTGGCGATGGGACAAGCAATGACGGAGCGCGAGGTCGAAGCCGTCCTCCGGGAGGTCACAGACGAGGAGGTGGCCTTCTACCAGGAATACGGGTGGGTCATGATGAAGCAACTCGTGGCTCCAGAGTTTGCGACGGAGCTGCTGCGTGTCGGCCAGGAGTGGAGTCTTGCGCAACCGGACGGAGATGGGCTCCCCAGATCAATCACAGGTCTGGCCCGGCAGGAGGGCACCGAGCCGTTCCGTTCGTTCATGTTCAGCGAGCACATGGCACAGAACGCGATGAGATTGGTCAACAGGAAGCGGCTCAAGGGCGTGGACGTCCCGCTTCGCTACCGCACCGACATCTTCCTCCTGAAGAGCCCCGGAGAAGCCGGGAGTACCTATCACCAGGACTCGTCCGAGCATGGATCGGACCGAGTCGGCGAACTTCAGTTCTGGCTTGCGCTTGCGGCAGTGGCACCGGAGATGGGTGCGATGCGTTTCGTCAGCCGCTCACATCGCGAAGGACCGCTTGGCGCGGTGTTTAATGACGATCAGGGCGACCTGCTCGAGCAGTTTCCAAATCTAATGTCAGTGCTGGAGCTCTCGCCGCCCTTCGACTATCAGCCGGGTGACTGCACCGTGCATCACGGCTACACGATCCATGGTGGCCCAGTCAACAGCACCGGTAAGCCGCGCTGGTCCTACCTCTTCTCGTATACGCCCGCCGATACCCGTTACTGGAATGGCCGGTCGGCCAACTGGGGCAGCGAACGGAAGCGCCTGGGGGACTCGGAGTGTCCCATCGTCTACCCGCGCGAACCCGACAGGTCTGACCATGGACCGCAAGCATCACCGGAGTGAGCCGCGGTGGCACAGAAGTAAGAGCACTAGCGCTGGGCATTCATACAGGCCGTTTCGTTCTGTAAAGAGAGCCTGAACGTAATGGAGCATCGTGCACACGTTAAAATCGACCCCCATCAGGAGGTAATGAACGTCATTCTCATACATCCAATCCCAGGGACTTCCCACGCCGAAAGCCCTGTTGCACCAAGGGCTGGGCCGGCCGGAGGCTGTCCGATGCCCGCGTGTCGCCTCTTTCGCATTTCTGCCCCAGGTGCAGATCGAATGCGAGGGATGGTCGCTTCGAATCACGCTTGTCGTTGTTCTGAAGGTCTCGGTAACCAGCCCGACATTGGAAGGCGACGTCTCTATATTCCATTCCGTCTCTCTTTCCGGGTAGCTTGCCCTCCTGCCGTTGATCTTCTGCACAAACGCAGGCATCAAGATTGTGCCCTTGCCGGATACCTGCTGCATGAGAGCTTTGATAACCCCGAGAGCTCCGCCATCTACGGTTCCGAACGAGGAAAGAGATGAATGAACCATGCTCGCGGAACCCGTGCCGGTGCCAAGACGATCCAGGCCATCGCGGATGTCGCGCTGAGTTACTGCGGGATCCTTCTTCCTTGTTTCACCCCTCATGTCGGTCCGGGCAGGCAGAATCCAGGTGAAGGTGGCGACGATTCAGGTTCTTATCAATCCCGGCCCAGCATCTCAACAAGTTCCACGAGCTCCCGCCGTTTCCGTCGAAACAATTCGCGATCCGAGTCACGGTTCACGACGACTGTCTTGATGATCCCGTCCAGCGCTTGTTGATGGGCTGTCCCGTTCTCCCCGAGTTCCTCGATCCGCTCTCGCGCCATTTTCAGCAGCATGTAGTCCTCGATGCCCATCCGGACATACCGCCACCGGCGGCTCGGGACGACCCGTTCGGCGGTCTGCACGTCGGGCGGCGGATTCTGGTAGCGCGGCGGCCCGATGGGATAGACCATCGGCCAGTACACCTGCCCGATTCCTTCGTCCTCCCAGATCGGCGAGGAGCCATTGTTGTGCAGCATGTTCCAGAAGTGCACGCCGGTTGCGCCGTGCAGGAAGGCGGTCCAGTGCAGGTAGCGGAAGAAACCGAGCGGATCCCGTTCCTTGCCGGATCCGAACGCCGCGTCGGCCGCGCCGTAGACGTGGAGTTCCCGCCCGCCCGAAGAGAGAATCGGATATCCGTCCGGCGCATTGTCGTACCCGAGTCGCACCCCGTGGTGGTTGAAGACGTTCATGCCCGCCTCAACCATGTGCGCCACCGATTCCTTCGTCGCTTGCGGGATCGTCATCTTCATGCGCACGTTGGGGTCGACGCTGTGGACCAGTTCGCAGGTTTGCGCCACCATCGGGGACAGGGTTTCGTCGAAAATCATGATCATGAATTCGTCGTAGTCCCGGCCACCGGCAATGAACCGGTCGATGATTCCGCCGATCCACTCGCGAAAGATCCCCTTGAATTCGTCATCCATCCAGGTCACGGGGCCGAACCAGTCGAAGGTCGGCGGTTCGGCGTACTGATGAAAAGCAACGAAGATGCTGAGCTGGGGAAAGTCCTTGTGAAACTTGATGAACTTATCCAGGTCGCTCGTATCCAGTTCCACGGGACGGATCACGTTGCCGTTTTCGTCCTTTTTCGGCTGCGGCCAGACGCCGCCCCCCGCGCCGATCGTCATCCGGTTCGCCAGCATCTCCTCGCGAACCGGGATCGCCATCTCGAATTCCCCGTTGTTGAGATCCGACCAGTTTCCGGTGGCCAGCGGGGTATCGCGTGAAAGCGTCACGTCGTGAACGTGAACCGACAGCGGAATCGCGTGAGTCGTGTCACCAACGTGCACGGACAGACCGTACGCATGCAGGCCCGGTTCGGCGCCCTCGCTCTCCACCTCAAGCCACACAAGCCGGGATTCCCCGGAAGGAATGACGTGGGTGAAATCCGTTCGAAGCAAAGCGTCCGGATGAATCTGGGCGTTGGTCGTGACAAAGAAACGTGCTACGCGCGGCGTAACGGTCGGGCTTTTCGTCCCGGCCCCCTGGATCTCGATGCGGATCGGTTGTTCGCTGCTCGAGAGGTTCGCGACACCGAGGGCGGTTGCCTCCATCGCGTTGACGACGGTATGCACGGTTGCCCTCTGTGCCGGCTTGAGCGACACCGGCAGCGAAAGCATGGTGAACCGGTCGTCGGGAACCGTTTCCCACACCACCGAGTCGCGACCGTACACCTGGCGGGCCCGTTCCCGCTGGCGCTCGATCAGCCCGGCGCGGAGTTCGGGAAGTTTGTCCGCTTCTCTCACGGCTCGCTGGAGAACGGCTTCCACGTCCTGCCGTTGCGCCTCCGCCTGCTCCGTAGGCCAGACGTTGATGTGGCGGCCGATGGGCGCGGTCATGTCCGTCAGCAGGTTGAACGCGCGGGTTCCGCCGGACAGGACGCCGTATAGTCCTTTCGCCCCGGTGGCCGGAACCGCCGCGAGCACGGGCAGGGCCGATGCGGGGTCGGCCGGAATCCGTCCGTGGATTTCGATCTCGTCCACGAAGACAAAGTAGTGCGGCGGAGGCGCCTTGGACGCCAGCGCGACGTAGCGCGCGCGCGTCTCCTTCAACGGCAGCCGGATTTGCACCCCGATTCGCTCGTTTCCCGCCGCTTCCGCAGGCGGAGCGACGTGTTCGGCCGCCAGGATGTAGTTCTCGTTATCCAGACTCACGTAGACGCGAATGCCTACTTCGACCACGCCCGCTCCGCCGCCGCCACAGGTATTGAACACCAGTTCATCGAGGGTCGCTTCGTCGCCGAGATCGAACTGAATGACGACGGGCACATCCACGCCCGCGGCCCATCCGACCGTCGTCTTGTTCATCCACATCCCGCCTGTGTACTTCGTCACGCCGTCAGTGAGGTAGATCGGATCGTTTTCGGGATCGTGGCTGTCGTGGTACTCGGGCATCGGCCAGTAGGCGTAGGGTCGGTGGAGAACCAGGTTGGTGGAATTTTCGGCGAATGCTGGACTGCCGGCAAGAATGAACGACAAACCGAATATACACTGACTTTTCACGATGCCCCTTTCATG
>Ga0310121_10001091_pt1 | contig 28547 bp, 21 predicted proteins | sample CB27_Tmax_986_MG_FD_203504 | JGI IMG/M metagenome (GOLD analysis project Ga0310121, IMG submission 203504) | Marine microbial communities from Western Arctic Ocean, Canada - CB27_Tmax_986 | ecosystem: Environmental > Aquatic > Marine > Oceanic | place: Canada: Western Arctic Ocean | collected... | reverse complement strand
TGTTGCCCTCCTCGGGATCGATCCATTTGATAACCTGCTGCTTGTACTTCGCCACCGCCAGGCGCATCCCGATGGGCGGGATCTCCTTGACGACGTCGCCCTGGTAGAAGATGACGGTAAAGCTCTGCTGCTCGTTTAGTTGATTGATTGAGCGGATCAGCTCATTAAGGACGAAAGCGAGCGAATCGGTCAGTGATCCGGAAGCATCGATAACGTAGACGATCTTGTAGGCATTGCCGCCGGTTCCAAAGAACTCGACGCCAGCCTGCTTCTGGCCGACGATGCCCATGTCGAACGGGCTGCCGCTGCCGGCGGCAGCGCCGAGCGTGCCGATCAACCGGTTCTGCTGATCGACGCGGCTCTGCGCCGGCGACACGACGTCGCGGGACGACAGCGTTCGCCGAGTGGTGCGCGCCTCGAGCCGGGCCTTGGTCGCCCGCATCCGCAGCGGCACGGTCGGCGTCCTGCTCAGGTATGCATCGGGAATGATCGACTCCTCGTCGGCGTAGCGCGTCTGCGCCAGCCAGGGAATCAGCAGCGCCAGCAGCACGATCAGCACGTGTATCAGCAACGATACCGACCAGGGCAGGATGGCCGCAAGCGTCTGGCGCACCTCCTGGGTCTGGTCGCACGGGGATTGGGCATCGGAGCCGGGCGTGCTCGACGGATTGTGTGCAGCGAACCAGAACATCTCGGGCCTCAACGCCTAAGCCAAGCATCCACGACAAAAAGTCTAGTGGCCTAATCATTGCTTGTCATATATCGAGCGGTACGAGGATGGCCCGGGTCGGGCCGAGTTTATATGCTCATGTGCGTGATCAGTTTCTCCAACCAATGGACGATGACGCTCGACCGCCCGCGGATCATGGGCATCCTCAATGTGACGCCTGACAGCTTTTCCGACGGCGGCCAGTGGCAGGATAAGGACGCCGCTGTGTGTCACGCGATCGAGATGGCGGAGCAGGGCGCCGATGTGATCGACGTCGGGGGCGAATCGACCCGGCCGGGATCGCAGCGCGTCGGCGCCGAGCAACAAAATGCCCGGGTCGTGGGCGTGATTGGGCGCGTCCGCCGGGAACTGGACCGACGGTTCGGCCCGGCGACCGTGGCGCTGAGCATCGACACGACACTCGTCGCCGTGGCCGCCGCCGCGCTCGACGCCGGCGCCGACATGCTCAATGACGTCTCGGCCGGCCGCGATGATCCGGGCATGTTCGACCTGGCCGCGTCGCGCGGCGCGCCGATTGTCCTGATGCACATGGTCGGTACGCCCGCCATCATGCAGCGGTCACCGCGGTACGAGGACGTCGTCGGCGAGGTCGAATCGTTTCTACGTGCCCGCGCGCAAGCCGCCATCGATGCGGGGGTGGACCGACAACAAATCGTGATCGACCCCGGCATCGGGTTCGGCAAAACGACCGAGCACAACCTGGCGCTGTTGGCGAACCTGGACCGCCTGGTTGCGACAGGTTATCCCGTGCTGCTGGGCGCCAGCCGCAAGGGTTTCATGGGCGTGTTGGGTAAGGATCGAAATGGCAAAACACCCGGCCCGGCCCAACGGCTGGGCGCCACCTGTGCGACCACGGCAGCCGGAGTCGGGGCGGGTGTCGCCCTGTTTCGCGTTCACGATGTACAGGCCAACCGCCAGGCTGCTGACCTGGCCTGGACGATTCGCGCCGCGTTGTCCTGATGCCCGTGCCGTCACGCTGGTGGGCACCCATGGGCTGTTGGGCGTGATCAATCACCTGCGGCAACCGAGCCGGTACGAATAACAATTGCGCGGCCGTGTCGTCAGCGTTGCCCTTGATGTCGTTGGCTTTCGCCTCCAAGTTGCTCGACGGCGGCCAGCCTGGCTCGTTCTTGCCACATGCCGGTACAAGCGCCCACGACAAGCCCAAAATCATTATTCCCAGTAACATTGGCATGCCATGATCTTCTCTTGCACCGGTATCGTTGTTCTGGCGTGGCGCCCCACGATGCTCCTCGGATTCCCGAAACTCATGGCAACGATGGACAACTGGGCAAGGAGTTAAGCTATGACCAGCGTCAAGATTCTCAGCCTGGCAGTGGCCCTGCTCCAGCCCGGCCGGATGTATTTTCAACAGGACCACCCGGTGCCCGTGACGGTGGACCGAGCGGCCATCGCGCAACTTGTCCCGGCCAAGAGCGCTCCGTTGAAGCTGGTGATGCTCTCCGGCGCCGGGCGGGTTGAAGCCAGCGTTGAGCTTGGAGAAAATCAACCACAAGCCGATTTGGCAATGGCGTTTACGGGTCAGCCCCCCCCGGGGCCGGATGCCGGGTTGTGGGATGGCAACACCCACTATATTCAACTGGTGGCAGGCGATATCCCCATCGGGTCGCCGTTGGTGGTTATCCCGCTTGCCGACCCTGTCCGGCGTGGTCGCGGCAAGCCGGATGCGCTTCGTATCGTGGTTGAGCGGCAGGTCGTGATGCGGACCGATTTCGGCAAAATCCAGTTATCGCTCGATCACGAGGTGGCTCCGAACACGGCGATGCACTTCGAGCACCTGGTTGCCGGCGGCTTTTACACGAACGTGATCTTTCACCGCGTGGTGCCCGGCTTTGTCATTCAGGGCGGCGATCCGACCGGCCGGGGCGGCGGCGGACCGGGCTACCTGATCGATCTGGAAGTGCCAGGCAAGCCACACGATCGTGGCACGTTGTCCATGGCGCGGCGGGGCCAGCCTGACACGGCCGGCTCGCAGTTTTTCATCTGCCTGACACGCGAGGGCTGCAAATCGCTGGACGGCAAATACGCGGCGTTCGGCGTTGTGGTCGATGGGATGGCCGTGGTGGACAAGATCGCGGCGGCCCCCATCGCCGATCGCCGTAATGGCCGGCCCAGGGACCCGACGGAGATCAAATCCGCGTGGCTTGTTCCGGCGCCGCCGCGGCCCATACGCCAGGGCAGGCCTGCCGGGGGTGGCCCGAAGCCCGAGAAGTGAACGATGTTCATCCGGACTGACACGGCGTTCACCTTGCCGGGCGATTGTGGGGGAAATTTACGCGATAATTTTGGCTATGGGACCCCGTGCCAATATTATTTTTGGGTGCATTATCGGATGGATAAACAATTTAATTCGCACAAAACCTTTATTGACAATGCTTTAATACTATGATGGCCGGATGGAGAAACCTTCAAGCGTGAACCGCGTATTGGGCGATATCATTTATGAACAGTCCGAAAGAGAAGTTACGTGTATCAGCCTGCCGTTTCGGGGCCGACTGCGAGGAGTAGTGATAGATGAGCGAAATAGGACCCATTGGGTCCAGTAACATTCCCCCGGCGAGTCGAGTGGCGGAACGCTCCGTTCAATCCACGGCGGCGGCGGCAACGCGTGGCAGTGACAAGATTGAATTATCACAATGCGCCCAACTGCTTAGCCGACTGGCTGAATTGCCTGATGTGCGCCAAGATCTGATCGACTGCGTCAGGGCGGAAATTGCCGACGGCGTGTATGACACGTCCGACAAGGTCGATGAGTTGCTCGACGAACTGGCGCAGGATCTTCTGTAACTGCCTCATCTTTCTGAGCCCTGAACAGGATTCATCGCGGCGGGTCCGAGGTTGGCGTTTTTCTGTGCCGAACATGGCGTCTCGATCCGGCCAGGTCACTTGGTCTTCATGATGATGGACACGAGCCCTTTTCGCACCATCATTTGAATGAAGTTGGCGACCGCCACTTCGGCCTCGCGCTGATCGACTTGGTGTTGTTTGGCGAACCGCCTCGCGATCTGGCGCACGCTCGTGCAGCCGTCACACTGGTCGTACACCTCGACGCCGACGGCGTCGAGTTCGATCTTGCGCTTTGCGTCGTCGGAAATGCGCAGGAGCCATTTTTGATAACCGCTCGGGCGCATGGCGATGGCAATCAGGGCACCGCCGCTATCGTGGGCGGTGCGTTCGATTGTCGGCGTGGCGATTGGCTTGGCGGCAAAGGCGTCGTCCCGGGTGAATGCCGGGGGCGCATGTCGGGCTTGGCGGCGGCGGAAGATCATGGGTCACCATATTCAGCCGTCACGGTCAGCCCAGTGCAGACCGTGGGTCAGTGTTGTCATGGTCTCGTCGAGGTCACGCTGTCGCGTGGCGGCCTGAACCACGATCAGGCGATTGCGCTGCTGGTCGTGTACGATCCAATGTCGCATCTGTCTCGGCGTGCGCCATCGCAGCAGGCGCAGCACCGGGCGCAGGTACGTCCGGCAACTCAGGGCCGGGCCGATCGGCGTCTCAAGCGATTCGTATCTCTTTTCCGAGCGCTGCAGTACGCGTAGCAGGCGATATTCTCGGTGGCGGTCGGCCAATATCCGTTCCAACCATTTATTCATCGCCATGCGCCGCAGCGCCAGGTCCGCAGGATAGATAAACTGCACACCCGCCTCGCGGCGGAGGAAGCCACGCTTCGGCCTGCCCGCCAGGCGCACCCGCATGTCGCCGATTTTCAGCATTGACTCGGCGTAACGCATGCGTGGCATCGCGATGAAACTGATATCGAACACCGCCCACCGACCCGGTTCGTCAGTTGGCTGGTCGATCATTGTCGCAAGCGTGGTGCGGCGTATTAATTTGTCCTCGCGTTTTTTGCCATGGCGGTAAAGCAGATCGATGATACGGCCGGAGACCGGCGAGTAGGCAGCGCAGCGTGTTGCGCCGCCTTCTTCGTCGGGCAGGCACAACATCGGGTCGAACCGGGGATTGTCAATCGGTTCGATCATGTCGCGCAACTCTTTGGCGCGTTTGCGTGGCAGGCCGCGCAGCAACTGGCGGCGCACCAGTTTCTCGCGACGGCTTGGGATACGTGTGGTGCGTGCCCAGTTTGGCAGCTTGGCCCATTTGATAATCAGGCGTGGGCGTTCGTCATCGGCCAGCCCGAGCGTGCCCCGCCCCGAGCCACCCTCGATCTTGAAAGGCCGAAACGTGGCCGGTGCCGAAACCAGCCAGCCGCACCACCCCAGCGGGCGGCAGTCTGGTGACTGCGCCGCAGGCGAAAACGGGTGATCTGTCGTTTGTGTTTGCGCCAACATGTCGATATCCCGTGAGTATAGGCTTTGTCCGCAGGCGCCCCATGATTGTGACGCCGGTTCGTGAGCCCGCCCATCAACGATGTTTAGAATCCACCCGCCGCTGTGCTCTTGGTGATCAGGGCTATGGCGACCGCGGCCATGCCGATCAGGCCCATGCCGGCGCCGAACCCGGCGCCCAGAACCATCACGTATTGCTTGTACTTCTGGTGTCCGAACTTCTTCTCGAGGTAGAACCGCCCGATCAGTGCGCCCATGACCTCGGGGATCACGTTACCCGGGGTGGTCTGGCCCATGCCGCGCACCACGCCGAAGACAAGAAACGTCGGCAGGTTCAGAAAGCTGAGGACCGCAAAGGCGACCAGCCCCGCGCCCAGGCCCCAGCTGATGACGTCGAACTTGATCGCCTCGAGAAACGGGCTGGCACCCCCGGCGGTGGCCGTGTAAGTCAATGCCTGGTTCCACAGCAGAAAGTCCCAGTACTCCTGGGCGAACGGGTATTTTTCATCTGGGATCGGACCCATTTGCCAGATGAACTGGCTAAACGCCAGGGAACAGATGATCACCGTCGGAATGACAACCAGCTCGGTCTTGATCAGGCTCGAAATGCGCGTACCCGTCAGTTCCATCTCGCGGAAGGTACGCACCTGTCCCCCGTAGTCGTTGAGCGGGATGGGCGCAAACCAGATGGCCGACCCGGTGTAGCCCGAGAGGATAAACGCCGCCTCGCGCACCATGGGGATCTGCACCGTCTGGCCGACCAGCCCTTCAAGCTTGGCGTTGACATAACTCATCATCGGCTGGTAGGCCAGTGCGAACAATAGAAAGAACATCCATGGGAACTCTGGGATCAGGTAGGTCGAGATGCTGATGTAGGTAAACGTGCTGAACAAATAGATGAACACGCCGATGAAGAATGAAAAATCGCCACGCTCTTTGCTCGTGGAGGTCAGTTCCTGCCAGGCGTCGCTGATCTTGCGGCGTGGAGCCTGCATCTGATCATCGACGCTGCGCGCCCGGCGAAACAGGCCGCTGAACACCGAGCCAATGCTGATGGCAAAGATCGCCAGCGCCAGGCCTATCCCGAACGACAGATAAAAATCGATGTGATTGGAAAACAGCGTCCGGACCATGTTCATGCCCGGCTGCCAGGTGGTCAGCACGCCCTCATGGTAGAGCATCGGGTTGAGCACGACCGTGATAATCAAGCCGAGCAACCCACCGATGACCGCCCAGAACGGCAGTATCATGCCGGCGATAATCAACCCGACGTCGAAGACGATGTTGATCGGCAGGGCGGGCAGGCGGTTCTCCGTGCTGATCGCGGCCGTCAGGTCGAGCCAGGGGATGGGTATCAGCATGATCGGCTCGTTAAAGATCGCACCGCTGACCGCGGGCAAACCGATGTAAATAAACCCAAAAGCCAGCCCGATGACCCCGCCCAGCGAAAAGCATCGCCACCGCCACCGATTCGCCGGGTCGCGATCCTCGGCCAGCGCAGTGATGCCCAACGCGCCGACGGGCGCCATGGGAAACGGCAACTTCTCGACGTGCGCGGTCAGCCTGTACAACGCATAGCCCAGCCCGAACCCGTCGATCCGCTGGATGATGAACATGCCGGCGAGAAAGAGGATGGGCACGGCCCACTCACGCGTGAAAAAGGTGTTGCCGCTCGCCTTGATCGCCTCGGCTGATGGCGCGACCCAGGTTGGCAGATCGATGGCGAAGTTGGTCATTATGTCCGACTGCGCCATGTACTGGTTCCACAGCAACGTTGTCATCACGCCGCCGGCCAGGTGTCCGCCCAGCGCGATGCCTGTCATGTAGAACAGGATGAACACTTCCTGGCGGCGCAGCGTGGACATCGACCGTCGCGCCACCTCGGCAAAGAGAATGACTGTCACCCATCGTGCCGCCGTACCCATCAACGCGCCGCCGATGAAAAGCGACAGGTAGATTGACCCGGGGACCATCAGCAGCCCGAGAAACAATGAGCCGACAACGGTTTTGAGCCCGAAGCCCGGATCGAAGCGATCGGGCACGGACATCAAGTCGCGATACTGCTGGATTTCCCGGTCCTGGCTGTTGATCACCTTGCCGCCTCCACGCCGGGACACAATGGCCGTATTCTGCGATGGCGGTCGTCAGCCGGGAAACTGGATTGGATCAATCTCATCATGATTATGTCGACTTACCTTCGGGGGCGCAGGAGGGCAGGAGGGTCGCGGCCCGGAACATTTGTTTGCCTCGGTCGTGGTATCCGTTCTGAATCTCTGCCGGCTGGCTGCGCCAAGCGAGCAGTCGCTTGCGCAGCGATTCGAGGAACGGCTGATTGACCGTCACCCAGCTGCTGTGCTCACCGCTTAGCCTGGTCAGGTGCACCGACAACATGTGCGACCTGATCCGCGTGTTGTAGGCGCAGTACACCTCCATCTTTTGATTGACCCCGAGGTCGAACGGCGCGGGCGCAATGTCGAAAAGCATGGCGTAAGCCGTCGGGTTCTCGGCGTTGTCCGGTGCACTGTGGGCCGGCACGAGTCCGACGGGCCCGGCTCGGGCGAGGAACTTGCCTGTCGAGGCCTCCGAGTTCTGTTGCATAAACTCGTGCAGATAAGCGCAAACGCCCAGCACGTGATTGGAGTCGTAGCTGAACGGGAACTCGATGTGGATGTGATCTCCCTCGGGCCGGGGCAGGCTCCACCGTCGCTGCCCGCTGGGTACTGCTGCTCGCGCCGCCATGAGTGCCGGGTAGATCGTTGATGCCAACACGGTCGCGATGGTCAAGAAGATCACCACGATGACGGCCATGGACGAATAATTGAGGTTCAGCTTGATCAGGTCGAGCCAGTTGATCACGATGCTCAAGGTCTGGCCGATCAGGTAACCCCCCACGGCGCCGACCAAGCCGAACACGAGCGACTCGGCGAGGAAGAACATGATCACGTGGCCGGGGTTGAGTCCGATGGCGTTGTAGATCGATACCTCGCGCTTACGCTCCATGACGGATCCGAGCATGGTGTTGAGGATAATGGTGGCGGCGAGGATGGTGGGGATGGCGGCCTTGAGCACGCCACCGACCTGCGTGGTGGTGCTCGAGGTCAGCGCGTACTCGCCGGGACTGATCTTCGCCTGCGACTCGGGGTCGCGCTCGACCGGCCGGGTCAGCCCGAGCAGATTACGCTGGTGCTGAAACCGGATTAATCGGTTGACCTCGTTCCATGCGCGCTGCGCAGGCGGGGTGGTGAGTTGCTGATCGTCGATGAACTTGACACTGAGCGACCGGTAGCTGGCGAAGCCCAATTGCTGCGCCATCTCGATCGGCACGATGGCGATGTTGATCGGGTCGAACGGCCGGCCGCTTATCTCGCCGCCCTCCAGCAACTTGTTGCCGCCGCCAAGTTCCTTGGCCATGTCCTCGTTGCGCTGTTGGGCAGCGCCTGGCGCGGCCTGCGCGGCCGTGACGTTGAACACCATTGGCAGGATTGGCGTTTCTGCCAGGTCTTGCATCTTTGCCAGTTTCTGGTCATCGACCAGGCCGACCAGGGTCATCTCCATCCCGAGCAGAATCAATGTCTGGTCGTTGAAGTTTTCCGGGGTGATGCCGATCAGGTCGGCTGCTTCGACGCTGAGGACGATCTCTGCCTGGCCGTCTCGGATCCAACGCCCCTTGACCAGCGGCATATCAGCGATGAACCCATGCTCCGCCTGCTCCATCCCGAGCAGAACCTTGGACTCGATCACCCGCTCGCCGAGAACTTCGCGTGGCGCGTCAGGGCTGCGCTTCTGCGTGATCCGGAGGGGCAGGTTGTGGCCCTGGTGGTCGACCATCTGACCCCAGGCGCGCGTGACGGTGACGGTGCCGCGGCCGTAGCGCGCCCTGAGCCGATCCATCTGCACCGTTTCAATCTTGCCCATGCCCGGCTGGAGAAACACGAACCCGTCATACGCAGCGGTCGCGCTTTGGCGCACCATCGCGGGATCCACATCTTGGCCGACGCTGATCACCGACAGCATGGTGAATGTCACGAGCACGATGGTTGCGCAGGTCAGGCTCGTGCGGATGCGCCGCCGTTTCATGTTGTTGACGCCGACGAGAAACGCGGCTTCGACCAGTCTGCTCTGCGCCGCATCGACCGCCTCGCTTTGCAGCGCCTGTTCGACGAGTTCCATCATCGAGCTGTTGCATCGGCTGATCAGGATCATCGCCACGAACACAGCCAGGCCCAAAATGACAAACGCCATGATCACGATCACGGGCGTATTCGCGACGGAGAACGCCGGATGTACCCAATACAGCACTGCGACCATGAGCAGGAAAATCAGCCCGAAGATTGTCAATTGTCTCGTTACTTCGGTAAACGGCGTGACCAGTTTCATCACGAAGAAGCAGAAGGGGATAACCAGTGCCATGAAAACGACGACGGCAACAATCAGGTCGTTGATAATTTGTCGGCCGCGTGTGTAAGCTCGAAAGGAGTAGCCTCGCGCCTCCTCGATGCGGGCCAGTTTATCCAGTTCGCTGTCGCTCTCTACTTTCAGGGCGCTGTCGATCAGTCGGTGCACCAGCGAATCGGTCACGCCCTTGCTTGCGAGCATGCGCATCCGCCGCTCGGTGATCTTGAGCATGTCTTGCAGGCTCGTCTGTGCCATGTCGTGAATGATGCCGATGTCCGCGGGAAATCCTTTGCCCTTGTCGGGCGCGTCGTCGGTGATGTTGATGGCGATCGCGCCTTCGAGTTGGAGCTTGAACCGCGTGTCACGCGGCACCATGATGCTCGCCGTTCCGTCGTTTGACATGGGGTGCAGCATCGATTTGGCAAGTGAGTCCTTGCCCAATCCGACCGACGACTGCGATACGCCGGTCAGGCTCCAGTGATCGGGCGTGTTGTCCCTGGTGGCGTCGAGCACGCGGATGCCGTTGACCGGTACGAGTGTCAGAGGCCTGATCAGGCCGACCAGGTCGATCTTCTGCAGCTCGGCCAACGCCATTTTCAGTTCCTGGACGTGTGTTCCTGGCGGCGGCGCAGTCGGCGTAGGGAAGAACCGCATGCCGTCGCCGCGGTCGCGGGCGTAGAGCATGTTGCGGTATTCCGGGTCGTAGCCGTAGACCTGATAGAGGCTGCCCATGCCGCCACGTAACATGGCAAGGCCGCGATCGTCGGTGATTGACACCGAATGCGTTCGCACTTGGCCGTACATCGGAAAGTTCTGGGGGGTGCTCACGCCGCGATATCCGGGCAGCACGCGGACGGCCAGGGCGTCGGGCAGTGGGCGTTTGGGTATGTCGGTGGAGAACTGGTCTTGCAATAGGGCATAAAACTCATTGGCCTGGATCTTGATCGCCTGCGGCGAGGGAACCTCCTTGGGCCACAGCCCGAGGTCCGGCTCGTTGATCAGGGTGGCGAGAAATTCCTCGCTGAAATACATGACGTCGTTGAAGTTTCGCCGATCGATGCGGTCGGCAGTGTCGAACGGGCTGAACGCGTGGGGCCGAAAATCCTGCACCGACGTCAGCGTCAGTGCACACTTGAACATGTCGTGAAAAGTGCTGGACGCGAGCATGAGATACCCGCCCACGTGGGTCTGCCACGACAAGCTGCGCGCATTGGTGATGGTGTCCACAAACGGGTTGTGGTTGATTCCCTTTATGCGCGATGCGAGTTCGGCGGCCAGGTTGACCGTCTGCTTGCCCAATTGCAGCGTTCGGTCGGCGGCCATCTTGTTATCCGACGGGTAGCCCACATAAAAAAATCCGATCCGATCCGTGCTGAAACTCAAATCCAGGCACAGCCCCGTTGTGGCCGGCAGCGCCGGGAACTGCCGGGCGGCCAGGGCCTTGTAGCCGAGTTTGGCTGTAAATTGCTCATCGCGATCGGTCAGGTACCGAAGCCGGCGACGCAGCGCCAGGTTTTTGATCAGTGACCGGTGCGTGTCGAGCAGCGTCGCCTGGTCACGCCGGGCCCTGCTGTGGATTTCGTTGAAGTAGACTGCGAGCACCTCGGTGTCATCCGCGGAGAGATCCTTGTAGAGGATTTTTTTGCCGAACTGATTGAACAGTCGCATCAGCCGTTCGATTTGCTGCAGTCGCTGATCGATCTGATCGACGTTGCTTTTCAAACGAGCGTGCTCTTCGACCGTTGCTTCTTTCGGTTCTTTGAGTCGCTGGATCAGCTGGCCGCGCTCGAGCGTGCCCATATTTCGTTTACGCGCGAGCAGGTCAAGAATGGGTTGCTTGATCTTGATCTTCTTGCCCGCGACGGTGGCCACATGGGTGCGCATGTGGGCAGCGCCTTCAGCTGTCGGCGGGACGTAGGTTTTGAGAATGAACCGCTCATGGGACAGGTGCTTCTCGAGATTGTCCAACTCATCGCGCAAGCCGCCGGGTTCGGCGAAGGCGAAATGGGCGTACTCAGCTTCTCCAAGCAACAGGTCGGCGTGGTTGTTGGTGAAGCTGATCAGCACGGGGCGCACCGGTCTGCCGCCTGGCGCGCTGAACCGGGCCAATAACCGTTTCATCAGCACGATGTTGCTCGCGCTGTTGGCGCCGGGCGCCAACTCGGGCACGATCGAGTTGCTGTCGATGTAGGTCTGCAGGTGTATGAGTTGGCGAGAGGGATCGCGTTCGACCTTGGTGCCTGCACGTGCCGAGGGTGCGGTGCCGGGGATGAGCAGCCAAGGAATGATCAGGTTGCGCCGCTGCCATTTGCCAGTGACGGGTTGGGTGATACGGATATTCGGTGCATCGCGCGCCACGGCGGCCCGCCAATCAGCGCCGAATGCTGCCTCCAACTCACGCCGGCGGATGTAGAAACGCGGAATGCTCAGTGGTGAGACGGTAAACTTCTGCGACGCTTGGCCCCTCGTGGTGGCGGCGTCAGGTTCAGGCTCGATGAACAGGATCACGTCTGCGCCGTTGCGCACGGCGTTGATCCAACGCTTCGAGCTGTTGAAATCGAGCAGGATCGCCTGCTTCGCCTCGGGGTCGGTCTGATCGGCGATGGCGCGCAGATCGGCCTCACGACCGGTGCCGGCGTACAGCAGTGGGCCGGTGAAGCCTTCTTCGGGCAGGTTGGCCGGCTCGACCAGGTTCGGTGCCATCTGGTAGATGCGCAGCTTTGCCTTGCCGTCGACCTCAAGCCAGGCGGGGCCCGGTACGAATGCCGCGGTGGGCTTGGTCAACGTGCCGCTTTGCCACAGCAGCGCCATCTTGTTCGAAGCCTTTCGGTCGGCTTCGAGCGCCGCGACCTGTGCTTCGCGCACAACCTTGTCGTGGGCCTCGACGGTCATCACGCTGCCACTGTCGCCGCTGGCAGCCTGGCGGGTGCTGCGCTCGGAGTTGGTTTCAACGGTCGCTGCCACGACAGGCAGAATGATGATCACTGCAGCACACACCACCGCCATGACGAGCAGCGAATTGCGTCGCTGGGCCCGCCAGCATCCGCCCGCGAGAATCAACAGCATCGCGAAGGCTCCGATCGTGACCCCCGGCTGCTCGACGGTGAATCGCACGTACCAAGGGGAGGTCACCGTGATGCCGGCCAGGGCCTGCTGCTCCTGGCGTCGCTTTAACTCGAAGACGTGTTGCAATGCGATGTCGGCTTCTTGCCACGTCCTCTCAGCTTCCCGCACGCGGATGATCGATTGGGCGTTGCCCTTCGCGGTGGCGTCCATGAACATCGCGATGATGCTTTGCGTCAGTTGCTCGTTGTCGGCGCTGCCGAATACGCGCGACGGGTATTGGTCGATCAGTTTGACAAGCTGCTCATGGTAATCCGGCCGCTGGGCGGCGCAGGGGGAGGCGAGCGCCGCCGCGAAGGCGACGGTCAGCAGCAACAACCCAAAACGCTTGGCGGCTCTATTCATCGGACGGTTTCTTTTCCTGTTGCTCGATCGAGCCGATCTGGATGTCCAGGTCCTCTCGTTTTTCAATCCGTTCGATCATGCCGTCTCGGATCCAGACGACGCGGTCGCAGATGTCGAGCATCTTGTGGTCGTGTGTGGCGCTGACGACGGTCACGCCCATCTGCTTGCACAAGCCCTTGAGCATGGCGATGATCTCGGCCCCGGTCTGCAGGTCGAGATTGCCCGTCGGTTCGTCGGCGAGCACGATCGCAGGTCGGTTCGCCAGGGCGCGGGCGATGGCGACGCGTTGCTGCTGACCGCCGGACATCCGGCCCGGCCGGTGGTTCCACCGGTCGCCAATGCCCACGTTCTGCAACAACTCGTACCCGCGATCGCGGGCGTCGTCGGGGTTGACGTTGGCGAACGTCATCGACAGTGTCACATTCTCCAGCGCGGTGAGTGTGGGCAGCAGGTTGTAGCTCTGGAAAATGTAGCCGATCTTGCGGCATCGCAACCACGCCAGTTCGTAACTGTCCAGGGCGGCGATATTCACTTCGTCGATAAACACCATGCCGTCGGTTGGTTTGTCCAGTCCGCCAATCATGTTAAACAGCGTGCTCTTGCCCGACCCGGAGGGCCCCATGATCGCCATGTATTCGCCGCGGTAAATGTCCAACTCCACGCCACGCAGCGCGTGTGTTTCGCTGTCACCCATCTGGTACACCCGGGTGACGCCGATCGTTCGCACGACAAAGTCGCGCTCGAGCGCGGACTCACCCCCGGACTCATCCCCGGCGTTTGCGCCCGCGTTGTTCATGGTTGTTGTACTCATTCGTCGATTCTCAACGCGTCGACCGGGTTCATGCGTGCAGCGACCCGGGCGGGATAGACTGCGCCGAACACGGAGATAAGCACGCCCGCGACGATCGACCAGCCGGTCACCGTCAGCCCACCCAGCCAGGGAAAGTATTGCATGCCGTATCCGCCGAACTGAAGTGCCGCCGCGGTCAGGGCCACGGCGATGCCCAGCACGATGCCGGCCGCCGAGCCGACCACGCCCAACAGGCCAGACTCGATCAAAAACAGTTGCACTACCAGTCGGTCCTGCGCGCCTAGGCATTTCATCGTGCCGATCTCGCGAAATCGCTCGGTCACGCTCATCAACATCGCGTTGGTGATGCCCACGGCGCAGGTCAGAAGAGCCATCAGGGTCAGCCACCTGTCCATGGGGTTTCCCGATTCGAGTTGTTCGCTGGCGCTGATTAGATTCGTTCGCAGCAGCCGGTCAATGGCAATGCCCTCGCGAGCCAACTGTTCGGATTTGAGTGCTTCGAGCATCAGCCTCGTGTGGTCATCGTGCCTGGTCCAACCCAACAGCAGTTGCAGTGCTCGCAACTTGGCGTCCGGCAGGCTCGGGATGCGGCCTACATCCTGCGCGAACAGTTCAGCCAACCTCAGATGGATCTCGTGGTCAGTCGGACGTGCTGCCGATGCGCGAACCAAGTCGGTTTTTATGTCCGTGGGAATCTGATCAAGAATCTGCGGCCAAGTGCCGGGATCGTTTTGAAGACGGTTGTGCAGGTCCACAGCGTGCTGATGCCGGATGGCATTGGTGATGGTGCCCGGATCGACGGACGATGCCGGACCTGCCGCCGCGTGCAACTCGACTATTTGGCTCTCGGTAAGACTTGCAAGCAGGGCTGACCAGGCGAGAGCCCAGGCTGGATTGGGCACATCAAGCCCTTCAACAAGCTGATACTTTTGGGATTGGGTCAATTGCGAAGCAAGGTCCTTCGTCGCAAGCGCATTGACTGCCGCCGCGAGGGCCGGCTGCTTTTCCACGGGAAACTGTGGCGGCTGGGTGGCGTGGGCCAGATTGGACACCAGCTTGCTCGCCATCCCCATGTAGAAAAGAAATCCAATGGCCAGAATGACCGAGATCAATGTCACGACCGATCGCATCAGGCGAACGCGCAGGCCACCCATGGCCATGGCGATCAGGGTGCGACGCGGCAGCGCCGATTGCCGGCCGCCGATCTGGTCGAGCAACGTTTGGGTTTGCGGGTCGACCGCGGCGTTGCCGGGTTGAGTGCCGTGCTGCATCACGCCGGTGACTCCGCGCCGCTGGACTGGTCCCCGGGCCCGTGGATGCTGCCGACATGGATATCGAGTTGGCTGCGCAACTCTATCTTGTTGATCAGCCCATCGCGGATCGTCACCACGCGGTCGGAGACCGAGAGCATCTTGTGGTCGTGGGTGGCGGAGATGATGGTTACGCCCCGGTCTCGGCTGAGTTGGCTGAGTCGGTCGATGATTTCCTCGCCGGTTTTCGTGTCGAGGTTGCCCGTTGGCTCATCGGCAAGAATGATCGGCGGGTCGTTGGCCAGCGACCTTGCGATGGCGACCCGCTGTTGCTGGCCGCCGGACAACTGATCGGGCCGGTGATCGTAACGGGGCGGATCGCCCAGCCCGACGGCGTCGAGCAGTTGGCGTGCCTTGTCATGTGCATCGCTGATATCCATGCCGCCCAACAGCATCGGCAGCGCCACGTTTTCCGTCGCGGTCATCACCGGCACGAGGTTATACGCCTGAAAGATGTAGCCGAGACAGCGGTTGCGCAGCCGCGCCTGCTGGTCGCGCGACAACTCTGCTATGCGGATGCCCTGCACCGTGACATCGCCTTCGGTGGGCGAATCCAGCCCGCCGATCATGTTAAACAGCGTGCTCTTGCCCGATCCGGAGGGCCCCATGATCGACAGGTACTCGCCGGCGTAAATGTCGAGGGTCACGCCGGCCAACGCCCGCACCACCTCATCCTCGATGCGGTAGAGCCGTTGCACTTCGTGAACGCGGACGATAACCCGCTTGCCCTTGGCGTAGCGGGCGTGCTCGGCCGGTTCACCGGCCAGCACCTCGGGGTCAGCCTGCCCCTGCAGAGGAAGCTGTGCCTGTTGAATCAACCTGAACGCTCCGTGGCCCCGGGCCGGCGTTTTATCAAACGCCCGGCCATCATACCGATCTTACGCACCTGTCGCATCGGCAGGCGATAGCGTTGCGAAAAGACGGGTCGAGCCCGAAGAGCTGAAGAAATCCGTCGTCCTGCAGCGGATGTGAAGCCAGTGTTTGCCGCTGCTGGAACATGGCATCTGCCTGCCGCGGTCGAACCGGTCACCCACACGGCAACCCTAGATGCGTGCCACGCGCAAGTGTAACCGTAAATGTCTATTATTATGATAGATATGACTGTTAACGGACAGGATGAGAACTGTTCACGGTCCCGGGCTGAGCACTGATTGGAGAGGCGGAGGGGTTTTAACAGGCAGTGTCAGGTCGCCGTGACGGCGGGGGCGGACTGGCGCGCCAGCGAAGCGATCGTGGTGCCGGCCCATTCGGCGCGGATGTGCCCCACGGCTCGGTCGACAACCCGCTGGAGGGCCTGTACGACTGGTGCCAATGTCGGGTCGTCTTCGCTGACGGGCACGGTTGTGGCGATGGGTCCGTCGATGGCCTCGAAGACATCCAGAAGTGTGATCTCGTTGGGAGGCCGATCAAGCGTGTAGCCGCCGGCGCGGCCGAGCTGGCTGCGGATCAGCCCCTGACGTGTCAGGGCCTGGAGGATTTTCAGTGCACTGTCCGTCGGCACGGTCAGGTGCTCGGCGATCTGGCGGGCCTGAACCAGCCCGTCATCATAACGCTCGACGAGAAACACCAGCGCCAACGCTGCTTGTGCCGAGGACATTGGTTAACTTCATCGAAGAATCTGCTTCCTATAACCACGCTGGGGGGTTCGCGTCATTATCCGGTACTTCGGCGCAGTACGCGGGGTGCTTAACCATGGAGGTGTATTTTGCTCGGAGGAATCACATTTCGGTTCGGTTATGGGCTTGGCAAACTCGCCGAAGTGTCATGCCCCACAGAATCAGCCGGGGACCTGCCTTCATTTGGCGGTGCGAGTGATTGCTTAGGCGAAACGATCGCGCAGGCGGTGCGCGGCCTCGCATAATCGTCGCAGTTTTTCGTAGGCCTCGTCAATTGTGGGCGGCTCGCCCGAGTCGGGTGCGAACCCGCAATCGGGATTGACCGCGATGCGGCTCGGGTGGACCAACTCTGCTCCTGCGGCGCCGATCGCCTCGATCGCCTCGACTTCCTGCAACTGCGCGCCGCGAACGTCGACCACGCCCATGCCCACGCCCAGGTGCTCGGGCAGAAGCTTCAGGTCGCTCACGTCTCCGGTGCCCTGATAGGCAAACTCGAGATTGATGCGGTCGATTCGGGCGTCTTTCATCCACGGGAGGATCGGTTCATAATTGCCCTCGACGTCGCTTTGACGCTTGTACACGCTGTGGCAGCAGTGCAGGTGCGTTTCGGTGCTGATGCCCTCGAAGATCTGGTTGATGTAGCCGATCGCTTCGGGCATCTGCTTGTCGATGTCCCATTGCTGGCGCAGCCGATCATCATGGGTGTCGCCGCTTTCCATGAGCCTGCGATCGCAGAAATAGGTCATTGCCGGGTCGTCCAGTTGAATGATGTCGACGCCCGCGCCGGCCAGCGCTTCGGCCTCGAGATGCAGCAGCTGCGCCATGTGTTGCATTAGGTGCTGCATGGTCGGGTAGGCTTCAGCGCTGTAATCGGGGTGCCACAGGCGCACGCCGACGAGAAATGGGCTGGGCAGGGCAAACTTGGTGCAACGGTCGGTGTGCTTGACGAGAAATTCAGCGTCGCGGGCGAACACGGGGTCGCCTTGGCGCATGCGATGCGTGGCGACATTGGTCATTTTTACCTCGCCCTGGTGCGTGAACGGGCGGACCTGTTCCAGGCCGCCGACGCGGTCGAAGAACTCGGTGATGTAATGGCCTCGTCTCCATTCGCCGTCGCTGACCACGTCGAGACCTGCCTGCTCCTGAAGACGGATTGCGAACGCGATCATCTCGTCCATGACGCCTTGGTATCGGTCCTGCTGCATCTGGCCATGTGCGGCGATCAGATCGAGAACGAGCTTTGGTCTCGGCAGCGAGCCGATGACCTGCGTGAAAAACGGCGGCAACTTGCGCGTTCGGTCAGTTCGCATCGTGTCACTCCTCGTAAAGTTACGATAATCGATTGAGGTAGTCTTCGTAGCCGAACCGGCGCACAATCCGTGTCTGTCCGCTGTTCGAATCATGCACCACGATCGTGGGTAGGTTCACGCCGTTGAACATCGTGTTTTTTACCATCGTGTAATGCGCCATGTCCTCGAAGACAATCTTGTCGCCGACATTGAGTGGCCGATCGAATGCGTAGTCGCCGATCACGTCGCCGGCCAGGCAGGTCAGCCCGCCCAGGCGATACGGGTGCGGCTTTTCACCGACCGCTGCGGCACCCTCGATGCGTGGCCGGTACGGCATTTCCAGCACATCTGGCATGTGCGCCGTCGCGGAAGTATCGAGCACGGCCGTTCGCACCTCGTTGTCGACAATGTCGAGCACGGTCGTGACGAGCACGCCGGCGTCCAGCGCGATCGCCTCGCCCGGTTCTAGGTACACATCGTGTCCATAGCGATCCCGATGGCGAACGATCAGCTGAACCAGTCGGTCGACGTCGTAGTCCTCGCGGGTGATGTGATGCCCGCCGCCACAGTTGACCCACGTGATCTGCTCGAAGTATCGGCCGAACTTGCGTTCGACGACTCCGAGCGTGTTCTCCAGCGCGTCAACATTGCTCTCGCACAAGGTGTGAAAATGCAGCCCGCTGATATCGCGCAAGTCCTCGCCCTTGAAGCCGGATTGCGTGACGCCCAGGCGCGAGCCGGCAGCGCACGGGTCGTACAGCGGGGTCGTTGCTTGTGAGTATTGCGGGTTGATCCGGATCGCACACAGGGGCGGCCGCGCGGCCGTGGTCGTGCGGATCTTGAACCGGCGCCATTGTGCGAAGGAATTGAACGTGACGTGATCGGCCAGGCTTACTGCCTCGCCGAATTCGTCGTCGCGATATGCGGGCGCGCAGAGATGCACTTGCTTGCCGAGTTTCTCGCGTCCCAGCCTTGCCTCGTGTAGCGAGCTGGCGGCGGCGCCGGCCAAGGTCGCGCGCATCGGCTCGAACAGGTCCCACATGGCAAATCCCTTGAGCGCCAACAGCACCTGGGCGCCGCTGTCACGCTGTACGTGGTCGAGCACCCGCATGTTTCGCTCGATCGCCGCTCGATCCACGACGTAGCAGGGGCTGGGTAGATCGTTCAGATTGAGCCGGTCCATGGCTGGACGCTCCAAGGCAGGCCGTAAAAGTTTAGCGCCTTCATAAACGGGTCGGGATCGAACTGCTCCATGTGAAACACGCCCTCGCCCCGCCAGGAGCTGGTGAGCATCATCATGGCGCCGATCATGGCCGGTACGCCCGTGGTGTAAGACACCGCCTGTGCGCCGACTTGCGCAAAACACCACTCGTGATCACAAACATTGTAGATCAGGTGTTGCGCCGGCGTACCGTCTTTCAGCCCGCTGACCACGCACCCGATGCACGTCTTGCCCTTGTAATCCTTTGCCAGCGACGACGGTTCGGGCAGGAGCGCCTTGAGGAACTTGAGAGGCGCGATCTTGTGGCCCTCGAACTCGACTTCGTCGATTCTCGTCATTCCCACGTTCTCAAGCACGCGTAGATGCGTCAGGTACTCGTCGCTGAACGTCATCCAGAAGCGGATTCGCCGCAGCCCCTCGATGTGCTGGACGAGTGATTCGAGTTCCTCATGGTACATCAGGTACATCTCGCGTGGGCCGACCTCGGGAAAGTCAAACGTTCGCCGCTCGTGCAGTGGCGGGGTCTGCCGCCATTGGCCCGCCTCCCAGTACCGTCCTTTGGCGGTTACCTCGCGGATGTTGATCTCGGGGTTGAAGTTCGTGGCGAACGGCCGGCCGTGATCGCCGGCGTTGCAGTCCACGATGTCGATGTAATGAACCTTATCGAGCAGATGTTTTTGGGCATACGCGCAGAATACGTTGGTCACGCCCGGGTCGAACCCGCTTCCCAGGAGCGCCATGATGCCAGCTTGTTTGAACCGGTCCTGGTACCGCCATTGCCATTTGTACTCGAAGCGAGCCTCGTCGGGCGGCTCGTAGTTGGCCGTGTCAAGGTAGTTCACACGCGCTTCGAGGCAGGCGTCCATGATGTGCAGGTCCTGGTACGGCAGCGCCACGTTGATGACCAGGTCGGCTCGAAAATCCCTGATCAGCGTGGTGGTCTGCTTCACGTCGTCGGCGTCGAGCTTCTCGGTACGGATTTGCTGACCGATGTGTGCCGCGATCCGGTCGCACTTGCTCTTCGTCCGTGACGCCAGGCAGAGGTGGCCGAATACATCAGGTGCCCGGGCACACTTGTGCGCGACGACATTACCCACTGCGCCGGCACCGATGATCAATACGCGATACATGCTTCGGCCCTTGAGCGGGGATTCGCTGGCAAACTCGCCGGGTATTCTATTCGATTCGCCGGGGCGCTTATAATCAGGAGGGTGGCAAAAGAGGTGGGCAAAGTGCTGGGCATCGCGCTGCGTAGCGTACGCCGGGGATCGATGTTCGAGGTGTCAGAGGCGCATGCTTGCGCCGATGATTGTTTCAAGGGCGATCGCGTATCGAGCACGAAGCGGCGGCGGCCATGCTCGTCGCGGTGCAATGGCGACAGATGATGGTGGAGTTGGGCGCCGATCTGCCCTGGCACACCCGCCGCGCCAACGTGTCGATCGGCGCCAACACCCCCAAGCCGTTACTGGGCTAGGCGATTCGCATTGGCCGGATCAGCGCGTGCGTGCATGCCGAGACCAAGTCCTGTGGCGATATGGATAGGGCGCTGCCCGGACTGGCCGGTGCCTTGGCGCCCGACTGTTGTACAGGCGTATACGGCCAAATCCTCAGCAACGGCATCATTCGCGTCGGCGACGTGGTCCGTTGTACGCGGCGGTTTACTCGGCGTCGGCCAGCACCGGATCAAGTAGTTCGCAAATGCTGTGGTAGAGCAGCAGGTGTGCTTCCTGAATGCGTGCGGTGGTGTCGCCCGGGACGATCAATTCGGCATCGGCCAGCCCCTTGCACTGCCCGCCGTCGCGACCGAGCAGGGCGATCGTGCCGACGCCAAGTGCCGGTGCCGTTTCGAGTGCGAGCCGCACGTTCGGGCTTGCGCCCGTCGTCGATATGGCGACCAGCACGTCGCCTTCGGTGCTCAACGCCTGCAGTTGGCGGGAAAATACCTGTTCGGGTGGGTAATCGTTGGCCAGGGCTGTGGTCAACGCATGATTGGCGGTCAGGTCGATTGCCGGATAGCCCGGGCGCTCAAGCGCGTATCGGCCGGCGATCTCCGCGGTGAAGTGCGCGCAGTCGGCGGCACTGCCTCCGTTGCCGCAGCACAGCAGTTTGCCGCCGCCGGTCAGCGTGGTGGCGATCATCGTCATGGCGCGGTGCAATGATTCGGACAGGACGCTTAGCCCGTCGAGTGTGCTTCGTGCCGCGTCGATGGTGGCGGCCAGCGTGCGTACGGTGTCGTGGTGGGTCATGGCGCGGCACTCGGCTTGTCGACGCGAGGATATCGTTTGCGCATCAGGCTGCGCATGGACATGGCGTTGAGCGCGGGCACGGCCGTGACGATCGCCAGTCCTAGGCGCGCCATCGGCTGGGGCCAGATCTCCGGCTTCGGGCGGCGCAGGCAACGGACGATTGCCTGGGCCACCTTTGCGGCGGTCTGCACGAGCGGTGCAGGGGTATTGAACTGGGGCTCGTGAGTGCCCGATCGACTGCGCGCGGTGTCATAAAACTCCGTCCGCGTGCCGACCGGGTGTACGCTGCTCACGTGGATGCCCTCGTGGGCCAACTCGGCGCGTAACGCACTGGCGATCGAATCCTGCGCCGCCTTCGTGGCGCAGTAGAGCCCGTACATCGGCAGCCCGATCTCGCTGACAGCGCTCGAGCAGATCAGGATGTGGCCCTCTCCACAATTTCGCATCACGGGCACGGCGGCACGGATCGTGCGTAATGTGCCGAATACGTTCGTCTCGAAAATGGCGCGTGCCTGGCCATCGGTCGTGTCGGCGATCGGGCCGTACAATCCGTAGCCGGCATTGGCGAACACGGCATCGAGCCGGCCCCACTCGCCGACCGTCCGGTCGACGAGCCTGCGTGCGTCCTCATCGCGATCGACGTCGCCGGGCACGATCAGCGCCTTGCGCCCGAACTGCTCGACGCGGGCGGCAGTTTCTTGAAGCCGATCTTCACGCCGGGCGCTGATCGCTATGTCCATGCCCGCCTTGGCGCACGCCACCGCTGTTGCCGCGCCGATGCCGCTGCTTGCCCCGGTGATGGCGATGACTTTGCCGGTTAGATCGCGCCCCATCATGGTACAAGTGTACCGGATCGCTGTGCGCCATGCGGTGCCATGGGAGGGTGATATACTCGCTCCCTATGCAACGAGCCGAACTGATTGATCGCATTCGCCGCGACGCGCTGCTGCGTGGAGAGTTTACCCTGCGTAGCGGGCGAACCAGCAAGTATTACCTCGACAAGTACTTGTTCGAAACGCAGCCCGACATCCTCGAAACGCTGGGCAAAATGTTCGCAGGGCACATCGATGACAGCATCGATCGCCTCGCCGGCGCCGAGTTGGGCGGCATCCCGCTTGTGGCTGTCACGTCCATCATCTCGGGTCTGCCCTGTGTGCTGATCCGTAACCGCAAGAAGAGCTACGGTACGGCCAAGCAACTCGAGGGCCGGTTGAACCCCGGCGACCGCGTCATGATTGTCGAGGATATCGCCACCAGCGGTGGACAGGTGCTCGAGGCCGCCCGGACAATCAGTGACCAAGGCGGGCAGGTCACCAAGATCGTCGCTGCCGTCGATCGTGAGGAGGGCGCTCGCCAGAACATCGAAGGAGCCGGATATCGATTCGAGAGCCTTTTGACCAAGTCTGATCTGGGTATCAGTGAATAAGGTAGGAAATTGGATCGCGGCCTGCTGGGATCAATCCCGGCGGGGGCGCGCAGCGCATCGACTTGCGTCTTGTTGAAAATATAGAATTGTCCGGGGCTGTAGTTGATCTCACGGATCACCATGGTGGTGTGATTTGGCGTGATGGCGAGGGGCAGTGGGATTATCAGGCTATCGTATTCGGGGGCGGGATCGGGGTTGTAGCCGTTTAGGAACTATTTAAAGATGACGTGTATGCACACGCTCAATGTGTGGCAAGGGGCCATACCTGAGATCCTATAAATACGTTTTCTACGTGGAGCTTTTCCGTAAAATGTTTCATTAAATGATCTTATAAATGGTGTCGATCGTGTGGGCCAGGGCCTCTTCGTGACGCTGCAGCGATCCTCCGGGTTGGCGGCGCATGGTTCGGATTGCTGGCCAATCATCGATAATCGCGAGAAAAGTGGCCATTTGCGGGGTAGCCGTACGATAGTTTCCGCATGTGAATGTTGCCGAGGCGGCAGGGCCTGCGGCTTGTTTGTTGACTTTGGAAAGGGTTTTTTGAAAAATTAGTTTACATTTTGGCCCGCAAGGCCTTGACGACTCGTTCGACTTCGTGACAATACCCGCCGAGTGCCTGTAGTGACGGTTGTAAGCCGGCGCCTTGATGCGGACAAATGATTGGAGTGGATATCGGATCAGGGATTTAATACTAGTAGAGAGGCACTTGTCGAAAAACCGGTTTGGGCAGAGACGAGCCGGTTCGTGAATCAAGACTTTCCCAGTTTAGAACCACAGATAAACGTCGGCGTCGTGTTGGCGCCGGATCATCTTGGCTGCGTTGGTTGAGATGGCGGGTGATGTCATCCACGGTGGATGACGCCAAGGAACACCCAAACGGCTTTTCGAGCATACTGAAAGGAGATGTTCCATGCGGAACAGATTATTGTTGGCCATCGGCGGGAGCTTGCTTGTGGGCATCGCCGGCGTGGTCTACGCCGACGCGACCCCTAGTAGTGAAGTTTCCCTCCGAGCGGAAATGGCCGCCCTCCGGGCGGAGTTGAACCAACTCAAGGTCCAGCAGGACGGTGCTTATCTCAAGCAGCGTCGGGCCGAAGAGTTCAAGGCGATGGTTCAGGATGTTATGTCTGATGCTGATACCCGTGCCAGCCTGCTGGAAAGCGGCATGACCGCCGGGCACAACGGCGAGAACTTTTTCCTCGCTTCCGATGATGGCGGGTTCCGGGTGGAGATCAGTGGCCAGGTCCAGATACGCCACATCTCCAACTTCCAGGACACGGATGATGATACCGATGGCGCGACCGCTCCTACCACTGGCATCGTTGTCACGACTGATGAGGATGACAGCGAGCGTGGCTTCGAGGTGCATCGCGCCAAGATCCAGTTTGCTGGCCACATCGCCGATCCGCGGCTGAACTACGCGATTCGCTTGGCCGTTGGCCACGATGACAATGATGTCTCGGCGGACCGGATCGTGGTCAGTTATGCCCTGTCCGACAACCTGACGTTGTGGGGCGGCGAAGATAAGGGTCCGCTGTTGCGCGAAGAGTTGACCTCATCGGCGCACCAATTGGCCGTCGAGCGTACTCTCATCAACGAGATCTTCACGGTCGACTACCAGCAAGGCGTTGGCCTCAAGTGGGATGCGGATGAGTCGCTCAAGGTTCAGGCCATGATCAGCGATGGCTCACACTCGGGTGACGGTGCGACCTCGCCCAACCCCTTGACTCAGGGTGGCGCCTCGCAGGCGGGAGTTGTTGGTGGTGCTGTTGCTTTGAGCAACACGTCTAAGGCTTATGACGAAGACCGTTCGGATATCGCCATCACCGCTCGTGCCGACATGAAGTTGGAAGGCGCGTGGAGCCAGCAGGATGATTTCACCGCGGGCGTCGGCGAGGACACCGCGATATTCATCGGTGTCGGCATCCACTACGAGGTTGGTGAGACCGGTGACTCCGCGTTCAACAACAACTTCGTGTCTTGGACGGTTGATGGTTCCATCGAGAGTGAGGGATGGAATTTTTACTTGGCCGTCATGGGCATGCACACCGGCCTGGAAGATGACGCCGTTATTGTCGGCGACGACCAGGATCTGTTCGGCATGATCGTGCAGGGCGGGTATCGCATCCCTGATACGCAGTGGGAGCCGTTCGTCCGCTGGGAGTTTCTTGACTCGGACGACGTTTTCACTACTGCAACCGACGTGCCGTACGGCGACACCAGCATCATGACCTTTGGTGTTAACCGCTACCTGCACGGCCACGACGCGAAGTTGACGTTCGACGTGGTCTGGGCCCTGGATCCGAGTCCATTGACAGACGCTGGCACGGGCATCCAAGCTGATGACCACAATGACGACGAGCAAGTCGTGATTAGGGCTCAGTTCCAGCTGCTGTTCTAAGTTTGTGAATCAGAACCCAAGCCCTTGTCGCCTTGCCGGCGACAAGGGACTTCAAGATCGGCCGGCTCTTTTCCTAGAGCCGGCCGGTTTTTTTATGACAGAACGTTGCCAACGGCTTCGACGACGGCGTCGTGAATCGGCCCGTTTGTGGCGATGATGCCTTGGTTGGTTTCGAGCTGGCGGCCGTGTGTGAAATCGAGTGGTTTGCCGTGGACGTCGCTGACCCGGCCACCGGCTTCGGTGACGGCAATCATGCCCGCGGCGTGGTCCCAGATCTTCTCGCGATAATCGGTGCGGGTCGGCATGCGTAGGTATATCTGCGCTTCACCCCGGGCGACGGTGGCGTACTTGGCCTGGCTGTCCATGCGAATTGGCTCGGCCGAGATACCCAGTATTTGCGCGATCCGGGCCGCGTCGCCATGGCTGGAATGCCCCGATTCAACCGATTCGCAGAACCGTGCCGCCGATGGATCGGCCACGCCGCTGACATGTACCGGCTTGCCCTCATCCGATGCCTGCCTGTCGAGTGAAAGCAGCCTCGTGCCCTCGCCCCTCGTGGCGGCCAGCATCAGGCCCGTCGCACCGTCGTGGCCAAGGTTTGGGCAGCCCAGCACGCCCATGATGACCTGGCCGTCCTCAATCAGGGCCAACGCCACCGCATACTGCTCGTTGCGCAGAAATCCCTTCGTGCCGTCGATGGGGTCGAGCGTCCAGTATCGCCCGCCTCGGGCCGCGGTGGCATGGCCGCCACGATCGATCAGTTCAAGTACGGCTGATTCATTCTGCTGCGACGAGGGCAACGCCGCCGATGCTCGTTGCACCACGGCTTGTCGAATGAAAGCCTGATCCGGTTCACGCAACTGGTCGGCATTCTCCTCGGCGATGACCTCATCGTCGGCAAAAGTCTCGGCCAGTTTGGCGCACACGACCGCCTGTGAGGCGAAGTCGGCGACGGTCACGGGGCTGCGATCCTTCTTCTCGAGCGAATCGGCACTGACCATGGTTCGGCGCACCGCTTGGCAGACTTGCGCTGCGGCCCGTACCGCGTTGATCGCAGTCTGCTGTTCGTCGCTTCGGGCGGTGGCCATGATCACCTCGTGCCTGTTTGCCGTGGTTGGTTTGTCGGCTTGGCCGATATGGCTAGGAAGGTGCAGTGCCGTCGGCTGTCGCAGCGCGGTCGCCGAAGCGAGTGGTCTTTTCGTTAAAGTGCAGCGACACTGCGCCAGTCGGCCCGTTACGCTGTTTGGCGAGGATGATCTCGGCTAGGCCCTTCTTGTCTGGATGCTCCTCGGCCCAATCGGGATCAGGATGATAATACTCCTCGCGGTGCAACATCATCACGACGTCGGCGTCCTGCTCGATCGACCCTGATTCGCGCAGGTCGCTCATGCGTGGTCGATGATCCTCGCGACCCTCGGGCGAGCGATTGAGTTGGCTGAGGCAGATGACCGGGACGTTCAGCTCGCGCGCCAACGCCTTGATCCCTCGCGAAATCATCGACACCTCCTGCTGGCGCGACTCGGAATCAGGCGAGTTCATCAGTTGCATGTAGTCGACGAAAATGGCCTCGATGTCGTGCCGGGTCGCCATCCGTCGGGCCTTGGCGCGCAGCGCCAGCAGCGACAAGCCCGGCGTATCGTCGATGTAGAACGGCGATTCACTGAGCCGGCCGACCGTGTTGGCAAGCTGCGCATAATCCTGCCCGCTTAGCATGTTGCGGCGGACCCGGTGCGAGTCGATCCCGCTGGCCGAACACAAGAGCCGCTGTGCTAGTTGCTGCTTGCTCATTTCCAGACTGAAAAACGCCACCGGCTGGTTCATTACCACGGCGATGTGCTCCGCCATGTTCAGCGCGAAGGCTGTTTTCCCCATGCTCGGCCGGCCGGCAACGATAATCATCTCGCCACGTTGCAGCCCGCTGGTCATTTCGTTGAGTTGGGCGTAGCCGGTGTCCAGCCCGGTGATCATCTGGCCCTCGCGGGCCTCGAGCTGGTTGTAGAACTCGTGCAGCAGGACGCCCAGTTGGTCAGCGTCCTGGCTGCTGCGCGTTTCGCGCAGCAAGAAAATCTCCTTCTCCGCGGCGTCGAGCAGTTCTTCGCCCTTTTCGGCGCTGGTGTGGGCGCGGTGGAGGATCGAGCCGGTGGCGTTGATGAGCCTGCGGACCAGTCCCTTGTCGTGCACGATCCGGGCGTAATAAGCGGCGCCCGCGGCGTGCGGCACCGATTCGCCCAACTCGATGAGGTACGACACGCCTCCGATCTGATCAAGCAGCCCCAGGTCCACCAGGCGTTGCTTGAGTTGCACCACGTCGATCGTTGCGTTTTGATCGTATTGCTCGACCAGTGTCTGGTAGAGTAGCGAGTGCTTCTGGATGGCAAAGTCCTGCGGTCCGCTGATGATCTGTACGACCTCGCCGATGACCGCCGATTCCTGGATCATCGACCCGAGCAGAGCCATCTCGGCCTCGGGTGCTTGGGGGGGGAGCTTGTCGAACAGTTTGGCCAGGTCAATACGCTGGGCGTCGAAGCTGGGTCGGGCGGTGGCAGTGGTCATGGGACATCCATTGTTCATTATTGGCGCGCTTGCGCCAAGCAGGCAAAAACATGTAGAAGCCGCGTGCAAAAACTGTCGCTTGCGCAGTCGGCGTCACTTCCGGTTGGTTGCAGGGGCGATTCTGTTGCAATAATATGCCGTTCGTGCGATGGCTGGTCGTATCTGTGCGGGAAAGGCCCGATCGATGTGGCAGCGGGTGAGTATCGGATGGGCGTTGGCAGTGTTGCTCTGGTTGGCGCCTGCGCAGTCGTTTGGGTTCGAGCGGATCCATCTGGCTGCCGTGATGGCTGGCGATGAGCAGCAGGATAAGCCCGGGCAGTTACCTGAACTGCGGCCGGCCGATCCATTTGCCAAGGGGGTGTGGACGTTTCAGGTCTACGGCTTGGCGGTGCTCGGCGAGTACCACCAGGGAGAAATCTACAGCGGGCATATCGGGTTTGGTTACCACCTGGCCGATAATTTCTCGGTCAATCTTGAGGGCCTGGGCGCCAAGGTTGATGCTCAACTTGACGACGACGGCGTGGCCGGCGGTCTGGACCTGACATTTCGCTGGCATCTTTATCGCATCGAGAGGTTTTCGATCTACCTCGAAGGCGGGGCAGGCTTTCAGCAGGCGACCACCAAGTTTCCCAGCGACAGCCACTTTACCTTCAGGCCCCAATTGGGCATGGGTGCGACCCTGCGGATTGCCGAAAAAACTTTCTTGATGGGCGGTGTCCGGTGGCTGCACATCTCCAATGCGGGCACCAGCGATATCAACGATGGCTGGG
>Ga0310121_10001090_pt1 | contig 28554 bp, 25 predicted proteins | sample CB27_Tmax_986_MG_FD_203504 | JGI IMG/M metagenome (GOLD analysis project Ga0310121, IMG submission 203504) | Marine microbial communities from Western Arctic Ocean, Canada - CB27_Tmax_986 | ecosystem: Environmental > Aquatic > Marine > Oceanic | place: Canada: Western Arctic Ocean | collected... | reverse complement strand
CGTTCGGAGATGGCACGTTTCCCGCGGACGCCGACGGCAAATTCGCCATCGATCTTGGCGGCACCCAGCTGGAAATCACCATCCGTTTTGGCCATGAACCCGCGGCTGAACGAGTATCGCCAATAGCCGACCTCCTGGCCTTGGTTGTCGCGCAACGTGATTTTCGACGAGTCGGGCAGAAACGAGGTGGCACGGCGTTCGAACAATGAAAAGCCGAATCCGTCGTTGGCCGTAAAATTGTTCAGCTGGACCCCGTGGCTGTTTTTGTCAATCCACGGCTCGACAATGGACTGCCAATTTTCCAGCGGTTCAATGTTGGCTGGAAGATTGTCATCCTCAAGCCAAGGGATGGTCAGTCGAGGCCGATCGCGCTGGCGGATCTTGAGCGGATCGTACGACGCATTGTCGTCCGCCAACTCTTGCACAAGCAGATCGACGGCGATCGTAAAACGTTCCGTGGGGTACACCGATTTCGGCTCGATGCGAATATCCAGCCGCACTTTATCCTGCGCGTCGGCCGGCTTGACGAGCAGAACCAGCGGCGTGGTCGTTAGTTGCTCTCCGTCTCCGACAGCCGTAATCGGTGGAATCGATAGTTGCCCGCTTGTCAAAGGGGTCAGTTGATAGAAGTACTTATGGCCGAATGTTTGTTTTTCAGTGCGGCGACCGTTGATGATCGTGATCGAACGCGAATCCATCGAACGATCGCCAAGTGAGGAAACGGAAAAGTCCTTTAAGTGGCCAAGGTCGGGTTGTTGGCGATCTTGAGCATCAAGAATGGTGATGACCAGATGTACCGGTTCGCCTTCGTAGACTTCTTCCTGATCGAGTGCCGCGTTGATGCGGGCGGCGTTGGTGATGACGGGAAGAAATAGAAGCAGCGTCGTCGTGACGATCGTCGCCAAGGTGATCTGTGCAAATGGTTGAGCCATTAACGCTTCACTAGGGGGTGCCTCCCCAAGCCAGTCGAATTCTTCGAGCGATTCTTCTTTCTTCACGCTCAATGTGTTGACGATTTTGTAGTACACGTCACATGCTCTTTTTTTGAACAGGAGGACTAATTGGACTGCGGCACCTCACGTGGCACTATCCAACTCGTTGGCTTCTCCAAAATCTCCGTTCCCTCTGTTTTCTCCTGTTCAAAAACCAGCATCCCTACGGAACAGGCACGGTTTCCAAAATCTTCCCGATCACATGATCGCTGGTCATCTGCTCGGCTTCTGCCTCGTAGGTGAGAATGACACGGTGGCGGAGCACGTCGTGAGCGATGTCTTTGACGTCCTGCGGTGTGACATAGCCGCGACCATTCAAGAAGGCGTTTGCGCGGGCACCTGTCCCCAGAAAGATGGAAGCCCGCGGTGAGGCGCCAAAGTCGATTAACGGCGACAGGTCGGCCAAGCCGGCCTCCGCTGGCGCGCGCGTGGCCGTGACCAAAGACAGGATATAGTCCTTGATCTGCTCATCCATGTAGATCAACTTGACGACGTCCTGCATGGCAAAGATGTCGGCCGCACTGAGGACGGATTGAATCGGTCGCGACGTTTCGTCCAACGCCATGTCCAACACCTTGCGTTCCTCGTCTAACTGGGGATAAGTGATGCACACTTTCAGCATGAAACGATCGACTTGGGCTTCTGGCAATGGATAGGTTCCCTCCTGCTCGATCGGGTTTTGCGTTGCCATGACGAGGAAAGGACGCTCCAAGGGATAGGTGTTGTCGCCAATGGTGACTTGCCGTTCCTGCATGGCTTCCAACAACGCCGACTGGACCTTGGACGGTGCCCGGTTAATTTCGTCGGCCAGTATAAAGTTGGCAAAGATTGGACCTTTGCGCGTTTTGAAATCCGCATCGGCCGGGACGTAGATCATCGTGCCCAGGAGGTCCGCCGGCAGCAGATCGGGAGTGAATTGAATGCGCCGGAACTTGGTATCAAATGCCTGGGCTAGTGCGTTAATCGCCGTGGTCTTCGCCAAACCGGGCACGCCCTCCAGCAAGATGTGACCGTTGGTCAGAACGCCCACCAACAGACGCGACAACATCTCGTGCTGGCCAATCACGGCTTTTCCCAGTTCCGCATTCAGCCGATGAATGAGTTCCGCCTTCTCGGCAACCTGATCCTTTACCTGCTGGACATCGACTTGCATGCCGCATACTTCTCCGATAAGAATCTTAAAGTGGTGAAATCCTGGGCTTTGCTTTAAAAGTCCGGAGCCCTACCCTCCCGTTTGGATCAAATCATAGAGCGCCCTGACTCGAAAGATAGGGAGTTAAGGATCGTTCGAGAAATAACTGGCATATTCTTAATCCCCTCACCCTGCCCTCTCCCCAGGGGGCGAGGGTACAGCGGACAGTTATTTCTCGAACAATCCTAAGGCTCCAGCCAAGATTGTTTCGAACTTCCAGAGATGGTCAAGTCCAGAGCCTGGGATACTGCTTGGGCTCGCTCCAGCACGACGTCAGGCCGGAACGTCCTGTCCCGGATCAAATCGGCCGAAGGCATTTGCCAATAGCCACGTCGTGACGCTGGCCGTGGTTACGTAGAACGCGAACAGCCCGGCCGCAAAGATCCCCTGCCACGGAATCGGCCCATTCGCACCAGTTATTTCAGCGCCAATCCACTGGGCTGCCGAAGACCAGAGTAATACGAAGACCAGCGCGGCGGCGAAAAGTAGCCCTTTGCCTGTCAGAATCAGAATGGCCCTGATGAAGACCTCCAGCCCTTCTTGCTGGGCTCGATACGGGTAGAGCACGAAGATCAGATTGTCCAGTGCAAACACCAGCACGTTGAACGGTAGCAGAATTCCGCATGTGCAGGCCAAGACCAGTGGCGAGATGGGTCGAACCAGTGCGACTCCCGATAACACGGCGATTTGAAAAACCGTCGCAAGCACGACCGGCACTGCCAATTGACCAATAACGACGCTGGACGACCGCAAGGGAAGCATCTTTAGCAGCAGCATATGGTCCAAGTCGCGACGGAAATCTAGTTTGAACACGGACGGCATCATGATGAAGGCGAAAAAGACCAGGCCGCCCACCACGTTGATAAAGCACTTGACCGGATCACCGTTTTCAGCCAGTGGCAATACGGAAAGGATGGCCAAGGGGGCCAGGGCAACAAGCAAGCTGGCCCAGTAATTCTTGGCCGTGATCCATTGCCGCCAGGCGACCGTGTAGATTCCACCCCAACGTGGGATGGCGACCAATGGCCGATCGTTGATTTCCGGCTCGATCAATTCCGGATCAAGGGCCCTTGTTTCCGACCAGACTTGTCTTTCCACCTGCAAAAGTCGCGTGCGAAAGATCTGGTCCAGGCGAAGGACCAACCACGCCATCATCGTGACCATCCCCGTCCCGACAGCAAGCCAGACCCAAACATAACTGGCAAGAGAATGGGTCGTGACGATGGACACGAAGGGCCGAAAAGGCGCTTCAACAATGAGGCCGGGAAGGGTATTACGTAGATCCACCGCCGAGTGAAACAACTGGGCCAAAAGTGTGACCGCGATCGGTGTCGAGCGCGGTGCGAAGATGCCCGGTGTGCACAGCATCGAAATCAGGCTGCCGGCCAAACAACCGCCGGCCAAGGTCAAAACACAGCCGCGTATCCAGGCATACGTTCGATTCGAGACCCCGTGAAATACTAACTCGACCGTCATGCGAATGAGGTCGAGCATTAACATCGCCAGAATCGTACCGACTAAGGCGGCTGGCCAGATGTGAATGTCCGGCAACATCAGCAGTGAGATCAATACGGCTTTCATCGAGGCGGCGGTCAGCATGGATGTGAATCGGTATCCGATCAGCTCCCGCCGGGAAAAAGGCGCCCCACCGAGAAACTCCTGCTCCGTTTTGGTCCAATGGATACCCGCCTCAGGTCGCCAAACCGCGTTGCGGACCACGTGCCACAATGCGTAGGTCGTGAATCCCAGCGAAACCAGATTGAGAAATCGGACCGGCTCGGTCGCTTCGCGCATCAACACACTGACCGCGACATTTCCCAACCAGATTGCGGCCAGAAATAGCCCAACACACGACAGCACAAAACGTTGGGGTGTGCCAAAGCCGCTGACCAGACGCAGTAGCCTGGCACGGCCCTGGTACCGCAATAACTCGAGCAGTGCGGGATGCAGCAGTGAAACCGGTTTTGAAGAGGTCAGCGAGGACATTACGGTCACACCTTCAACAGTTCTTGTTCAGCGGCGACGGCTAGATCCGTGGCTTGGAAGAAGATGTCCTCCAGAGTTGTCACTTCGCTCGATTTGGGAAACGCCATTTTGAGCTCTGGCATCGTGCCGCAAAAACGTTGCTTGCCCTGTTGGAGGATCAGCACGTGGGTGCAAATGTCCTCGACCATCGCGAGTAGATGAGAGCTGATAATGATGGCAGCTCCGCTGCGAGAATGGTCCACAATCGTTTGTTTCAACATGCGAATGCCCTGTGGATCCAATCCCGTCAGAGGTTCATCGAATAGCAATGCCTGAGGGCGTTGCAAATAGGCGCAGCTGATGGCCAGTTTCTGCCGCATGCCGCGCGATAGCGCGCGAACGGGGGAGGTACGTTTGTCGTCAAGTTGGAATTGTTGGAGTAGACGATTGGCTTGATCGGAGGCTTGGGGCACCCCGTAAGCACTTGCCGTAAAGGCCAGATGTTGCTCGACCGTGAGGTCGTCAAACAGTTGTGGATCGTCTGGAATGTAAGCCAAGCGTCGCTTGACCTCGATCGCCGCTTCATCCACGCGGTACCCGTCCACCGTCAAGCGGCCCTGGGTGGCCGGGATAATCGCCGCCAGGGTTCGTAAGGTGGTGGTTTTTCCAGCTCCGTTGGGACCGACCAGTCCCAAAATCTGGCCAGGGGCAACCTGAAAGGAGATACCCCGGACGGCCAAGGTCTGGTCGTAGGATTTGTGCAGATCATTCACGTCGATCATGGGCCACTCCGCTTGATTGGCGCTGTTATTCGCCCAGTCGAAAGCCTAGCTCACAGACGGCGAGGCGGAGAGACTAGAGGGCGTCCTGTTCGATCGCCATTTGGGCGGTCGCTTCCGGATGGATCGGCGGTGAGCGAGTCCAGATCAGACGGGGTTTTTTTGCCATCCGGGACGAACAGAATCAGGAGGGCCGGCAGCACCAGGAGATCTCCCAGCACGGCGAAAATCAACACGGCTACCAGATAGACGCCAATCATCCACAGCGAGAAATAGCCGGAAAAGGCGAAAGGCAAATAACCAAGGGCCAAGGTGATCGTCGTCCGCAGAATCGCCTGGCCCGTGTAGTCGAAGGCCGATGACACAGCGGCGACTGTCCCTTTGCCCTGTGGTAGATGGACACAAAAGCGGTGAATAAAGTGGATCGTGTCGTCCACAGCCAGACCAATACTGATGATCGCCACGGCGAGAATATCGCTGTCCGCCGTGTCGCTACTCAGCCGCAACAGCCCGGCCAACAATATGAGAGGTATGAAGTTCGGGATCACTGCCAACAAGCCCAAGCGAATAGATTTCAAGCCTATCGTGACGATTACTACCACGGCCACAAAGCAAATCGCAAAACCGTCATATTGTGCTTCGACAATCTCTTCGACCGCTTTGCCGATGGTGGCGAGCGACCCAGTGGATTCCACTTCCACGGAATCCGGAAAGACTTCTTCGGCGACGTCATCGATTTCCTCCGCCAAATGGTAAATGTCGAGTAATGCCGTCGGTTGCACACGGACCAATATGCGACTGAGTCCGGCATCCAGATTGACCACCTGTTTCACCACATCGTTCTTTCCTTCTCCCAATAGTTGCAGGTACGCCCGTGCCATGATGCTGGATTCCGGGAGTCCGTCGTCGGTGTTGAAACCAATCTCCTTATCGCCGATTCGGTACAGGGAAATGAGGGAGAAGAGACTACGAACGTCAGCGACTTCGAGACATTTTTCCTCGAAGGCGACCATTGTTCTCGCGAATTCGACAGAGTGGAGCGTTTCTGGCTCGGCCGATAGAAAAACCTCGATGATGTTGGTGCCGGACAAGTGTTCGTTGAAGTATTCGACCGCCACGCGAACTGGATGGTTCTTGCGAAATCGAGTGATCGGGTCCGGGTCCAGCCGCAGGTCGCGGACATTCCAGACGATGGCGCCGACCGCCACGATGGTCACGACCAGGATGGCGGCTGGATATTTCAGGCTCAAATGGCGACAGGAATTGACGATTGCATCGACGCCGTGATTAAAGACGCTGCTGGCTTTTTTCGCGGACGGCACCGGCTGAAGCCATTTGAGTGCCAGTGGAACCAGAGTCAGCGCCAACAATAGGGCGCTGCCAACACCAATTGCGCTGCCCAAAGCAAAATGCCGCGTTGTCGCTGCGGGCACGATCATCATGGACAAGAAGCCAACGAAGGTTGTGATGCTCGTCAGGATGCAAGCGCCACCAACTTCGTTAATGGTTTGGTCCAGCGCTTGCTCATGGGTGCAGCCACGTTCACGCTCCGTCATGTAAGCCGAGGCCAGATGGATCGTGTCTGATGTGCTAAGCACCAGCACAATCAAGGGAATCCCCGACATGAGAATCGTGATTTCGCCATAGATGAAGGTCGTGATCCCCAACGACCAGACAATCGCGATGGCGGCAATGACGTTGGTCAAGATAACGATGCTGATGCGGCGAAAAATGAGATAAACAATGACGCAGATGACAAGTCCACCCAGGGGAAATAAGGTCCAGAGCGCTTGGTTGACTTGTTCCATCATGAATCCCTGCGCGACGATGACTCCGGTAGCGTGGATTCCTTCCCTGCCCAGCCCATGTTTATGGATGGTTTCGCGTAATTCTCCCAGCAGTTGGAATTGACGAATGGGCGGCACGTCGTCGGGATTGGACAGCTTCATAATCATCACTTGCGCTTTGCCGTCATCCGACAGCAGCACGCGGTAGATGCTGGGGTTGTCGAGTAAGTTTTCTTTGAGGTTGGCCAAATCAACCTTCGCCTGCTTGGCTTTCCTTTTTGGCCAGAACAGAGGAAAGGATCGGTCCGATTCGGGAACTTCGCCTTTGGCCAGTAGCAAACGCGCGGCGCGTCGAGCCGCGATATCCCGAACCGAACGCCGATAGTTTCCGCCGATTCGAGGCATGTTGGCCATGCAGAGGACGCTCTCGACTTCGGGAATGTTCTTCTCGATGTCCGCCGCGCATCGCCTGATTGCATTGAGCGTCTTCGCCGTAAACAGGCTGTCTCCCTCTACCGTCGCGACGTAGAGCAGATCATCGGAGTCTCCACCAAGATCCGTCGCACGCTGAATGTAACGCTGCAGTTCCGTCTCATCGGTCATGAAGGACGCAATGATGGACGTATCAAAGCTAGCGTTGAACAACGCCATGACGCACGGGACGGTCGCGATCGTGATGAGGACCGCGATCAGCAGCGGGTGGGACAACACCCAACGTCCGAACCAGGAAGGGATCTGCATGATCCCGCCATGATCGGCAATCTGGCCGAAATGGGAAAGGCCGTTTTTTCGTGTTTTTTATCTGTTTCGTGGCTGTCGAAACGTTACGCAAGTCATTTCGCGACGTCGGACTTCAATTTGTCCGCGAAGACGTTGCGAAATTTGTCCACCTTCGGTTGGATCACCGCCCGGCAATATCCGTTGTTGGGGTTATCCAAGAAGAAATTCTGATGATCGTCCTCGGCCTCGAAGAATTTCGTAAAAGGGACGATCTCGGTCACGATCGAGTCAGCGAATGCGCCGGAGGCGTTGAGTTTCTCTTTATAAGATTCGGCTAAATCCTTTTGCTGCTGGTCATGATAAAAGACTGCGCTACGGTATTGCGTGCCCTGGTCAGCCCCTTGCTGATTCAGCGTGGTGGGATCATGCGTCTTCCAGAAAACTTCCAAGAGTTGGTCGAAAGAGACGATGCCCGAGTCGTACTGGATCTGACAGACCTCAGCGTGCCCGGTTTTGCCCGTGCAGATCTGCTTGTAGGTGGGGTTCTCGACCAATCCGCCGGCATAGCCAGATTTCACGGAGATCACCCCGTCCAGCTCTTGAAAAACCGCCTCGACACACCAAAAACACCCCGCACCGAAGGTGGCCAACTTGGTTTCTCCTGATGACTTATCTAGGTTTGGTTGGTTCACGATGTTCCCTTGACTGTTTGGATTCACTTGATTGTTAGCGGTCGGTTCAGAATTGCTGCAGCTAGCCGCGCACAACCAAAGTGCTGCGGGTACGACCAAGGATCGGATGGATTGATTCATTTGTGCTCGATTACCAGTTTGAGATTGCTAATAAGGAAGTCTTGCTACCGCCGGCCGAGAGTCAACTGCCTGCGGGCTCAGTTCCGCGACAGCTGGCACCTAGAGGCCACTGATACCTATTTTGCCCATCTTATTCTACCGCTAAGGTCAGAATAACCCATAAGACTTACCAAATCAAAACCGATTTCTAAAGGTGAGTGGCGCGCACGTTTGTGGGCGTCTGGTGGTCCAGCGGCGCGTGATGGGGCAGCATCCATGCGACCAAGTAATTCCATTGCGCATTTTGCGATAATTTGCGCACTATCGCTGGCGACCGCTCCGGATCTGGCATCCGGGCAGTAGGGCTCGCAGTTTCGACCTGTGGACCACATCCGCTTTTCGTCGGATGAACCTCGCGCCGCAGGCGGTCGCGACAATCACACCCGCTCAGGTCGCGAATCTCCGGCCATGACTCGCTCCTCGTCTTCTTGGGTGGATTCATTCGCCCGAGTGCCACGCCTGCGTCGTGACGGTCAGGTACGACGCGTCGTTTGAGGAGCCGATCGGCGATCCGCAGGGCGAATACGTCCAATCGGTGGTTCGCGCGACGGCCGAAGATCCGTGGCGCGAGGCGTGGCAGGAGACGAGTCATTTCGGCCAACCGTTGGATCTGCAAAATCTCGGCCTGCGATTAGTTGCCGGGACGACCGGGGTGCTGATTATCTGCCTCACCACGTTGTGGTGGGGCCGTCATAAATTTGGCCGTGTGCCGAGCCAATCGATCAACCGTGCCGACATTCGAATCCTGGGCTCGCTCGCCATGGCGCCCAGGACGTCGCTGCAATGGATTCGGATAGGCAATCGGGAAATCGTTGTCGGACAAGACGCCGGCGGTATTAAGTCGATGGTCTTGTTGCCCGAGCCCTTCACCCGGCTGATGGAGGAATTCGACGATGACCAAGGGGCGGACCTACGCGAGTCGGATGCTCCGTCGAGACGAAAGACGAGGCTCAATAGATCGGATTAATGGGCAGCGAATCGACCGATATCATAGGCCTCTTGGAGCACGTCCAGGAATCCGGCGCGTTGGAAAACCTGGCGCCTCCTTTGCAGGTCGCCTTGTTTCTCGGGGCCATGTCACTACTGACCATGGGATTGGTCAGTCTCACTGCCTTCACCCGGATCGTGATTGTGCTGTCGTTCGTTCGGCGGGCTTTGACGACGCAGGAGATTCCTCCCAATCCGGTCATTCTCGGACTTGCCATATTCATGACCGTGTTTGTGATGGCGCCCACGTTTCAAAGAATAACGGATGACGCGATCCAGCCCTACTTGGCGGGCGACATGTCTACTACCGTGGTGATTCGTGCCGGGAGCGTGCACCTGCACGATTTCATGGTTCACCAGACGCGGCGCAAGGATTTGGCGGTGTTTATCCATATGTCCGGATCGGAGTTTCCGGAAACGCCAGCTGCTACGCCGATGAGGATTTTGATTCCCGCGTTCATCATCAGCGAGCTCAAGACCTCCTTCATCATGGGGTTCTTGATCTATATCCCGTTTCTATTGATTGATTTGGTCGTTGCCACGGTATTGATGTCGTTGGGCATGATGATGATGCCGCCAGCGATGATGTCCCTGCCAATCAAGATTCTGCTATTCATTTTCGTCGATGGATGGCAGCTCGTGACTCAGGCACTTAGTGCCAGTTTTGGGTGACCGAGGATGATCCAACGTTCGGCTTCAGATTTCTCAGTTGACTGCGAAAGGTAAGCGAAAAATGACAACCGCGCTGGTCGTCGTGATTGGGCGAGAGTTGCTGATGACCGCCTTGTTGGTCGCCGCGCCGACCGTGGTGGCCAGCCTTGTCGTGGGATTGCTCATCAGTGTTTTCCAAACGGTCACGAGCATCCAAGAGTAGACACTCAATTTTGCCCCGCGGATCTTGGCGGTCAGCGCCGTGTTGATGATTTCCTTGCCATGGACTCTCAAGGTTTTGACCAACTTTACGGTGAGAATGCTGCTGTTGGCGGCTGAGACGGGACCATGATCCAGCAGCAAGTTGCCCTCTACCTCCTGACGTTCGTTCGTGTGGCGGCTTTCGTGGGGTTTCTTCCCATCTTCAGCGGACGTCGGATTCCGCGAACTGTCAAGATCGCTCTGGCACTTGCGTTGTCAATCGCGTGGGTGGAGACGGTGCAGGTACCCGACATCGACCCGCTGCTGCAATCCTGGCGCGAAGCGTCCTGGTTCAGAATTGGATTAAGAATAGTTCGAGAAATCTCAATCGGTTCGGCAATCGGATTTGCGTTCGGAATGCTGTTCGAGCCGGCACGGATCGCTGGATCTTACATTTGCCAGGAAATGGGCCTGACCATGGCCACCACCGCCGATCCGGCAGCGGATTCTTCCACTAACGTGGTCGGTACTGTTTTCGAGGCATTAGCGACGCTGATGTTCTTCGCATTGGATTTGCATCATACCCCGCTGTACGCGATGAAGGTCAGTCTCGAACGATTGCCATTGGCCACGACGGCTCCCATCTAATGGTTGGAGCGGTTTGCGTGCGATGCGGACACCGTCGGGAAACTGGGCCTGTTGATTGTTTCCCCCGTCGGGATTGCGCTGCAAACGCACCCTTCAATGACAGGTGTGTCACCACCGTATGTGATCCTGATATAGCATCGCTGCGGGGCGTATCGAATTTTGCACTCTAGATTGAATAGCCTCACCTTCGAGGAAGCGACTTGCGCTAAAGATGCAAAAAAAAGCCTGTGACAACTTACGTTGTCACAGGCAGCCCGCGAAGATGGGGCAGCACCCCGCGAGCACTGCCGAAACCGACAAGTGTCGGTTAAACGGCCAGCCGTGACGGCGGGGCAGCGCCAGTCACGGCTCGCTAAATGGGTACCATAATGGCGAATTTCCTACTAGGAGGGTTTCCGTACATTCCCAGAATGCATCGGAATCACGTGAAATGCGCTGATCTTTGGTTGACCCCAAATATCCCAGTCCCTATTTGGGGGGGGGTGAGCATGACCTCATTGACAAATTGTGCCACAACACTTGTCGGCAGGATGGGTAATTTTCTGTTAGTCGTGGAAATGGGGTTCTTTGCCCTCATAGGCGCGATAGAAATCCAAAATGGCCTTTTCTAAGTTTTCGGCCATCGCGGGATCGGCAGTTTGCTTGCACTTCATTGCCTTGACCATCACGGCGTGTGCCGCCTTGAGCTTGCCAACGTATCCCTCTGCGGACGACTTGATGCGCTGCGTCATGAAATACTGGGCGATGATGTGCTGGGTATTGGTCGCGTGCGCCTCTTTTGTGCTGACCCATCGTGCCACCTGGTTGATGGCCAACGCGTCCGTGTTGGCTTCCAATGATTTCGAGAGTTCACGGATTTGTTCGATTGCCTTGTTGATGGTGGCCGTATCCTCAAGCATTTCCTCGAAACGACGTTGATCGGCATAAATGCCGCAGGGGACTTCGCAATGGGCGAAAACTTCGATCGAGTTTGCCAATGTCAAGAGTACGACTGTTTTCAATACGAGATGGTGTTTCACGGCTGGAGCTCCTTAGTTTGAACACGCTGCCGACGTTTGGCAGCTGATGTACGTTACGAACCACAGAGGATTTTAAACGACATCGTCCGAACAACCAGTGGGCTGGGGCCATTCCGTGGGCCATTGGCTGATATTTACATCAATGACCAGGCGGAAACTTCCTCAATCGATTGCCGCAGAGTGTCCAAAAACGCGGCAGCGGGTGCCCCGTCGGTGACACGGTGATCGAATGTCAAGCTCAGCGTCATGGCGTCGCGGGGTACGACCTGGTCATCGACGACCATCGGCTGTTTCGCAATCCTGCCGACTCCCAGAATCGCCGATTGGGGCAAGTTAAGAATCGGCGTGAATGCATCCACACCGTACATGCCGAGATTGGTGATCGTAAAACATCCGCCCTGAAGCTCCCCAGGGCTGAGTTTTTGTTGCCGCGTTCGTTCGGCTAGGTCCTGAAGTCGCAGGTTGATTTCGCGAATGCGGAGACTTGATGCTCCGGCCAAGACTGGCGCATAGAGCCCAGCCTCCGTATCGACTGCCACAGCGATATTCATCTTTTGCGGAATGACGATGCCGTCGGCTGTCCACTGCGCCGTCATGATTTCATGTTTCGTTAGAGCGGTGCACGCCAATCGAACTAACAGACTTGTGTAACTCGGTGGCGCATCGCCCGTTTCCATGGCCTGAGCGCGAAGCTGTTGTCGCACTCCGACCAGAAGGGTGGCGTCGAGAGTTGTCGTTAACGTCACCGGCGCGGCCTGTTGCGCGCCTGCCAGCATGCGGTGGGCGATTGTCTCACGTAGTTTTGAAATGCGTATAGTGCGAGCCAATGGCTCACTGGCACCGGTCGCTGCCGATGCGCCCGCAACCTCGGCGAAGTTGACACTGGTCGATACGATTTCCGCTGTGTCAGAAAACGAGGATGCGCCGTGCCCAGCGGTGCCCGCTGTCGGACCAGTGGCGACTGCTTGATTTTTCCGTTGCGCGACTGCCAACACGTCGCGTTCGCGGATGCGTCCACCCTGTCCGGTGCCTTGAATCGTTCTTGCGTCCACGCCTAATTCCGCCGCCTTACGCGCAGCTCTGGGACTGATCCGAAGCCGACGTTGATCGTTCGAAACTTCGGAGGCCACCGCCGTCGGCGATGAGGCAATCGTGCCTGCGGCGGTCTCGACGTCCTCGCGGGTGACGCGTCCACCTGTCCCGGATCCAGGGACCTGCGAGAGGTCCACATTCACCTCGCGCGCCAATCGGCGGACCGACGGTGAGGCCACCGGGCTACCGTTGCCGTCCCCTTTGTCCGCCACCCTGTCCGATTCCGATTCGGCTGGCGACGATGGCGCCACTGAACGCCCGACGGCATCTTCGGTGGCGGCAACGGCGGTTGAGCCGTCACCGGTTTGAATTTCCTCGCCCTCTTCACACAAATAGCCAAGTAATTGACCGACAAGCACCGTATCTCCCGGCTGTGGAGCCTCCGGTGGGATGCGAAGGATGCCACGATCAAACGACTCGATGTCTTGGGAGGCTTTTTCACCTTCGAGCACGAATAGCGAATCTCCCTCAGCTACCAACTCGCCGTCTTTCTTCAACCATTCGGTGAATATCCCCTCTTCCATGGACCAACCAAGACGCGGTACGACAATTTCAATAGACATAGTTCGACTGTCCCATTTCTAAAAGAAGACCCCTGCCGGCGGGTGAATGAGCTTAAATACCTAGCCAGATAACAAATATTTTCCCGCCCCCTGTCCAGCTTGCCTGGCAGGAGCGTAAGTTTTTTCGGCTACATTCTCACCCGAGTCTTTCATATTGCCAGGTGAGGTCTAGTTAGAAGACTGGAACGGTGATACGGCGAAATAGCCTAAAAGACTTTCGCTCCTGCCGGACGAGGAGGCTTTGACACTTTTGCAGCTAACCATTTTCTTTGGCTTAGACCCCCTCGGCCTTGTGCCGTGGGTGAATCAGTTTTTTTAGCTAGCATCTCCGCGCCCCCTCCGCCGCCGAAGGCGGCGAATGACTAGCTAAAAAAACTGATTCACCCGTGAGCAAGCTCACGGGGGTCTTCATCGCCAGCAACAACACGAAGCGGAAAGTGTCAAAGCCTCCGAGCCGGCAGAGGACGATGTTATGTGGTAGCGTGCGGCTAGTCAAAAGACTCGCGATCCTGCCGGGCAATCCGGACAGGGGGAGGATTGCAATGTTTACATGTTCCAGGGTCAGGTATGAAATCCAAAGTGGGACAGTTATCATTCGCTGAAGTTCATTCGTCTTTCCATCATATTGATACCGGATACCGAAAGATAGGTGCTATTTTCGCACTTGGCGGCCACCCAGCGTGGTAACCCTCGCTTCCACGCCCCAGCATCACTCAAGGCGATTGCCGGTTCGACGAATGGAAATCGATTACTTTCTTCAGTGGAGAGAGCTCGATTTCATCGAAAACCGTTTCGGGCCGTGCTTCTAGCACCAGATTCACTGCCGCGGCAATGTCGTCGGGGTCGATGGCATTGGCAGGGTCTTTTCCCGGCGCGAAATCGAGCTGGTCGAAGAAGGGGGTACGGGTCATCCCTGGATGAATCATTGTGACCCTTACACCAGCCGGTGAACATTCTTCGCGCAATGAAAGTGCGAATCCGCGCAAGCCGAATTTCGCCGCGCAATAGATCGACCCACGTCTACCGCCACGTAGCGCCGATTCGGACCCGATGAAGATGATGTCTCCCCTGCCCTGTTGTTTTAGATTTGGCACCACGGCGCGGGCGACCAATAGCTGGCTGGTCAAATTCAAATCGATTGCAGCGCGGATCTGTGCAAGTGACAGCTGCTCGAGATGGCCAAAGATGGGGGTTCCAGCGTTGAGGATAGCTGTGTTGATATCCGTGTGTTTCGACACAATGGACTTGAGACGTTCTTCGATTCGATCCAACTGGCTGAGATCGCATGCGACTGGGTGATAATTGTCAGGGGCATCCGCGCATGCGGGCTGGCGCGAGACACCGACGACTTGGTGGCCTTGCCTAAGCAGCTGGTCACGAATGGCCGCGCCAATGCCACTGGACGCGCCTGTCAATAGGACTGTGCGAAGTGCAGTCATGATGCCTTGGATTCTTGCTGGCAGCAAAAGAGGCGATCTGCCGGAATCCATTTAAGGAGCATTTCGTAACAAGCGTTGTTCATTTTATTTTGAATCGTTTGCGGATACGACTTCAATCCGTCATCTAAATCCATCGGACCAGCCAATAGTGGTTCCTCTGGGTACATCTTGACGATGCGATCATAGATGGCCTTGGGGAATCTCAAGGCCCCTAAACTGACCGAATGCACCGCAACTGGTTGGATGCTGGAAAAGACCTGCGAAAACAGTTCATGGTAAGCCGATTGCCAATTGTGAAAATACAACAGCGGGTCAAATCGCAATCCCAATTGCCAGCCGCGCTCGGCCAATCCTTGCATGGCCGCGATTCGCTGCGTTAACTTGGGGACCTTATGCTCCGTGACTTGGGAGATGTCGCTTGGCGTCATGCTAAAGGCAACGATAACTCGATCCAGCGGTTGGCATTCTTCCAACGCCCGCGTCTGGACACTCTTCGTTCGTAGTTCCAACCACGCATTCTCTAAACTTCCAAACAGTGGCAGAATGAAATTGGCAAACTCAGTGACGTTGTCGAGTGCCAGCGAATCGCAATCGTAACCGGAAAAAAAGTAATGGTCTTCGAGTGCAGTCGTCGTGGCTTTTGCCGCGATCGCATCAGCAAAGTCTTCGTAGTTGACGAACAGCACGTAGTGTGCCGATTGGTACATGCCTTGTAAAAAACAATATCGGCAATCGTAGACGCAGTTGAGCATGTGCGAAAAGTAATAGTTGTGCTCGCCGCCGATACCATATCCATCCGGAGTTTCCAGCACAAAGTTTTCATGCTTGTGAGCCAGAATTAACGAGGGACGTTGCTTTTGCAAGCGGAAACTTTGTGCTCGACGGTTGAAGACTTCACCGTATCGGCCACAGCTGATGCGCGCTGCGTGCGGAAATCGCGAGAAAATCGCCTGCGTCCGCGGATGTTTGGCAATCGATTGCTCGTAGTAAATCGTGTCGATCATGGAGTTGCCACTCGTTGCGGGACCTCGTCCAGTCGCTGCCTGAGATTCCCAAGAACGTCGCGAGCCGAACCAAATGTTCGCGAAACTTCCAGCGACGAGTCGCTGACACCCAACGCTTTCCATCGCCTTAGCAATTCTCGTAACTGATGCGTTTGCGTGGCCGTAAACCGCCAAGTCGCCAAGAACTCAGCCAGTGCCGGTGATTCGAGCCTGGCCGATTGCTCGGCAGTGGAGAAAGCCGACATCTGCTCGACGAATTCTTGTATGCAGTCAAGATGAGAGCCGACGAGTTCTTGCACGGTCGCATTGCGGATCTCCTTCGCCGATCGCTGCCGATTGTCGGAAACAATCTTGACCGATTGTACTATTTCCGCGACTGAGAAGCGCACACAGGTGGCCACAAATGAAGAGGCCTCCATGTCATAGAGTGCCTCACTCGGGTAACCTGTTTCAGGGTGCTCCACCGTGACAATTTCAGCTCGGTGGTGCGGCCAACGATAGATTTGTGGTGGATACCAGGATTCGTTACGGGCTCGATCGGTAATCTTGCTGGCCAGACAGATTGATCCCAGTGGTAAATCGGCGTGTCCAGCAATACCGAGATTCAGCCATCCGGCATGCTGACGATCCATCGATCGGGCAAACGAATAACCGGCCGCCGCGGCCACGGACGATTTACCGACTCCCGTAACGGTTAACCGGATACCATGGTTCTCAAACAGCCTGAATGTTCGGTTGGTGGCGATCTGTTTGAGCTGGAAGTGATCGATGACCGGAACGGCTTCGGCTTTCAATGCACATAATATGTTGACCATGGACTCAACCTATCCGCTTTGTCCGCATTCTTCCAGCGGTTGCTGGGACTTCGCCAGGGAGCCGCTCTCGTGATCCTCTACCAAGGTCTACTGTCGTCGCCCGCCAGCTGGGCTCGAGTCGGCCGAGGTTACCTGGGCGGTTTACTCGCTGCCGGCATCGACGTGGCTGCCGTTATTACCCGCGGATTTCGTTACGATCCGGATTTTCCGTTGCCTTCCGGTTTGCCCATAATGGCGGTCTCCGACACGGACCAGCTACCAACCCCCGATATTGGACTGGGGTTCTTGCATCCGCCTCATCTCAATCGGTTACTTGGCAAGTACAAAGCGAATCTATTCGTGTGGGAATCCAATGTGGTGCCGTCTGAGTGGGTCGATAGGTTGGCACGGGGAACGGATTTGGTAATTGTACCATCGAGTTTTTCTCGCCAAGCATTGATTGCCAGCGGACTATCGTCGGACAAGATCGCCGTTGCTGCCTACGGATACGCAGAGCACTGGGAGCATGAATCTTCATTGGCCTGCCAAGAACGAAGGGCGCCATTCACCTTCTTGACCGTGGCCGCTCCGCATTGGCGAAAGGGAATTCGTGAATTGTGCCAAGCCTATATGGCAGCTTTCTCGGCCAGCGACAACGTCAGGCTGCGAATCAAATCAACCTATGATCCGGCGGATTCCAAACGTCGATTTGCGTTTGAGATCCCTTCATGGGACCAACTCCTGCAAGATTGCGGATTGAAACAGCCCTCCTCGCCGCGAATCGAATTGATCGTGGAGACCAGCACCGATGCGGAATTGGAATCGCTGTATCGGGAAGCAGACGTCTATGTCGGGGCGAGTTGGGGAGAATCGTTCGGACTGGCGATTTTGGATGCCATGGCCATGGGCATCCCCGCGATTGTCAACGGGTGGGGAGGGCAGATGGATTTCGTGAGCAACAGTGGTGACATCGTCGACTACGACTTGCAGACCCGCGATGAGGGGCTTTACGAACCTGTCGAAGGGGCGCTGGTGGCCGTACCCAAAATCGATTCGTTGGCCCAGCGCCTGCGCTGGCATTTTGACCATCCGGAATCCTCACGCGAAATGGGCCAGCGTGGTGGTCGAGCTGTTAGGTCGATGAGTTGGGATTCGGCCACCAGACAGTTGCTGGATTGTCTGCCACTTGGCTAACTTTTGCTGAAACGTCGCGCAGCGGAATTCGCGGTCCCGCCTAACGTCGCCGCCTCCATGATCTTTTGCTCCGTCGCCTCGGCTCGATTGAAGCTGGCCGTCAGCGAGCCTTCGCTCAGAACCAAGATGCGGTCGCTCACCGTCAGCAATTCCGGTAGCTCACTGGAGGTAAGAACAATGGCGATGCCCTGGCCGCAGAGAGTATCCATGAGCCGATAAAGCTCGGCTTTCGCTCCCACGTCCACTCCACGCGTCGGGTCATCCAGCAGCAGCACTTTTGGCTTGGTCAACAGCCAACGTCCGATAATCGTTTTCTGTTGGTTCCCGCCACTGAGACTGGTGATCGCGGCTTCGTCACCAGCTGTTCTGACCCGCAGGCTGTCGATCATTTCACCCGCCAATTTGCGCTCTTTCGCGCTATTAACCAACCCGCCGCGAAGCGTTTCGTGGAGCGTGCAGATGCTGATGTTCTCACGCACCGACATATCGGAGAAGATCCCCAGTCGCTTGCGATCCTCGGTGACCATCGCGATTCCCGCCAGTTTCGCCTCGCTAGGGTGCCGAAAGACCACTGGATTGCCTTCCAGACGAATGCGGCCCCGTGGAATTTCTTCGCTGGCACCGAAGAGGCACTCCAGCAACTCGGTCCGACCCGCGCCCATCAATCCGGCGATGCCGAGAATTTCACCTTTTCGCAACGAAAATGAAATGTCCTGCAAGCGCCAGGCCCGCGCGTGACCGGGCCAAGGCAGCCACAGGTTTTCCACTTCCAAAACAACGTCGCCCGCCGATCTCTCGGCCCCAATATCGACTTCTTCAATTTCACGGCCCACCATGAGGTGCGTGACCTTGCGCAGAGTCGTCTCATCCCGATTCAGCGTTTCCACCAAATGCCCGTCACGCAATACCGTGATTCGATCCGACAAACGGAATATTTCATCCATTTTGTGCGAGATGTAGAGGATTGTGACGTGGCGCTCACGTAACCGCTGAATAACGCGGTAAAAACGTTCGACTTCTGATTCCGTAAGCGCGCTGGTCGGCTCGTCCATAATCAAGATGTCGGTCTTCAGCGAGAGAGCTTTGGCAATCTCTAGCAGCTGTTGGTCGCCAACCCGGAGCGAACCAGCGAGCACTCTGGGATCGATCTCGCACTCAAGCTGCTCGAGCAACTCGCGAGCCTCATCCTCCATCGCTCGATTGTCCAACAAACCGAACCGGTTGCGAATCTCTCGGCCCAGAAAGATGTTGGCTGCCGCCGATAATTCTTCGACCAGGTTGAGCTCCTGGTGGATAATGCTAATCCCAGCCGCCTCCGCGGCCCGGGTGCCGTTGAATCGAGTCGGAATTCCTTTGACCAGCAATTCACCCTCGTAGTCGGTTAGCACGCCAGAGAGGATCTTCATCAACGTGCTTTTGCCCGCTCCATTTTCTCCGCAGATTGAGTGCAACTCGCCCGGAATCACCTCCAGGGAAACGTTGTTCAGCGCCACCACTCCGGGAAAGCGTTTTGTGACGGAGTCGATGCGAATGACAGGATCAGGCACGGAGCTTCTCTCTTCTCAACGGGAGGGTCGTGATGCTGATCACGCCTCCTTTTTGCCGGCAAAGTCCGCAGCTAGTTTCATGATCGAAAGGACGACGCAGGTGACTGCGGCCGCGATCAATCCCAAGAGCGGGTTGCCTTCGGGCGTGAGCACACTGGCCCCCACAAGGCAACCAATCGTCGGAATCGCGGCCCAACCGAGCAGACCGGGAAAGAACTGCTTTTTCCAGCCTCCAGCTTGATCGCTCAGTTGGTTAAAGGCGACGGCCAAGACGACCAACAGACCGACAATCAGGCCTTCATAGTCGCTCGATCCCGAGCCAATCAATTTGGCGACCGCGTCGATAACCACGCGCAGGAACAGCGCACCCAAGACAACACCCGTGATGCGGCCGACGCCGCCTTGGAGGCTGCAGCCACCAACCACCGCCGCTGCGATTGCGTACAACTCGTATCCGACGCCCTGCGTTTGCGGATCGGAGGAGCCAACCTCGCTGCTGAAGAGAATTCCTGCGATCGCCGCGGTCATGGTCCCCATGCAGTAAGCCAACCATTTCAACCGATCCGTGCGTATGCCGCTCAAGCGGGCCGCTTCTTCGTTGCCACCCATGGCGTAGAGGTGCCGTCCGACAATGGTGCGGTTCATCAACAACCAGGCGAGGCACGCCACGACCACAAATATCAGCAGTGGGATCCACCATACACTGCCGATGTCCATAAAGGTTTCGTCTTGGATGTTTATCTTGAAGGCCTGTTGGCCCTGCCATTTGGTTACCGCCTTGGTCATGATCAGCGCCAGGCTACGCAGTCCGACCAACGAAGCGAGTGTGGCCACGAACGGTGGTAACCCCACGATGGTGATCAGCCACGCATGCAAGGTGCCGACCAGGACGCCGACACCCAACGTGCTGCACACAGCGACAACGATCACCCACGAGGGCACTCCGGAGGTGGGATCCGCGGCATCCGGTGCGATTGCCTGCGCCAGGACGCTGATGACCATACAGCAAATCATCCCGCCAAAGGCGATCATCGATCCGCTGCTCAAATCGATACCGCCAGAAATGATCACGATCGCAGCGCCGATCGCAAAGATTCCCAGCATCGACGTGTACCGGATGATGTGCTGGATGTTGTATTGAAAGAGCCTGATGTACGCGTCGTTGACGTACGCCGTGAAGGCAAACACGACAACGCACCCCAGCAGCAAGACGATTTCCGTTAAGTGCCTGCGCAGAAAAGACGCACCTGGGCCAGCTGTCGAGTTCTTCGTTGCCATTGGCTAACTGCCGGTCAAACTACGCTCCGCCAACCACGCATTAAATTGTTCCGATGTGAAGAACTGGGTATCGGGATTGAACATCTCAGGTATGAGTGGTGACTCGGCGTCGGGCACCACCACGCGAAGCTCGGTGGTCAGAATGTCGCCGTTTTCGGACGTTGGTTCTCCGGTCTCTGGATTGATGTTGGGAAACATCTCCTGGATCGTGGCGGTGTCGGATTTGATCATGGCTTTCGCGAGCCTCGTGGCAAGATAACCCATCTGATAGGGATTTTGGACAACCATCGCGTCGATCATGCCATCGCTCATATGCTGAATCGCTTTGGGGGCGGCGTCAAAGACGACAATCTTGGTCTTGTCACGGATGCCGGTTTCGTTGACGACCTCCACGATCGCATGCGCGTTATATGCCCAGATCCCAACGAGCGTGTCAATTTCCGGATGGTTCTGCAAGGCGTTACGAACATTTGCCTGAGCCTTCGTCAGATCCATGTTGTCGCTCAGCCCATCGGCCTTGGTGAACGACGCACCAGCACCATCGGCGAACCCGGATGTCCGTTCGATAACGTTGGCAGCCGCCGAGAGGCCGTAGAAGGTGGCGAACGTCCCCCCATTCGACCGCAGTCCTTTGGCGGCTCGGCCAAGTTCTTGGCCGCCCACAAAGTTGTCCGTTCCGAGGTACACGAATCGGCTGCTCCGAAACTTGTCACGATTGATGTCGGAGTCGACCGTGATCACCTTCACGCCAACTTTGTCCAAATCGGTCATGGTCCGTGCCAGGGCGGCGTTATCCGCATCGGTCACGGAGATGGCGACTGCGGCGATATCGGTCTGCCCGGCATATTGCTTAAGCTTGTCAATTTGCCCTTTTGAAGTGCCATCGTTCTTGTCCATCTCGACCTTCAAATTGGCGGAAGCAAGATCGAAGTCGACGGCTGCTTTTTCCATTCCAGTTCGCATGGCGTCCCAGAACGGATCGTCGCCATTGGTCAGCAGAATAACGCGTTTCACCGCCCCAGATGACGAAGCTGAGGGATCACCGCTGGACGAGCTCCTACCGCCGCAACCGGTTTGCCAAACGGTCAGGCATAGCAATAGAAATGTGGGCAACAATCGATTGAGGCGAAAGGGACGGACGTGCATATCAATCATTTTGCGTGACTATGGGAAAGAGTTTCGTGTTCAGATCGAGCTCGTTAGCTCATCCGGCAGGTGAAGGATCTTAGGAAAAGACGAAGAGGTCGATTCTAAATGCGCAAAAGAGGGGTGGCAAGATACCTGGTCAGGTGACGTGATGTACACCCGCCCCCTGTCCGGCTTGTCCAGCAAGAGCGCAAGTTTTTTGAGTTAGTCCGATTCGCCGCTCACCCCTCCCGCCCCCTGTCCGGCATGCCCGGCAGGATCGCAAGTTTTTTCAGCTAGTTCGATCGCCGCTCGTCCTTCCCGCCCCCTGTCGGCAAGCCGGACAGGGGCGGCGTTTTAGATGAGGCGCGGCTAGCTAAAAAAACTCTCGCTCCTGCTGGCGAGGGGGCGAATCAAACAAGCTAAAGACTTTACCCACCACCCACCAACGGAATCACAGTCAACTCATCGTCGGCAGACAAAACCTGCTGGTGATCGGTCTGAGGTCGTCCGTTGACCATCACGACTTGAGCTCGGGCCGGATCAATTTCCAGCGCGGCCAGGACGTCTGTGATCGTTGCACTAGCGGTCAACTCTAGCTGGCCGTCAGTCGGTGTGAGTTCTTTGAGTCCACCCATCAAGTTGATGCGGACCACGATGCTACTTGGTGCTGACATAAACCTTGTGGCTGGGATTGGGCGGGACCGTCGCTTCATGACCGCCAAATCGATATTGGCGTGGTTTGGCAGCTCGTCCGAGCAAGGTTGTGCCGGCGAGTTGCTGGGCCACCTTGAGAGCCGTGTAGGGGCGACGTATGTCGAAAGGGTTCTCTTTGACGTGAGCTTTCCACTCGCCAAAGCGTGTTCCCGTTTGCAGGATGCCTTTCACCATGCCGACGTCGGTGAGCATGCCGAGGTCCCCTGCTCTGCCGATGAAAATGGCTCCGATCATCTCGTCGTCTCGCCACAGCATGTCTCGATATACGTATCCGCCGGCGTTGGAAATGGTGATCGCCTCCGCACTGGAATCCGACCATTCCCCGAAGCTCGCACATTGCAGGCCGCAGACATCCAAAACGTTCATCAACAAACTGCCAGGATAATGGACTTCATGGCCAGCCATATTCGCGCCGGCAATCCGCCCGTGATCCACAGCCGTCGGCTGAATCGGATGCATGGCTGTTTGGTCGCTATGCAACACGGGTCCCTGAGCAACATCTCCACCAGCATAAATGTTGGGGAAATTTGTTTGCATCAGGTCGTTGACAACGATCCCTTCGTCCGTGGTGATTCCGCTGCCATCCAGCAAGCCAACGTTCGGTAGAATGCCGGTCGCAACGATGACGACGTCCGCTTCAATCTTCTCTCCGCTTTCGAGCTCGACAACCTTGCTGGATCCATCACCCTGACTTATCGAGGAAACGGTCGTGCCGCTATGGAGGCCCACTCCTTTTGCCGCCAACCAGCTTTTCACCAACCCGGCCGCGCTCGCGTTCAGCATCCGGGGCAACACGTGAGCTTCTCGTTCCACGACCGTCAGCTGCCAGCCACGCTTGTACATGGCGTTGAGCATGATAAACCCGATGAATCCGGCTCCAACCATCAACACGCGAGGTTTTTTTAAGCTGTTGGCCTCGTTGAGCAATGATTCGGTATCCGCCAGGCTCCACAAAGACTGCACCCCGGGCAAATCTAGGCCGGGAATCGGGGGAGAGAGCGGCGAAGAACCAGTCGCGATCAAGAGGTTGTCGAATTGGAGTGCGTCGCCACCGGCCAATTGCACTGTGCTGGCGCCTGGGTCAATCGATTGGACTCGCTCAGGTATCCGCGTCTCAACATTGAGCCGCTGGTAAAAATCATCGTCCGCGGTGTATGTGTGTTCTCGCGGGATCTGGTCCGCTAACCAATACGGCAAAGCCATGCGCGAATGCGCCGGTTCGTCACAAATCAGTGTGATCTGGGATCCATTCGCTTCGAATTCGCGAATCGTTTCGATCGCGTTCGTGGCGACAGGACCGCCGCCAATGATGATGTGGTGTTGCGCCATTTCTTACACCTTCCTAAATAGACGCCAAAATCAGAGTGAACCCAGTCCCAACTCAGTCAACTTTTCTTTGGAGGGGACACCTTCACTGTCCCAGCCACGTTCTTCGTAGTAGATCGGCAACATCGCGTCGAGGTTGACCGTCACCCCTTTCGACGGACCTGACTTATGAGGCTCCTCCAGTAGCCGTTTGGGCAGCGAGTCGTCCGCCTTGGTCATACCCGCTTTGAGATTCCACAGTCGTTCGAGATTCCAAGTCCGCTCGCCAATGTGAACAAATTCGTCCACGGTATAAGGAACGCCCGTGGCCGCTGCGACTAACGGGACCATTAACTCGATGGTCGCACCAGCAAATCCCACGAACAAACAGACTCCGGTTGCATCGTGCGTGGTGCTCTTGTTCTGTTCTTCGACGACCCACTCGCTCTTTCCTTCCGTGCTGTGCGGGTCGGCGTCGCCGGAACTTTCAATTGCGGGAGTCCAGGCACGCAAGTGGCAGGCCCCTCGATTGCACGTTGCGTAGGCAACTCCCATCCCCTGGAAACCGCGTGGGTCGTAGGCCGGGAATTCCTGCCCTTTACTGCCCATGAAGACCTCGGGATGTTTGAGCTTGTCGCCCATCCGTTTGGCCCCTTCGGCCAATTCGTCCCCAAAGCCTTCGCGGTAGGCGGTCGCTTCGGTCATCCTTACCAAGGCGTCGGCTGAACCAAATTTCAATGGCATTTCCACCTGGTCGTCCGTGATGACCCCTTTTTCGTATAACTCCATGGCCGAGGCTAGCGTTGATCCCATCGAGATTGGGTCCATGCCGAGGTCGTTGCATAACCAGTTGGCTTTGATCACGGCATCCAGATCGCCGACACCGGTGTCCGGACCCAACGCCCAGGCGGCCTCGTACTCGGGACCCTCACCCGCCTGTTTCCAGTTGCGGGGATGCATGTTGACCATAAATTTGTCGGAAAATTCTCCAAGTCGCGTCACGCGGCCACAGGCAATTGTGCAGGCGAAACAGGCCTTGGTGGCCACCATTCGCGTATCTCGTATGGCGACGCCGTTGAGTTTTTCAAAATCTTCGAATTGGCCCTCCTGGAAATTGCGTGTCGGCAGCGCACCAAAGGTCTGGGTCAAGTCGATCGTGGCCGCGGTGCCGAAATCGTTAAAGGCCTTTTTGCCAGGGTTGTCATCCATGGCGGCACGCATCTCCCAAAGCGCTTTCATAAATGCTTCTGGCTCGGCAATCGGCACCCCTTGAGTTCCCCTCACGGCAATGGCCTTGAGGTTCTTCGAGCCCATCACCGCGCCGACGCCGCTGCGGCCAGCCGCCCGGTGTTTGTCGTTCATGATGCAGGCGAAACGCACCAGGTTCTCACCAGCTGGCCCGATGCAGGCCACTCTCAAGTTGGGAATGCCCAACTCGTCGCGGAGGCCGTCCTCTGTTTCGAAGACACCTTTTCCCCAGTATTCGCTGGCATCCTTCACTTCGACTCGATCATCGTAGATCAGGAGATAGGAGGGTTTCGGCGCACGGCCCTCAAGTATCAGCAGGTCGTAACCGGCAAACTTCAGTTCGGGACCCCAATGTCCCCCTGAATTCGAGGTGGTGATGCAGTTCGTCAGTGCGCCTTTGGTGACCACCATGTAGCGCGCGCCACAAGGGACCGGCGTACCTGTCAGCGGACCGGTGGCGAAAATCATTTTGTTTTCCGGCGCGTAAGGGTCGACGGTGGGATCCATCTCTTCATACAGGTAGCGGTCAGCCAGACCTCGCCCGCCTACGTAATCGTGCATCCAGTCTTCGGGGACTGGCTCGACGCTCGATTTTCCCGACGTGAGGTCGACGCGTAAAATTTTTCCGGTCCATCCGCCAGTTGCTTGCTTGATCATTTTTCGGCTGCCTCCAGATAGCGAGAATGTACGCGATCACCCCACTGCTCGAACCAATCTCCAGCCTGTTGGCCCTCTACAAACTCGATCGCGTCGGTCGGACATGCGGTTGCACAGGCGGGGTCGCCGCCACACAGATTGCACTTGGCCGCTTTGTCCGTTTCCGGCAAGGTGAATACCGTCCCGAAGGGGCAAGCGATCGTGCACAAGTGACAGCCTATACACAATTCATCGATGACCACTTTGGCTTGACCCGAATCGATGCCGATTGCGTTCACCGGGCAAGCGTTCATGCACCACGCTTCGTCACACTGTAAACAAGTGTAGGGAGCATAGCTCGCTTCCTCGTCAAACACGTTGACGCGAATCAGACTTTGAGATGGCTGGAACATGCCAGTTTGGACCCAAGAGCAGGCCAACTCACACTGCATGCATCCAGTGCACTTCTCCGGTACTATTTTGAGCATCTGCATCGTCGCAATCGCCTCCAAACACACGCGTCAGTCTCAGGAAAGACCGCTGCTTCGAGAATTGTGATTTACAATCGTGATTCGCCGTTTTACACCAGTTCCGTGATAAAATCAATTTCCCCAGGGACCCCGGGGCAGCAAGTATCTGGATCGTGCAATAATTATGCAGCTTTGTCGAGCCCCTCACTGTGGCTGACAGTACTCTCGACGTTTGGCCCGCTGTGCCGGTGCTCTTGTCGTCTGACCGGCTGCCAGAGCTCCTGTCGAGAGCTCTGGCCACCGGTAGAACAACGAAACAGTCGCCCGCGGTGACGACCACGCGGTTACAATCGAGGACCCCTAGGCGTATTATAAAGTGATTCGCAGTAAAGACCCTTGCGAGCTCGTCATGGATGCCCCTGGAACGCTGCGGAAACGAACCTGGACTTCGATCGAATCAGGAGGCCAATATGCCGTGCCTGCTCACCGAAACCGCCATCGACCAGTATCGCAATGAAGGTTACTACTTTCCTGTCAAGGTGCTCTCGGACGAACAAGTCGCGACGTGCCGGGCGCATCTGGAGGAATTTGAGAGCCGTCAGGGTAAACCGATTCATGGGGCGCAGCGCAGCAAATGTCATTTGTTGTTCACTTGGATCGATGAAATGATGCGGAGCAACCTCATCCTGGACGCAGTCGAAGATCTGATTGGCCCTGACATCCTTTGTTGGAACACGTTGTTTTGGATCAAGGAGGCGAAGAGCCAGACCTTCGTTTCGTGGCACCAGGACCTCAACTACTGGGGATTGGATACGGACGAATTGATCACGGCCTGGTTGGCACTTTCACCAGCCACGATGGAAAGCGGTTGTATGCGTGTCATGCCCCGCAGCCACCAGGGTGAGCTGATGCCCCATAAGGATGAGTATGCCCCCGATAACATGTTGACCCGTGGTCAAGAGATATCCGTGGATGTCGATGAATCGAAGGCCGTCGCCATGCCACTTTCCCCTGGTGAAATGTCTATCCACAATGGTCGACTGGCCCATGCCTCGGGTGCGAACAATTCAAGTGATCGTCGGATCGGCATATCCTTTCACTACATGCCAACCAAAACCAAACAGGTAGTCGGTGATTGGGATAGCGCAGCGCTGGTCCGGGGCGAAGATCGGTATGGGAACTTCACACACACACCTCGTCCAACGAAGGACTTCGATCCCGAGGTCATCAAATTTCACGAGAAAGCCACCGACGCGGTTCGTGATGTGCTTTTCAAAGACGCCAAAGACGTCCGCGAATTAATCTGACGCTTGCATGACCGACCAGGCACTTCACTTTAAAACAATCTCCGAATTGGCGCATCTGCTTCGCGCCGGTGAGGTCACGTCGGTCGCTTTGACCCAGCACTACTTGGATCGCGTCGCGGCACTAAACCCGCCTCTGAACGCCTATCGTTTGGTATCTGGTGAGCGGGCTCTGGAGGAAGCGCGGCTTCTCGATGAAGAGCTGCATTCAGGGCAGGATCGCGGGATTTTGCATGGCATCCCGTTCGCAGTCAAAGACATCATCGATGTTGCAGACCAGCCAACCACCGCCGGCGCCTCGCTGTTGGCCGACAATGTGGCCACCGAAGACGCCAACGTCGTTCGTCGATTGCGGGATGCGGGGATGGTGCTGCTGGGCAAGACCAACACGGTCCAGCTCGCTTACGGTGGAGCCGGAATCAACCACGATCACGGCACGCCGCACAATCCTTGGCACGAGCAGCCGCATGTGCCTGGAGGGTCCAGCAGCGGGTCGGGAGTGGCTGTGGCGGCCGGCATGGCGCCGATGGCCTTGGGAAGCGATACGGGTGGTTCAGTGCGGCTGCCGGCTGCCATGTGTGGCGTCACGGGTCTGAAAACAACGGTAGGACAGGTCAGTCGGCACGGTGTTTTTCCGCTTAGCTGGACTTTGGATTCCGTGGGCCCGTTAGCTCGCAGCGCCGAGGATGCAGCCCATCTTTTCGGGGCCATGCAAGGTGCCGACCCGGATGACGCCACGACCGCTGGCCGCGCGCCACACGATGTTCTCTCCACACTTGAAGATGGAGTCGGCGGATTGCGACTTGCCTTTGCCGGCGGCGCTTTTCGGGAAAGGGTCGACGACGAAGTATCCGTGGCAATGAGCCATAGTGGCGAAGTGCTGAAAGACCTCGGAGCGGAAATCGTCCATCTGGAGTTTGCCGAAGCGGAACAGGCCCATCAACTAAGGCCAGCTCACGTCATCATCGCCGCCGAAGCCTGGAAGAATAACCGAAATTACTACGAGAAACACTTCGACGGTCTCGATCCAATCATTTCCCAACGTC
>Ga0310121_10001087_pt1 | contig 28602 bp, 29 predicted proteins | sample CB27_Tmax_986_MG_FD_203504 | JGI IMG/M metagenome (GOLD analysis project Ga0310121, IMG submission 203504) | Marine microbial communities from Western Arctic Ocean, Canada - CB27_Tmax_986 | ecosystem: Environmental > Aquatic > Marine > Oceanic | place: Canada: Western Arctic Ocean | collected... | reverse complement strand
CGAGGAGGCCGACCACGAGCGGGAGGCGCAGCAGACGAGCGCGGGCGGGGCCTGGGGAGGGGTCCGAGCGAAGCGAGCGATGAAGCCGCGGCCGGGGTCCGCCCTGGAAGGCATTCGTGTCGCCGACTTCTCCTGGTTCGGCGCGGGCCCGATCGGCGGCCAGACGCTCGCCACCTTCGGCGCCGAAGTCGTGCGGGTGGAATCTGAGGTGCGGATCGATTCTCTTCGCATCGTGGAGCCGATCGCGCTCAACGATGATGGCTCGAAGAAGACCGGCACGTACGACGCCTCGGGCTACTTCAACAACTTCAACGCGGGCAAGCTCAGCCTCCTGCTCGACCTCAACGGCGAGCGCGGACAAGAGGTTGCCTACCGGCTGATCGAGCGCTCCGACATCTTCATGACGAACTTCACACCGCGCGTCCTGAAGAAGTGGAACCTCCTCTACGAACAGGTCGCTGCCGTGAATCCACGCATCATCGCCGGCTACGCGCCTATGCAGGGCATGGTCGGGCCGCACTGCGACTTCCTCGGCTTTGGTGCGGTTCTGACGCCGATTACCGGCATCAGCGAGCTCTCCGGCTTCCCCCACCGCGGACCCATCGGCGTCGGTACGAACTATCCGGATTACGTCGTGAATCCGGGGCACCTCGTGACGGGCATGCTCGCCGCGCTGCGTCACCGCGAGCGCACCGGTGAGGGGCAGCTCGTGGAGATGCCGCAGCTCGAGTCGGTGGTGAACGCGCTCGCGCCCGCGGTGCTCGACTACATCGCGAACGGCGTCGTGCAGACGCGCGCGGGCAACCGCAGCCCGATCGCGGCGCCCCACGGCGCCTTCCGCTGCGCCGACGACCCGGAGTCGCTGGGCTCGGAGGAGCGCTGGGTCGCGATCGCCTGTCGCAGCGACGCCCAGTGGGCGGCGCTAGGCGACGCCCTCGGCCACGCCGAGGCTGCGGCCAATGCGCGCTTCGCCACCCACGAAGCGCGCAAGGCGAACGAAGACGCCCTCGAAGCGCTCGTGGGCGAGTGGACGCGCCCGCTCCGGGCGGAGGACGTGATGGAGCGCCTGCAGGCGCGGGGCGTCCCCGCTGGCGTCGTCCAGAACGCGCAGGACATCCTCGAACGCGACCCGCATGTGCAAGCGCGCGGCTACTACCAGTACCTCGACCACCCCGTGACCGGCCACACCGCCTACGACGGCCCCTGCGCCCGCCTCAGCGCCACCCCCGGCCACCACCGCGCCCCCGCCCCGCTCCTCGGCGAGCACACCGAAGAAGTCTGCCGCCGCATCCTCGAACTGAGCGAAGACGAGATCGCGGACCTGCTGGCGGAGGGTGTGCTGGCGTAGGTCGTGCTGGCATAGCCAGCGCTACTGACGTTGGAGCGCGATGCCGGTCAAGAGGGTCTCGTCCCCGTCGAAGATGGCGAAGATGGTGACCACGATGTCCTTTAGGGCGCGTCCTCGGTCTTGGTCATCGGGTAGCGCGATCTCGTCGAGGTCGAGCCTCAGCGTCGCCTCATCTCCGGCCGCCGCGTAGTCTGCCGAGATCCCCGCCCGCGGGAACTGGACCTCTATTCGATACGCGTTCGGGGCCGAGTTCCTCAAGGGCGTAGGCGCGTATCGCTGCAAAGACCTCCGGGCCCAGCGGCTCGTCCGATGTCACCTGTCCCTGAATTCCGTTCCGTCCTACGCCGGTGGACGCGACGAAGCCCTGCTTGGTGAGCGCGCAGTACACGATCCGGGCGCGCACTCCGAGCTCGCCCCTCGTGAACCGTTCGCCACCTTCGATCACGATGTCATCCCCGAGCAGCGGCGCGAGCCAGGCTTCGAGCCCGGCCGTGACCGGGCCCTTGAGCCGAATAACCGTGGGTACCGAGCTCTGGTCCCTGCCGGCCCACGCGTCGGGATACCGCTCCTGGATGAGCGTGCCGATGTGGCGGCCCCGGAGCTGCCGGAGGATCTCCACGTAGATCTCGTCCGGACCCGCGTCCTCGTCTTCGGCGATGATCTCGGCCACTTCGCGGAAGTCCTCCTCCTCGCCCTCGCGCAGCACGAACGGAGGGGGCGGTGAGTCTTCGACGAGCGGTACGGGTAGCAACTCATCGCGCTCTTGGAACGTCGCGAGAGCCTCCGCTTTCTCCTGCTCGTGATACTCACCGGTGCAGGCGGACTCGAACCACTCTTCGGGCGACCCCTGGGACGGGTCGCCCTCGCTGCTCACCAATCGGTCGCCGATGGCAGGAGCCGCCGGCAGAGCTGCCTGCTCGGCCCTTGACGCGGGGTCGCTATCCGCTCCCCCACCGCCGCGCGCCAGGATGATCCCGGTCATGCCGCCGGCGATCGCGGCGGTGATCGCGACAACGACGATCAGCCCGCCCCTGGACCCCCGCAGCATGCGCAGCATGACGACCAGTATGAGCCTCGTGCCAGTGCCGGCGCCTAACGGCTACCCGCGCGTCGGTAGCCCGCCTACGGCGGGTTTGACGCCGCCTAGTGTACGATCGAAGGACCCCGCCGAAGGAGCTCCCATGGGCCTCATCATCATTCTCGTGATCGTCGCCGTCGTCGTTGTCCTCGGGCTGCTCCTGTTCGGGATGTACAACGGGCTCGTGCGGGCGCGCATCCGTGTGCGCGAGGCCTGGGCGGGCATCGATGTCCAGTTGAAGCGTCGATCGAGCCTGATCCCGAACCTCGTCGAAACCGTGAAGGGCTACGCCGCGCATGAGCAGGAGACGTTCGAGAACGTCACCCGCGCGCGGGCCCAGCTCGACAACGCCCAGGGCCCGCGCGAGGCTGCCCAGGCGGACAACTTCCTCCAGAGCACCCTGCGCTCGCTCTTCGCCGTGAGCGAGGCCTACCCCGACCTCAAGGCGAATCAGAACTTCCTCGAACTGCAACGCGAACTGACCGACACCGAGGACAAGATCTCGTTCGCACGACAGTTCTATAACACGAACGTCAGCGGCTATAACCAGCGCATCCAGGTGTTCCCGAACGTCATCCTCGCGCGCAACTTTGGCTTCACCGAAGAGGAGTTCTACGAGGCCGAGGAGGAGGCCCGCGAGGACGTCCAGGTCAGCTTCAGCACGAGCTGAGCGATATCCCCCATCGGCGTTCGAATTCCGCCCTCCTCGAGGTAGCTGTGTGACAGAAGCTGTGGCCCCCGGCAGCGTCCTGGTCTACGACCGTGTGGCTGCGAATAAACGGAACACCTGGTTCCTGCTGTTTGGGTTCTTGCTGTTCACGGGCGGGATCCTCGGGCTGATCGCGTTCGCCTTCGCGGCACCGATCGGGGTGATCGGCATCGCCGGCATCGCCCTCATCATCTATGCGATCTTCAGCTACTACGCCTCCACGAGCATCGTGCTCAACATCTCTGGGGCGAACGAAGTCACGAAGGAGGACGAGTGGGAGTTCGTGCGGCGCGTCGAGAACCTCTCGATCGGCGCGGGCCTGCCGATGCCCCGCACCTGGGTGCTGGAGGACTCTGCCCCGAACGCCTTTGCCACGGGCCGCGACCCAGCGCACTCGCACGTGGTTGTGACGCGCGGGCTGCTGACCAAACTCGAGCCGATCGAGCTCGAGGGCGTGCTCGCGCACGAGCTCTCGCACATCGGCAACTACGACATCCGCACGATGACGGTCGCTACCATCCTCGTCGGCGTGATCGCGCTCGTGGCCGACATCACGCTTCGGCTGACGTTCTTCGGCGCGGGGCGGCGCAGCAGCAACCGCAGCAAGAACGGCGGCGCAGCGACGATCATCATCCTCGTCGTCGCGATCGTCGCGGCGATCCTCGCGCCGATCGCGGCGCAGGCGATCAAGTTCGCGATCAGCCGCCAGCGCGAATACCTCGCCGACGCGAGCGGCGCCCTGCTCACGCGTCACCCGGAAGCGCTCGCTCGCGCCCTCGAGAAGATCAGCAGCGACCACGAGCCCCTCGAGGCGGCCAACAAAGCGACCGCGCACATGTACATCGAGAATCCGCTCAAGGAGCACAAAAGCTGGCTCAACTCGATGTTCGCCAGCCACCCCGATCCCGAGGACCGCATCCGCATCCTCCGCAGCATGTAACTGAGGAGTTCAGAGTCCAGGGTTCAAAGTTCAGAGGGGGACGGGATCTTGAACGCTGAACATTGCGGCACATTGAGAATCCGCTGGAGCAACACGAGTGCTGTCTCGTGCGTTCTTCGCAGTAACCTCGACCCGAGGACCGCATCCGCCGCCAGGAGCTCAGCCGTCAAGGCTCGAATTCAGAGGGGAGCGTCCCTCTCTGAACTCTGAACTCTTACCATGGCGTCCGCCACGGGCCGGGGGCCCACGAACCAAGGATGGGGACACCACCACAGGGGGTACACGATGGGTCTGCGCACGCCGGCCGAATACCTCGAATCGCTGAAGGACGGGCGCACGGTCTACTTCCGGGGGGAGCGCGTCGCCGATGTGACGGCGCACCCGGTGATCGCGAAGGCGGCGAAGCACGCTTGCGTCGACTACGAGATGGCTGAGGACCCGGAGTTCCGCGATCTCACGGTCATCGACGACGAGGGCGAGCCCTACGCACGCTATTTCAAGATCCCGCGGAGCAGCGATGATCTGATCAAGCGCTCGAAGCTGATCGAAGCCTCGACCGCGCGCGGGAAGACGCTCGTGCCGCTGGTGAAGGAGATCGGCAGCGACGCGCTCTTCGGTCTTCTGCGCATCACCCGGGAGGTCGACCGCAAGCACGAGACTTCGTACCGGGACCGCGTGCAGGCCTTCTTCGAGCACTGCCGGGACGACGACCTCACGATGTCCGTCGCGCAGACCGATGTGAAGGGTGACCGCTCGGCCGGTCCCGGGGGCCAATCCCATCCCGACTACTACCTGCGCATCGTCGAGCGACGAGGCGACGGCATCGTGGTGCGCGGAGCGAAGATCCACACGAGCTGCACGACGAACGTGAACGAGGTGATCGTGCTGCCCACGCGGGCGATGTCCGAAGCCGATGCGGACTACGCCGTAGCCTTCGCGATCCCGCCGGACACGCCCGGCCTGAAGCTCGTCGCGAGCCCCTACGGCGCCTCCCCCAAGGGCACCTTCGAAGCGCCCCTCAGCGCCGACCGAAAGATGATGGAGACCACCACCATCTTCGACGACGTGTTCGTGCCGAACGAACGGGTGTTTCTCGCAGGTGAGCACGAGTTCGCCGCGCCCCTCGCCCTGGGCTTTGTCGAGTTCCACCGCTTCACGGCGGTCTCGTACAAGCTCCCACTGGTGGACGCGCTCGTGGGTGCAGGCCAGCTCATGGCCGACCTGAACGGGGTCACGCGCGCGGCCCACGTGCGCGAAAAGCTCGTTTGGCTCGTGAGCTACGCGGAGACGGTGCGCGCCCTGATCGAGATGTCGGCGCTACGGGGCCAGGCCGATGAGGAGGGCATCTACGCGCCCGACGCGATGACGACCAATATCGCCAAGTACCACTTCGCACATCACTACCACGAAGCGTTGCAGCACGTGCAGGACATCGCCGGCGGCATGCTCGTGACGGCCCCGGCCGAGGAGGACTTCGCCAATCCCGAAACGGGCGACCTCCTGCGCCACTATCTCGGCGGTCGCGAAGATGTCGATGGCGAGATGCGGACGCGCGCGATGAACATGGTCAGCGACCTGACGACGGGCGATTTCGGGGGCTACCACGCCGTTCTTGCGATCCATGCCGAGGGCTCGCTGGAGGCGGAAAAACTGATGATCGCGCGCGCCTACGATGGTCGCCGCACCCTCCAGTACGCGAAGGACCTCGCGGGGATCGAGTGACGGCTGAGGTGTGGTCGGGCGGGTCGGGATCCCAGCGCCCGCATGCGGTCATCCGGGTCGCGCCGTAGACTAAGCGACTGCCGTGGCCACGCTCGAGATTCCGCTCTTCCCCCTGCGCACCGTCCTCTTCCCGGGACACGAGCTCCCGCTCCAGATCTTCGAAGAGCGCTATAAGGTGATGGCTCAGGAGCTACTCGAGCACGGCGGCGTATTCGGCGTGCTGTTGATCAAACAGGGACGCGATACCGGCGGTGGTGCAGTCCCTTACGACGCGGGCACCACCGCGGCGATCGAAGAGCATCGCGAACTGGGCGGCGGGCGCCTTCTCCTCGACACGCGCGGGCGTGACCGCTTCCGGCTCGTGCGGATGCTGCCGGCGCGGCCCTATCCCTATGGCGAGATCGAGTTCATGGACGAGTCCTACGACCGTGGCGACGCGCAGCTGCAGGCCGGCTTCGAGACCGCGCGCGCGACCTTCCCCGTCTATCTCCGCCTCGCGCTCGCCCTCACCGACGAGTGGGCCCGCGATCTCACCCTGCCCAAGGATCCCCACGTCTTCGTCAACGCGGTCGGGCCATCGCTCCAGATCGACGAGGAGGCGAAGCAGCGCCTCATCGAGATCGAGCCCGCGGCCGCGCGTCTCGCCCAGCTCGCCGAATACCTCGATGACCTCGTTTCGCGCACACGTGAGCAGGTGGAGCGCCACCACCGGCGGAAGTTCGCGAAATTGAGCGCTATCAGCTAGCGCCCCGGTGGGAGCTCAGCGGTTCCCGAGCCTGACCCTCACGTAGACTCCGAGTTCGTGGAGATCGACGTTGCCCTCAGGGCCGCCGCGGCGATCGCGGGCGCCGCCGCGCTGGGACAGATCCTGAGCCGGCGCTTCCCCATCCCCCTGCCCCTCTTTCTCCTGGGAGCGGGCCTGCTCCTTGGCCGCGACGGCCTCAAAGTCGTCGAGCCTGACGAGATTGCGGAACTCGTCCGTATCGTTGTCGTTCTGGCGGTCGCGCTGATCGTCTTCGAGGGCGGCACGGCCCTCCGGCTCGCGTCGCTGCGGACGCTCGCGCCGGTCGTCCGGAACGTCGTGTTCCTCGGGCTCCTGATCACGCCGGCCGTCGGTGCGGTCGCTGCCCATCTCTTCCTCGATTTCGGTTGGCGCGTGGCCTTCCTCTTTGGCGCCCTCGTGACGGTGACCGGCCCGAGCGTGATCACGCCCCTCCTCCGGTCCTTCCGCGTCGACGATCGCCTGCGCGACATCCTTGCGAGCGAAGGCGTGATCATCGATCCGCTGGGCGCACTCCTCACGCTCTTCCTCCTCCAGATCGCCGTCGCCGAGTCGCTCGATCCCGCGGGGCCGACGCAGTGGGTCCTGGAGCGGCTCCTCATCGGCGGCGGGATCGGCGCCGGGGGTGCGCTCGTCGTCTACCTGCTTTCGCGCTTCGTTGAGCGCCTCAGCAGTCGTGAGGTGGCGCTTCTCGTGATCGGCGGGGCAGTGGCGACGTTCGCTCTCGCGGAGTCGCTCGGCGAGGAGTCAGGGCTCGTCGCGATGGTGGTGATGGCGATCGCGATCGGGAACATCAGTCTTCCCCATCGCGAATCCGTGCACGAGTTCCAAGAGTCGCTTACGGCCTGGCTCATCGCGAGCGTCTATGTGCTTCTCGCCGCAGGGATTCGGATCGACGACCTCACCGCCCTCTGGCCCGAGGGCCTCATCGTCGTCGCGAGCCTCGCGCTCATTGCGCGACCGCTGGTCATCGTCCTGGCGAGTTTCCGTTCGGGGCTGGGCTGGCGTGAGCAGGCCTTCCTCTCGGGGGTAGCGCCGCGGGGCGTCGTGGCAGCATCGCTCGCCGGCATTGTCGCCGTCGAGGCGAGTGCGCTCGCCGGCGGCGGGGATGCGCGGGAGCTCGTCGCGATGGTGTTCGTCGTCATCCTGCTTACCATCGGCATACAATCTGCCTATGCGGGAACCCTCGCCCGCCTCCTCAAGGTCCAGCCGATGACCACCGTGATCGCCGGCGCCGGCGAGGTCGGGCGACGGGCGGCGACACTCCTCGCGGGCGGGGGCGAGCCCGTCCTGGTCGTCGAGACTGACGAAGCTGCGGTCATGCGGGCGCGCGAAGACGGTCTCGAGGTGCTCATCGGGGACATTGCCGATCCCGAGGTACTCGAGCGCGCAGGCGTCGCCGACGCGAAAGCGCTGCTGCTGGCAACGCCCGATGATGCGCAGAACCTGCTCGCGGCGCAGCTCGCTCGCTCGAAGTTCGGCTGCGAATCCGTCTATGTGCGGGTCAACGACGCGGCCAACCTCGAGGCCTTTCAGCAGCTCGGCGTCGTCCCGGTGAGCCAGTCCGAAGCGGTCGCCTCCGAGCTTGCGCACCTGGTCACCGAGCCCATGTTCCACGACATTCTGGCGCAGGTCGCTGAGGACGTGAGCGTTGCCCGGGTGGTGGTGACCGCCGCTTCGGCGCAACGGGAGATCCAGTCGATTCCGCAGCTTCGCGGCACCCTCGTCGTGCTCGTGACGCGCGGCCAGAACTCGGTCATTCCGAACGGCAAGACGGAATTGCTCCTCGGCGACATCGTCACCATCTTTGGGAGCCTCAACGACCTTGCCATCGCCCGTGGTGGGATCTCGGTCGTGCCCCAGGGCCTTCCCGCGACCTAACCCGTGCCCTTCGCGCAAGGGCTACGATAGGCGCATGCGGCTGCTCCTCCTCCTCCTCCTGCCGATGGTCCTCTCGCTTTTCTGGTTGGTCATTCGCCAGTACGTGGCGATGCGCCTGCACGAACGGACGCGCACGATCGAGGCCAAGGTCACCGACGCGCGCTCGTTCCCGCCCGGCGAGCGAGGCGAGGCGCCCACGGACGACGCCCCGGCGGCGAGCCGGCCCGCGGGTTCGAAGGCGAAGTGCGGGCGGCACAACGTGCACCTCTTCCTCCGCCTCGTCGGTAGCGAGGCGAGCTGCCGCCAATGCGCGGTGATCGAGGACGCCGAGCGTGAGGCGGAACTCGCCGCTGCAGTCGACGCGGCCGAGAGCGTGGTGCGTGGCAATCGCAAGCCCCCCGCCCGAGGCTGACCAGCGGCGACGGCGCCGTCGCTCGGCCTCCAACCACCGGTGCTCGAAGCCCCGCGAAGCGTCTTCAGTTCCAGGCCGATAGGTGGTCATGCGCCTGCTCATGCCCCGGCCGCCCGCCACTTCCGCGGAGCCACTGCCGGCGCCTCCGTAACGATCGTGGCGCGTTGCGGTCCGCTATCCTCCGCGGGTGAATACCGACCTGCTGTTGATGCCGTTCGGGGCGACCTATCGCGAGATGCGCGACGCCGCCGTCGCGGCCGAGGCGGCCGGCTTCGAAGGCATTTGGACCTGGGACCACCTCCGCGATGCCGATTCGAATAGCGGCCGCGTTCCCGAGGCGCTGACGACGCTGGCGGGCATCGCTGAGGCGACCTCTCGGGTGATGCTGGGCACGCTCGTCCTGAACGTCGCCAACCACCACCCGGGCACGCTGGCGAACATGGCGGCGACGCTGCAGGAGGTCAGCGGCGATCGCTTCATTCTCGGCATCGGCGCGGGCGGCGGGCCCTCGCTTCCCTACGCCCCCGAGCAGACGATGATCGGCCGTCCCGTTCCGCCGGACCGGGTCCGCGCGGCGCAGGTCGCGGAGGCGGCGCAGGTCCTGCGACTGCTCTGGTCCGGCGAGCGCGCCGACTTCAGCGGCGAGCACTTCGAGCTGCGGGGCGCGCACGGCTACCCCCGCCCCCAGGTGCCGCCCCCGATCGTGGTCGGGGGCTGGGGCCCACGCATGGCTGGCATCGCCGGCCGCCACGGCGACGGCTTCAACACGCAAGCGGGCCACCCCCAGCTCGGCGCCTTCGCCGAGCTGGCCCGCAGCGAGCACGCCGCGGCGGGTCGCGCTCCGGAGGACTTCCTGCTCACGGTCTTCGCCGGACTGAGCGAGTCCTACCTGCGCCCCGGGAGCCCCGCGCGGGCGGCGCTGGAAGCGCAGGGCGTCGCCCGCCTCATCCTGCTCATGGCCCCGCCCTACGACCCGGACGAGATCCGCGCCGCGGGCCGGATGCTCGGTGGCTGAGCGTGTGTCGGGCGTCCGCTGAAGCGACCGGCCGAAATTCGGGATTGGCGCAGGGCTCACGGCCCGAGGGACCGCCATGGATAGCGAAGAGATCGTGGTCAAGCAGGGGAAAGCAGCGCTCCTTGGAGCATTGGCGGGAATTTGACGCTCACGAACACATCGCTGGACTTTCGGCCGCACCGGCTCAACTCCAACCGGAGGCCACTGACCCTTCACCTTCGTGAGGTCGAGAGCGTTCGTGCGGGCTGGACCAAGCTATTCGGATTGGTCCCAATGTGGTTCAACGCCGTTGTCTTGAAGACGATCCATGGCGAGGAGCATCGGCTGACTGTCTTTGGATGCAATCGCTGGGTTGGAGCCATCTCATCCGAGCGAGAGGCACTTCAACCGGCGGGTCAGATGCGCGGTGACTGAGCCCGAGTCGGGTGTGCGCTGGCGCGACCGGCCCCGCTTCGGCCTCGGTGCGGGTGCGCTGATCCTGGATCCAGACGATCGGCTCCTGCTCATCGAGCAGGAGCGCTTCGGCGAGCGCGTGTGGACGGTCCCCGGTGGCGGGCTCGAACTGGGGGAGACGGTCGAAGAGTGCGCCCGCCGCGAAGTCCTCGAGGAGGTCGGTCTGCGCGTCACGCTCGGGCGGCTCGTCGCCGTCGAGCAGTGGGTCACCGCCGGCGGGCTCGTTGGCCTCGGGCTGGAGTTTCTCGCAAGGCCCGAGCCTTGGCCTCAGGAGGTGGTACTCGCCGACGAAGAGGACACCGCGACGTTTCTCGACCACGGCTGGGTCACGCGCGCTGAAGCGCTTCAGCTCCCGAACCTCTGGGTGCGAGACCTCATCTCGGATGCTTGGCCTACGGAGCTGGCCGCACCGATCTTCCGCAAGCACACCCACTTCGAATCGCGGTAGGCGGAAGCCTGCGACACGCCCACGGGCGCGGCGGGCCGGAGATCGGCGCAGCGGCCCTTCGCGCGGGACCGCGCGGTCGAACGCCGTAGTCGCCGGGCGGTCCTCGAAGACTGCGGTCGCTTGATTGACCCCTCTCGGAGCTCAGTCATATGTTTGAATCAAGTGACTGAACGAGGGACGACGACGGCTCTGCTCAATGCGGCAGAGGCGGCTTTTGCCGAGCACGGGATCGACGCGGCGTCTTTGCGTTCGATAATGCGCTCCGCCGGAGCGAACCCTGCGGCTGTGCACTACCACTACGGCTCGCGAGAAGAGCTGGCGGCAGCGGTGCTCGCTCGAGTTCTGGAGCCGATTCAGCGGCGACGACTTGAGCTGCTGTCGACCCTGGAAGAGGCGGCGGTCGATCGACAGCTCGAGTTAGACGAGCTGGTGAACGCGCTGGTGCGGCCGGACTTCGAGGCCGTGGTCGATGTCGCCTCGAGAAGCGCGGCGGCGACCGCCCTCGTAGGGCTGATCTACAGCCGCCCACCGCTCTTTGTGAAGTCGCTCGTCGAGGCCAGCTTCTCGCCCGTCGCCGCGAAGTTCCTCCCGCATCTGCAGGCCTCGCTCCCGGAGATCGGGGTCACCGAAATCGCGTGGAGAATCCGCTGGGGCGTCTTCGGCCTCCTCGGCGCTTTCCTGAGCGACCCGGAGACATCGATCACACCAGAGACAATCGATCGCGAGGTCACGCACATGGTCACCTACCTCACGGGCGCGCTCAGCGCCCATCCCGGCCAGGACGAGTCCCGATGATTGAGGTTCGCGTCTCGATTGACGTCAAACCGCCACCCGATACGGTCTTCGACTTCTGGGCGGACTGGACCAATAACCCCAAGTGGCAACTGGGCCAGAAAAGTTGCACTTGGACGAGTGAGCCGCCGCTGAAGCTCGGCTCAACCTATGACCAGGTCGCGCGCTTCATGGGCCGGCCGATCGTCTCGTCCTTCGAGGTGGTCGAGTACGAACCGGGCAGGAAGCTACGAATCAAGACGTTCAAGAGCACGCTCCCACTGGACATCGCCCGCGAGGTCTTCCCAGGGCCCGACGGCGGAACCACCCTGAACGCGACCATCCGAGGCGCACCAACCGGGCTGATGAAGCTGTTCAATCCGTTCGCGAAGAGGATGGTCGTCCGCAACATCAACCAGGACTACGCCAGGCTCAAGGAGCTGCTCAATGGAAGTGCCTAGGCCCTCCGAGAAAGACAAGGCTCGATTTCGCGCGCTCGTTCCGGACGCCGCCGGCGTCGACGTGAAGCCGATGTTTGGGAACCTCGGCGGCTTCGTGAACGACAACATGTTCATGGGCCTGTTCGGTTCGTCCATCGGCGTGAAGCTGTCCGAGTCCGATGCCGAGGCTCTGCTCCAGGAGCCCGGCGCCGGCCCGTTCGGGCCCGCCGAGCGTCCGATGGGCAGCTACGTGGAGCTTCCTGAAACCTGGGATCCTGCAGCCGCCGCTCCATGGATCGAGAAGGCCGTAGCGCACGTCGGCGCAATGCCACCAAAGCAGAAAAAGCCGAAGAAGAAGAAATAGCGCGGAGCCCGGCGACCTACGGCGGCCGCTTGCGTCGAGGCTAGAACACGGCGATCGGGTTGAGGGGCGAGGCCGTGCCTCGCTCCAGCCGGAGCGGCGCAAGGACGAACAGGAACTCCCAGCGCTCCCGCTCGCGGCAGGCCGCGAGCAGCCGATCGAGCTGCATGTTGTCGATCAGATGGATGCCCATGGAGACGATCGCGATCTGATGGAAGGGCATGGGCCAGCCTGAGATACGGCTCGGCATCAGGTCGCTGGCGCCGTCGCCGCCGAGCACGGCCACGCCTCGCTCGTGCACCCAGGGCAGGCAGTCGGCGTAGAGCCCCGCCAACCCCTCCGGGGGTCCCCATCGCCCCAACCGCGCCCGGCGCGCGTCGCGTCCGGTCGCGACGAGCAGGATGTCACCCTCCTCGACGTGGACACCCTGGCGCGCCTCGGCCTGGCCCAGTTCCTCGACGGTGATCGGATCGCCGGGCTCGAGCCAGTCGATGCCGCGTAACCCGGGGATGTCGAGCAGGACGCCCCGGCTGACGATGCCGTCGCTGCCCGACATGATGCTGTTGCGCTGCGCGCCGTCGGTACGGACTTCGGACTTGTCGTAGCCGTTGTACATCTTGCCCTCGACGAAGATGTGGCAGAGGGCGTCGAGGTGGGTGGTGGCCATGCCGTGGGGGGCAATTGCGAAGTAGTCGCGGGCGATGCCGAAGCGACTCTTCGGGTCCACGGCGTCGCCGCCGCTGACCATGTGGTGGGCCACCGGGGTGGGGTTGTCGGGGGCGGGCGATACGGGGAGGGGCTGCGCGCAGCTGACGGTCACGCCGTCGCGCACGAGAGAGGCTGCATCGGCGCGTTTCGCATCCGTGATCAGGTTGAGCGCGCCGCGCTCGTCCTCGGGGCCCCAGCGGCCCCAGTTGCGCAGTTCGCGCGACATCCGTTCCAGATCGTCAGAGGTCAACTCGGTCGTCGGTTCGGTCATCGCGGTCGCTCCCATCGCGGGCCGCCTCGGTTGGGCGGCTGTCCTGCGCGAGCGGATGATACCCGCCCGCGTTCGCTCGACTTATGCTCCTGAGCGCGCAAGCCTTGGCGTGTAGGATCGAGCGTTGCTGGCGGCGCCCCCGCGCGTGCGTGAGCCGGCCGGCCGATCGTGCCCGGAGGAGTCCCGTGCCCGTCCAGAGTCTGTTGGTCGCCAACCGCGGCGAGATCGCCATTCGCGTGATCCGTGCCGCCGGCGAGCTCGGCATCCGCACCGTCGCCGTGTTCTCCGAGGATGACGCCCAGAACCTGCACACGCGCAAGGCCGACCTGGCCCGTCCCCTCGATGGCCGGGGCGTGCCCGCGTATCTCGATATCGAGCAACTGCTCGCTGTCGCCCGGGAGGCCGGCTGTGACGCCGTCCACCCCGGCTACGGCTTTCTCGCCGAGCGCGCGGATTTCGCCCGTCGCTGCGAAGAGGCGGGGCTCACGTTCGTCGGCCCCCGCCCCGAAACGCTCGCGCTGTTTGGGGCCAAGGTCGAGGCGCGGGCACTGGCCGAGGAGCACGGCGTTGCGGTGGTGCCCGGCGTCTCCGCGGCGGTGAGCGTGGACGAGGCCCGCGAATTCTTCGCGGGCCTCCCCGCGGGCGCGGGCATGCTCATCAAGGCGGTGGGAGGTGGCGGGGGGCGCGGCATGCGCATGGTCGCCGATTCCGCGGAGATCGATGATGCCTACGAGCGCTGTCGCTCGGAGGCGGAGCAGGCGTTCGGCGATCCGCAGCTCTATGTCGAGCGCCTCGTCCCCCGGGCGCGCCACATCGAGGTCCAGATCGCCGGGGACGACCAAGGCGCGATCAGCCACTTCGGCGAGCGCGACTGCAGCATCCAGCGGCGCCACCAGAAGATAATCGAGATCGCGCCCGCCCCGGGGCTCGCCCCGGAGCTGCGAGCGCGCATCACCGAGGCCGCTGTACGCCTCGCAAAGGCCAGCCGCTACCGCAGCCTCGGCACGTTCGAGTTCCTCCTCGACGCCGAACCGGCGGGCGGGGATCCCGAGTTCTGGTTCATCGAAACGAATGCCCGCCTGCAGGTCGAGCACACCGTGACAGAGGAAGTGACGGGGATCGACCTGGTCCAGTTGCAGCTAGAACTGGCGGGCGGGCGCTCGCTCGCGGAGCTGGGTTTGCCGCAGGCGGCGATTCCCGCACCGCGCGGTTTCGCGGTCCAGACGCGGGTCAACATGGAGACGATGGAGGCCGACGGCAGCACCCGGCCGTCGGGCGGGATGCTCACGGCGTTCGAGATCCCATCCGGCCCGGGCGTGCGCACGGATTCCTTCGGCTATGCCGGCTATCGCTCCAGCCCGAGCTTCGACTCGCTCCTGGCGAAGGTCGTGGGGCACTCGCCCTCGCCCGACCTGGGCGACGCCCTCCGACGTACCTACCGCGCGCTCGGCGACTTCAAGATCGAGGGCATCGCCACGAACATCGCCCTCCTGCAGACGCTGCTGGTCCATCCCGACCTCGCCGCGGGTCGCGTCTACACCCGCTTCGTCGATGACCACGTCGCGGCCCTCGTCGATCCCATCAACGCCGACCACCCCCAGCGCTTCTTTTCTCAGCGAACTGGGGCTGCTGCGGTCAGCGGCCAGGCCGGCGCCACCGTCGACACGAGCGACCCCCTCGCGGTGCTCTCGCACGGCAAAGACGGCGCGGCGGCGGCCGCGCCTATCGGCGAGCCCGACCCTCTGGATGCGGCGCTCGAGGGCCCCGAGGGGACGGTGGCGGTGCGCGCGCCGATTCAAGGCACCATCGTGAGCATCGAGATCGCGGCGGGGGAGCCCGTGCGCGAGGGCCAGCTCCTCCTCGTGATGAATGCGATGAAGATGGAGCACGAGGTCCACGCTCGCTCGAGCGGGGTCGTCCGCGAACTCACCGTGGCGGTCGGGGACACCGTCTACGAGGGTCACCCGCTCGCGTTCCTCGACGAGGGCGAAGTCGATGCCGGCGCGGATTTGGTCACGGAGAAGGTCGATCTCGACGCGATTCGGCCCGACCTCGCCGAGGTTCAGGCGCGCCACGCCGCCACCCTCGACTCCGCCCGGCCGGACGCCGTCGAAAAGCGCCGCAAGACGAAGCAGCGTACCGCCCGTGAGAATGTCGACGACCTCTGCGATCCGGGGACGTTTGCGGAGCACGGCTCGCTCGTGCTCACGCCGGGGACCGGGCTGCCTCTCGACGAGGTGATCAGGCGCTTCCCCACCGACGGCATGATCACGGGCGTTGGCTCGGTGAACGGCGAGTTCTTCGACGACGAGGTCGCGCGCACCGTCGTGCTCTCCTACGACTACACGGTCCTCGCCGGCACCCAGGGCGCGGTCAACCATCCGAAGACCGACCGCATGCTCGAGCTCGCGACGAAATGGCGACGGCCGGTCGTGTTCTTCACGGAGGGCGGTGGCGGCCGCGCGGGTACGGGCGGCCGCCGTGAGGGTGGCAGCGATTCCGCGGAGGCGCCTCAGATCGGCGGCTATCGCCCGCTCGACACGCCTACCTTCGCCACGATGGCGAAGCTGAGCGGGCTCGTCCCCGTCATCGGTGTCACCTCCGGGCGCTGCTTTGCCGGGAACGCGGTCCTGCTCGGGTGCTGCGACGTCATCATCGCGACGGCGAACTCGAACATCGGGCTTGGCGGCCCCGCGATGATCGAGGGCGGCGGTCTCGGCGTCTTCACGCCCGAGGAGGTCGGGCCGATGTCGGTCCAGGTCCCGAACGGCGTCGTCGACATTGCCGTTGCGGACGAGGCCGAGGCCGTGCAGGCCGCCAAGCAGTACCTGTCCTACTTCCAGGGGCCCTTGACTGATTGGGATTGCGCCGACCAGCGCGAACTGCGCGCGCTCGTGCCCGAGAACCGGCTTCGTGTATACGACGTGCGCCAGATCATCGAAACGCTCGCCGACACCGACTCGGTGCTGGAGCTGCGCCCCAAGTTCGGCGTGGGCATGGTCACCTCGCTGATCCGGGTCGAGGGCCGGCCCCTGGGCGTGATCGCCAACAATGCGGCCCACCTCGGCGGTGCGGTCGATAGCGACGGCGCGGACAAGGCGGCCCGCTTCATGCAGCTCTGCGACGCCTTCGACCTGCCTATCCTCGTCCTCGCCGACACGCCCGGGATGATGGTCGGTCCCGAGGTCGAGAAGACCGCGTTGGCCCGTCACTCCGCTCGCCTCTTCGTGACCGGGGCGAACCTGAGCGTGCCCCACTTCACGATCTTCCTGCGTAAGGGCTATGGGCTCGGTGCCCAGGCGATGGCCGGCGGCAACACCAAGGAGCCGTTCTTCGCTGTGGCCTGGCCCACGGGCGAGTTCGGCGGCATGGGACTCGAGGGCCAGGTCAAGCTCGGCTACCGCAACGAGCTCGCCGCGATCGACGATCCCCAGGCGCGCATGGAGCGCTACGAGGGGCTGGTGGAGCGGGCCTACGAACGCGGCAAGGCGCTGAACCAGGGCGTCTCCTTCGGCGTCGACGACGTGATCGACCCGATGGACTCGCGCTATTGGATCAGCAGCGCGATGCGCTCGGTGCCCCCGCCCCCTCGGCGTGAGGGGAAGAAGCGCCAGAACATCGATACCTGGTAGGCGGTGAACCCGCTCGTATAGTCGGCCTATGCCGGTGGTGGTGGGTTCGGCGGGGGCGGCGCAGCGCTTCGAGTTCGATGTCGTCGTGGTTGGCGGTGGGATCGCCGGTCTCTCCGCAGCGCTGAGCGCGAAAGGCGCTGAGTCGAACGTGGTCCTGGTGGAGAAGGCGCCCGCTGCCGAACGGGGCGGCAACACCCGTTTCGCGGACGCGCAGATGCGCTTCCCTCACGCCGCGGACGAATTCGGTCCGCGCGACTACTCTGCCGACGAGATGTTCGACGACCTCATGCGCATTTCGAGCGGCCGCGCGAACGCGGACCTCGTGCGGACCCTTTGCGAGCAAGCGGCCGACGCGATCGACTGGCTCACGGACTTCGGCGTCGAGTGGGAGGCGGGGTACCCGCACACCGCGGGCTACCGGCGCATGCCCAAGGCGGGGGGCCAGGGCCTCGTCGACCTGCTCTATCGCCGTCTCGAGGGCTTGAGCGTGCCCGCGAGCTACGAGTCGGCCGCGGCCGACCTCATCCTGGACGAATCGGGAAGCGTGGTGGGTGTGCGCTGCCGCGGTCCGGAAGGCGTGGTCGACCTCATGGCCGGGGGCGGGGTCATCCTCGCCTGCGGCGGCTTCCAGGCGAACGTCGAGATGCGCGTCCGCTACCTCGGCCGCTTCGCCGACTCCCTCATCTTGCGGGGCTCGCGCTTCAACACCGGCGAGGGGCTCGTGATGGCGCTCGCTGCCGGAGCGGCGCCGGCAGGGCAATGGGGCGACTACCACTCAGCGGTCCTGGACGCGCGTTCGCCCCTGATCGAGTGCGGTGTCACCGCGCTCTACAACTACCAGATGGGCATCTTCGTGAACGGGGAAGGGCAGCGCTTCATCGACGAAGGCGAGGACTTCCGCGACCACACCTACGTGAAGTTCAGCAAGCGCATCATCGAGGAAGCGGGGGGCCGCGCCTGGTGCCTCTTCGATCAGCGTGCCTACCAGCGTGAGGAGTTCGCGCGCGCCTGGCGTCCGGTGGGGCCGCCCGTCGAGGCGGGGACGATCGCGGCGCTCGCGCGCGCGATGGATCTGCCGCCGGAGGAGCTGCTGGAGACAGTTGCGAGCTACAACGCCGCCGTCCAAGACGGCGACTACGACCTCGATCGCCTCGACGCTAAGGGCACGCGGGGGATCACGCCGCCGAAGAGCAACTGGGCCCTGCCCCTGGACACGCCTCCGTACCTCGCCATCCCGGTGACCGGCGGGATCACCTTCACCTTCGGTGGGCTCAAGTGCGATCCGCGGGCCCGCGTGTACGACACCGCCGGTCGCCCCATCCCCGGCCTGTACGCAGCGGGCGAGCCGATGGGCGAGTTCTTCTACGACAACTACCCCGGCGCCAGTTCGGTCATCCGCGGCGCGGTCTACGGCCGCATCGCCGGCCGCGAAGCCGCCGCGCGAGCCTTCTAGCGAGCGCGGAGACGGAGTGGCCGAAGGCCGCGGAGGCGCAGCAGTCGAGCGCGGAACTAGGAGCGAGCGCGGAGACCGAGCGGCCAAAGGCCGCGCAGGCGGAGCAATCGAGCGGTGAACTAAGAGCGAGCGCGGAGACGGAGCGGCCAAAGGCCGCATAGGCGGAGCAGTCGAGCGGTCTTTATCAAAAGCGCTCGAGCTGGTCTCCGACTGGCGACTCCGCCAGGCATTCCATGATCTGGCCCGACGCGCCCCTGTGGTAGTCGGCGGTCGAGTAGTGCTGGAACGCCTCCTCGTCGTCAAACGAAAGGAAGAGGACGTACGTGAGGGGGTCATCGATCGCCCGCCGGTACTCGAAGATGCCGCTCGGCTCGTTCGCAGCGACATCGCGCACCAGCTGCGATGTGAGTTCCTCGAACTGAGACTGCTTCTCCGCCGAGACCTTGAGCCGAAAAAGCGTTGTTGGCATCTTGCGCTCCTCACCATGATCTTCACGCGGGGACGCCGTCGACCGCAAGGGCTGGCGACCCGGTGCCCTCGCTGCGTAGGCTAATCTGCGGAGGCCATCACCATGACCGAAGCCACAGCATTACGAGACCCTGGTATCGAGGTGGTTGATGAGGCCGCCGACGAGGATCGGCGGGCCGTCGATGTGCTGCCCAGGTTCGATATCACGTCTTATGGAGCGGACTACCCGGTCGACGCCCTGGTGAAGCGATTCGAAGCGGGCGATATCGAAGTCCCGCAGTGGCAGCGGGGTTTCGTCTGGTCCCGCTCCGATGCGTCGAGGTTCATTGAGTCCCTTCTTCTGGGTCTTCCCGTCCCGGGGATCTTCCTCTACGTTGAGCCAACGTCGAAGAAGCTTCTCGTCGTCGATGGTCAGCAGAGACTCAGGTCTTTGGTGGCGTATTATAACAACGACTTTCAGGGGGGACCTTTTCGCCTCCCTACGAGACAGCTGTCTAAGTACTAGCCCGTCGAGCTAGAGTTCGCAGGGAAGGCTTATAAGGAGCTCCAGGATCTGGACAGACGGGTCCTGGACGATCAGATCATACATGCAACTGTCGTCCGCCAAGAGACCCCCGAGGGGGACTTGAGTGTGTACCATCTGTTCGAGCGTATCAACTCAACTGGAGCTAAGTTGCAGGCCCAAGAAATACGCTCCGTCGTCTATCGAGGGGCGCTTGACCGGCTGTTACAATCCGCAAACCAGAACGAGATCTGGCGTAGAGTCTACGGACCTCCTTCCCCTCGATTAAAGGATCAGGAATTGATCCTGCGGTTCTTCGCCTTATTTGAGCGGACGGATGATTACGAACGGCCGATGACGGAGTTCCTCAACCGGTACATGCGGGACGGGAGGGTGTTTGATGAAGCGAAGATCCAGGTACTGTGCAGTCTCTTCGAACGGACCGTCGCAGCGGTCTCGCATTCCCTCGGCGAGCGCCCCTTCCGCCCTGAGAGGAACCTGAACGCCGCCGTGTTTGACTCGGTCATGGTGGGATTAGCTTGCCGCCTGCTCGAGAAGGATCAGGAACCCGACGCAGCCGCTGTGGACGAGGCGTATAGGGGCCTGCTGGGCCGTAAGGCTTGCCGCGACGCCTACGTGCGGTCGACCTCTGACACGTTGGTCGTCAAGCGCAGAGTTTCCCTCGCTACCAAGGCGTTCGCTAATGTGTAGTCGGAGGTCCGATGCCCGCGCAGCACCGCGAGTCGCGTAGGACGAAGCTCAACGCCGCGTTTACCCTGGCCGAGGAAACAATCAAAGCTAACGGCTGGGAGCCTTCGCTCCAGGCGTTACTGTCCCAACATCTGTGCGTGCTGCTAAGTGGATTTGCTGAGGCGTTCGTCGAGGATGTGCTGAGAGACTACGCCTTGACGCACGGTGATTGGAGGTTGCAGCGAGCAGCCTCGTGGGTGACTGACCGATTCCAGAACCCCAAGGCCGGGCGTCTGGAGGAGTTGCTAGCGACGTTCGACCAGGAGTGGGGGAACGACCTCAAGACCTTCTTCGGCGACGATCCGGCGCGTAGGGACGCGCTCAACTCTGTCGTCGCTAACAAGAACAAGATCGCTCATGGGGAGGACAGCAACGTAAGTTACGTCGTCCTCCGGAGTTGGCGTACATCTCTCCAGGAGACAGCCGCCTTCGTAGAAGGTCTCTGTCTGCCCTAGATCGGCCGGAAGACGGGGATGGGGTAGTCGCCTTCTTCCTGGTCTTCGAACTCGACCTTGACGCGCTGCCCAATCGCGATGTCTTTCGTCGGGTCGTCGACACCGACGACGCTGCTCATCATGCGGAAGCCCTCGTCGAGGTCGACGTAGGCGACGGAGTACGCGCCGAGGTCGATGAAGCCCGGCATGCGGTTCTGGCGCACGACGGAGAACGTGTAGACCGTGCCTTCGCCACTGGAGACGTTCCAGCTGAGGTTCCCGGAGCCGCACTGGGGGCAGTGCTCACGGGGGTAGAACACGACCTCGCGGCAGTCGTCACAGGTCTGGTAGCGAAGTTCACCCTGCTGGGCACCTTCCCAAAAGTGCTCGGTGTTCGCCTCGGGGAATCGCGGTTGGGGTCGTTTCGCCATCGTCCTAGTCCTTCGCCAGAATCACGGTGCCGCCCGTGTGCGTGCCGCCGAGGAGGCCGCCGTTGCCGTGGGCGACGGCGAGCTTCGCCTCCGGCACCTGCGAGGTCGATTCGCCGCGCAGCTGCCGGGCGCCCTCCAACAAGAGGAAGATGCCGCGCATGCCGGGGTGGTTCGAGGAGAGGCCGCCACCATCCGTGTTGAGGGCGGGGCCCTCGCCACTGTCGAAGGCGAGCCGCGCGTCTGCGACGTAGTCGCCAATCTCGCCCTTCTTGCAGAAGCCGAGGTCCTCGAGGCAGACGGCAACCGTGATCGTGAACGAGTCGTAGATCATGGCGATATCGATTTCGTCGGGGCTCACGCCCGCCTCGCCGAACGCGATCGGGCCGCTCTGGGCGCCCGCGCTGGTGGTGATGTCGCCGCCGTTTTCGCGGTACTTCGTCGCTTCGCCCCCGCCGATGAGCCAGACGGGGGGCTTCTTGCAGTTACGCGCCACGTCGGCGGATGCGATCACGACCGCCCCACCACCGTCGCTGATCATGCAGCACTCGAGCAGGTGCAGCGGGTCCGCGACGATGCGGGAGTCGAGCACGTCCGCGGGCGTGATCTCGTTGACGCCGACGAACTCGAGGTCGGTCATCGCCTTCACGGCCTCGGGGTTGCGCATCGCGTGATGGCGGGTCGCCACGGAGATACCGGCGAACTGCTCGTCGGTGGTGCCGTACTCGTGCATATGGCGCTGCTTCACCATCGCGTAGTTGGCGATGAGCGTGGCGCCGTAGGGCGACTCCATGTTGCCTTGCCACGTCGGTGGGCCGCCCACGCCGCGCCCCCCGCCGGTGCCGATGGCGACACGGTTCGAGGCGGACGTTGAGCCGTAGCTGAGGACGGCCACGTTGCACTTGCCGGCGGCGATGTCGCGCATGGCGTGGGCCGCTTGGAATTCGTAGGAGGAGCCGCCGACCTGGGTGGTGTCGAGGACCGTAGGACGCAGGCCGAGGTAGGCGGCGAGTTGGAGACCGCCTCCGATCTCGCCGTCCTGCGCGTCGTAGATCGCGTCGATGTCGCCCCACTTCAGCCCCGCATCGGCGATCGCTGCGCGAATCGAATCGACCTTCACGTTGGTTGCCGAGACTCCGGGAGCGACCCGCAGGGGGTACTCGTGGATCCCGACGATTGCCGCCTTCCGCTCTTGCGCCATAGCTCTCCCTCGCAGTCAGGATCGGATGGGGAGCCGAACCGTCCCCGGCTCCACCGTTTGCGCCGTCGCCCACGCCTCCCGTACGGTTCGCGCGTGCGCGTTGCGCTCATCGCCGACACCCATCTCCCCTCGCTCATTCGACAGCTCGATGAACTCGGGCCGGAGGCGGGCGACTTCCTCGCGACGGCGGACCTGATTCTACACGCCGGGGATGTCACGGCGCCGAGCGTGGTCGAGTGGTGCGAGCAGTTCGCGCCGGTGTTGATCGCCCAGGGGAACAACGACCTCTTCGAGCACCCCTGCATGGCCGATCGCCAGATGCTCGACCTCGAGGGTTGGCGCGTGGGGATGACGCACGAGCTGCGGCCGGAGTCGCGCCCGATCCCGGTCCTGCTCGAGCAGCACCTCGCGGGCGAGCGCGTGGACGTCCTCATCGCCGGCGATACGCATATGGAGCGGCTCGAGTTCCGCGACGACGTCCTGTTCGTCAATCCCGGCAGCCCGACCCTCCCTCACCACAAGGAGTACCGGCTGGGAACGGTGGGCCTGCTCGAAATCGAGCGGGACCGGATCCACGCCGAGATCCGGGTGCTCGGCGAGACCGAGGGTAGCCCCAATCCGGGGACCCCGAGCACGCTCGACATTACCCGGGAAGATGGCCGCGTACGCGTGAAACCGTGACCGATCGCGACATCAGCTGACGGCCCCTTGGGAGACCCTAGCTCGCGGTGAGCGGGCGGAAGGTCAGCCCATGCCCAGTTGGAGCACTGTCGCCGCGCAGGCGCCCGATCTTGCCGTCACGGGGTCGAGGCTTCTCGGCCTCTCGGGCCTCGAAGACGGCCGCCAGGGGGGCCTTGCCTATCTCGCGACCCTCACAGCGTGGGGAGCGCCGCGCCTCCAGCCGATCTCGCCGTGTCTCGTCGACGGGCATCTGTGCCTGGCGGTGATCGCCGGGACTCCGAAGCGCAAGGATCTGAGCCGAGACGGGCGCCTGGCGCTGCATGCGCCCCTGGGCGCGCCGAACGACGAGGAGTTCGTGGTGGTGGGGCGCGCCTTCCGAATCCCTGATCAGGCGCTCGCCGAGCGCGTACGCCGCGCCTCCCCGCTACGGCCCGATGCAGAGCTGGAGTTCTTCGAAGTCGACATCGAGCAGTGCCTCGGGGCCGAGTGGATCGAGACTGATGCTGGTCCGCGGCCGCGCTACTGCCGTTGGCCGGACGCGGTCTAGGCCGCCTCCGCGGGGGACGGCAACGCTTCGAGGCGCTTCAGCGCAGGTGACGTCTGTACTTCCGCGAGAACATCCGTCGCGTAGATCGACTCGAGGTCGTACTGCCAGAGCCGCGCCGATAGCGGGACCTCGTACATCTGCCGGCCGTCGCTCACGGCGATGGCCCCGGGGACGCGCCGCAGGTACGACTGCGCCTGATCCTCGGTGCACTCGTTGAGAAGCACCACGAACTGCGCGTTGCTGAGATAGGCGATGAAGTCGCTGTCACGCGTGATGCGCCGCAGGAGTTCGACCAGCGCGCCGACGGCGCGCTCTGTGAAGTCGTGACCGCGGCGCGCTTGGACTTCGTCCAGCGAGTCGAAGGAAAATTGCAGCAGGATGAACGGCTCGCCTCTGGTCCGGGAGACCGCCATCTCGCGGCGCAGTTCCGCCAGCAGGTAGTTCCGGTTGGGGAGGCCGTAGAGCTCGCTGATGTACCCCGAGCTGAGCATTCGCCCGGAAACCGTGCGCAGCGCACGGTAGTGGGCCCAGCGCCGCAGGCCCCACTGCGCGTGCACGATGGCGAACAGGAGGGCGAAGGTCAGCGCGAGGAGGCCGGCCTCCGAGGAGGGCTCCCGGAGCGCGAACCAGGACATCAGGCCGAGCACGGCGAACCAGAGCGCCACCGTGGTCACACGTACGAACTGAGCCGCGCGGCTTCTCTCCGCGGCCAAGTCGCTCTCGGGCTTCAATTGATTGTCAGCCATCGCTCCCCGCCTTGAAGATCGGCACAGTTGTCCCGCTGCATAGCCCTAGGCGGCTTCGCCTTCGGACAGTTCCTCTTGGCCGACCTCGGTGGCAAACCAGCTGGTTGGGCCACCGGCCACGTGTCGGAGGAACGTGCGCGCCTTTCGCTCAATCGTGGACATACCGCCAGGCAGGCCACTCAGCGCCTCGGTGGCACCCGCGGGCAGGCGATGCCCCATCCGGCGCTCCTCGTCCCGGGTCCAATCGAAGCCGGCGGCGAGGCCGGCACGGTTGCAGGAAAGGTTCGCGGCCGCCACCGCGTCAGCCAACGTTTGTGTCGCATCCAGTCGCGCCGGGGGGTGGTGTCCTCCGATCGCTTCGGCGAGAGCCGCCGGGAACAGCCACTGGCGCGCCAGCAACTCGCCCACGACCTCGTGGGTCACCCCCTCGAACGCTTCACGTTCCGCAGCCCGCGCCGGTGCGCCGTCATCGACGATCCAGCCGACCATTTCGTCGAAGCGGTCGGGCTCGGTCATCAGCATCGCGAGCTTGCCGAGGTCGTGAAGCACGCCTGCGGTGAATGCGTCCTCGGGCCGCGCCACCCGCGTCCGCTTCGCGATGATCTCGGCGGAGAGGCCGACGCAGACGCTGTGGCCCCAGAAGAGGTTTTGGTCGAAGCCGTCGAGCGCAGGCGCGCGCATCGCGTCCATGAGAGAGGTCGCGATCGCGACCGAGCGGACGGTACGCAGCCCCAGGAGGATCACGGCTTCGCGGACGTTACTGATACGGCGCGAATAGCCGTAGTAGGCCGAGTTCGAAAGGCGCAGGAGCTTCGCCGTCAAGGCCTGGTCGGAGCTGATCACATAGGCGAGATCCATGGCCGTCGAGCCCTTGTCCTCCGCCATCGCAATGGTCTTGGTGGCCACGACCTTCAGTGGGGCGAGCTCCCTGGTTCGGGCCACGATCTGCGTGAGGAGGGGGCTCTCGCCGTCCTGCCCGCCGTCGGTCACGCGGCGTCCCCATGGGCTCTCGAGGGCCGGGAGATCACGCGGTTACGACCGCTGCGCTTCGCCATCAGGAGGCGGTCGTCGGCCACGCGGATTGCATCCAGCAGCGAATCCGCGCAGGTAGGAATGGAGGCAACCCCTGCCGAGATCTTCAGCCGGATCTCATGCTCGGCCGCAGCGGCGATGCGCGCGTCACTGACGGCCTGGCGCGCGCGCTCGGCGAAGGCCGCCGTCGCGCCGAGCGTGGCGCCGGGCAGGAACGCGATGAACTCCTCGCCGCCGAAGCGCCCAATGAGATCGCCCTCCCGGACCGCCGCTTCGAGGACGGCGGCGACCGCGTTGAGGACCTCGTCGCCCACGATGTGGCCGTACGAGTCGTTCACGTGCTTGAAGCGGTCGAGGTCGAAGAGCGCCACGCCGAACGGTGCCGTGCCGGCAGCCTTGAGCAGCGCTGCTTCGGCGGCCTCGAACGCGCTGCCCCGATTGAGCAGTCCGGTGAGCTGATCATGGCGAGCTACGTGGCCGAGCTCCTGAACGAGCGAATTGAGACGCGAATTGTTGTCCCGGAGGGTGTCTTCGATCGCGCGCACGCTCGTGTTGTCGCGAACGTAGATCACCGTGGCGAGCTCCTGCCCTGAGCGGTCCCGGATCAGGGACGCGGAGACTGCCACCGGGAAGGCGCGACCCTGGCCGCTGCGCGCCGAGAGCGAGAGGTTCGCCACCATGCCGGCCTGCTCGAGCTGAGTCCTGAGCTCGTGGTAGCCCTCACTCGAAAAGAGCATGCTCGCGCTGCGACTGTGGGCCGCTACGGGCTCGTAGCCGAAAAGCTGTTCGGCCGCGCCCGTGTACAGGATCATGTCACCATCGGGGTCGGTGACGATGACCCCGTCGGGACAGGCCATGAACATCGCGAGCTGCAGGCTCTCGTCCCTCAAGAGGGCCAGGAAATCGACATCCCCACTCACCACAGGGCTCCTCTCGAGGTAGTAGCCTGATCATCGGTATCCTGAGGGCGCCCCTCCAGGACCGACGCGGTTCGGTGAGAGACCTTTGCGGAAGGATTCAGTGACACCACAGACGCGCGTAGTGCAGATCAACATCTCGGATGGTGGCGTGCCGAAGCGGCCGATCGCCGAGGCCGCGGTCGGGCCCCTCGGGGTGAGCGGCGACCGCCAGGCGAATACGGAGCACCACGGTGGACCAGAGCGAGCCCTCTGCCTGTTTTCGTTGGAGCGTCTAGAGGCGCTGCAGGCGGAAGGCCACCCCATCGGCCCCGGCGATGCGGGCGAGAACATCACGATCACCGGCCTCGATTGGGATCAGGTCGCCCCCGGGAGACAGATCCGACTCGGGGACGACGTGGTCATCGAGATCACCGGCTATGCGCAGCCTTGCAGCAAGATCAGCGCGAACTTCCACGATCGTGACTCGAACCGCATCAATCAGGAGACGAACCCCGGCTGGAGCCGCACCTATGCGCGCGTGATCGTGGGCGGAGCGCTTCGTGCCGGCGATGGGGTCGCGCTCCTGAGCGATGCTAGCGCTCACGCCGGCTGAACCAGGTCGGCGGGACGCCCACGGGCAGCATCCCGAAGTCGTTCGCGAGGATCGTCTCGAGTTCACCGGCTGAGCCGATCGCTCGCCGCTCCATCTTCCCCTCACGGGTGGTCATCAGCAGTCCGCGCGAGGCGGTGATGCGTCCCCCACCATCCAACGGCCGGGTCACGATCCACCCCCGCGTGAAGGGCGATTTCAGCGAAGTCGTGTGGAACACACACATCGGCCAAAAGGCTTGCGGCGGGATGGGCGCCGAGCGGAAGAAGTAGATCAGCTCCCGCTCCGCGCCCTCGCTGGCGCGGAACTCCACCTGCCAGGCGGTGGCCGAAGCAGCGAAGGGATCGCCGCCCGGCTGGCCGCCCTCCTGCCGCACGACACGGTAGTCGCCACCTCGCTCCTGGGGTGTCCAACGGCCGTCCCAGGGCAGGGGCCGCTGAAAGGTTTCGCCGTTGCCGACATCCGCAAGCCAGTCCTGACCGGGGAGTCCAACCCGCAAGGTCATGTGGTCGTAGGGCGGGCCGAAGCCCCCTTCGCGCCGCCGCATCTGGCCTTCGAGCAAATCCACGTCGAAGCCCAGAGCGCGGAGCGCAGCCGCCATGAGCAGGTTCAGCTCGTAGCAGAATCCGCCTCGCCTGCGCCCCACCAGCTTCCTCACCAGATGCTCCAGCGCGAATGAGTAGGAGCGCCCGAGATGGAGGTCGAGGTTCTCGAAGGGGAACGTGAAGTGATGGGCGCGCTGGATCGCGCGCAGCCCTTCGGCGTCCACGGTTGGCCGCTCGTGGAGCCCAATGCGCTCGAGATAGGCCTCGAGCTGATCGCTCCTCAGGGCCTCGCCTGGATCTTCCTGCAGGTTGCAAGCCCTCGGTTCAGATAGCGATCATGCTCCGAGACGGGGCGCAGGATTGTCAAACCTCGTGCCTCTGCGCAGGAGCCGGATGCCCCCATCAGCGGTCGACCAGTTCGCCGAGATCAACGGCTTCGAACTGCGCTACCGCCTCCAGGGCGACGCCGGCCAACCCCTGGCGATCATCGGTCACGGTCTGCTCGGCTCGATCGAACAGCTCGGGGACCACCAGTCCGCCTTCGATCTCCTCGCCGAGCGCATCCGGATCCTGCTTTTCGATGCGCGCGGGCACGGCCAATCGGATGGGCCCGAAGATCCGGGCGCCTACTCCTGGGAGACGTTGGGGGAGGACATGATCGCCATCGCCACCCTTGTTGGGGGGTCGCGGCCAATCGTTGGGGGCGCCTCCATGAGTGCGGCAAGCGCGCTCTGGGTTGGTGTGGAGCGGCCGCAGGTGCCGCGCGCCCTGGTGATCATGGCGCCGCCACCGCTCGGCCCTCGCTCGCTGCGCGGCGAAGACGAGCGCCAAGCGCTGCAGATGCTCGACATGCTTGCTACGGCGGTCGAGTCGTTCGGGCTCGACGAAACGGTAGCGATGGCGAAGACGCTTCCTGGCTTCGCCCCCACCGCGGACGAGATCGAGAGCCGTGCGGACTGGCTCCTCTCTCAGAACCCTCGCACCGCCTTCCACATCATTCGGGGACTCTTCAGCGCGCCCGCCCACGAACCGGCCGACTACGGGAAGATCAGCGCCCCCACGATCGTGTTCGCCCATGAAGGCGATCCGCTGCACCCGATTCGTTCCGCGCAGCTGCTCGCGGAGCACGTGCCCGACTGCCGCCTCCACACCGGCCCAGAGCCGAACTACTGGCCGGGCCACCCCGAGGAGTTCGCGCGCGAGGTCCTCGCGTTCCTCGAGGGCGTGAGCTAACCGCGGATAGTAGGAAGGGCGGGCCGGCGCTCTCGCGACCGGCCCGCCCTTCCTGATCGGGCTGCGGTGACCGGGGGCTAAGCGCCCTCGGCGTCGAGCCTGA
>Ga0310121_10001086_pt1 | contig 28607 bp, 23 predicted proteins | sample CB27_Tmax_986_MG_FD_203504 | JGI IMG/M metagenome (GOLD analysis project Ga0310121, IMG submission 203504) | Marine microbial communities from Western Arctic Ocean, Canada - CB27_Tmax_986 | ecosystem: Environmental > Aquatic > Marine > Oceanic | place: Canada: Western Arctic Ocean | collected... | reverse complement strand
ATCTGCAGTGTACAAATCATACGGCTGGAGGTCTTCCTCAACGACAGGTATTCCGAGGCTTTCAGCTACTTCTATGACAACTCCTCTGGAAACACCTTGCAAGATGCTCCGATCGGTTGGGGTCTTTAAAACTCCATCTTTCACGATAAATACGTTATAGCCAATACCTTCTGTGACATTACCATCTTTATCTAAAAGCACGGCGTGCCCATCAGGATCTACATCACGAGCCTCTAATTCAGCCATATTGAAATTCAGCCGACTATGATGTTTCACTTTAGGTTCCATACTTTCATTTGCATAGCTTCTAGTCTTAACTATAACCCCATGCGCACCTTCGTCATAATATTTGGCAAAGGACGGAAAATTTACGGGTTTGATGCTAATGCAAACTGTCGGAGGGCCATCAAGCGTTTGCCCTCTAGTGACCCACGGGTTGATAGCGAAATCTCCAACTTCATCTTTATAGCCTATATTTAACATGACTGCCTGTTCACATAAATCATTCATTTCCTCCAGAGTTAACTCTGGATCAATTCGAACGTACTTTAACGATCTATACAATCGGTCAATATGGTCGCTCAATCTAAAAGGTTTTCCATCAAAAGTCCGTGCGATGTCAAATACAACATCAGCTACCATGAATCCTCGATCCTCGGGGACGACCTTCACATCCTTATAAGGAATCCATTCCCCATTAAAATAGGCAGTATAGTCGTGGTAATCAGCCATTAAGATTTCCTCCTACTACATGACAATTCTTGTGATAGATTAGTTGAGTTTTCTAGTTATTCCGTTTGTCCCATTGTAAAGCTTGATCTACAATATCGACTCCAGCTAATTCGCTCCAAGCAGCTAGTAATTGTCGACTTATTGGTCCAGGCACATCTTCAGCAACATCTCTTTTATCTATTCGACCCACCGGCAACAATTGATAACTAGATGTGGTTAAAAATACCTCGTCTGCCGTATAGGCATCATAGGGCTGAAGATCTTCCTCAACTATCGGTATCCCTAATTGCTCAGCTAACTCAATTGCCACTTTCCTGGATATACCTTGTAGGATACTTTGATCTCTCGGAGTTCGTATCACACCATCGGTAACTATAAAGAAATTTCCACCTACATTCTCCGTAATGTTACCATTCTGATCCAACAATACAGGAAAAGCATGCGAGTCAACATCAGCGACCTGTAATTGTGCTTGAACAAAATTAGCCCTACTGTAATGCTTAACTTTCGGATCCATTGAACTACTAGAATAGCTCCTAGAAGCTGGTATTACAACAGAAGCACCCGTTTCATAATATTTAGCATGCAGGCTAAAGTCCATTATGGAGACCATGTTAATTATCGTAGGCGTGAGTTCATCTGTAACATTACCCTGGGTCCATGAATCCGTCGTTCCCCTAGTGACGACCTGGCGTACAGAAAAATCTCCTCCAGGTGGTCGCATGGATTCGTTACGTCTCACTGCCTCTTCGGTTATTTCTGTCATTTCATCCACAGTTACACCAGGGTCTATACGTGAATATTGAAGCGAGCGGTAAAGACGATCCATGTGATCCTTTAGCCGAAATAATTTCCCGTTGAATGTTCGTTCAACATCGAAAACCGCATCGCCCATAGTGAATCCTCTATCGAAAGGTTTGATATATACCTTACTATTGGGAACCCAATCTCCATTAAAATATGCAGTGAATTCTGACATAACTGATCTCCTTATTGGATTTCGGCCGTTGTTTGGGCCGCTGTGAGGTGGATTATAGTTCTATAAAGTATCCCGGTCAAACATAATGACAGGGACCCGACAATTTAAATGATTACAAGGCCAACTACTTGATAGGATTTCTTTTTTAGTGCACCGACCGATAATTGCAACAATGCCAAGAAAAAATAACACAAACTCATCGAGTTACAATCCTTTGCCATAAAGTAACTAGAGATGCTGTTATAATTCCCTAAAGTCAGGAAATCCCTTTACAGGATTGCTCTGGTTATCAGACCAATAATCGATTCACTGAAGGAGCCGCCGTAATGAGAGAACGAATAAAAGAACCTCTTGCACCCGAAGTCATAACCTATCTATTCAACAAACAAGTTTTCGGCCATTTAAAAAGAGATTTCAAACATTTGATGTGGATAAACAATGCTCACGCTATAATGTTATTGAAACAGGACATCCTCCCCAAAAAAATAATACGTACACTTCTAAATGCTTTAAAGGAAATGCAGAGGGATGGCATCGATCAGATTGATTTCGATCCTAATCTTGAAGACACTTATTTAAACATCGAGTATGTTCTCATCCAAAAAGTCGGTCAAGAAGTGGGTGGTAGACTTCATACAGGTCGCAGCCGGAACGATTTGTATTCGACTATGACCCGTCTCGCAGTTCGTGAGCAATTTCTAACTATATCAAAAGCATTGTTAGATTTACGTGAAATAATATTAAATATGGCTCATTCTCACTCTGAAACAGTCATGCCGGGATACACCCATCTTCAACCTGCCCAACCTACTACACTGGGACATCACCTGGTAAGTGTAGCTATAGCCTTAGAAAGGGATAGTTCTAGATTCCTTGAGGCTTATCCAAGGCTAAACGTCAACCCATTGGGAGCCTGTGCTTTCGCTGGCACAGGTTTCCCAATAGATCGTGAAATGACCAGTCGTCTACTAGGATTCGACGGTCTAGTCGACAGCACGTTAGATGCCGTCGCATCGCGTGACTACATTTCTGAACTTCTTGCGACCTTAACTATAATGGGCATAACTATCAGCAGACTATCTCAAGACATTTATCTTTGGTGTTCCGATGAATGGGGTATAGTACAGGTGGGAGGCGATGTGTCCACAACGAGTAGCATTATGCCTCAAAAGAGAAATCCATTTGCCTTAGAACACATAAAAGCGAAAGCTGGACATCTAATAGGAGCTCTAGTTTCAACGCTAACTATCCAAAAGGGACTTAACTTTATGCATTGTCGTGACGTTAGTTATGAATCTATAGTACCCATTTGGGATGCTTTCGATCAATCAGAAGCAATGATCCATTTAACTCGACGTTCCCTTATAGGTCTACAAATCGATAAGGAACTTATGCTGAAAAAGGCTTCTGAAGATTTTGGTACTGCTACCGAGCTTGCCGACCTAATGGTCCGCGATAAGGATATTCCATTCCGCGTCGCACATAACATAGTTGCAAATGTCGTAGTACGTGCGCTAAAACAAGGTCTGAAATCAAACGAAATAACTACAGACATTATAGAAAAGGCCGCAATTGAAGTTACTGGTCATTCTATAAATTTCACTGCTGAGCAAGTTGAGCAAGCTCTAGATCCTGTATTAAACCTGGCAAGTAAAAAAGCGTCAGGTAGTCCAATAGAATCAGAAACCAACCGGCTTATCGACCAAGCACGACTGAATCTTGAACGTCATAACAAAGTGGTTAGCAATTGGCAAGCCCATAACGAAATCGCCTTACACGAACTAGACAACCTAGTAGATGAAGTCACGTCAGACCAACCCCTTTCCTAGGGAAATATCGTTGAATACGTACCTTTTCTCGATAAACGTAAATTCTCGTGCTGAGATATCTAGCATAGGTCTTTTGGATGTTAATGGAGTGTCTTTGAGATATCTAACAAATTCCGTGACTTCCTTTTTGAATTCCTCAAGCGGGCGGAAGGATTGAACATTAAAACCTGCCATAAAACATCTATCATTGTGGCGGCCTGATGGATCATTGCCGAAACCCAAACCCGTAAGAATTCCTGAAAGGATCTCTATCATTACTGACAGCCCGTATCCCTTGTAACCCTCAGCTCCACCCAGAGGTAAAATTACTCCTCCATGATTTGGAGCGTTGGGATCGAGCGTAGGATTGCCTTCCCTATCTAATAACCACCCTGCAGGAACATCAACACCTCGGGTTCTAGGAACGTTTAGTTTCCCTCAGGCGGCCACACTGGTAGCCATATCTATAAAAAGAGGGCCATTGAGATTGCTGAGTATAGCAATACAAATGGGATTTGTGCCCAGTCTTGATTCTCGTCCGCCAAATGGTGCTACGGACTTTGCTGATCTTCCTGAATCAGCTGTCATAAGTGCCACCATCCCAGCCTGAGCCGCCATTATTGGATAATCTGCTAAACGCCCGACATGACTCTGCTTGAAAATTGTTGACGCAGCAACCCCATTGTTCTTAGCCTTATCTATTGTAATCTCCATCACGCGTTCAGAAACCACATATCCGAAACCCCAGTTACCGTCCACGACTGTAGTACTTGGAGAATCCTCAATAATATCGATAGGAGCCCCAGGAACGATATGTCCTCTCTTTATCCTGTCAATATATGCTGGTGAGAATAATGCCATGTGAATCATGTCCGGCCAAATTAGCGCCTATTGAGTGTCGGGCGATTATTGACGCTTCCTCGTCACTAACACCCGCTCCTATAAGTAATTTTTGTTCAATATTCATTAGTCTATCAACAGCAATAATTGGCATCTTACCTCCCCCATTAAATAAACTTATATTTACACAGTGAACTCACCCATTATATGGTTATTCTTAAGAGTTGACGTCGATTTTCACTCATGCTATCTTCGGCCCATACATATTAATACTGACAAACTTGGTTGGGATTGGCAACCTAATTCCATAATCAGAAGCATTAAAAGAAACGAGGTGACTCTATGTCTTTTACTCAGTTACTTTTTGAAGAAACCCGCTATACCTGGGAAAAGGAAAAAATACACCCATTTATAGCAGGTATCGGTAACAGTACACTGCCTCTCAAAATGTTTAGATATTATATGAGACAAGATTACGTTTTCCTTATAGATTTTTGTAGAACTATTTCATTAGCGGTGGTAAAAGCAAACAAGTTAGAAGACATGGGATGGTTTGCTAAATTACTTAACGAGACAATTAACACCGAAATGTCTCTCCATGTGAACTTTTCTAAAGAATTTAACATTAGCGAAGAGGAATTGAAAAATACTGAGCCTTCTCCTACAACCCATGCATACACAAACCATCTTATTCAAACAGCATTTACTGGCGGAGTTGGTGAAATTGCATCTTCCATCCTACCGTGTTCTTGGGGATATTCTGAAATAGGAAGAATGCTTTCATATAGTAGCCCCTCTATAGGCCAACCTCTCTACTCACAATGGGTGGAAATGTATAGTTCAGACGAGTTTCGACAACTAGCGGATTGGTTGATCACATTTATTGACAATGTAGCCTTGACAAGTGGCAAAGTTGAAATTGACCTCATGAAGAAGGCATTTGTTTTAAGTACCAAGTACGAATACATGTTCTGGGACGCTGCTTACAAAATGGAAACATGGCAAATATGAGATAACTCTATACGCTTATACAGTATAACCGCCTAGTTCATGACATCTTTGTTTGGTTGCTCTGGATCGTATTGAAGGGGAGGAATGAAATAGGTGCCTGAATCCCATAAACTAAAGATGAAATTTCATCTTTAGTTGAATTCATCTAAATAGATCTTTTATCTCATCTCTTAATATTACCGAAATATCCCCGTTTTCAAGTTTGGCATACTCGTATCCCCTGACAATCGCAACTGGTATGTTCAATGCTTTACCAGTTACCAGTTCTGCGGTAGACGCTAATTCGTCGGCTATTGCTATATTTGTTACATTTAAAGATTGGCCCTGTGTATCTGTTGTTCCTTTGTAATCTTTGAGCGGATTAATTCCCGAAAGCCCTATGGCGAAATTAACATGGCCTTCCCTCCATGCTCGTCCAAAAGTGTCAGATATTATTACAGATATCTCCATGTTACCTACATATGCTTCTATCTGTGTCCTAATCTCATTGGCAGATCTATCGGGATACTCTGGTAATAAACTTACGGAATCGCCACCCGGAACATTAGAAGCGTCAATCCCAGCGTTAGCGCAAATAAACCCATGGTTTGTCTCAGAAATAATTATCCCTCGATCCCTATCAATCCTAACAAGTGACCGACTTTCTTTGAGTATTAATTCAACCAATCGAGGATCTTTACCAGTATCGCAGCCTAGTTCACAAGCCATTCGTGAGGGGGTTATATCGTTTAAAGAAACGATTCTACCTTCGGCTTTAGAGACTATTTTCTGGGTTACCACCAGGATATCTCTATCCTCTATAGTAGTACCCTGGCTTTCAGCCGCTTTGAGAATGATTGGTCCCAATTGATCTCCTGTCAAAATTTCAGGAATGCCAGTAATGCCTATAACCTGAATTTGAGGAATAGTAGATCCAAGGCAGTTGAAAGCTGTTTTGTCCATATTGGTGGGTTTATAGCACAGCTTTAACACGGTGTCAACGCAACATTCTATTAAAGTTAGTCTCTCATGTTATACTCTCCAGGGCAATTAACCTTATACCACCTGTTAACAGATGGAGGTCGGCATGGACACATTTAGAAGTCCTCTTTTCATACCCGGTAATCAAACCAAAATGCTAAAGAAAGCTTTATCCTTAAGGCCAGATGCTTACATGCCAGATTTAGAAGATTCAGTGCCAATAAACGAAAAAGGAAATGCCAGGGTAATAGTTTGTTCATTCTTGGAGCGGCTATCGTTATTAGGCCCATTTGTGATTCCTAGGGTTAACTCATTGGAAACTGGTCTGCTAATGGACGATCTAGAAAGTTTAGTGTCCCCATATTTACATGGCATATCTGTAGGCAAGATATATTCTGCACGGGAAGTGGTATCAATATCTAACATTCTGGATAGAATTGAACAAAGAAAAAACATAGAAGTCGGACGAACAAAACTAATACTATGGCTGGAAACAGCCTGTGCAATAGTAAATGCCTACGAAATATGTGTGTCGTCTCCAAGGATAATAGCAGTTGCATTTGGAGCAGAAGACTTTACTAATGATATGGCGATTGAACGGTTAAATAATGAGTTCCAGACTACCTATGCAAAAAGTGCTGTATGTATAGCCGCCAATGCAGCCGGTATACCTGCTCTAGATACTCCATATTTTAGCTTTCGCGACGATGCTGGATTAGAACAGGATGCCAAAATTGCCAAGATGTACGGCTTTAGAGGCAAATTCGCTATCCATCCGAGTCAAATACAGACTATTAACAGGGTCTTCTCTCCCGCCTCTGAGGAAGTCGAATATGCCAGACAGGTTATCGCAGCCTCTGATGAAGCCGAGCTCAGAGGAAGGGGATCAACTTCTCTAAATGGGAAAGTTATAGACGTGCCTGTTGTAAAAAGAGCTCAGAATTTGATTAAACTGGCCGACAAAGGACATTTCACCAAATAAAATCCTTAATCAAGGTGCTAAGAATGGATAAAATACAGCTCCAAGGAATGATTTTCTATGGATTTCATGGCGTAGGACAATCTGAAAGAGATCTCGGACAGAGATTTATTGTTGATCTAGAAATGGAACGAGATCTACATATAGCTGGCCTTTCAGACGATCCAGAAGACACAGTTAATTATTCTCTCGTATATACCGTAGTGAAGAATATACTTGAGGGACCGAGCCGCAAGCTACTAGAAAACATAGCGGAAACTATAGCACAAAAGATTTTAAACGAGTTCAAGATCCATAGTATCAAGGTAATCGTTAAAAAACCTGAAGTTCCGATGAAGGGCAGTATATTAGAATATGCCAGTGTTCAAATAGAACGAATGAGAAATACGGACTAAATTACGCTCAGTTTCAATATACTCATCACTCAATTGAATCATAATGTGATCGTCCCATAATTGACGTCGTCTGGATGTGATGATTAGAATTAAATTGACTCGCGTCAAACCAAACCTGATCTCGAAGGCAAAACAACTATGAATTCCATAGGTAAGATGACGAAAACCTACAATCCGCAATCGGTGGAATCTAGGATCTATGAATTTTGGAACAAAAATGGTTATTTCACACCCCAAATAGACAAAGAAAAGAAACCTTTCACCATCATAATGCCTCCGCCTAACGTAACTGGCGCACTGCATATGGGACACGCTTTAACTACAGCACTAGAAGATCTCATGATTCGTTGGAATAGAATGCTAGGTAGACCCACATTATACTTGCCAGGAACCGATCACGCTGGGATCGCTACACAGGTTGTTGTGGAACGCATGCTCGCAAAGGAGAATATCACACGTCACGATTTGGGTAGAGAAAAATTTATTGATACGGTATGGCAATGGGTAGATAAGTATGGGGAAACCATATATACACAATTGGAACGTCTTGGGGCTTCGTGTGATTGGTCTCGCAAGGCTTTTACGTTGGATGATAATCCTGCAAAAGCAGTTCGCACAACGTTTGTTAACCTTTATAGAAAGGGACTGATTTATCGAGGAGAGCGCATAACTAATTGGTGTCCACGTTGCTTAACGGCATTATCAGACTTGGAAGTCAAATATGTAGAAGAAAATGCGAATTTGTACTACATACGTTACAACGTAGAAAATGGATACGACTCAATAATAATATCAACAACAAGGCCTGAGACACTTCTAGGAGACACTGCTGTAGCGGTAAACCCGCGTGACGAAAGATATGAACACTTTGTAGGGCTTCAAGTAATCCTACCCATCCTGAATCGGCCTATACCGATTATAGCAGATGATGCAGTTGAGCAAGATTTTGGCACAGGAGCTCTGAAAGTCACCCCGGGACACGATCACACTGATTTCGAAATCGGTCAACGAAATGGCTTGCCCACAATCAATATCCTATCCAAAAACGGTAAAATGAACGATGCTGGAGGTCCTTATTCTGACCAGGATCGTTTTGACGCAAGGAAACAAATTGTGATAGACCTGGAAGCAGCCGGTTTACTAGATAAAGTGGAATCATATCACCACTCAGTTGGCCATTGTGATCGGTGTAACGAAGTGGTTGAACCGATGATAAGCAATCAGTGGTACGTAAAGATGGAACGATTGGCAGCTCCTGCGAAAGCAGCGGTTTCTGACGGTAGAATCAAAATAATCCCAAACCGATTCACGAAAGTATATTTCAACTGGCTAGACAATATACGGGACTGGTGTATTAGTCGTCAATTATGGTGGGGGCATCAGATTCCTGTATGGTATTGCGATGATTGTAAGGAAATTACAGTAGATTACGATGATCCTAAATCCTGTTCCCGTTGTGACTCGGTAAATCTTAATCGCGATCCAGACGTACTAGACACATGGTTTAGCTCAGGTCTTTGGACTCATTCAACTTTAGGATGGCCAGAAACAACCGAAGATCTTGACTATTTCTATCCTACAAATGTAATGGAGACCGGGTACGACATACTTTTTTTCTGGGTTGCCCGAATGATCTTTATGGGTATAGAGAATATGGGTAAAATCCCCTTTGAAACAATCTACTTGCACGGACTCGTGCTAGATCCAGAAGGAATAAAGATGAGTAAAACGAAAGGGAATGTGTTAAATCCTCTGGATCTAGTTAATTTATATGGGGCAGACGCTCTGCGGTTTGCATTAACTACGGGCACAGCTCCGGGTAATAACATACGACTGAATGAACAGAAAATAGAGTCAAGTAGAAATTTCGCAAATAAGATTTGGAACGCTTCACGATTTGTTGTTTCGAAATTAGAGGAATCGACCACTCTGGATGATTGGACTAACGAACCAAATGTGTGTCACTTGCACGATCGCTGGATTATTAGCAGACTTAATAAAATAACACATCAAGTATGCGTATTGATGGAAGGGTACCAATTCAGTGAAGCACAAAGAGTCTTGCACGACTTTCTATGGGGGGAATTCGCCGACTGGTATATAGAAATGGCGAAGATACGTCTTCAACGGCCTGATATTGGTGAAGACGATCCTACATCTATACTTGCGCATGTTCTGGAAAAAATACTTAGACTGTTACACCCGTTTATGCCCTTTATAACTGAAGAGATCTGGCAAACCCTTAGAAAGTACATACCTCAACCCAACGACCAACCAGACGCTATCATAGTGGCACCATATCCTGAACCGAATCCTGATTTACAAGACGATGAGGCAGAATCAGAGATAGGAATTATCATGGAAATTGTGCATGCCATAAGAAACGTCCGAGCAGAATTTAAGATTCCTCCCTCCGTAAAATTGCCAGTTACCGTCAACATTTCTATGGTTCAAGGCATCCTCACCTCTGAATCCTACACGATAATGTCGATGGCAAGAGTTGAAGATCTAGCTGTATCAACAGGGGATGCAATACCATTAGATCAAGATGTGACAGTCGTATTATCTATTGGCACAATGACTATCCCCATCGGCAATCTGGTGGATCTAGTCCAAGAACGAGAACGTTTGTTGAATGAGATAGGGGATATAGATACAAGAATTGGCAAATTGACTGCGCGTTTGTCTGATCACAAATTTCTTTCAAAAGCGCCGAAAGAAGTTGTCGACCGCGAGCGAATACGATTGGAGACTATTGAGGATCGGCGAGATAAACTTAGATTAACCATATCTCGTATCCAAAAAAAATGACCCGTCTCGTGAGCTACTAAGTCTAGTATTTAAAACTAAAACCACCCCGTATTCTAATTCTAGGAAAGAGAATTGATATCTATGCCACCCCTAGAACGAAATGGTAAAATTGTAATCTTAGCTTCAGCGTTTCGCTCTCTGGATTATGGCTTTCTAAGTATTTTCCTTGGTGTCTACCTTAGCCTCCTAGGTTTCAGTGTGTTTGAAGCTGGATTAATATTTAGCGCAATAATGGCTGGTGGAGCGTTATCTAACTTGATATCCACATATAAAGGTGACAGGATAGGCCGAAAGCGCATGCTGGTCTGTATGTCCACCCTCATGGTGGCCGGGGGATTATTATATCCATTAGCATCTAATCTTACCCTGTTTATTTTCATCAGTTTATTCGCTATGACTACCTCTACAGGTGGAGATAGAACGGCATTCTTGTCATTAGATATGGCTATATTATCCCAGCTCTCGGAAAACCAGCACCGTACAATGATATTCAGTATATACAATCTAGTTGGGATGGCGGGTAAGAGTCTCGGAGCCCTATTGATATTAGCTCCCGTACTATTCCAATCATGGCTATACATGGAGGAGGTTTCTTCCTTCAAGGCAGTTTTTGCCATTTACAGTTTAATCGCCTTCAGCGGGATAGTAATATACAGCCGACTATCTCCAGCCGCCGAATTAATCAAGTCAGATCTACACCAAGAAGTTGGAACCGCTCAAGAAGAATCAAGACATATTATTTATCGCTTAGCAATCCTCTCATCTATCGATGCTTTTGGTGGTGGTTTCATGATCAGGAGCTTCATATCGTTCTGGTTTGCAGGTCGCTTCGGCACCACTGTGGATGGTATAGCCGGTATATTTTTTGCTGGGCAATTGCTTAATATGGTTTCTGTGTGGGTGTCTGCACCTGTAGCACGCAAGATTGGGTTAATCAAAACCATGGTTTATACTCAAATTATTTCCAACCTTCTTTTAGGAGTCATGGCTCTCGCCGGTAACTTTTGGATATGTATTTGTCTTTACCTCCTTAGGGAACTATCAAACGACATGGATGTACCAACAAGGCAATCTTATATGATGGCTATAGTACCTGAAAAATCAAGAACCAAGACAGCCGGCATGACGAACCTAGCCCGAACTGTTGCTCAAACCGTAAGTCCTACAATCGGAGGTATCTTGGCTAATCTTACTTTTCTCGGAATGCCATTTTTAATCGGAAGTGGAATTAAATTGGTTTACAATGGAGCCTTATTCCTAATGTTTAGAGATATTAATGCACCAGAAGAAATCCCTCGGGTCAAACCAAATATTGATACGAATAATTAAGCACTTAGAGACAAGAAGCTTGCTATAGTGCAGATTTTGACACAGCCAATTTACGAATGGTTTTCTATTAATAACAGGTGCGATTCGGGCATTCTATTACTGGATAGGATTTGTCTCAATTTGGCCAATCCCTTTGAAGTATCACTCGCTATCTTCGCTTTATCCGAAGTTTTCATACGATATTTAAAGAGCCAGTATTTAAACTCGATGAACTGGCTTAGGTGGATAAAGCTACTTTGATGATACCTCTTTTCTTCCCTGAAACAGTTCAGTAGTTGATCCATAGATTTTCTATATATTCTCGAATATATTTGATCGGTTAGATCATCCTCATATCGAATACCATTGCTAATCTGACGTTTTCTCACTTCTTCTTCAACAGCCAACTGCAAAGCCTCTTCTACGGTCACACCATAGAAGTAATTGAGATATCCTCTGTATTTCTCTACTCCTATCAGTTCTTTAAAGCGACCCACATCGAATCTTTTGGGGAAATTACCTGTAAATAACAGGTCTTCCAGTTCTTCATGTGGTATAAGATTCCCAATTCCATTGCACAGTCGTTCAGCTAAGAGCAACCAATTAAAAGCCTCGCCTTCAATAAAATAATTGTAATCCCTCTCTTGAAATGTCTCGTTAGGTACGGTCCATTCCGCAACAGCTCTTAAAAGTGCCTCTGGCCATTCGCAACCATCTATTAAAGCCGTACGGAAACTAGAAATAGGACTAGTCTTTAAATCGGATTCGACTTCACTTATTTCATCTGAAGTTTTATTCATTTCAAGATAGTACCTTTTTACGCTGCGATTTCCCCGTACGCAAATATTCCTCGAATTTCCCGTAACTTAGAGTGTTCAAAATATTCGCGGGTTCGCACCAGCCTCTTCTGGCCACAGCAGTGCCAAATTTCAAATTACATAACGATTCAGCCCTGTGAGCATCAGTAGATATTACCATAGATGCTCCCGCCTCTCTCGCCCGAAAAACGTGGATGTCCTTAAGATCTAGCCTTTCAGGGGAAGAGTTTATCTCCAATGCAGTCCCGGTGTCAGCAGCAGCCCTAAAAATTGAGTCGAAATCAGCGTTAATGGGCTTACGTTCACCTATTAATCTTGTTGAAAGATGTCCTATTACAGAAACATATGGGTTTCGCATTGCTTTGATAATTCTCTCTGTCATTTTCGATGAACTTTGACCCATTCCTGAATGTATGGAACCTATAACCCAGTCCAAGCCTTTTAATACATGGTCAGGATAATCGAGAGTGCCATCTCCTCTTATATCCATTTCTGTACCACTCAATACTTCTATTCCACCTATTGCTTCCCTAGCTTCTCTTAGAGAGCGTTTATGTTCATTTAGCCTTTCTAAATCAAGACCGTTTGCGATTCCTCTACCTACTGAATGGTCTGTAATAGCGATATAATCCAAACCACGATCTTTTGCAGATTGGATCATGACTTCTATAGTATCTTTACCGTCACTCCAATCCGAATGCACGTGCAAATCTCCTCTGATGTCACCTTCTTCTACAAATTTTGGGAGCTGCCATTTACTTGCTTTTTCAATTTCCCATAACCCAATTCTTAATTCTGGAGGGATATACTGAAGCCCTAATCTGGAATAAAATTCTCTTTCATCGGTGAAGGATTCAATTTCACCTGTTTTCATATTGGTAATGCCATACTCATTTAAAGATAAACCTCTGTGATTGGCGAAGTTTCTTAAATTAATTAAATGCTGCTGACTCCCCGTAAAATACTGAAGCATCGAACCTAAATAAGAACGTGACACCATTCTCAAATCGACCTGAATGCCACTTGCGAGAACAACTGAAACTTTTGATTTACTCTGCCCCAGAACATTAATCACATTCTGTAAATGAATTAATGAATCTATAGTGTCATCTGGTTTCTCAGTAACGCAAACTAAGTCAATGACCCCAATAGTCTCCTCAAATCTTCTTAGACTTCCTGCTATTATCAAGTCCTCAATGCTATTACATTTTGTTTTGAGTGATTCAACTAATAACTCCGCCTCTCTATTAGCAATTGAAATAGGCATTCTACTATCCTTATTCTTTAGGAATTCAATTTCCCTAAGAATATTCTCACCCATTTTTCCACCAATACGAGGCACATCCATTAGTTGACCTTGTCTTATGGAGGTTTCCAACTCTGTAATATTAGTGACTCCAGCATTTCTCCACAATATCCGTGCAGTTTTAGGACCAATTCCAGATATTTTCATTATTTCCAAAAGGCCGCTGGGAAACTCGGATTTCAGTATTTCGAAATACTCCAGACCACCAGTTGAAATCATTTCATTGATCTTTTTGGATATCGCACTACCTATACCAGGAATCTCCATCAGGTTTTTCCCTTCCTCAACAATGCGGCAGATTTCATCAGGGTGTCTTCCTATTGTTCGCGATGCTCTCTGGTAAGCCCGAATGGTGAATACATTCTCGCCTTTGACTTCGAGTAGGTTGGCTATCGCTTCGAATATTTCGGCTATTCGGAAATTGTTCATTAAATATCTCTTCGTTTTTTTATCAAGTGCAGATGGCCTAGTAAGAAAAAGACATCATCATCCATGGAATCTGAAATTAATTATAATCGGTACTTTTATACAAGTTTTAGAGTGAAGACAAAGAAAACAAGCTTATCATAAGCCGTATATAGATTTAGCCATTCACATTCAATGTCTATTTCTTAAATACCATGGCATTTTTTATACTTTCTACCACTGCCACAGGGACATTGCTCGTTACGTCCCACTTTACGAGCACCCACTCCTACGGGTTCAGTTGTTTTAATACTATCACTCTGGGTTTTCGTATTGTTTCTGTAGTGGGATCGACTATGCAGTTTCGCATTATGGGATTTCACATTATTTCCGAGAGGCATTCCTATATGAAAAATTGTGTGTACTATATCGTGTTGTATCCTATGTTGTAGTTCTTGGAATTTAGAATGTCCTTCAGTTTTATACATAACCAGAGGATCTCTTTGACCATACGCATAAAGACCAATTCCTTGTCTCAGATTTTCCATAGCCGTCAGGTGCTGGACCCAATTTGTGTCTAAGAGCCGTAACATAACCTGACGTTCCGCGTCACGCATACCTTCACTAGAAATTCTTTCTTCAATCGATTCATACATATAACTGGCGTGTTCCAAAATTGCCTTTTCTATAGAGTCATGAGTCATTTCAGCAATTAAATCAGGATCTGATAGATCAGTTGAGAGTGGGAATATTGTCTGTAGTTCACCTATCAGTGCAACTGTGTCCCAATTGTCTGGAGCTATTTTGTTGAGATAAGCATCCATTATATCTGCTAGTTCTCGTTCAATCATGGACTGGATATTCATTTTATGATTCGTTCCTGTTAGTATTTTGTCGCGCTCTTTATATATGACATCCCTGTGAGTATTTACAACATCATCGTATTCAACTAAATGTTTACGTATTTCGAAATGATATGCCTCAACCTTAACTTGTGCACTCTCTATGGATCTGCTTACCATTTTATTTTCCACCGAACTGTCCTCATCAAATCCAGCCCAATCCATTATGGATTTAATACGTTCACCACCAAAGCGCCGCATAAGTTCATCATCTAGGGCAACATAGAAACGCGAACTTCCAGCATCCCCTTGACGCCCTGATCTTCCCCGTAATTGGTTATCTATACGCCTGGCATCGTGACGTTCTGTCCCAATTATATGGAGACCTCCGCTTTTTACTACAGATTCATGGTCCTTCTCCCATTGGTCCAAAGTCATATTGAGACTGTCGGGGTTTCCACCCAAAACAATATCGGTACCCCGTCCAGCCATATTCGTTGCAACCGTGACGGCACCAGGCCGCCCTGCTTCTGCTATAATATTGGCCTCACGTTCGTGCTGTTTGGCATTAAGCACTTCGTGACGGATTCCTGATTTTTTAAGCGACGCACTTAGCATTTCAGATTTGTCTATATCTGTAGTACCTACTAAAACTGGTTGTCTTCTCAAATGTCGCTCTTTAATATCGTTAATTACCGCACTAAATTTGGCACTTTCATTTTTGTAAATTAAATCTGATTTATCTTCTCTTACCATCGGTCTATGAGTAGGAATTTCCATTACTTCTAGACCATAAATTTTCATGAACTCTTCTGCCTCAGTAGCTGCAGTGCCAGTCATACCACTCAGCTTCTCATAGAGCCTGAAGTAATTTTGTAAAGTTATGGTGGCATAAGTAATACTTTCCCTTTGAACAGTTACTCCTTCTTTAGCTTCTAGTGCTTGGTGTAGTCCTTCAGAGAAACGACGCCCTTCCATAAGTCGCCCTGTGAATTCGTCCACAATCGTAACTGCTCCGTCTATAACGACGTATTCACGATCTTTGACATACAGTGCTCGAGCCTTTAATGCATTTTCTATAAAATGAACTAGATCATAATTAGAAGGTTCATACAAATTTTTAATAGAGAGCATTTTTTCAGTCTTGCTAATTCCCTCAGGGGTTAATGAAACCGAACGATGCTTTTCATCTATTGCATAATCTCCACCTTCACTAAAATTAGTTACAAGGCGGGCGAATTTATAGTATTCTTTTGGAGATCGCTCGGCGGGTCCACTTATTATAAGTGGCGTCCTAGCCTCGTCAATCAATATATTGTCTACTTCATCAACAATTGCATATCCCCGCTCTCGTTGCACACGTTGAGACAGATCAATTACCATGTTGTCTCTGAGATAATCGAACCCAAATTCATTATTGGTCCCGTACGTTATATCCGCATTATATGCTTCTTTACGACTTACATTACGTAGTCCATTCAAGCCTCTTTCTTTATCTTGAATATTAGGATCATAAAGAAATGCTCCATCATGTTGGAGCACTCCAACAGATACCCCCAACAAATTATAGATCTGTCCCATCCATTGAGTATCACGACGAGCAAGGTAATCATTAACAGTAACGACGTGGACACCTCCAGCTTGCAACGAATTCAGATAAGCCGGTAGCGTAGCAACCAGTGTTTTGCCTTCTCCAGTTCTCATTTCGGCTATCTTGCCTTGATGCAAAACGATGCCTCCAATAAGTTGAGCATCGTAATGCCTTTGTCCCAAGGTACGTTTAGCCGCCTCCCTAACAGCAGCGAATGACTCAGTGAGTATTTCGGATATATCACATCCTTCACTGAGTAATTTTCTAAATTTAGATGATCTATCCCTGAGCTCTTGATCCGAAATATCTGTGTAACCGGTCTCTAATACATTAATTTGATCCACGAGAGGCATAAGCTTTTTTAAGTCTCTCTCAGTGGATCCACCTATTAATTTTACTAAATTCTTGAGCATATGCTCCTCATCTTTTTTCACACATATAACGACAACGTTTAAGCTTAATAAGACTTAAATGTTATTCGGAGTTTTCGAGTATGAAAGTAAGGGTATTACTTTTAATTTATAGATAAACTGCTCAAACATAGTTTATGCATTTTATTTATCGAACATTGCACCGACTGAAAGGCCATTATGAATCCGATTTATAGCTTCACCCAACAGCGGAGCCACAGACAGTACTTTCATTTTAGTATCTAGCTTGGAACTGGCAACAGGTAAAGTGTCGGTGACGACGATTTCCTTAACTTCACTATGGTATAAAACCTCAACAGCGTTTCCACAAAATACCGGATGTGTAACTGAACAATAGATATCGCCTGCTCCATGTTCCCTTACGGCTTCGGCTGTAGCTACGACAGTACCACCTGTACTAATTTCATCGTCTATGATGAGTGCGACCTTACCTTCCACGTCGCCAATCAAGTTCGCTGCTCTAACATTGTCATCATTCCCCAATCGCTGTTTTTCCACAATAGCTATGGGGGATTCAAGAATGCTAGCCGTGTCTCGTGCTCTTTTCGCATCGCCAGCGTCAGTAGCTGTCACTACAATATTGGAAAGTTGTCTCTTTTCGTAATATCGTCCCAACATTGGAACTGCCGTTAATTCATCGACGGGAATGTTAAAAAACCCTTGAATTTGACCAGCGTGTAAATCTACAGTAAGCAGCCGATCAGCGCCAGCAGTCTCAATCAAATTAGCAACAAGACGAGCACTAATAGGAACCCTAGGCTGATCTTTCTTATCACTACGTCCATACGCATAATATGGCACGACAGCTGTGATGCGACCTGCCGATGCTCTCTTAGCTGCGTCGATCATGATCAGTAATTCCATAATATGGTCATTCACTGGTGAAGTGATAGGCTGAACCAGGAAAACATCCTTCTCTCTAATATTCTCCCTTATTCTTACAAACGTCTGGTCGTTACTGAATTTAAATACTTCACATTTACCCAAGTTGATTCGTAAATATGAACAAATATCCGCAGCTAAATCAGGATGCGCATTACCAGTAAATATTTTGAGATCTGTTATACCGGGCATAATACTTCCTAATATTGTTAATTAACTAGGCTGTCTCCATATTAGAACTATAATGGTCCCACATTAGGCTACCTTCCACAGCATTATAGCATAACATTTTTACTTAGATTAATATGAATTTATGTGATATTGTATTTCGGAAAACGATAGCCAAATTAAAATTAAGGGAAGAACATACTTCTTCAAATCTAGTTTTTTTATGGCTTGCTGATAGGCCAAAATAAATGCCTTATAACTACACAGTTACGGTGGGACATCAATGCTGAGTTATTCATGAGTAAGTTATCAAATGGGTTACCAAAATATCCCAAAATACGCCCTGTTAATTCTGCATGGATTAAACACAAAGGATATAACTATCTCAAGCTGGATGACCCGATGTCAATATCAGGTCAATCAATCCTAATTCCTGAACACCTATCATATGTCGTCTTAATTTGTGACGGAACGAAGGATATCTTTGAAATGAGAAGCCTAATGCGCAAGAACTATGGGCTTGACCTATCCGTAGACAATATTACAGAATTACTGAATTATTTGGACGCCGGCTTCCTACTAGAAAATGGGAATTTTAAGCACGTTGAGCAAATGATGTTAAAAGAGTATCAAGATTCAGACTATAGGGCTCCGTATCACGCTGGTGCAGTATATCCTTCTAATCCCTCTGAATTAAGGAATTTATTAAATGAATATTCCGGAGCAATAAGACTTCAAGAAGGTAGAGTTAATAGAAACGGCGAATTGGTGGGAATAATCTCTCCTCACATAGATTATTCTCGAGGTCATAGCACCTACGCACGCCTTTGGGAAAGGGCTTCAACTAACTTAAGAGAAGTCGAATTGGTTATCGTATTGGGTACAGATCACAATGGTGGATCAGGTCAAATAACAGCTACCTTCCAGGACTATGCCACACCTTGGGGCATTTTACCTACTGAAACTTCCGTTGTAAAAACTCTCGAAAGTGAACTAGGCAGCGAATTCCTCTTTAAGGAAGAATTCCATCATATCAAAGAACATTCTATAGAACTAGCTTTAGTTTGGCTTCACTATTCCCTTGAAATCAGCCTTCTTCCTCCTGTCCCTATAGTCCCTATACTGTGCGGATCATTTTCCACCTTCATTACTGGTGAAAAAACATTATACAGGGACAATAAAATAAGGACATTAATCTACTGTCTTAAACAAATCATGGAAAGGAGAAAGACCTTGGTTATGGCAGCAGGTGATCTCGCACATTTAGGACCAGTGTTCGGAGATACCGCTCCTATGGATGACGAGTCGAAATTTCAACTAAAGACAGCTGATTATGCATCACTAAATGCCATATGCAATAGTAACCCTAACCTTTTCTTTGAAATTTCGCAGAGGGAGTCAGACTACAGGAGAATTTGTGGTCTATCACCAATATATATCTCCTTAGAATTACTCACAGGGGCACGAGGCGAACACCTAGGATACAAGCAGTGCCCTGCTAGCGTTCAGGGTGACTCTATAGTGTCAATCGCTGGAGCCTTACTCTACAAGTAAGTATCCCTCAGGACATGGCAATTTTTATTCTGACAAGCTTAATCTGGAAGATCGAATCGTTCAGACTCGGAGTGCCTAGACCAAAGTAACCCAGCATCAGACATTACACGTGCACGTTCGGGACTCGACCTCCAACATTCGTAGATAATCTCACTATCCCACAAAACCAATGTTGTTATTTTTGTTGGGTCTTGTCGAGAATATAGCGTCTGCCTACTTACAAATCCAGAAGCCTTACTCTGTGCCATTCCATTACGATTTAAAAGTATTTTGCCTTTTTCTATATCGATTTTGTTGGTCCAATGATGAGTAAGAACTCCAATCATATAAACGCTCCTCTCCAAACAGACTTTCACTTTCTTGTTATAAAATTCCATAAGTCAATTGCAACACTGACTATTAATCTCCCCACACCTGTTTGAAGAGTCTTAGCCAATTGCCGCCCATTATTTTAGACAGATCATCCTCACGGTACCCGCGCCTAGAAAGCTCTCTACGAACATTTATCAATTTATCAGGCGTCTCCATGCCTTCCGGGTGAATGACCGGGTCAGGATAGGGTACTGGCCGCGGTTGATATTTTGTCCCTTGTTGAGAGAAAAGATAATCAAAAAACTCTTTGGGTTGGTCTTGGGTATAATCGGTGCCAATAGCCACATGATTGACACCTATTCTTTCAACTAAGTCATCTATTGCATCTACGTAATCCTCTAACGTAGACTCAAAACCTTTCCTTAAAAATGGAGGAAAAGCATTCGCTCCGACGACCCCCCCCTTCTCAGCAAGTAATTTTAATGCATCATCTGGCTTGTTTCTAGCATGATTGGAAAATGAGCGAGCATTCGCATGCGTAAAAGCAACGGGCTGATCAGACATTTCGATAGTTTCCAATGTTGTTTCATCTCCCACATGAGAGAGGTCTATAAGAATGCCCAATCGATTCATTTCTTTTACAGCATCCACACCAAATTTACTTAACCCGTCGTCGTTCCGTTCATAACAACCATTACCTAAGAGATTCCGTTCATTATAAGTTACCTGAATTATTTTTACTCCGAGAGCGTGAAATAATTCCAGTCTATTAAGATCATTACCGATAGGGTTGGCGTTTTGCCAACCCAAAACAATTCCCACTTTTCCGTTATCCCTTGCCTCCATGATATCTGCCACTGATTTAGCCTGAACCATTAAATCTTCATACCGCTTGAATCGATTAAACCAAGCAGCAATATTATCCATAGTGTGATGATAATCTTCCCAAACAGCTATTGTGGCATTAATCGCCGTGATATCACCGGAGTATAAACTGTTGAAGACTTCAGGACTTTCCCAATTACTTACATTCAGACCGTCTATCATTATATTTGAACTGTCACCAGCATTCATCAAGACTTTTTCGACCAATCTGATACCTCCTTTCAAAATATAGTTAGTTTCTTTTAGAAGATTTTACTAAGTTTCACATCAAACGAAACTATTCAATCATGCTCAATAAAACATTGACTGTCATATACTAAACAAGGGGATGATATTGCAAGGGAAACCAAACGACGGTTCTGTTATCCTTTCAGAAAGAAAAAAGTCCTCTTGGCGAATATTGAATCTTGCCATTTACACGAGGTCCTTAGGGTAAACCGGCTTTTTCAAGACAATGAACATAAAAAATCCTGGGAGAGCCATTAAAGCAATAATTTTGAACCCAAGACTGTAGCTAAAATGATCGGCAAAATATCCCGCGAACAAGGGCCCAATAACCATCCCGATCATCATTATAGTTTGCGATACACCCATTATCATAGCATATGATTTCCTCCCAAAATATTCCCCTCTCATTGAGATTAAAACTGGGGTCCGTATTCCCCAAGAAAAACCCTGAATGAGTGCCGACACCAATACCAATATGTAATCGTCTGCAATGGAAAGTAAGTATAAACCTGTACTGTGGCCCAATATCGTTGCAGCCGCTATATAACTCTTACTATATTTATCACCAAGGAATCCTCCGATTACTTGGCCTAACATGCTTGTAGCAGTCAGGGCCATCACTATCGTAGCCGCGGAATTCCTGGAAAACCCGAGAACACTCTCTAAATAAGGTACTTGGTGAAGGCTTATTACAGAAATAATTAATAAGGCTAAACTATGCCCTGTAGCCATCAGCCAAAACGCGTGGGTCTTGAGAGCCTGTTTTACAGTGAAATCAGCCTCATAATCCGAGCTGATATTCTGAGCTATGGGTGTCTTGTTTAAAGAGTCAAGTTGCGCAGATTCTGGTTCTACGGTCAAATTGCCACCATCAGGCTTATATCCATACGGCTCTGGATTAAAACGTATTATCCGTGAGATTGGTATACCTATACACATAACGGTAATACCAGCTATTATGGCCGTTGATCGCCAGCCGTAAGAAGTTATCAAGAAAGCAAGGATTGGTGGAAAGATCACACCACCGATTCCCATTCCTAACATTCCGAAACCTGAAGCTCTGGCTCGTTTTTTACGGAACCAGTTATTTATGGCTGCCATGGAACCGGTAAATGCTCCAGAACCAGCTCCTAAGGCCATGATTAGGAAAACCATATAAAAGGTAAATATCGAGTTGACTAGACTTAGTAGGATAAACCCTACACCGAATAAAACCATAGATACGGATATGACGTTCCGCGGTCCGAAACGTTGAATGAGATACCCTTCTAAAGGTCCTAACGCACCACCCTCTACCCTGCTAATAGCAAATGCGGCGGAAAGAATGGTTCTACTCCAACCGAATGTATTTCTCATTGGTTCGAAAAAGAATCCGAATCCCATGAAAAATAAGCCCCCTGACAAACCCATGGTCACGGCACCGGCCATGACTATCCACCATCCATAGAAGATAGAGCGCTGGTATTTCAGATATGCATTTTTCACTTGGTCAAACTAAATGTTGGTTTATTGGAAGAACAGTTGGTAGAGATATTATATTTCGCATTAAGAACCAGTATCATTTAGCCTCCCACCTTATACATGTGGAATTCTCTATAGCCCGTGGTCACTCTTATATACCCAGTTAAATATTGATTTATTTCTTCATTTCCCGTGTCAACTAGAAGAGGCCGTCTTTCGAGTGAAAGTAATTTATCCTTGGTAGCCACAACTATGATATTTTCTTTACCAACTCGTTTTATAATACTAGGGCTTACCTGCTGATTGCCTCGCCCGAAAATGTAACCTTGCCCACCTATAACAGTCACTACTATTCTTGCCTTTCTACGATAAGTAAGCTTCATTAGCTCTTGTTCGTTAACATCACTTGCAAGTAATTTCTTGTTGAGTACTACATCCACTCCCAGCAAAGTATTCTTCAAATCTAGTTTTTCCATAATGACTCTAGTAGTCGTACCCGGTCCAATAATATATATAGTCTCTTCATCCATTTCAACTACTATCTCAGAAGCAATACCAAGCACAGCTTCCTTCTCTGTTCTGATACTTCCTGATTTAACACTTTGAACAAATCTTCGTTCTTCCGGTATTTTTAAATAGCCATATAACTTGGCTGTGACTACTCCAGATCGAAACGCATCCTCATCGATGTCCATCACTTCGGCATCGCGCATATTCAGTACCTTATTTTCCAAATATACGCGAGCCGCTTCACCAGCATGTCTCGGACTTAGGGCATATACGCCAGAATGAATTTTGACTCCTGCTGGTATCCCTAATACAGGTATTCTTTGACCAACAGCATTATAAATATCTCTGGCCGTACCATCACCTCCTGCAAACAATATTAAATCAACGCCTAGCTTTTCCATATCTAGCGCCGCATGTCTGCTATCTTCTGGGGTTGTGTAGCCTGAGTTCACTTTACCAATAACAGTTGGCATAAATCCACATGAATGAGCTTCATTTTCACCCATATCACCGGGATAGGTAACAACTTCTATTTCATCCTTGAATTTAGTAAGAGGCTTGAGAGCTTCTATCGCTCTACAGGGTGCCTCGGGCTTTGCTCCCAGAGCTCTTGCTTTCGCTAAAATCTCGGGACCATCGCTTCCTTTTAATCCGACACGACCTCCCATACCTGCTACGGGGTTAACTATAATTCCTATTTTCTTCAAACGTTCAAACCGCCTGTTTAGAATAAAGGAAACCCGTCCTCTATTGCGACTCATAGCCGATTTACAAGACGGGTTTCCTTTATCATATTTTTTATTTCTCTATTCCTTAGCCACTTATTAATGAATTAACAGTCTAATTGCCATCTCTGATCTTTTGATATTTGCGCCAGCTCACAGCTATCCTCTCTGGTTCATCAATACTGGGATTAGGGACCTTATGGACTACTTGGTTGTGAGGTGCACTCTGAACCAGTTCAGGATTCTCGTAAGCTTCTTTAGAGATTTGCGCTAAGACTGCAACGTATTCATCTATATCATCCTTCGAATATGACTCGCATGGTTCCAAAGTAAATGGTTCGGGAACAACCCATGGATGATGACTCATCCAGTAATGTTGCAAACCATAATCTGACATCCTTCGCTGCACGTCCTCTGAACCCACACCTGTATCTTCGTATAATTTTTCCCAACTATATCTTACTTGTTCCAATCTTCTTTTACCTTCAGCGTACCACACTGTTACTCCAGGTACTTCTCTAAGTTTCTTTTCCATGTAATTGTTATTTAGCACGGAGCACTCAGCTGCTTCTCTGAGTCCATCGGCACCATGACTTTTTATCCACGAATAGGCCTTAAGTAATGAATTCGCATTACCGAAGAAAGATCTGACTTTGCCTATGCTATCAGTAATATCATAATCTAAATAATACTTTTCTCCGTCAAAGGCAACCCCTGGCGTAGGTGGAAAGATTGACAAATCCTTAGTGAATCCAACAGCTCCTACAGACCCTCCCATACAACCATGGGGTATAGAGAATGTTTTGTGTAGATTGAAATGGCACAGATCAAATCCTGCCTCTTTAGCTCTTGCAATCCCTAACATCCCATTAGCGTTTGCCTGATCGTAATAGCACAATGCTCCTGCTTGATGCGCTGCATCTACATATTCTTGTATCCTGGGGTTGTATATACCTGTATCTTCAGGATTGGTTATAAATATACCAGCCGTGCGCTCCGATAGGGCAGCATTAAACGCTTCCAGATCTGGGTATCCATTTACATCGGGCATCAAAGTAACTACATTGTACCCAGCCGTATGAGGTGCAGCCGAATCACTAGGATGCGAAAACATCGTTGTGATAATCTCATTCCGTTGAGTATCACCTCTCGATTCATGATATGCCCTGATTATAGATGCTCCAGTGTAAATACCTTGAGCTCCTCCAGCAGGTTGAAACGTAAACCCGTCCATGCCAGAAATTTCTTTAAGGTAGCCCTCAAGGTTGTATATATATTCCAAAACACCTTGCATGGTTTCAACAGGCTGAAGGGGGTGTACCTCAGTTATACCAGGGTTACGAGCCGCCATATGCTCTTGTACCTTAGGACTATATTTCATAGTACATGTACCTTGACTTATATCTATGGTAACGTCAGTACCCATAGTCTCTTGAGACAGGTGCATATAATGCCTCAGAACCCTCATTTGATTTACTTCCGGTAATGCCGGTGCCTCACTCCGCCTCAGTCCAGCAGGCAATACAGACACTCCATCACCCACTCTACTTTGCACTTCGCGTTCGGCCTCTCGTACGAGTATTCCTCTTTCACCTGGAACACTCATCTCAAAGATGATTTCTTCATCCCACCTTGCCTGGTGGAACTTTCTTAGTAACGTTTTCTTATCTCGGCTCATTATTAAATAACCTCCTTAAGGGCCTTGATTAGGGTATCAACATCCTCTTGTGTCTTTGTTTCTGTGACACAATAAAGGGCACTTTCACCAAGTCCTGGTAACTCTTGTGAAAGATCCTTACCTCCAAAAATCTTTTTCTCCAGGAGAGATTCGTTGATATTCGCGACACTTTTACCCGTGCCATCGAAATTAACGACAAATTCTTTAAAGAAGGGTGAATTTAGTCGTAGTTCTACACCATCTATTTCTGCCATACGTTTGGCAGCATATTGAGACATTTGCATTATCGTCTGTCCGGTGTCCTGCATGCCTTTAGGTCCCATCAGGGACAAGTATACTCCAGCCGTAATTGCCCACAAACCGCTACTAGTACCTGTATATTCGTTCCCACCTTCTCTAGAACCATACGACGTCCTGTCAAACAAAACTTCGCCAAATCCATACTCACCTTCGACGACAGTTTCAGTAATCCCAAACATAAGGTCCTTAAATTCCGAGACATACCTCATATCATCACTGGTCGCTATAAAGCCTCCTTGACCACCACCAGCTGACATGTGCATACCCAAAGCCTGGAAATCGCCACAGGTAATGGTTGCCCCATATTGAGATGGGGGAGTGACAACACCTAGAGAAATTGGGTCCGCGTATACAATGTATTCGGATCCATTTTCGATAGCTATTTTACCTATCTCTTCCGCTTGACACTCTAGTACACCTAGGTATGAAGGGTTTTGAATAAATACAGCAATAGTGTCAGAAGAGATTTTTTCTCTAAGGTCATTAATATCGATAAGCCCTGTTTCCTCATCAAAATCCACTTCGGTTATGGATATATCTGGTTTTATATAATTATTTATAACCATTCGTATCTCAGGATTAATGGATCTTGGAATTACTACTTTACTTCGTCCGTTTATTCGTGCTGCCATTCGTATTGATGTTGCCGCAGCTTGAGCGCCGTCATACATAGGCACGCTGAGAGTCTCCATATCCAATAATTCAGCCATTAAACTAGAGTATTCAAAGAAAGCCTGCCACTTCCCATGATCCGCATAAGATTCCCCTACATAAGCTGTCAAGAATTCACCGCGTCCATTAATTTCATCACACACAGCTGGGACGAAATGCTGATAGCATCCAGCTCCCAAGAAATTGATGTATTCGTTGCCATGCTTATTCTTACCAAGTAAGCCTTCGAGATGTCTCTTCAGTGAATACTCATCCAAAAGTGGATCTGGTATGTTCAACTTGCCTGTAAATTTTAGATCATCAGGAATCTCTTCATATAAATCCATGATATCATTAGCGCCCACTTCTTTAAGCATCGCTGCTTTCACTTCAGGAACCGAATTAGGTATATATGGATATACTCTCTTTCCATTACTCATGCGTTAATCCTCCTAAGCTGCTTTTGCCTTACTCTGTGATATAACACACCTTGATCAGACTCATAACCTCTATAACAATAAATCAATATATTCACTGGTTAGGGATATGTTATATGTCAACTACTTTTTAACTTATAGTTTTAAATACTCGTCCAGGCCTTTCAAAAATCTATCTATGTCATCCCGATTATTAAACACGTGAGGGTCAACCCTCAAAATTCCTTCTGCATGGTAAGCATCAACACCTTGGCTGGTTAAAAATTCGTCAGCATTGAGCGCATCCTCATCGCTCTTCATCTGTATTGATACTATACCTGCACGATCTTTTTCTTCGAAAGGTGTTACAACAGTTAATCCCCTCTCTCGCAATTGGCTTATACAATATCCGGAAAGATCCAAGACATGGGCTTCCACAGTTTCCATACCCAACTCGTGGAGAATCTCAAGTCCTGGCCTCGTAGCGGCTAATCCAAGTAAGTTAGGCATTCCAATATGTAGCCTATCAGCTCCAGGTAATGGCATAAATTCTCTTTCTCCCCAAGGTCTTTTATCACGGACAGCTCCAGGCCCACCAGCATGTGGTGGCATCCTATCTAAATGCCTTCTTGCAGCATAAAAAAATCCGACCCCAGCAGACCCCATAAGCCATTTCATGGCCCCTGTTGCCAGGAAATCGATGTCTTCATCGTGAACATCAATGCAAAGTGCTCCAGCTGATTGCATAGCATCGACGCATAGGACCGCACCATACTTGTGGGTTAATTTAGCCAATTCAGACAAATCATATCTGAATCCTGTCTCTTGAGAGACATGAGACACACTAACAGCTATCGTGTTATCATCCATTGCCGCGGCTATATCTTCTAAATGAACCACTCGATCTCGATAGGAAACAAATCTTCTCTCCACATGATCCCTACCTGGTAGCATCCACGGAAAAGCAGCTGAAGGATAGGCAGACGCATCGAAAACTACGTTACTACCCGGAGTCGGGTCTATCAAATCTATAGCTAGATTAGAGCCTGCTCCTGTAGAATCAGTAATTGCTATCTCATCCTCATCTGCACCTATAAGATCTGCAAACAACCTACGTACAATATCAAAATCCTCTCGGGCCGTACGATACAACTCTCCAGGATCGTTAGTTAGCTTGTTATTGAAATCTTCAATCGCCTCAAGCGTACGGGTAGTATTTGGGGCAATTCCACCGCTAAACATATAGGCGCGACTTTTGAGAACTGGGAACAGATCTCGAACTTCTTTAGGATTCATTTTATTCTTCCTCTAAATAAATTGGATCGGTTTTACTATTAATAACAGGCTTAATCAAGACTATCATTTACCTATGTATTGTCCGTCGGTAGACTATACCTCACAGTTCTTCTGTGTCAAGGTTTGTTGTTAATTTACTCCACCAGAAGTTAGTTCGTATAATCCATCAAATAATATATCAAAAGGGGAATATGTATTCAAATAAATTCAGGTCTTGCCGAAATGTTAATTTAGAACAGAGGTAAGTATAGTGCCTATGTATTTATGGGGAATCCCACGTAAGATGAATCGGATATATTGAATAGATATGCAGAACTATTAAACG